>Ga0066376_10001572_pt1 | contig 22066 bp, 22 predicted proteins | sample Knorr_S15_td_Bot_FD_77009 | JGI IMG/M metagenome (GOLD analysis project Ga0066376, IMG submission 77009) | Marine microbial communities from Southern Atlantic Ocean transect - Knorr_S15_td_Bottom_ad_5009_LV_A | ecosystem: Environmental > Aquatic > Marine > Oceanic | place: Southern Atlantic...
CCACGCAACGCGAACGGGTCGGCCGGTTCGAGGAAAATTTCGAGGCCATCCGGCGGCTGTGGACCGAGGATTCGGTCACCATGAAGGGATCGCATTTCGAACTGGACGGTGCGACCTGCTCCCTCAAACCCCTGCAAAAGCCGCACCCGCCGATGTGGATCGGCGCCAATGCCGACGCCGCCATCGAACGCGCGGCGCGCATCGCCGATAGCTGGATGATCAACCCGCATAACCGGATCGACACCATCCAGCGCCAGATCGGGGTCTATAAGCGCGAGTTGGACCGTGTCGGCAAAACGATGCCCGCCGTCCTGCCGATGTCGCGTGAGATGTTCGTGGCCGAATCGAAAGAGGCGGCGATGCGCCTCGCCCGCCCCTATATCGAGGCCAAGTACAAGGCGTATAAATCCTGGGGTCAGGACAAGGCGATGCCCAAGGGCGATAACGATCTGGGTCAGGATTTCGACGACCTTGCCGATGGCCGGTTCGTCTTCGGTTCGGTCGATGAAGTCGCTGAACAGATCATCGCACTGGCCAGGGCGATCGGCTTTAATCAGCTGAACTGCCCCATCCAGTGGCCCGGCATGCCGCAAAACCATGTCCTCGACCAGATGCATCTGATGGCCGAAGAAGTGTTGCCGCGGGTTCGCCAGGGGTTATGAGCGCGATGGACGAGGCGGCGAAAACACTGCAAGTCGATATCTGGCGCGGCGGCGCCCAAGGCGCGTTCCAGTCCTTCACGGTGCCGCATGAGGTCAGCCAAACGGTGCTCGATGTCGTGACCTATGTGCAGCGGCGGCTGGACCCGACCTTGTCTTACCGGTTTTCCTGCCGGGTCGGCATGTGCGGGACCTGCGCGATGATGGTGAACGGGCGGCCGCGATGGACCTGCCGGACCCATGTAGACCGCATCGCCGACGACGGGCGGATCGCCATTGCGCCGCTGCGAAACTTCCCCGTGATCAAGGATCTGGCCGTCGATATGACGGCGTTTTTCGATAAATGGCGCGATGCCGGGGCCCGGTTCCAGCCCCGCGATGGCGCGGCCGATTCGTTTGCGAATGTCGATCCGAACAGCCCGGCGCGCCGCGCCGCCAGTGACGCGATCGAATGTATCGGCTGCGGCATCTGCCATGCCGCCTGCGATGTCGTGTCCTGGAACCCCGACTATCTGGGACCGGCGGCGCTGAACCGGGTATGGACTTTGGTCAACGATGAACGCGACGCCGATCCCGCCGCCCATCTGGCACCCGTGGCCGGCGATGCCGGATGCCATGCCTGTCATAGCCAGCAGGGTTGTGCGGTGCATTGTCCCAATAGCCTCAGCCCGACCGCGTCGATTGCCGGCCTGAAGCGCCAGACCCTGGCGGCGCTGTTCCGGGGCCAGCTATGAGCGGACGGCTTGAAGTCTGGCTGTTCGCGGCCCAACGCCTGTCGGCAATGATCCTTGCGCCGCTGGTCCTGCTGCATCTGGCGACCATGATTTATGCCGTGCAGGATGGGCTGTCGGCCGCCGAAATCCTCGGCCGAACCCGGGGCAGTGTTTTCTGGGGTGGTCTTTACGCTCTGTTCATCGCCGCCGCGTCGGTGCATGGCGCGATCGGGCTGCGGGCGGTCCTGCGCGAATGGACGCCGTTGCGCGGCGCGGGCGTGGTGGCGATGGCGTTTTGCGTGGCGATCCTGGCGCTCGGATGGCGCGCTGTCGCGGCAATCACATGAGCATATTCCCGGCCCATCGCAATCATCCGATATATTGGGCCTTCGTGCTGCACCGGCTTTCCGGTCTGGCGCTGGCGCTGTTTTTGCCGGTGCATCTTTATGTCCTGTCCCTGGCGATTGGCGATGGCGGCAAGCTCGACGAATTCCTCGACTGGACCGCCAATCCCTGGGTCAAGGCGGCGGAAGTCACCCTGGTGGTTCTGCTGGCCCTGCATATGGCCGGCGGATTGCGGGTGTTGGCGCTCGAATTTCTGCCGTGGCGCGATAACCAGAAAACGCTGGCCGCCTTTGCCGGCGCCACCGCGCTCGGCTTCGGCGTGCTGTATCTGCTGAATGTGGTCTGAGCGATGACGCAAATCGCAAGACAAACCACCGATATCCTGATCCTCGGGTCGGGCGGGGCCGGCTTGTTCGCCGCACTGCACGCCAACAAGGCCGCGCCGGACATCAAGATCACCATTGCCGTGAAGGGGTTGCTTGGCAAGTCCGGCTGCACGCGCATGGTTCAGGGCGGCTACAATGTCGCCATTGCGCCCGGCGATTCGGTCGAACGGCATTTCATGGACACCATCGAAGGCGGTAAATGGCTGAACGACCAGGATCTTGCCTGGACATTGATCGGCACCGCCATCACCCGCATTCACGAGCTTGAAAACGAATTCGGCTGCTTCTTCGACCGCAACCCGGATGGCACGATCCATCAAAAAGCCTTCGCTGGGCAGACCTTCGACCGCACGGTGCATAAGGGCGATCTGACCGGCATCGAAATTGTCAGCCGCCTGGCCGAACAGGTCTGGGCGCGGGGCATCGACCGGCTGGAAGAATACCGGGCGCTGGCCTTGATCCGCGCCGATGATGGCAGTCGCCTGGCCGGGGTCCTGCTGGTCGATATGCGGACCGGCGAACTGCTGTTCGTTCAGGCCAAGGCGGTGCTGCTGGCCACCGGGGGCGGGCCGACGATGTACCGCTATCACACGCCGTCCGGCGACAAAAGCTGCGATGGCATGGCGATGGCGCTGCGCGCCGGGTTGCCGTTGCGCGACATGGAAATGGTGCAGTTCCACCCGACCGGGCTGATGGCCGGCAAGGACACGCGGATCACCGGCACCATTATCGAAGAGGGGCTGCGGGGTGCGGGCGGGCATCTGCTGGATGGGCGCGAAGACCGTTTCATGGAACAATACGATCCGCGCGGCGAACGCGCGACGCGCGATATCGTCAGCCGGGCCATGTTCGAGCAGATGCGCGGCGGCCATACCAGTCCCCATGGCGGCCTGTATATTACCATGCGCCATCTGGAGCCGGCCATGGTCCGCCGCCAGTTCAAGGGCATGGTGGAACGCTGCCACGATGTCGGGTTCGATCTTGTCGGCGGGCTGGTCGAGGTGGTGCCGACGGCGCATTACATGATGGGCGGGGTGATTTTCGGCGTCGATGGGCGCACTGAACTGCCCGCATTGTTCGCCGCCGGCGAGGATACCGGCGGCGTGCATGGCGCCAACCGCCTGGGCGGAAACGGGGTCGCCAATTCGACCGTTTTCGGCGGGCTGGCCGGCGATGCGCTGGGGCCTTATGTGCGGCAATCCGGCCAGTTGGCGGCGCCGGACATGGCCGAACTTGACGCTGCGGCGGCGCGGGCGCGCGCGCCCTTTGGCAAGCCGGCCGGCGACATGAACGCCATTCGCGAGCGGCTTTACGATGTCATGTGGGACGATGCGGGGATCATCCGCAACCGGGCCAGCCTGGAGCGGACGCTCGGCGTGCTCGATGAACTGGACGCGGCACTGGCCGAAGCCGGGCTGGCCGAACAGGACCCGCGCTTCAATCTAAGCTGGCACGACTGGATGAATCTGGACAATCTGATCCTGGTCAGCCGGACCATTTGCGTGGCCGCCCTGGCGCGGGAAAATTCGCGCGGCGCGCATTTCCGCGATGATTTCCCCGACCCCGGCGACCTTGCCACTTCGCAATATACGGTGGCGAGGCTGCAATCGGGAACGATAGACGTCGTCAACCGCCCGGTCGAATTCACCCGCATCCGCCCCAGCGAAAGCCTTATTCGCGATTAGCGCTCAATAGTTCGAGGCGGTGCGCGGCGAGTCTAATCCGCCCTTGCCCCGGCTTGACCGGGGCGGGAAAGCGGGCATGTTAAAGACGAAGGAGCCAACCCATGATTTCCATCGACAATATCGAACGGGCGGCGTTCGAAATTACCAGCCGCGCGGCGATCGAAATTCCCCAAGACTACCGCGATGGGCTGCGCGGGATGCTCGACGGTGAGACGGCTGAACTCAGCCGCTTCGTGCTTGAAGCGATGCTCGACAATTACGAAGCGGCGGAACAGGACCGCCGCGCGATGTGCGCCGATACCGGGGTGCCGCGATTCTTCATCAAGGCCGGCAATGAGGCGGTGGTCGAAGGCGGCTTTGTTGCGCTGGAAGCGGCCTTGCGCCGGGCCCTTGCGCGGGCGACCCACGCGGTGCCGCTGCGGCCCAACCGGGTGCATCCGCTGACCCGCAAGGACAACAACAACAATATCGGCATCAATGCGCCGGAACTCGAATATACCTTCGAGCCGGACGCCGACTGGATCGACATTATCACTGTGCATAAGGGCGGGCTGTTCGGTTCGGACTACCGGATGCTGTTTCCCGGCGACGGCATCGACGGCATCAAGCGGTTTTTTCTCGATGTGATGTATGAATTCGGCCGCCGGGGCCTCGCGTGTCAGCCGGCCATCGTTGGCGTCGGGATCGGCGGCAGCAAGGATATCGCCATGACCTTGGGCAAGCAGGCGGCCTGTTTGCGGGTTGTCGGCGACCGCAATCCGGACCCGGACGCAGCGGCGCTTGAGGATGAGTTGAAGAAAATCGGCAACGCCATCGGCATGGGGCCGATGGGCTTTGTCGGCTCGTCGATGGTGGTCGATTGCCATGTCGAGCTGGGCTACACCCATACCGGCGGGATGCCGGTCAGCGTGCATAGTTTTTGTTTGTCGTCGAGGCGCGCGGTGGCGCGCCTGCATGGCGATGGGCGGATCGAGTACCGCACCGATCCGAACTGGTTTACCCCCTATTTGCGGCGGGAGAGCGTGGAATGGACAGCCCCGGAAAAAGCCCCGGCGAAAGCCCGGAAGAAAGCCCCGAAAAAAGCCGAAGTGGCGGGCTAAGGCACAGGCGCCTGAGCGTCCCGGTCAGCGACGCCGATCTGGCGTCGCTCGAACTCGGCGATATCGTCTATCTGGACGGCACGATCTATACCGGCCGCGAAGGCGTGTATCAGCGCTATCTTGGCGATGGTATCGAGCCGCCGGTGCCGCTGGCCGAAATTTCCAACGTGAACTTCCACTGTTCGCCGGCGGCGTCGGTGAACCCGGATGGCAGCTACAATGTGGGCGCGGTGACGGCGACGGCGAGCTTCCGGTTTTCCAAATGGCTCGACCAGTGGTTCGCCCGTTCCGGCTGCAAGATGATCATCGGCAAGGGCGGCATGTCGAGCGCCGATTACCGCGATAAACTGGTGCCCAACGGCGCGGTCTATCTGACCACGGTCGGCTATGGCACCGGCGCATTGCTGGGCCGGGCGATCAAGCGCGTGGTCGCTGCGCATTGGCTGAAAGAGCTTGGCATCGCCCAGGCGATGTGGGTCTTCGAGGTGGAAAAATTCGGGCCCCTGATCGTCGAAAGCGACCTCGACGGCAACAGCCTGTTCGAACAGCAGGCCGCCCTGGTGAACCGGAATGTCGACGCCATGTATGCCGGCCTCAAGCCGCCGGCCCTGGCGCGCTACGGCGAAACCACCAACCGCAAGGACGAGGTGGTATAGGCGGCTTATTTAACCGTTTCGCGTTCCAGGATCTGCGCAACCCAGGCATTGACGCTTTCACCGGCAGTTGCGGCGGCGCTATGGACGCGCCGGTGCAGGTCTGGCGTGGTCCTGATTATGAACTGTCCCGAAAAGGACTTTCCGGGTTTCACGCCTTCGCTCGCACAAAATTCAAGATAGTCGTCAACCGAGTCCTCGAAGGCCCGTTGCAGCTCGGGGATGGAGTCGGCCTCGAATGTAACCACGTCGCGAATGCCGATGATTTCCCCGTGCAGGACATCGTCCGCGACCTCGATGGTGGCGGTATATCCCTTATATTCTTTCATGGTTTTATACCTGCCTGGTTGAGGAATCGTCGCATGCTCCTGACCGCACCCTTGCCGGTTACTTTCTTTGGGTGCGGGCGGTGAAACACGGCCAGCGATCCATTGAGCGCTATTCTCACGCGCGACCCGCGACCCTCGCTTATCTTCGCACCGCAAGATTGGAGCATGTTTTCAATATCCGACCACCTGATATCAGCCCGTTCCGGATGTTCGAAAATAGCCCGAACTGTACGGCGCTGCCGGTTATTCATTGAGAAATGATAACATTTTTAGATATCAATACAAGCGAAAAAAGAGGCCGGCGCATCGGCACCGGCCCCCTTCGTTTCGATGCTGGCGCGGTTAGCCGTGCCAGTGGAACTCCTGCGGTTTGCGCTCCGCAGTCGGCAGCAGCTTGACGTTGACCAGCGCCGGGCCGTCGAAGGCCATGGCGTCGTCCAGCGCCTTGCGCAAATCCTTCGGGTCGGTGACGAAAACGCCCTTGCCGCCGAACGCTTCCATCATCTTGTCGTAGCGCGCATCGACCGAAAGCACATGCGGCGCTGCCGACCCGTCGGTCGGATAGACTTCGACGCCCTTGCCGATGCCGCCATTGTTCAGCACCACGATCTTGACCGGCAGGCCAAGGCGGCAGACCGTTTCCATCTCCATGCCGGAAAAACCGATGGCCGAGTCGCCCGATACCGAAATCGTCGGCTTGTCGGGATGCACGACGGCGGCGGCGACGACAAACCCCATGCCGATGCCCATGGTGCCGTAACTGCCGGCGTCCAGCCGGTGGCGCGGCTTGGCGTTGGGCAACTGGGTGCGGCCGATATCCATCGTGTTGGCGCCTTCGCCGATGATGATGGCGTTGTCGCCGGCCCATTCGCGGATATCCTTCAAGGCCCGGTAATAGTTGAACGGCGACGAATCATCGTCGATTTGCGGCTGGATGGTGGCCGCGTTGGCGGCGGCTTTTTTCGCCAGGGCGGCGCGCCACGGCGTGTCCTTGGGATAGAACCACTGGCGGCCATCCAGTGCCGCGTTGCACTGGCCCATCACCGCCTTGCCGTCGCCGACCATGGCGACCGCGGCGGCGACGTTCTGATGCATCGCTTCGGCGGCGATATCGAGCTGGATGATCTTCACGTTTTCGCTGAACCGGGGCTTCTGCCCGAAATGCATGATCCAGTTGAGGCGCGCGCCCATCAGGAAGATGACGTCGGCTTCCTTCAACGCAAGACTGCGCGCCGCACCCACCGACAGCGGGTGCCCGTCATCCATCACGCCCTTGCCCATCGGCGAGGCGAGGAAGGGAATCTGGGTGCGTTCGATGAAGGCGCGGACTTCGTCCTCGGCGTGCGAATAGGCCATGCCCTTGCCGACGATGACCAGTGGCCGTTCCGCCGATTCCAGCAGTTCGAGCGCGGCGTCGATATATTCCGGCATCGTCTGGGTGCGCGGCGGGTCGGGGATGGTTGCCATTTCCTGCACGTCGGATTCTTCGACCTCGCCCTGGATGATGTCGTCGGGCATGTCGAGATAGACCGGGCCCGGCCGGCCATAGATCGAGAACCGGACCGCCTGTTCGACATAGAACGGAATGCGTTCCACCAATTCGACATCATGGGCGTATTTGCAATAGGGTGCGGCCAGTTCGGTCTGGCGTTCTTCCTGAAACGCGCCCATGCCGTTTTGATAGATCGGCGATGCGCCGCCGATCAGAATCATCGGCCAGAAATTTTCCTTGGCATTGGCGAGACCAGCGAAACCATGGATGACGCCGGGACCCGATACAGTCAGACAAGCGCCCGGCCGTCCGGTCATGTAGCCGACGGCCTGGGCGGCATAGGATGCCGTCTGTTCGTTGCGCATACCGATAAACTGGATGCCGACTTCCTGCGCGGCGGCGGCGATTGGCTGCACCGGGAATCCGACGATTCCGAACATGAATTCCACGCCCTGTTGCTTGAGGGACCGTGCCATCAACATCGCACCTGTTACCTTAGCCATCCTTGTCTCCATGAAATTTTGTCGCGCTTTGCATCCTGGTGAGCTTCGACCTTAACTTTTTTCACCGGCAACGGAAGCCCTAGTTTGCACTTTCCGACGCCAATGCCGCCCGGCGCAGCGCGTCCGGCGTAAAGGGCAGGCGGCGCAACCGCAGTCCCGTGGCGCGGTACAGCGCATTGGCGATGGCGCCGGCGGCGGGCCCCGAACTGGCTTCGCCGGCACCAAGGTAAGGGTCGCCCGGCCGCTCTATCACGATGGTTTCGATGGCCGGGATATTGCCAAAGCGCAGGATCGGGTAGCTATCCCAGTCGCGGCTAATGACGCCGTCGCGCTCGAACTCGACCGCTTCGTACAGGGTCCAGCTAGCGGCCTGCAATACGCCGCCTTCCATCTGGGCGGCGAGGCTGTCGGGATCGACGACCTGCCCCGCATCGACCGCGACGACCGCCCGGTGAAGCTGAATTTGCGCATCGTCGCCGACGCTGAGGTCGATACCGACGGCGGCATAGGTCTTGGAATTGGTGTATTGCGACACCGCGATGCCGCGTCCGTGGCCGCTGGCCAGCGCAATGGCGTCCAACCGTTGCGCCATGGTTTCCAGCACCGCGCGGGCGCGCGGGTCGTCAAGATGGCGCAGACGGAATTCCAGCGGGTCGGCGCCGGCCGCCTCGGCCATCTCGTCCATGAAGGATTCAATAGCGAAGACATTCGCGTAGCCGCCCAAAGTGCGCATCGCCGAGGTGCGCAGCGGCAGGCCGCGCACCAGATGCTTGACCAGCCGCGTTTCGGGAAAGCGGTAAAGCGGGTCCAGATTGCGGTGCAGCCCGGCGTGACGGGCCATGTTGGGCGGCGCCACGGGCGGATGTTGCGGTTCGGCCCTGAAGCGCGACGCCAGCAACCGGCCCGGTCCCATGCCGCCCGGCCCCGGACGCGGCCGGTTCAGATGGGTGTCGCTATAGGTTTCGTGCGACCAGGCCGTCACCGCGCCGCTATCGTCCAGGCTGGCCGACAGTTCCATCGCCATGCAGGAGCCATAGGGCTCCCAGGCATGTTCGTCGCCGCGCGTCCATTTGAGCAGGACCGGCGTGCCCGGCATGGCGCGGGCGGTCAAGGCGGCGTCGAAGGCGGCGTCGTCGGCGCCGTTATGGCCGTAGCAACCGGACCCCGGCGCGTGATGGATATGAATGTCGCCGATTGCCATATCCAGGGCTTCGGCCATGCTTTTGCGCAGGACATGGATGCCCTGGCTGTGGGTCCATAGCGTGAGCCGCCCATCCGCGAAATGCGCCATCGCGGCCGATGGGCCGATGCTGCCATGCATGTGATAGGGGCGCTCGTAGCGCACCTCCAGCGTGCCGCCGGCCGGGCGTGGCGGCACCGGCGCGTCGAGCGGCGTGCCCGCGACGACCGGAAGGCTGATGCGCTCATTGCCGGTCAGTGCTGCGAAGATGTCGCGCGTGTCGAGCCCGCCGCGACCATCCCAATCGGCGGCGGCGTTCAGCCGGCCGATCGCCTTGATGACGGAAAATTCATCGCTTCCGGCGACGGCAAGGAAACTGCCGTCGCGCACGGTCGCAATTCCGTCCGCGTCGAGCCGGGCCACCGCCGCCGCGTCAAGGTTGCGCAGCCGGGCCTGCGAATGCGGCGGCCGGACCACGCGCGCATGGACCATGCCCGGCATCGTCATATCGTGGACGAATAGCATCTTGCCGGTAACGATATCCGCCATGCCGCGTGCGGTTCGCGGGCGGCCGACGATACTATAGGCATCCGGGGATTTGGTTTTGGCCGCAAGATCGACGGCGATGCCGAACGGCTTGCCGTCCAGCAATTCCCCATAGGTCACCGAGCGGTTGGTTGCGCGTGAGCGGATCAGCCCGTCGGCGATCTCCAGGGACGCCGCATTCACATCGAGTGCCGCCGCCGCCAGCCCCAGCAGATGCCGCCGGGCCGTGGCCGTGGCCAGCCGGACCGCGTTGCCGGATTGCTGCATCGAATTGCTGCCCGACGTAATCGCCTCGTCGGGTGCGGCTGATGTGTCCACGCGCATGATTTCGATGCGCTCATAATCCACGTCCAGCTCCTCGGCCGCGATCATCGCCAGGGCGGTGGAAATGCGCTGGCCGATATCGACCTTGCCGGTGCGAACGCGAACCCGGCCCTGGCGGTCTATCGACAGCCAGTCGTCGAGGTTCGGCGAATTGTCGAGGCTGGGATTAGAGGCCATCGGAAACCAGCTGCTCGATCGCTTTCAAGATCCGTGGCTGCGACCCGCAGCGGCACAGATGCCCCTCCAGGGCGGCGCGGATACCGGATTTGTCCGCTTTGGGGTTGCGGTCCAGCAAGGCGGTTGCGGCGATCACGATGCCCGGCGTGCAATAGCCGCATTGGGCGGCGTTGTGGGCGATGAAGGCGCGCTGCACATTGTTATGCGCCAGCCCCTCGACCGTGACGATGTTGCAATCGGTGAATTCGTAGACCGCGCGCACGCAGCTCAACACCGCCGTTCCATCGACCAGTACGGCGCAGGCGCCGCATTGCTCGGCCCCGCAACCGTATTTGGTTCCGGTAAGGCCAAGCTGGTTGCGCAGCACGAAGACCAGCGGCGTGTCCGGGGCGGCGTCTACTTCGTGGCTGGCGCCATTGACGTTGATCTTCATTTCCTGCCCTTGCGTGATAGTCTGGCGTCATCATAAACCGGGATGGCGGGGAAGATAGCGTATGGTTTGGAAGCGCATGGTGCTGGAAATCGGCATGGGAACCGATATTCGCGGCGCCGACCCGACCAAGGCGGCGGTCCGGGCGCTGCGCGACGCGCTGTGGCACAACTCATTGAGCATCGCCAATGCGCTCGGACTAGACACCGATTCGATGCAGGTCGAGATGACCATCGGCGTGCCCTATCCGGACCGGGTGGACAAGGCGGCGGTGCTGGCGGTCTTGCCGCATGGTACGGGCACGGTGAATGTCATCGAAGGCGGGCTTGAAATCGCCAATGACGCCGGCGACGATTCCACTTTGATCGCCCATGCGGCCGCAATCGTGCGGCTCGACCTGCCGGCGGAAGGGTAAGCCGATGGCAGCCAGACGAGTCATTCTGGAAATGGGTGCGGGCAACGATCTGCACGGCGGCGATTACACCAAGGCGGCCATGCGGGCGGTGCAGGACGCGCTGCACCACAGCTCGCTGACCATGATCCGGACCCTGAAGATCGACCCCAAATCCGTGCAAGTCGATGTCACGATTGGCGTGCAACGGCCGGACCAGGTCAATGTTGATGCGCTCAAGGCGACCTTGCCGGTCGGCACGGTCACGGTGACGGCGCGCAAGGGCGGGTTGGACGTGGCCGATGGCGACGACGTTACCGTCATCGCCAGCGCCGCCATCCAAGTCCGGTTCGATTTGCCGTAGCCAGGGGAAATTCGACCCGAAACAGGCCCGCCTGGTTCGCGCTAACGGAATTTTAACTACGATTGAAGTTCAAATCGAACGAGTCACCCGATTTGATTCGATACGGCAATATATCTTGAATCGCTCTCGTAACATCGCGCCCGGATTCGGTCGAGTCTGCGGCTGCCTGGATGCCGCCAACGACGATAAATTCACCCGCGCAGGATTTGTCCGGGCGGTTCCCGCCGTCGTTTTTGCCGGCTGTTTGCCGCCCTGAAAAACCCGGCGGCATCGCCCGGTGCGGAATCGAAAGAATCGGTTGCTTCCATGGCGCCGCATTGGCGGCACTCAGGCCGGCTGATGGAGTTTGGCGTCCATTTACCGGCGTTAATTTTCCTTACGCAAGCGAATCGAATGGAATCTAATATATAACATAGTGAAATTATTTGATTATTATCCTGTCACGCCACGCGGTTAGTAGGGGCCGGTGAAGTCCGGGTCGGGCGTGTCGCGCCATGGGCGGTCGGTTGGCGGCTCCGGCGGCAACGCCCGTTCGATGCCGAGCCGGTCCAGCGCCAGCCGGGCAATGTCCATCGCGCGCGGATAATACAGATCGGCCAGCGCCGGCGATGTGGGGGTGGGAATGTGCGGCAACCCAAGCCGCGCCGGCGGTGATTTGAGGAGGGAAAAGGCGCGCCCGCTGGCGATGGCGACCACTTCAGCACCGGCGCCGAACGCGGTTTGCGCGGTGTCGGCGACGATCAGATGGCCGGTTTTGGCGACCGACCGGACCAGCGTGTCGCCGTCAATCGGGGTCAGGCAGCGCAAATCGATTACTTCCGCCTCGACCCCGATCTGGGCCAGCATCGCCGCCGCCGAGAGGCATTCCAGCGTCATATAGGACAATCCGGCCAGCGTGATATGGCGGCCTGTCCGCACGATCTTCGAGCAATCGAGCGGCTCGCAATAATGGCCTTCGGGCACCGGACCGTCGATATTGTAGAGCCAACGATGTTCCAGGACGATGACCGGCGCGTCGTCTTGAATGGCGGCGATCAACATGCCCTTGGCGTCATGCGGCGTAGTGGGCATCACCACCTTGAGCCCCGGCACATGGGCGAACCAGGCTTGCAGCGACTGCGAATGCTGCGGTCCCTGACCCCAGCCGCGGCCGACGATCATCCGCACCGTGATCGGCGCGGTCATCCGCCCGCCATACATGTAGTGCCATTTCGCCGCCTGGTTCACCAGCAAATCCATCGACAGCACCGCGAAATCGACCCGCATATGGATCAGTACCGGGCGCATGCCGACCAGGGCGCTGCCCAGCACCACGCCGGTCATGCCGTTTTCCGACGATGGCATGTCGCGTACGCGCGCCGCGCCAAAGCGTTCCTGCAATCCGGTTGTCGTGCCGAAGACGCCGCTCGGGCTCGGCACGTTGTTGCCGATCACATAGACGGCATCGTCGGAGGCCAGGCAGGCCGCCTGGGCTTCGCGGATGGCTTCGAAATATTTCAACTGCCGGGCCATCGGCTAACCGGGAAAGACGTGGCTGGCGAGGGCGTCGGGCGGAGGAAACGGGCTGTTCCTGGCGAAGGCGACGGCGGCGTCCATTTCGGCCGCGATGTCCCGTTCCATCGCCGCGAAATCCGCTTTGGTCAATCCGCCCTCGGCCAGCAACGCGTCGCGGCAGCGTGCAACCGGGCAGCGGTCGCGCCAGGATTCCAGTTCCGCTGCACTGCGATAGCCGATGGCGGTATCGTCGTTCGGGCCGCAATGTTCCAGCCAGCGATAGGTCGCCAGTTCCAGCATCGCCGGCCAGCCGCCGCCGCGGATCGCGGCAATCGCGGCGCCGGCCAGCCGCCAGACTTCGTCGATATCGTTGCCGTCGCCAGAAGTGGCCGGCACCGCATGGGCGGCGGCGATATCGACGATCCGGCGTCCGGCGAACTGGCGCACATCGAGCGCCGACTGGACGCCGTATAAATTATTCTCGCACACGAACAGGACCGGCAATTTTTCCACCGACGCGTAGTTCATGGTTTCGTGGAAGATGCCTTCCTCGACCGCCGCATCGCCGAAATACGACACCACGATTCGGTCCTCGCCGCGCATCGTGGTTCCCAGCGCCGCCCCGACCGCGACCGAAATCGTGCTGGCCAGGATCGGCACCGACCCCATGAAGCCGACCGCAAGATCGACCAGATTCTGGCTGCCGCCCTTGCCGCTGGCGCAGCCGGTCTGGCGTCCATACAGTTCCGCCATCATGGCCTTAAGGTCGCCGCCCCTGGCCAAATAATGGCCGTGGCTGCGATGGGCGCTGAACACCAGATCGCCGCGCCGTAAATGCCGTGACACACCCACCGGCGGCGCTTCCTGGCCGACGCAAAGATGGGTCGGGCAGCGCATTTCCTGTTCGCCGTAAAGCCGGGCGATTTCCAGCTCGACCATGCGGATGCGCATCATGTCGCTCAGCAGCGCGCGTTTGACGGTGGGGGTTGGCGCGTTCATGGCGTCATGTCGATCAGCGCCCTCGATACCTCGCCGGCGGCGAGCGCATCGAACGCCGCATTGATTTGCGCCAGCGGCCAGCAATGCGTCGCCAGCTTGCCGAACGGGAATTTGTCCTGCAAAAACAGATCCGCGTAATGGGGAATATCCCGGTCGGGGTCGGTCTCGCCGCCCCAGCTGCCGGCGATCCGGCGGCCCTTGATCAGATCGTAGGGGTCGATGCGGAAGGTTTCCGCGTGCCGCGCATTGCCGGCGATAACGCACAAGCCGCCCTTTTCGCGGACCGACCGGTGCGCGGTTTCCATCACGGCTGGCGACCCGGTCGCTTCCACCGCAACATCCACGCCCTTGCCGCCGGTAAGGGCGTGGATGGCGGTCAGCGGGTCGCCGGTCCGGGCGTCGATCGTCGCGGTGGCACCGGCGTCGCGCGCGCGGGCCAGTTTTTGCGCCGTCACATCAATGGCGACGATCAGGGCTGCCCCGGCCAGCGCCGCCGCCATGATGGCGCTTAGGCCGATACCGCCGGCGCCGAATATAGCGATGGTCTGGCCCGGCTGAAGTCGTGCCGTGTTGCGGACGATCCCCGCCCCGGTCGGCACCGCGCAGCCCAGCAGCGCCGCTTCGCGCAGCGGCAGCGCATCGGGCACGCGAAAGACCCGGCTTTCGCAGGTCACGGTCCGGGTCATGAAGGTGCAGACCGCCCCGCCATTGACCGGCCCGGCTGGTCCCGCATAGCGCGTGCCGGGCACGTCCAGCCCAGCACCCCGAATCCACGACAGGACGACATGATCGCCGGGTTTGCCTTTCGCAACGCCCGTGCCGCAGGCCGCAACAATGCCGGAACCTTCATGGCCCAGCACATGCGGCAGATATTTATCGGGGCCCTTGCCGCCGCGAATTTCCAGCAACTGGGTGCCGCACAGCCCGGCAAAGGCGACATCGACCAGCACCTGGCCCGGCTGCAATGCCGGCAACGCCAGATCCAGCAACGCAAGCGGTTCGCCGGTTGCGCGCAGGACCGCGGCCGTGGTGGTTTGCGCCGCCATGGTCAGGGTTTGAACTCGAAGGTCAGGGGCATCTCGCGGATCAGCGGCCAATGTTCATCGACCCAGTCGATCACCTCGCCCAGGCCGTCTTCGAGCGGCTGTTCGGGCCGCCAGCCAAATTCGGTCCGCGCCTTGGTGGAATCGATGACATAGGCGGCGTCCTGACCGGGCCGGTCGGCGACATCGAGCGATACCTCCGACAGCTCCCGGCCCAGCCGCGCGGCAATCGTCGCCACGATCTTTCGCACCGCCGTGCCGCCTTCCGGCGACAAATGGTAGCGTTCGCCGATCCGCCCGCGTTGCAGAATGTCGAGTTCGCCGCGCGATACGTCGCGGATATGGATATAGGATTTGACCGCCCGGCCGCCGCCATGCAGCTCGATCTTGCGGCCTTGCTTGATGTAGATCGCGGTCCGGGGAATGATCTTGAACAGTTGCTGGCGCGCGCCGTAGACATTGGTTGCACGGACCGTCAGCACCGGAAAACCGAATTGCTTGCGATAGACGCAAAGCAGCATGTCGGCGGCGAATTTGGACGCCGCATAGGGGGTCGATGGATTATCGGGCGCGTCTTCGCGCACCGTTCCAACGCAGTCGCCGTAAGCTTCGGGCGTGGATATCTGCACGAAGCGTTGCAGATAATCGCGCCGGCGCAGATGGTTGACCAGCCGCGCCAGGGCGACTGTATTGGTGTCGAACCATCGCTCGGGATGGTCCCAGCTTGGCGCGACCTCGCTTTGCGCCGCGAAATTCACGATATAGTCCGGCTTTTCGGCATCCATCAAGGCGATGGCGTCATCGACGCCGAGCCGCAAATCGAGCCGCTGGAAGCGGAACCGCGCCCGGTTGGGGTTCTGTGCGTAGCGCAGGAACGCCGGCGCGGGTTCGCAAGAGCGGCTCAGGCCGATCACCGCGTAATCGGTGCGGCTCAGAACCAGGTCGATGAAATCCTGGCCGGAAAACGAGTTGCTGCCAAGAACGATGAGCTTGGTCACGGAACGCCGGTCCATCCCATGGCGAGGTCCAGCATTGCGTGCAATAGCGCCTGGCTGGATATCTCGACGAAGCCGTATTCGCGCGACGGCACATAAAAATTCACCGCACCCAGGCCGCGCAGCCGGTTGCCGGGGGCAAAACCGCTCACCGTCACCACGGCGATGCCGCGCGCGGCGGCCGCCTTCACGCCGTTCAGGATGTTGGGCGATTCGCCCGACGATGAAATCGCCACCAGGACATCGCCGCGCCGGCCAAGCATGTCGATCTGCCCGGCAAAGACGGTCTCGAAGCCATTGTCATTGCCAAGGCAGGTCAGCGCCGATGCGTCGTTGTACGCCATCGCCGGCATTTTCCCGTTCTTGGAAAAATCAATCGCCATGTGGCTGGCAATGGCCGCCGATCCGCCATTGCCGATGAACATGGTCTTGCGGCCGTCCGTGGCCGCGCCGCGGATCAGGCCGATGGCGCGCTCGATTGCGATGCCGGTCTGGACCGGTTCGCCCTCGGGCCCGGTCGCTTCGATGCCGCGCATCGTGTCGCCCAGCACATCGAAATAACGCTCGATCTTCCCTTCCATGTCAGGCCAGAAGCGAGGACAGAAATTTGACGAACGGTATTTTCTCGACCGAATTGCGATGGCCGACGATGCCGACCTGGACCGCGCCGGCGACATTGCCAAGGAAGCCCGCATCGGCGATCGCCGCGCCGGCGGCAACGAACGGCGCCGACACCGCGAAGAAGGCGTCCCCGGCGCCGACCGTATCGACGACGGTCTTGGTCAGGGCCGGAATTTTGATCGCGGCGGTGCCCTCGGCATAGGCGTAGCAGCCCTGCTTGGCATGGGTGACGATGATCTTCGCGCACTCTATCAGACGCGGCAGATGCCGGTCGGCGATATCGGGGTTGTCGGCGAACTTGTCCTGCACCGCCAGCCGCGCTTCGGTGCCGTCGATGCAGATATAGTCGGCCTTGGCGTATTTGGTGATCGGGTTATAGCCGTGATTGGCGGCGTTCGACTGCGCGTTGACGGCCAGGAAGGGGGCGTTTTCCATCACCAGCCGGCGGGTTTGTTCATTCAGCAGGCCATGGCCGAAATCGGTCACGAGGACGACATCGTATTGCGCGATCCGCGCCGCGATCATGTCGTTCAGCGCCGCTTCCTGGCCGTCGTCCAGCGGCCGGTCGTCCATGGTGTAGAGTTCGAAAAGTTTGCGCATCCCGTATCCAGTATCGACAAAGCGGGTCTTGCGGGTCGTTGGCGTGCCCGGCCGCCGCACGACATGCAGACCGATATTGGCGCGCAGGCTGTTGCGGATGATGTCTTCATAGGCGTCGGCGTCGCCAAGCGAAGTGACGATATCGACATGCCGGCAGAAGGTGGCGACATGGTTCGCGGCCGCGAAGACACCGCCGGCGAAGATTTCGCGGTCCTCCGCCAGCGTTGCGATCATGTTTTCCTTGGCGGATTTTCCAATCGGCGAGACATACTGGTATTCGTCGATGATCGCGTCGCCGACGAACAGCACCTTCATGTCCTCGACCGAATCGATCAATTCGGTGAGCCGGGCCAATCCGCCGCCTGCGCGCAAGCCAGCCAGCCAGGTAGTCGCGCAATTCGGGTTCGTGCAGGCTCAAATGCCGGTTGATCAGATGCGACGAGGAAAAGGCGATATCGTCGGTGAAGACCATCTGCCCGCCATGCGCCTCGACGGCGCGGCGCACGCGCTCGATATTGCCGGTAACGTCGCGCGCGGCGTCCTTGTAGTCGGGTCCCTTGACGTAGAAATCCGGCTGGATCCGCGCCAACAGGTCAATCGCCGCGGCGGCGTCATTGATCCCCACCCAGTCAACGAAGCCCAGTGCGGCAATCATTTCGGCCCGCAATCCCTGTTCGAACACCGGGCGGTCCGGTCCCTTGTTGACGTTGGCGTCGTCGGTCACCGTGACGATCAGCACCGAGCCCTGGCGTTTGGCCGATTCCAGATGCCGGATATGGCCGATATGCAGCAAATCGAAGACGCCGTGGCACAGCACGATTGTTTCGCCCGCAAGCCGCGCGCGCGATGCGATTGCGGCCAATTCATCGATTGATTTCACCTTGTCGCGGACCGGGTGCGGCCGCGCACCGCCACGAAAATGTTCGACGACAGCCGCGTCCAGCGGCTGCGCGGTCATCTGTTGGGTTGCCATGAAGTCATCCAGAACTCGTGAATTCGTGCCTTGACCCTGTGCCAATTTTCCACCCCATCATAGCCGTCCGGGTTGCTTTGGTATTCATAGAAAATATTCACGGTCCCGCCAGGATCGTGACATTCGGTTAATAAACACTCAATAATCTCTCCAAACGTTCACGCAAATTTCGTGCCGGACCCACTGATAAATTTGCTATAATGCTTTGCCATGGGAACTTCGGCAGGGTTGCGTCGCGCTCAGGAAACACGGCAGTAAACATATGATAAATAATGTTTTAATTGTCATTCCACCGCTCGTGAACCGGGAAGACGATGTCGATCCCGATCCGAGCCGGCCCGACTTCGAGACCCGGCGCCTGGTATCGCCGGTGGAGCCGACCAGCGTCGCGGCCGACCTATTGGCGCGCGGATTTGCGGTCTCTTTGTTCGATCTGGGCGTGCATATCGAAAACCGGTACGAGAAACTGGGCCGCCATATGGCGCAATTCGCGCCCGATGCGGTGGTCATGGTCCAGGCGATTCTCTCTTTTGCAACGGCGCAGGACTGGGACGGCCGGCAGGTATTCGACCTCGCCAGAACACAGACCCCGATATGGTGACCGTTCTGACCGGCAACACGGCAACCAACTATCCCGGCCTGGCGGTGTCGCAAGGGGTTTGCGGCTATTCGATTCGCGGCGAGGTCGATTTCGCCTTGGGGGCGCTGTTGGCGGTCCTGGCCGAACAGGGCGATGCACGCGCGGTGCCCGGCGTTGCTTTTCAGACTGGCGATGGCGGCCTGTATTGCGCCGATAGCTATCCACAGGTCGATGCCGGGCTGCTGCCAAGGCCCGCCTATCACTTGCTGGACCGAACCCATGTCGCGCAATATGAAAAGACGCTGGAGGTTGGCAAGATTCGCTACCCCGCGCGCAGTCCCAAATACCGCGATATCATGCTGTCGCGAAGCTGTATCCTGCGATGTTCGTATTGCTGTGTCGCCCATCTGCGCGGACCGCGCCAGAAATACCGCCGCAAGCCGATCGAAAACGCGATGCGGGAAATCGAGGACGCGCTGGCGCAAGGGGTCGAGGAAATCCACTTCTTCGACGATCTGTTCGCACGCAGCGAAGCCGATATTCTGGAATTTACCGAGGCCTTGCAGCGCCGCGGCTTGAAATTTCCCTGGTTCGTCGGCCAGGGGATGCCGCTGTGGCCGCTGACCCGCGACGCGCTGGGCGCGATGGTGGAAACCGGCATGTACCGGCTGATCGCACCCTACGAATCGGGCAATGACCGGGTGCTTCGGGAATGCGCCGGCAAGATCCATTCCAGCGTCGCCCAGCATCATGACGCAACCCGCTGGGCCCATGCGCTGGGGCTGGAGATCATCGGCATGTTCGTGATCGGCATGCCGGGCGAAACCCGGTCCGATATTCTCGATACGCTCGATTTCGCCGAATCCCATCCCGAAATCGATTATTCGGTCTTCTCCATCGCCACGCCAATGGTCGGCACGCGGCTGATGCGCCAAGTGGTGGCCCAGGGGCGGCTGGAAGACCAGGATTCGATCAACCGGGTCATCAAACGCACCGTGGCGCTGTACCGCACGGATGCGTTTGCCGGATACGAACTGGGTGTCATCCGGGCCTTCGACTGGGCGCGGATCAATTTTCCGACCCCGGCCCGCAAACGCAAATACGCCGCCATGGTCGGGCTTTCCTTGACCCAGCTCGACCAGATGATCGAACATTCGAAACAGACGTTTCGCCGTTTCTACCCGGATTACGACGGCCCGCTCTCGTTTCGCGACCTCTACGGCCATCCCGGCATGTTCGCCGAAATCGAACCCCGGATACCGGAAAAAATCTAACCTTGCGGCAAACACGGAGACGGCAATGCATAAGCGAATCGATCATATCGTGGTGCGGGTGAAGGATCTGGACGCCAGCATTCACGATTACACCACCAAGCTCGGCATGCGCGTGAGCAAGGGGCCGGACGACATTCCAGCACTCGGCATGCGCCGCGTCCTGCTGCCGATGGGCGACAGCGGTCAATTCATCGAACTGGCCGAACCGCTGGGCGATGGCGGCGCCATCGGCCGCGCCTTGGAACGCCGGGGCGAGGGGCTGCATCTGGTGGCGCTGGCGGTGGACGATCTGGCCGCCGCGGTGGCGCAGATGAAGGCCAACGGCGCCGAACTCATCGAAGCCGGATCGCAGGTTTTCGTTCATCCGCGCGACGGCCACGGTGTCATGTATCAGCTGGTCGAACGCAAATAGGCACGGGCTTACCTTCGATCCTCTTTGGTGGTTTCGGGCCAGATCAGCCAGGCGATGGCGAGCGCGATCATACCCTCCACGGCGATCACCATGACCGCCTCGGCGGCGCCAAGCCAGTGCGCCAATAATCCCAGATGGAGGAAACCGACCGGTCCCGAGCCGATGCACACGACCAGCAATCCGAGGATCTGGCCGCGTTGTTCTGGCGGCGCGGAAAGCAGGATGATCGTGCTTTGCATCGCCGCAAAACAACCCGCACCAATACCGGCTATCAGGACGGCGATCCCGGCCAGGATCGGGTCGGCGACGGCGGCAAAGGCGATCATCATCGTCAGGCACAAGGCCAGGCCATAGACATAGATGCGCCGGTGCATCCAGGGCCGCGCGAGAAAGGCGATGGTCAAGGTCGCGATCAGCCCGCCGATGCCCTCCGCGCTCATCAGCAAGCCGACATCGGTCGGTCCTAGCGCCAGATCGTCGCGCCCGATCACCGCGATCATCGCGGTGTAAGGGAAGCCCCATACATTGAAGATGATGGTGATCGCCAGCGCGCTCATCAGCGGCCGGTCGCGGCGCACCATTGCTATAGCCTGTCCGATGCCGCGCCAGAAGGAGGCGGCGGCGCGCCCGGTTCCCGCGACCGCAACACCGATCAGCAGGCACGCCGACAGCCCATACAGGGCCGCGCCAAGGAAATACACGCCCTTCATGCCAAGCAGCGCCAGCAGCGCGCCGCCGGCCGCCGGGCCGATGGCCTTGGTCGCGGTGTTCGCCGCCGCGTCCAGCCCGACGGCGGCGGCGATCCGCTCGCGTCCGGCGATGACGCCCAGCATGTTGCGCCGGGTCGGGTAATCGGTCGACCAGAAGATGCCAGCCAGCACCGCACCGACCGCAATATGCCACAGCGCGAGGTTGCCGCCGAGCGCCAGCGCGCCCAGCACCAGCGTCGTCGCCGTCATGCCCGCCAGTCCCAGAGCCAGGACCAGCCGGTGGCTGAACCGGTCGGCAATGGTGCCCGCGAACATTCCGAACAGCGCCAGCGGCAGCATCCGCAGCATGGTGAAAAGGGTGACCTGCAACGGCGATTGGGTCACATCGAAGATATAGATGCCGATCGCCAGCATCTCCAGCCAGCGGGCGATGCCGATCAATCCACCGATCGTCCAGATACGCAGGAACGCGGGGATGGTCAGTAGCGACAGCGCCCCGCCGATACCGCTTGTCTTGTCCGGTTTCAAAATTGGCTCATCGCTATAAGGCGCGCGCTATTGGCGCCGCGCCAGAACGCTGCCCGCATATTCGATGGCGTCGACCATGCCGAGTTCGATGGCGGCGTCGAAGTAGGTGCGGGCCGTGGCGTCGTCGCCGTTATGCGCCGCGAGTTGGCCAAGGTAGAAATACGCCTGGGTCCGCTGGCGGCGCCCTTGTGCCGCCGCCAGCGCCGCATCGGGCGACAGCGCGCCAAGATAGGCCTGGATGAGCGGGCCGGGCCACGCTTCATCGGACAGTTCGCGCGCGTTGGCTGCAAGCCGGGCCGTATCGCGGTCCGCCAGATAGATCCACAACGCGGCCTGGGGATAGGGGTAGGCCATGGCGATGGCGCGCGAAAGGTCCCTGGCGGCGTCGCCATTTTGGCCAAGAAAATAGCGCGCAATGCCGCGCAAGGCGTGGCTCGCGGGGTCGTAATTAACGCCGCCAAGGGCCGCGTCGAAATCGGCGATGGCGGCGCGCCGCCGGCCCAGGAACAGACGCGCCGTGCCCCGGTTGCGGAACGCTTCGCTATAATAGGGGAACAGGC
>Ga0066376_10001574_pt1 | contig 22056 bp, 14 predicted proteins | sample Knorr_S15_td_Bot_FD_77009 | JGI IMG/M metagenome (GOLD analysis project Ga0066376, IMG submission 77009) | Marine microbial communities from Southern Atlantic Ocean transect - Knorr_S15_td_Bottom_ad_5009_LV_A | ecosystem: Environmental > Aquatic > Marine > Oceanic | place: Southern Atlantic...
CCATCCCGTCAGCGGCCGGCCTTTTGCCGAGTACTGCCGCGAGCTGGCCTGCGCCACTCAGGTACGCCGCCTGGGCGCACTCGTGGCACCGTGCCTTGCTGATCGATAAGAGCCTGCTGGATAAGAACCCGATGAGCCGGACCAAACTCCGATGTGCGCCCTGCTCCGACTCAAGAGCGAAGCGGGCCCAGCGGCCAGGGTCGAGAAGGCGACGATTCATCGCGTTGCCGTTTGGAGGCGGGATACCGCTAAGCTGGTTCTTTCACCTCATCGCCGCCCTCGCCGTCGCCGTACTGGGTTGCGATGGGGGAAGCGACTCCGTCGACAGCCCACTCGGACCGGAAGAGGAGCGGCCGCCCCTTGTCGGCTTCCCCGATCTGGACAGGTTCCGCGGTGTCAGTCTGGCCACTGCCAACGGGCTGCCCACGGTCGCCCTTGAGGAGCTAGTGGACACGGGCGTGGAGTGGATCGCTCTGGTTCCCTTCGGCTGGCAGCCCCGCTTCGACGCCCCACAAATCCAGCTCCGCACCACTCGCGGCTACTGGACCCAGACCGACGTCGGTATCCGCCGGATCGCTGAGATCGCCGCCACGGCTGGTGTCCGCGTATTCCTCAAACCACACATCTACCTGGTGGAGGAAGTGGATGATCAGTGGCGGGGAACGATCGCTTTCAGGTCGGAGGAGGACTGGCTGAACTGGGAGGAGGATTACCGCTCATTCATCCTCCACTACGCGGCGCTGGCGGCCGACACCGGGATCGAGCTGTTGAGTGTGGGCGTGGAACTGCGTGAAGTGGTGCGCCAGCGCCCCCACTTCTGGCGCCAACTCGTTCTTGACGTGCGCCAGCTGTACCGAGGGTCATTGACCTATGGCGCCAACTGGGACCGGGAGTTCGAGGAGGTCGAGTTCTGGGACCTCCTCGACTTCATCGGGGTCCATGCCTACTTCCCCCTGACCGGTAAGCTGAACGCCTCCATCGAGGAGCTGGAACAGGGCTGGCAGCCCCACGTGCTGGCACTGGAAGATCTGGCCCGGACCTTCGGGAGGCCCGTGCTGTTCACCGAGGTCGGCTACCGCTCCATCGCCGGAGCTGGGGTGGATCCGTGGAACTGGCGAGTCAGACGATCAGCCGACGGCGGGGCAGAACAGGCCGACGCCTACGAGGCGATGTTCCGCACGTTCTGGCACCGATCGTGGTTTGCCGGTCTCTTCGTCTGGGAGTGGGACCCGGCTCGAATCACCGTCGACAGCCGCTTTGATACGGGGTACTCACCGCAGAACAAACGCGCTGCCGAGATCATGGGCCGGTGGTTTACCCGCCTGACCGGCTGACCCTGAGCCTCATCTGACCAGGGTCAGACTCGTGGTCTGGATAGACTCTCCGGCTTTCAGGAGTATGAGGTAGCGTCCGCTGGCGGCGCTCACGCCGTCGCCGCCGCGACCGTCCCACACGGTCTCCCGAACGCCGCCCGAGATCGGGCCCAGGCGGCGAATCAGCAGCTGTTGCCCCGCCGCGTTGTACACCCGCATCTCCACCTCCGAATCCTCGTCGAGTCGGAACGGTATGTGGATCTCGCCGTTGAAGGGGTTGGGAAACACCGAGTCGAGATGCAGCTCGCCGCCGGATCCATGCGGCGCCAACGCCGCCACCGCCGTGACCACCAGCTCACGGGCCGACAGCTCGAATTTCCCCTCCCCCTGCAGGGATGTGCGTCCCACAACAAGGACCAGACTGTCGATGTCGGTCGCCGTGACCACGCCCCGGTTCTCGCCATCCAGCTTCACCTGCTCGAGTTCTCCCCCGCCCGCGCGCATGGCGTAACTCCACACGCTGAAGCGGCTCACCTCCTCGCCGTCGAAGTCGATTTGAATGTTGCCCGGGGTGCGAAACACGATGTAGGTGGTTCCCCAGCGGCTCGCGACCTCGGCATTGACCGGCGGCAGGGGCAGCGTACCGATGACGAACGCCGTCGCTCGATGCCCTCTCAGGGCCGCGTAGGCCAGCACCTCATTGTCGACGGCGTAGTTGGCCACCACCCAGCGCTGCCAGGCCTCGACGAAGCCACCATCCAGCGACAGCCTGGCGAAGGCGGCGTCGATGCCGTCGCGGCCGTTGCGGGGCTCGGATACGACTTGACGGACCAGATCCAATCCGTAGCGCTCGGCCAGGAATGACATGAAGAGAAAGGTGGAGCCGTAGTTGTAGGTTGTGTCTTCCCACTTGCCAAGCCCCAGACCGGTGCGCCACGGCCGCTCCAGGAAGTCGGGAACAGCCGCTGGATCGGCCTCCGGAAAACCCGCCAGCTCCTCCGCGTACCCGGCCAGTCCCTCGTCTACCCAGGAGGACTCGTCTTGATCGTGTCCCCAGTGGATCAGGTGCTGGAATTCGTGGGCGAGGGTACCCCGCGCCAGATAGGATGACCGGCGGACCGAAGACTCGTCGAGGTAGACGACATCGCGACGCAGCTCGGGCACATCGTGGGTCGACACTCCTGGGTCAAAAAAACCGACCACGCGCGAATCGGGAATGTCGAACAACAGCAGGAAGATCTGCTCGTAGCCATCGACATCGGGCGGCTCGCCAAAGGCCTCGATGGACAGATCGAAAATGCCGCGATCCGGATCGGCGGGAGTCTGGCGCTCGAAGAGCTCGCCCAAACCGTCGACGTGGCTCTGGAAAATCGAGCCGCCCTCGGTGTCCCACTGCCGGTTCTCAACGAAGACAAAGACATGCTCTCCGACATACCGGCAGGTGGCGGGTATCAGGCCGAAATTGAAGGCGGAATGGAAACTCAGCTCGGTGCCGACCGCGATCTCGGGGAGGTCCTGGGTCGCCTCCCCGACGTTGGCCCGCGTGAGCGTCTTGGCGGCGGCCACCGACGCATCCGGGTCGCCGACACGGGCGGCGGCGATTTCCTCGGACTCCAGTTGCAGCAGGCGAAAGCCGCAGATGTGGGCACTGCCGTTGTCGGCAATCGCTGGGTCAACGGGACCCGTTACAGCTGTGGTAAGGAGAAAGAGCAGCGCTTCCACGGTTGTGATCCCGCTCAACCACCGCCGGCGGGGAGCGACCGGATCCGACCGCCGATACAGGAGAGAAGCGAGGCGGTTGTTGATCTGAGGCATCATGCGGACCGGCGGCGACACCCCGGATCAGAAACGCCGCACCAGGGCGACGCCGGACAGGCGGGGATGTGGCTCCAGGGTTACCCCGCCCGCTTCATCTTCTCCACGCGCGGCGTGCACCGCCGCTACCAGGTGATTGGCGATCACCAGCCCGACGGCAAACAGGGCCTGTCGGTCAGCGGTCTCGGACGAATTGCGCAGCTCACGGTAGCTCTCTCGCGACTGGGAGCTGTCCCACTCCCAGAAGAAATCAGCCGTGTTGGGATAGAGTTCGGCATCGACGCCATCCGCTACCCGAGCGAATCGGTTGTGCTCGAGCTGACTGTCGTAGAACCCCAGATCGTCGAAGTAGACCGCGTCTTTTCCCGCGGCGCGCGCCCGGGCGTGCTCAGCGGCAAAGGTGCGGAAGTTGTCTTCCCGGATATCGGACACATAACGCAGACCGAAGGAGCTGCTCCAGAGTCCGATTTCCACGGCCAGAAAATTGGCCGCCGCCCGGGGACGGCCGGTCAACTTCTGGCCCAGTCCCGGAACCAGCAGGGAAAGCCAGAACCCCTTTGGCGACCCGGCCATTCCCGGTGCCGGAATCAGCAGCGACAGGGCGATCGCGGCCAGCAAACCGCGGCGCCATAAGGGCGCCACGACGTCCCGGGTACGCGGCCACCGGCTAGTGCATCGCGGCGTAAGTGCGGGGGTTAATGCGGGCGTCGAGGCGCCCGGCGGGCAAGGCGCGCGACCGAGGCGGGTTGTTGGACCCGGCGAGGGAGCGGAACACAGCCCGCCGGGATGCATCGACGCCCGAATGCCGCCGAACTTGCGCCGCGCTGCACCAAACAAACGAGTCCTATGCATCAGCGCAGGGGCCGGTAGGCCACGAGCATGGGCATGGTGCGACCGACGCTGTCCTCGCGCAGGGAGAACAACAACCGGGTGCGCCCGGCGATGCGGGCCTCACTTTCACCCAGTCGGCGCTTCTTGGCTACGCGGGCCGCGTCGACGGCACTGATGACGTGGTTTACCAGAATCAGCCCTCCAATGGTCGATGCCCGTTTGAGGTATTTGTTGCTGTCGTTGCGCCGGTCTTCGTAGGTCAGTCGAATTTCGGACAGGAAATTCTCTGCCGAGTCGACCTGGGTGGGTTGGACTCGGACCCCATCTTCATCCGTCACATCCGCCCACCCGGAAACGAACTGGTTGTATTTCCCGACGAGCTCGTAGTACTGCTGGATCTCGGAGCCGGCGCAGCCCTTCAACGCCTCAGGTACCGTACTGGCGGCAATGTTGGCCACGTAGGAACTACAGGGCAAGGCGTGCGTGATGGAGGAGTTGCGGGCGATGGTGGAGGTGCGCCAGGCGAGATAGCTCAGAGGGCTCCAGGCCGTATCGGCTCGGGCGCGGAACTCATCCTCGATGTCATTCCCCTTGCTGTTCCAGTTGAGATATATTCCCCAACCCACCACTTCCAGCCCGAAGAAAAGGGCTGCCCCGCGCTTTGACCCGTTGTAGAACTGCCCTGCTCCCGGTACAATGGCGGAGTAGAGCAGGGAACGGCCGACCGATCTCGGTGGCCGTCCGGACATCACCTCCCCACCAGCAGGGGTTTCGGGAACAGCCGCGAGGACATGAGGTTGGCCGTCGGCGACCGTGGCCGTGACGGCGGCATCAGACATCCGCGGTGGTCGGTTCGGAAGCCCGAACGCCAGTGGCAGCAATTGGGGAAGCGCCGCCGCCTGCGCTACAACCGCGATGGCCGGGACAACGCCACCGACCAGGGGACGGGTCTCCGGCCTCGCCACTCCTTCCTGTGCCCATACCTGGGACAGCACCCCAAAGGTGAACAGGGCCGTCCCCCACGTGGCCCGCTGCAGCCGACTGCGGCTCATCGCTATCATTCTCCTCATCCCTCCTTATTACAGTCGTAAAAAGTCCGTCTAAACAATCTCAGTTCTCAAGCCCTGGCCGGATCCGCGTGACAACAGAGAAGTGACAAACCGTGAGAGTGACGAAGTCATTCTCACCTCCGGCGCATGAGTCACCGTTTGAGTCAGTCCCCCCGATAAGCGCCGGTCAGAGCCCTACAGGTATCCAAAAAGTAGAGTAAAATAGAATTTCCAGGGACTTCGCCCGTCGACCTCGTCAATGCCGTAGGCCAGATCGGCCTGGACGCGGGTCGGCATGCTGTAATAGGAGATCAGATCCAATCGCAACTGCCCCCCTAGGTCCCGGAGCGGACCGGAGCGGCCGTAGATGGGATCCGCGTCGTCGATGTCACCGTCCCAGGCCTTGCCGATATCGGCGTAGACGGCAGCGTAGATCTTGTCCAGATACAGCTGTTGAAAGCGAGCGCCGATCTCAGGGGCGACGGGAAAACGAAAGGTGGCCGTCCCCATCATCGCCTTGCGCCCCTCGATGCTGTAGAACGTGTAGCCCTTCATGAAATTCAGCCCGCCGAGATGGTAGTCAAAGAAGTCGTTCACCAGTTCCTTGTCATCCACCTCATCGCTGGCTATCCAGCCACCGAAAAACCGAAGACCGACCGACGTATTGTGCGGCAAGCCGACATACTCGTTCCAGTCGAGGGTGAACTGGTTGTAGAACAGGTGAAGGAACTCCTCCTCCAGAAAGGAGGTGTTTTCCTTGAACTGCTCCAGGAAGAAGTTGAAATTGCGGTCGTAGCGGAAGTAGATCTTGCGACCGCCGCGCGGGTTGATGGCCCGATCGCGGCGGCGGGTGGCGGCCTGATACTGATAGGTGAGCCCCAGGTCGAAGCCATTGAGATAGGTGTAGCCCGCGGGTTTCTGTTTCCGCAGCTCGAAGCCGAACACGCCGTCGCGCCGCGGCTCAAAGAAATCCCACTTGAGACTGGCGTCGTAGCGGTCGTAGGTCAGGGAGAGCTGAAGCTGGGTATTCCGGCCGATCGTCCCCCGCAGGCCCGTGCTGATCTGGCTGAGGCTGAAGTCGAGCCCGGTGATGATGGCGTCGCGCGCCGCGGTGCTGTCGCCGCGGCCGGTGTGCCTTTTTTGATGGTAGAACTCGAGGAAGGCCGTAGGTCGCCAGCCATGGTATTCGTACAGCGCGAAGAGATCGCGGTCGCCGTTGGACGGGGCCACGGCGAGACCTCCGAAGATCGACTGCCTGTTTAGAGCATCGGAGGTGGCGGCGTATACGCCGCCCTTGAAATGCCCCTCGTCCCATATCAGTCGCGGCAGCAGAAGGGTCTTCAGAAAGTCGCTGCCGTAGGGTTTGGCCGTCCGACCGATGGCCGGGGCCGTCGCCGCCATGGCATGGCCGTCGGTCCCCGAGCGCGTGGCGGTGAGGAGGGAGAGCCGGTCGCCCGCCTCCTGCCCGCTGCCGCTGGTCGCGACCACGGCCCCGCCGAGATTTCCGTTCGCCCGGCTGCCGGCGCCGGCAGCCGGTCGCGCGCGCCCCTCGCCCTCCTCGCCCTCCGTGTCCGCCAACTGTCGGATCCGATAGCCGTTGGGACCGTACGAGCTGAAAGCGACCGAGCCATCGACACTCACCGTGGGCGCAATGCCGCCGCCGATCAGGTTGGTCAGCTGGCGGGTAGCTCCCGTATTGACGTCGATGGCGTAGATATTGAAAATTCCACTGGCATCGGAGGAGAACACGACTTCCGAGCCGTCGGTAGTCCACACCGGATCCCGATCGGTTCCCGCCGTCGTGACCAGAGGGTGAAATGCCGACACCTGATTCCAGGACTGACCGACGTCGGACCCCTGCAGGGCGGCGAGAAGCCCCGCTGATCCGGCTCCGCCCGCGGCCAGATTCGATCCGACCATCGATGCTGCCTCATGGGAACGCAAAATCGCGATGTCTCTCTGCCCGCGTCGGGAGATCGACAGAACCAGGCTTTGTCCGTCGGGCGACCAGCGCGGTGTGTAGAGCTGCGTGCCATCGGTGAAGTCAGTCAGATAGCGAATCTGGGTGCCGTCGGCCTTCATGATCCCCAGGTTGTTGTTGGTGCCGCGGTTGCGGACAAAGGCGATCCACTCGCCATCGGGCGAGAAGGCGGGGTAGAGCGCTCGCAGACCGTGACTCAGACGCGAGATTCGCGGTGACTTGGGGCCGTGTCCGGTCACGGCCGATGGCAACGCCCACAGCAGTTGCGTCCTCAAACCGACGTCGCGCCCCTCCAGGTCGTAGACGTAGAGATCGGCCTGGCGCGAGCCGTATTTGTCCGCCTTCCCCTTGCGCACGAAGAGGAGGCGCTCGCCGTCGGGAGACCAGGAAATCGAAGACACCACCCCCGCGGTCAGGACCTCCTCCTCTCCCGAGGCCAGGTCGCGCACGACCAGGGCATGGGGCCCGTACTGCCGATCCAGAGTAGACAGATAGGCCAAGCGGAGGCCGTCGGGGGAGTAGGACGGGTGAATATTGGAAAACCCCCGATCCGTGACCTCCTCGCCCTCCTGGAGGTCGCCCAGGGCCGCTACCTGGGCGTTGTAGCGGCGGGACATGGTATCGCGCCAGGCCGCGTGCAACTCCTGGGCTGAGACCCCCAGGACCGCTTCGATGGCGGCGTCGATCTCCAGGGTTCGCCATTTCGACACTTCGGCACAGATATCGGCGATGGCCTTGTCGCCGTACTCCTGGGCGATGTGGCGCACGAGCCCGAAGCCGTGATCGTAGACGAATTCGTTGCCGAATCCGCGCTTTCCAAAGGTCCCCATTTCATCGAAGGAGAGCAGGGCGTCGTCGAGCACCGCCGTGCGCAGGATCATGTCCCGGTGCGTGTCCCAGCTGTCATGCCTGGCTCCGGCCACCTGGAACTGAGCGACGCCCTCGGCGAACCACATGGGGATCACGGTGGTCGCTATCGGGTAGGATGCGATTACGTCGGGATAGCCGGTGAGGATGTCCGCCCGATCTCGCTCTCTCTGGTAGCCAAAGTACTGGAGGTAGAGGGCGGGAAACCGTTGGGGCGCCTTGCGGGCCGCTCCCAGAGAGATGATGTGGACGAACTCGTGGGTGACGACGTTGCTGAGCCAATCCGAAGTGCCCCTCAGATCGAAGTCGTGATCCAGTGAGGTGGTCCAGATCTCGATAGTGTCGAGGTAGAAGTACGCGGCGCCGTTGGCCGTGTCGTTGTAGTCCTTGAGGATGATCCGCACCTTGCCGTCGGGCTCGTAGCGGTACAGCTGAGTGACCGGACCGTACGCGGCTTCGGCAATTTCGGCGGTTCGGTCAGCGGCGCCGGCCAGACCGTCGTGAAAGAAGACGCGGAAGTGGTCGGTCTCGATCACCTGCCAGTTCAGCTCGGGGTGATTCTGACCCATGGCGGGAGTTGCCATCATCAGACTCCCACCACAGCACAGCACCAGGGTCGCCACCAGCCAGTCTGCGAGTCGTTGACGGCGCCGCGCGCCGGAAGCTGTCATCGACTCACCGCCAACCTCACCACGACTTCCGATTTCGAGCCGTCCTCTCCGGTGGCCTTCAAGCGACACAGATACAGCCCGCTGGCGTAGCCACTGGTCGACCAGACAATCTCGTACTCCGCTGCTGCCTGCACACCTTCGGCCCCCACCTCGATCCGCTCCGCCCGCTCCCCCAGTGCATCGAAGACCTCGAGCTCCAGGCTGGCCACCCGGGACAGAAAAAACCGGAGGTGGACATCTCCCGGCGCGCCCACGGGGTTGGGGTAGCAGTAGGCGCGATCGGCCGGCAGGAGGGCGGCATCCGGTGGTGGTCCTTCCGAGCCCGCGGTCACTGCAACTGCATGCGCACCGGCTGCGGACGACCCCGCCTGCCCCCATGCCACCGGGCCGCCGACAAAGTCATCGTTCAGCGTCTTGACCGGGTCCCACACATAAAGCAGAGGGCCGGCTAGCGCCGCCAGTTGTATTCCGTCACCACCGCCGCCTAGCAGATTGCCGGCTACTGGGGAAAGCGCAACCGGCCCGTCGGTCAGCAGGGGGAATCCCGTCAGCAGGCTGCCGTCGTCATCAAACCCGTACAGCCCGGCGGCGCTGGTCGCCTGGAATATCTCCTGCCTGCCGTCGCCGTCCAGATCCGCCAGTACCGGGCTGGCCCGTAGACGGCCAGGCTCCTGAAAACGCGGCGGCGCCGCGGGGAAGCCCGACGGTATCAGTCCCGACCGCGTGTACACATGCACTGCTGTCTGGGTCGCCCATACTATCTCCGGCAGTCCGTCCCCGTCCACATCTCCCAGCGCCGGTGACATCTCCATGTCGACCGCCGCCGAAATCGGCAGCGCCACCCTCAGCAGGACGCCCTCCCGCCCGATGACGCGAATACCCCCCTGTAGATCGGCTACCACCACTTCGCCGCGGCCATCGCCGTCCAGGTCCCCGGACACCGGCGCCAGTACCCCTGATTCAATTCCCGACCACAGGACCGAGGTCCCCACCTCTTCCAGAAACCAGCCTCCCTGGGCCACGGCCGCCACGATTTCGACATCGCCGTCACCGTCCAGGTCCACTGCCGTCAACCCGAGGATGGGGTCACTCGCCGCCTGACGCAGGACCTGCCCGGTGGCACCGTCCAGAACGCGGAGACCCGTTTCCTCGCCGAGGAAGAGGACGCCTTTGCCCGGGTAGAGCCCCGTCTCATCACTGTACAAGCTGACCCGGGGCGCCTTGTCGGCGGAGACCGACCAGAGCTCCTCACCGCCGTCGCCGGCGGGCATCCGCGCCGTGACCGCTGACGCTCCCCATGTGAAGAGCCTGCCGCCCCCCGACGGGACAGCCGCCAGGAATCTGCTCCCTCCCTCCAACGTGGCCAGCGGGCTGCTCTCCTGGTCCGCGTCCACCGACCACACGCCACCACCCGCCTCCACCAGCAACTCCTGCGATCCGTCGCCGTTCAGGTCGACCGCCTGCAGCCGCGTCCCCTCCGACTGAAAGGTCAGCGGCCAGCCCGCGCCGACGCGGCGGAAGCGAATCTGCACCCACATAGTGTCGCGCGGCTGGGAGAGGATCTCGACCTCAATACCCGTCGCCACCCCCGTGTTGCTCTCTGACCCGGGCAGGGTATGCGGCCCAAAGAGGGTATTTCCCACGCCTTCGCCGCCGGGAACCGGTCCCACGAAAAACGGATCGGCCGCGGTGCCCTCGGTGAGACTCTGGCGCTCGAAGAAGAGGTTGCCGATGTCGCGCTCCCCATCGGCCTCTTCCAGGGCGATGCCCTGGTGAACGCGATCGTTGTTGATCGCTCCGGCCCGGATCTCGGAGTTGATCACCCGGTCGTCGACGTGCCAGATAAGAATACCCGACCCCGGGATAAAAGCGTCGTACTCACCGACGCCCAACCAGACTCCCGATCCCTGGCTGCGGGCACCGGCGCCCTCCAGTTCGATATCCAGTGTGTCCGAGAACTGTACTTGGTCCGGTCCGATCCAGACCGCCTCCTCGCCGCTGCCGAACGGCGGCTCCACACCCGCCGGGGCACCAAGTGTTCCCCGCAGTTGCCGGTTCTCCAACAGGAAATACTCGCTTTCGGAGATCGGAATACGCACCGCCTTGGGAAGGTCCGCCGACGGCCGGTCGGTAGCCACCAGAGCGATCGTCGTATCCCGCCGGATTACCAGGGGCTCCACCCATCCGAGCTGCGCCTTGCTCCAGGCGATCGGGTGCGGAGGCACGAAACCGACCAGAGGCTCCAGCTCCCCGCTCTGGAGCAGGAAGCCAAATCTGTTGGCGCCGATGTCCATGAGGCTCCAGCCACCCACCGCGGGTAGTCCGTTGACGAAGTTGGACAGTCCGGGAAGACCCAGCTGGTGCCCGAAGAATTTAGCGATGAGTCCGTTCAGACCAGCGCGACCCTGAACATTTATCGCCTCAGGCAGGATACAGGCATCCCGGATCGCCCCGGAGCCGCTCCCGGCAAACGCATCACCTCCCCCATAAAGACTCACATCGTCGGGGGACAGATACACCGAGGTAATATCGTTGAACTGCCCGGTCTCCCGCCCCAAGCCGGCGTGGATTACGATCAGGCTGTTGAAGTCGGCGAAGTCCGGCCCGGCGATGTCGGACTCTGCCAGGGCAACCGCGTCTCGCACCAGCTGCACCCACTTGGCGCCGATCTCTTCAGGAGAGCGCCCGTTGCCGTAGATAAGCGCCGGCAAGGGCAGCCTGTAGGCGTCCTTCTGCTGGGGAAATACCGCGTAGTCGATCTCGACCAGTCCCTCTGAAACAACCCTGTAATACCGGGCCAGCGCATCCATGTGACGCTCGAAATACGACCGGTCGTGAGGAGGGGTTTCGTAGGGAAATCGGTAGTCGGCCAGGGCCTGGGAGAGATCTCGCAGGTCGAACTGCCCCGTACCAGAGGTAGTCACCTCGTCCGGATCCTCGAGAGGAAAATCCGCTCTCAGAACGACGATCCGCCATGACTGAACCGGGGAGGCTTGGGCGGCCACGCCGACGGGGGCCAGCGAGATCGCGAGCCAGGCCGCCAGCGACAGGAGTAGTGTAAATCTCAGAATCGGTGAGTCCGTCAGTTGTGGATGCTGGCAGTTGTGGATGCCGGCAGTTTGCAGAGCTCCGGGCTAGAAATCGATGTTGAGCGAAAAACGAGTGTTGTCCTGCAGCGGCGAGTTGTCGCCCGTTATGTAGGCCACATCCACCTGGAAGTGGTTGTATTTCAAACCAAGTCCAAAGGTGGGGGTCTTGAGCTCGCCGTCGTCGTCGTAGGAGTACCCCGCCCGCAACGCCAGAAAAGACTGGTCCTGCTGTGCGGACAGCCCGTACCGGTACTCGCCACCGACATGCAGATCGATCTCATTGAACTCATCGCTAAACGACTCGTCGCCCCACGCCTTGACGAGATTGCTGGCAAAAGAGCCGCCGGCAATCAACGGCTTGTAGACGTCGAAGGAGAACAGCATGTCGTGAAATTCCGTGTCCAGCAGGTCGTAGGCGACGCCTATGACGATGTGTTGAGGCAACGGATCCGCCTGGCTGGCGTCGATGAAGGTGATCTTCGGACCCATGTTGCGGAGGGCGACGCCGAAGTTCATCTGCGGCGTCGCGTGCCAGAGCAGGCCGAGATCCATGGCAAAGCTGCTGCCGACGCCCTTCCCCCTCTCGATGCCGGCGCCCTGGTCAGCCAGATTGCTGCGGATGAACTTGAGACCGATGCCAGCGGCGAGATTGTTGGAGATCTCGCTCCCGTAGGCAGCGGACACGGAGAAATCATAGCTGCTGAAAGTGCCCTGCGTAGCGCCGCGCTCGTCTGTGCGCGTTTGCTCACCCAGATCCAGAAGGGCGGCGTTGATGCCGACATTCCCCCCCCAGCTCGGTAGCGGCTGCGAGAAGGCGACGAACTCATACGACAGGTCATCCGCCAGGTTGGGCAGCCACTTCATGTGGGTGAAGTTCAAGCTCCGACTTTCCTGTCCCGCCAGCGCTGCCGGATTGAAGTAGCTGGCCGTGGCGTCATCGGCGATGGCGACGTAGGACTCGCCCATGCCGCTGGCTCGCGCGCCGGGCTCGATCAACAAAAACAGAACGGCGGCCCGACTCTCTGGCGTAGCCGCTGCCGGCTGGACCCCTACGGCCAGGACCCCCGCTGAAAGCGCGATTAATAGCAAACTTGTGGATCTCAATGTGTCCTCCTGTTTTTCTTCAAAAGTCGGTAACACCGCAAACTCGGTTCACTTGAGAAAGATCGGGGCATTACCGCCGCATCGCAACTGGTATCGGCGCCACGTCGCGTTCAGGGGCCGCCCGTGTTTCTTACTTTACTCGTTGTATGGCCACCGTCTGATCGAACTTCCCGCCACCCTCCACCGCCACCTGGAGGTGGAAGAAATAGCTACCGTTGGCCAGATCACCGGGGTCACTCCAGCGCACCTGGTTGAATCCCATCTCTATCGATCCATCGAAGTCATCGACCAGTTTTCCCGTCAGGGAGAACACGCGAATGCGGACCCACTCCACTGGCGCTGCCAGGACATAGGTGAAAAACCCCTCCTCCTGCTCGCGCCAAGGGTTCGGATAGAACAGGACCTGAGAGATGACGGACTCGACCTCATCAGCGACCTGCATCTGAGCCACGGCGGTGGCGGAATTGTTGAATGAGTCCCAGGCTTTGAGACGTATGGTGTGGTTCCCCGGTTCCAGGGCCGCCAACTCGACTTCCAGAATGCCGCTGCGGTAGTCTCCCCGATTGCTGAACAGCTCCGTCACTTTGAAAAGCTCGTCATCGACCCGCAGCTCGATCTCGTGTCCGGTATCGCCGGTGATATTGATGCCACTCGAGTCGCGGATCTCGGCTGTCAGCACCACATTGGCGGGGACGATATCGCCGCTGGCGAACCCTGCCAGGCCTTTGAAGGCGATAGTGATCTCCGGCCCGTCGCCATCGGGTTCGACATTCTGTGCGGTGCCGGCCACCACGAGACCGCGCACCGATCCGAAGGCGGTTCGCCCGGACGCGTCCCATACATAGGCGCTGGCCCGGCCCTCCCTCTGTCGGTAGCTGATGTCCTTGGGAACTCGGAAGGTCGCCTCGAAGCGCCCGGCCACAACCGCTGTGAGGATGCGGAAGATGGGCGACCCGACACGCTGGTAGACCAGACCTTCGAGCCTGGTGAAGACGGACGAATCGAACACCTGGAGCCAGGCCTGACCGGTGAAATCGCTGGCGGGCCGGCCTTGAGGATCGAAGACGAGTCCACGAACGCACGTCTCCTCCAGCGCCCAGAGAGAATCGGGCATGTCGATGTCGACCAGGTAGCGTGGGCGGGCCAGGCGCTGCGCCGGATCGCCCAGAAGGGAGTAGCGCTGCACGTTGACGCGTCCAGTGGGTGTGAGGGGCACGTCGATGTTCCGCTTGGCCGCCATCAGCGCCAGGCCCATGGGAACATGGGTGGCGCCAGCGCGGTACATCAGGCGGTGAAACTCGCGGGCAAGGATGACATTGGTGTCGTGAAATCCAACCCTGGTAGCGGAAATGAATCCCATGACCCCGCCATCTGGCATATTCAGCAACACCTCCGGCATGGATTGGCGAGTCGGATCGTCGAAGACTCCCACCTGGCTGGCGGCGGTGTACATGAATGGCAGCCTGCCGCCGTTGTCGATGGCTTCCCGGTCTCGTGAGAGCACGAACATCTGCTCGTGGGCGAGGACTTCGGGATTGCCGTGTCCGACATAGGTCAGGATCAGAGACCCATCGTTGAAGCGACGGATGAACTCCTCTCGCGCCCGTGGCTTGGTGCGCCCTTCCAGCGGAAACTGAGCGATATAGAGCTTGACCAGGTCGAGATCCTTAGGCAGGAAGGTGCGGGCGAGGACTTCGGCGTCCAGGATAAAATACGACTCGCAGGTAGTCGGTTTCTGGGGGTTGGTCAGGTCGTCGGAGACCAGGAGCACCCGCGTCTGCCAGGGCCCTACTTCCGCCTGCCGGTCGTAGGCGATGAGCTTGTCGACCAGTCCCTCTGCCTCTTGAGCAGACTGCACCGGGAGGCGGCCAATGGCCAGGTCTGGAAAGACATCCTCCCCGTCGATTCTGACGTACCACTCGTCGTAGGTACTGGTGCCGTCCTGATACGCCGGCATCCAGTTGGCATGGCTGACACCGGAATTGTTCTTGTAATCGTAGGTACCGTCCCCAAGCAGGAGCACGAAGAAGGGAGCCGGATTCCAGTTGTCGACCGCGTAGTTGACGAAGCTGCGAATGGCCATCGGGTCCAGCATGCCCCCCGAAAACTCGGCGTATACGTCCTCTACATCGACGACCATGGTCGTCAGCGGCTCGCCGAAACGGTCGTCCATCGCTCGCCATGCCGCCAGCCTGGCTGCGGCCACGTCGAAGTCTGGATGGGTGATGATGACGTACTCGGCGCCGTTATCGGGGCTTCTCAGGCCGGCTTCCCGCTCCACGCTGATCTTTGACGGTCGCCGAAAACGAGCCGGGGTTGTCACCATGTACTCGGGTGGTCGCCCGAAGCCGCTGAAGCGATCCTGGAACACGACGGTGCCGCTGACCGGATCGAAGTCGAAATCGACGATTTCCATCAGTCCGGCAGAGCTCGAGACGTCGAAGACCCGCGGACCACTAGCGTTTTCGAACCCCGACAGGCGGAACTCCGCCACCCCGCTGGCTGAATCGGCCGCCGCCGCCAGCGGCCAGCTGAAAAGCAGCTCGTCGTCCCGGGCGACGAAGCTTCGACTGAATTCGAGCTCGTACCAGTCCAGCCGCGTCAGGTTGGCGTCGCGGTGAAACAGACCCAGCTGATTCAACCCCTCCCTGGCGCCTCGGCGCGCTATCAGGCGGAAAGTATTCGCCTGGCTGCCAGTGAAAGACACAAAGCCCAGCGATTCGTCATTCCACTTGATCTGAAAGCTGTGTTGCCCAGTGGTCCAGCCGTACATACACACCCGCACATCGACCGGTGCGCCTGGAATGACATCCTCAATAATGGTGGAGAAATTCCTCGCGTTGCCCTGGAAGTTTTCCCAGTACCAGTCATATCCGGAGTTGATCTGCACGAGCTCCAGCATGACAAAGCGGTCATCCTCGACGTGCAAGCGCTCGCGGTAGCTTGCGGGCCGCCAGGGATCAGTCGCCTCACTGGCGCCGCTGCGCTCCTGTGCCCGGCGCCCCTCCCGCAACCCGGTCAGGTCCAGCCAGTACACATTGTCCCTGGTGTACCGGTTCTCTCGCCACTGGTAGCGGTCTCTCCCGTTGGAGTATTCCCAGCGCGCGGGGGCCTCTCCGTAGAACAGGACGTAATCATCCGCGTCGAGGCGTGAGTCACCGCCATCCTCCACCACCAGGGCAATCTCCCGCCGCTCACTTCCTCGGGAGACCCGAACCGGCAGACCCAGGACGCGGCCCCCTGCGTACAGCAGGCGCATGCGGCCGGGATCGATGGTTTCGATATTCACTCCCGCCTCCATCAAGTCGGCGCCGGTAATCCGATACATACCCTGACTGCGCACGACGATCTTCACCAGTTCTCCCTGAATCGGCTCCTGAGCTGTCTTCGCCGACCCTCTTGCCGCCATCACCCCCCGCCACGGCCGGGCCTGCTCGTAATTGAGCACCGTCTGGCGATACAGCATCTCACCCCAGCGATCCTGGGAAGGTCCCAACCACGGGGCCGTCACCGCCGCCCCCTCCAGGTGGATGTCTACGACCATGCGGTCGTAGATGATCAGCTCCGTGCCGTCGTCGCTGCGACGGGGCCCGAAACCCAGGTTGAGAACCCGCTGTCGCCGCACAGAACCGATCCCACCGGAAGCAACAGGGCCCTGAGCCGCCATATGCGCATAACCGTGGTCCCCCTCGTCAAAAACGGCGCGACCCGCCTCGTGGGCGGAGACGACCTCCAACCATGCCATCCCGGTCAGGGGAATGCCGATGGCACATCCCTTGAACAGTCCGCGCAATTGGCTTGGACTGGCCTCTGCCAGGCCATTGGCCATATCCTCATGCTCTCGAGCAATTGCTCCGGACGGCCGCTGGACGGTCGCCTCGTACACCACTCTGACTATATCGGATTCGCCGGGCACCAGGCTGAGCTGGGCATCCCAAGCCGCGGTGATGGCCAGGTCCAGAGGCCCCGGGTCCAAAGGCGCCAGGTCCAAGGGCGCTCGAACCAGTGGCGTCCGATCCAGAGACAGAGGAGGGGATAAGTCAGCGCGGGGCACGCCGGCCTTCGCCTCCTCCAGGCCGCCAGATTGAGAGGTCGCATCGGGACGCGAATGCACTTCGAGTGCGCCTCCAAGCAAAGTGGCGATTGCAACCACCGCCGTCATACCTGAGGCCGGTAGTCGGATTCTGAAAACCATGCGCTGATTCGGTGGGATGGTGATAGAGGACCTCGATGGCGGCCGGTGATGATCGGGTTGGATTCTCCAGCCATCGGGATCACCGCCGAAGCGCCTGGGTTAAACTCTGCTCTGGCCGTCCTTCTGGTGGGCCCCGCAACCCCATTAAGTACAGTTCCCTAAACCCACTGTCAAGGTCATCTTGACTTCCCTGGTTGCTGCCACTACTTTTTGAGATTCTTCAATGGAGGTATCTTATGGCCCGGGTATGCCAGGTTAGTGGAAAAAAGGGAATGGCCGGCAACAGCATCAGCCACTCTCACCGTAAGACCAAGCGAGTGCAGCAGCCAAACCTGATCAAAAAGCGGATCTACATCCCCGAGGAAGACCGCACGGTCACCCTGAAACTCTCTGCCCGTGCCCTGCGCACGATGAATAAGAAGGGCGTTCAGGCGTATTTGAAGGAGCAGAACGTAAAGATATAGGGAAAGCCCCAGGTCTGGCGTTGACGTTTGCGTCAATCACCTGGGTCCGTTCCGAGGCACCAGGTCCGTTCCGGGCGTAATTCGGATCGGGCCTTTTTTTGCCCGGACGGAGTAGAACCCAGTCAAAGGCCAAGCCACCCGCCGGGAATACGAAAGAAGCGACAATGACAGCTAATCTGGCCGTTGCGGGAGGAAGTCCCGTTCGCACCGCGAGTTTCCCCTCATGGCCGGTGTACGACACCGGTGACGAAAAGGCACTCCTCGACGTCCTGCACAGCGGGCGCTGGTTTCTCGCCGACCGGGTTGCGGAATTCGAACGCGTCTTTGCCGCCTATCAGGACGCCAGGTACGGAGTATCGATCAGCAGCGGGACCACTGCCCTGCAGGTCGCCCTCGAGGCGCTGGGAGTCGGTGTGGGTGACGAAGTCATCGTTCCTTCGTACACATTTGTCGCCACCGCCTCCGCCGTTGCCACCGTCGGCTCAGTTCCCGTTTTCGTCGATGTAGATTCCGAGACATATAATATCGATCCTTCCTCAGTGGAGGCAGCCCTTACCGACAGCACACGGGCCATCATCGCCGTTCACCTGGCTGGCCAGCCAGCCGACCTCGACGCCCTGAGTGATCTGGCCGCAAAGCGCGGCATTGGCCTCATCGAGGATTCTGCTCAGGCTCACGGCGCCGCCTGGAAAGGGCGGAAAGTGGGCGCTATCGGCGACCTGGGTACTTTCAGTTTCCAGGCCAGCAAGAACCTGAACGCCGGCGAGGGTGGTTTCGTCACCACCGACGACGAGGAGCTCGCGAACCGGGCCTGGTCACTCCACAACTGCGGCCGATCCCGCGACGGAGCTTGGTACGAGCACCCACTGGTAGGGGGCAACTACCGGCTCACCGAGTTCCAGGCCAGCCTGCTGCTTAACCAGATCCTGCGGCTCGACGACCAGATGGCGACCCGTACTCGCAATGGCGAGCTGCTGACATCGCTGCTTTCACAGATAGACGGAGTGGAGCCCCTCAAAGTAGACCCTCGGGTCACGCGGCACGCCTATCACCTGTATGTTATCCGCTACAACGCCGATTCCTTCGGCGGTGCGCCTCGAGATCGATTCATCGAAGCGATGGAGGCAGAAGGAATCCCGTGCAGCTCAGGATACCGTCCCCTGTACTCCGAGCCGGCCTTCGCGGCCGCCTTTCGCGACTACCCGTTCGAGACAGCCTACTTCGGCGGTAAGCCCGACTACTCGGGCTTCTCCTGTCCGGTGACCGAACGCATCTGTGCCGACGAAGCAGTCTGGTTGACCCAGAACCTCCTCCTCGGCTCCGAACAGGATACTCGGGACATCGCCGCCGCCGTATCGAAAATCCGCGAGCGTGCCGATCAGCTGAAATAGCTACGCCGACCCGCCCAGCAGCAGACCAACCTGTATGGAAACCTCCCTGTCCGCGGCAGAAATCAGGCCACATTCCGCCAGACTTGCTCGAAAAGAAGCCCTTCCAGTGGGCTTCACTTCACAACTAACCGCCGGGGTCGGCCTACCGACTACTCATAATGAGCTCGTCGATCTCCTTCTTTACCTGTTCTTCCCGAACTTGGTCGATCACTTCCTTGAAGTAGTGGGCGGTTCCGCTGATGATAAGGCGCCCGATCGCGTGCACCTCGTCTTCCGAATACACACCGGCCTGCTTTACCAGCTCCATGTATTCCAGCCTGGCGTCCATGTCCAGTTGAGCGATGGTGCCCAGCATGTCGAAGAGCTTGTAGGCAGCCTCGCTCTCCAGACAGCGATCGACGATCACCGCCAGTTGCTCGTTGCGAACTGTTGCATTGCTCTGGGTAGGTTCCACCTGCAGCCCCTTCCTCGGGTCGGCCCTGAACTTTGCATGTCCCGGTTCCCTCCGGGTGCATTGCAGGGCGATGAGCCAGACTTAGTGTGGACCGTCACCATGACAGGCGACAGCGCTCCTGCCGTGGTATAGCAAGGAGTGGGCCTGAGCGGATTTTTTGATCCAGGCCGCACCGGGGCGGCGACATTTCACATATCTAACTCCATGGTTCTTAACTGAGTTAAACAAATCAGGCTATACTGGTAATTTGCTGCCGCCGGATCCGGAACAAACCACGTGCAGGGAAAAAAAGTCCCCACCGGAAGGAAGTTCCCCCGCCCGCTGCCGCTTGTCACGCCGCCGGATGGGGCCTACTTTTGTTGGGAGCTGCCGGGACAGGCAGCCAGATAGGCTACCGACGAAAACCTCAGGAAAGGTTGAGAAAACGGAAATGATCGACAAGGAACTGCTGGACATACTGGCTTGCCCGGAGACCAAGGAACCCGTTCACCTGGCTGAGCAAACTCTCGTGGACGAGCTCAACGCCCGCATTGAGCGAGGTGAAGTCTCCAACAGGGGGGGCGATAAAGTCGAGAAGAAGATGGACGGCGGGCTGGTGCGAGAGGATCGAGCTTTCCTCTACCGCATCGAAGACGACATCCCCATCATGCTCATAGACGAGGCCATTTCACTGAAGGATCTGGGCTTGCAGGAAACCGACGCTGGAAAACAGCAATAACTCAATCGTTATTCCATCACCCCGATCTCGTCCCAGCTACCTCGGGCTGTGTGGGTGCACCGCCTTACGACGAGATAGTCTCTACCTTGATCAAGGTCTGACTGCCATCGCGTTTTTTCAGTAGGCGAATTCCCAGCCCCTGCTCTCGGGCCTTCTGCTTGAAATCCTCTACCAGCTCTACCGTGCGCTGCCGCATGAGCAATCCCTGGCCCAGGAGGAGGTCAAACCCCTCTTTGGTGATGATGCCATAGGGTGATCCGCGATAATAGACCGTGTACACCCGGACCCCTGCCTGCTCCTGCCCCTCGCGCTATCCCGCCCAGCCAGCGACTTAAAGCCAGGTCGTAGGTGAGGGCAAAGCCGATCATATTGGCCACTACCACCATCAAATCGCTAGCCCCAACCGGGATTGTGAGCATCTCAAAAACAGCCAGGGGTACCAGGCAGACGAGCATAAGACAGGCGACAAAAAAGAACACAAGCCTGGCCCGACCGGATGGCTCTCCCGCCTTCTTCTTCTCCCACATCGCGACGATGCGATATCCAGTGCCTACCAGCAAGCCGAGAAAAAGACAGACGACGACGATTTCGAGGGGATTCATGAGTCAGGTCTGTTCCGATTGTAAAGGTGCGCGACGGGACACCCGTGTCCTGTCCGATAAACAGGCGTCGGCCCCCGGATGCAGCGTGTCTGACGAACACGACACTAAAAGCTCGCCAGCTCCTGGTTCGCGTCTCGCTCCAATCGGTTCAACACCGCGTCGATATCCTCTCCATCCAGAACATCGAACATAGCCGTAGCGATAATCCGCCGCACATACTCATATCCCGTCACCGCCGGTTCGGTCCGGCCGTAGTCGAGCCAGTCGTACGCCTTGGCGTAGCGGGGGTGCCCGGTGAAATAATCCTGCAGCATATCCGCTGTACTTTTTCGCACCGGAAAATAGCCGCTCGCTTCTACCCAGCGCACTTGTTGCTCGGGTTCGGTAAACCATTTGACGAAAAGCCAGGCGGCCAACTCCCGCTCAGGCGACGTCCGGCAGACCGCCACGCTTGCTCCATACACATTTACCGCTGGCTCCCCGGTGGTGTGGGGCAGCGGAGACACGTCCCAGGCGAAGCCGACACCCGATTCCACCCCACTCTTGACGTAGGGAAGCCCAGTGGAGGATTCTGTGAAGAAGAGCAGCTGTCCCAGGCTGAATTCGTTGATGTCCTGCCCCGGGTCACTGAGAACCTCCACCGCCCCCTCCTGCACCAATTCGCGCATCAAGCGCAGCGCATCCCTGACCTGAGGGGTGCTTAACGTGTAAACTCCCTCGCGCATGAAATCCCCTCCGCGACTGAACACCATCGAAGCCAGCTGACTGGCGTCCAGGTGGAGCAGGAAGCCTACATGGCGCCGCTTGTCTTCCGCTCCGCTGAAGACCTGATCCCTGGCCCGCAGGCACATCTCCGCAAAGACCTCCCAGTTCTCGGGCGGCCTGTCGTACCCCAGCTCTCGCAGCCAGTCCTCATTGTAGTAGAGCAGCTCCATCGATCGATTTGGGGGGAAAGCCACCTGTACTCCCTGGTAATTGTCCTGCTCGACAAAGGCGGAGTAATAATCCGCCAGTGCCTCCGCTGACAGCCCCCACTTGGGAGAATCCATGTACGGCTTCAGATCCACCACCCCGTCATTTATGAAATATACCGTCGCCTGATTATTGTAGGCGACAACCAGATCGGGAAGGCTCCCCGCTTGCATACCGACCAGCATCTTGTTGAAAATATCGCTGTATCCGCCGGTATACTCTCCCTGGACCTGGATACCCCAGGTATTGCCGCGGTTGAACTCCGCAATCAACTCGACGAGCAAGTCCTCCCGCTCCAAGGCGTGCTGGTACCAGAAAGTCACCTGCTGCCCCGTCGGGTCTACCTGTTCCAAGTCGGTCTGGACGACGGGTTCCGGCTCTCCGCCGCACGCCGCTAAACACAATGGGAGAAGCCCGATGGCAATCTTCCAACGCATGCCGAATTGCTCCTTCATCAGGGGACGTACCACGGCAGTTGGTGATGGATCAGGAGTCAGATAAAAATCGAAAGGCACCTGCCAGCCTCCCTATCAGAGAGCC
>Ga0066376_10001575_pt1 | contig 22050 bp, 23 predicted proteins | sample Knorr_S15_td_Bot_FD_77009 | JGI IMG/M metagenome (GOLD analysis project Ga0066376, IMG submission 77009) | Marine microbial communities from Southern Atlantic Ocean transect - Knorr_S15_td_Bottom_ad_5009_LV_A | ecosystem: Environmental > Aquatic > Marine > Oceanic | place: Southern Atlantic...
ACTTAGGACATGGGTCTCGCCCATCATCGAATGAAAGTACAGGAATTGCAAATCCAACCCTTTGTTCCATGCACCATCCATCAACATATCCCATAGACTTCCATATTAAAAGTACTATATTATTGATTCTACGGCAATTAATTGACACAATACAAAGGGGTGCCCTTTGCTCGTACGTCAATAACAAGGGTACCGATCCAACCACAGGTAATCGCAAGGGGACCCATTGTATTTCATAAAATTCAAGTAACTTTATTACTATATTCATACAACATTCTACTGATGAGACTTACCGCAATGCTACTTCCACTAATCCTCATAACTTCGGCAATGGCAGGATGTTTAGATTCTGATGGAGAAGATTCTGGAGAAATATCAGTCGTTGGAATATATGTTGTAGATACAATCGGAACAGCCACTGCAAATAATGATGATATTCTTCTCGAAATCACCCTCGTATCTTCTGATTTCACCATTAAATTCGTAGGTTCAGATGAACATAAACGCTGTGTAGAACTGATTGAAGAACCTGGTGAGTGTAAAGAATGGTTTGGATTTGAGTTAGGGGTCGGATGCGTTCTCCAAAAGTATGATGGCGGATGTATAATTATTGAAGAAGTGGATGATGACATTTGGTCAATAGGAGAAACTATTGTATTGAGAGAGAACTCAAATATATGTGATTCCCCCTGTGTATTAGAATTGACTATCGAGAATGGAGTAAATAACCCAAGAGATCATATTTCAATAAATACTGAAACCGAATCCGCTGAATATGCAATCAATTAAAAATGCAATAACCTCAATGCAAAGGGTTTCATTATCATCAGTGTTAAATCATAGTATCGACTAATCGTTTTCGGATAGATACAATGGGTTCATCCGAAGATGCACTGTATTTTCAAATCCGATATAATGGGTTTGCAGTGGGTCATTACTTACGCTACCCAAGCGACGCCCGTCAATACAGAGGGGGGCCGTTCGTATTAAGCCCAAAATTAATGCCATAGGCAGAGAACCGCAAGTCATGAAGGAAGTAATCGCAGTGATTTTATTGATGCTTTCATTTTCATTATCAGGATGTTTAACTGATGGTACTTCTGACAATTCGGAGTCTTGTGATTATGTGGTTGTACCTGATTTCCATATGGAGACTGCAAATCGAACAGAAATAGAACTCAATTATACTAATGAAAGTGGTTGGTTCCGACTTTCCGAGCATCGTGGCAAGGTTATAATTCTAGATTTCATGGCTAAAGATGCTGCCAATAGTCATCATGTGCAACACCATATTGAATCTAAATTGGAGGAGTGGAATAATTTGGGTGGTTTCCATCCAGTCATGGTTGTTTCAATCGGCAGTTGGTATCCTAGTGAAACACTCCAATATCTGAATGAGTCAAGTAACAATTATGATCCTCCAAATTGGATATTGGGTATTGGAAATGACTCATCAGTTATTTTGAATGAAATAGATGGAATATATGGAGATTTGAACCAAAATTATGAGATACAGGCGATACCAATTACAATGATTATTGATCATGAAGGTTATCTAATTCACACAGAAAGAACTGGAACTCCTGCCGATCAATGGGAGTCATTTGATGATGCTGTGGAATCAAGTATTTTGGGCAATAGTGAAAGGTACTGTCTGAATAATTGATGTGTTGATTCAAACAATTAACAAACCCCTTTGCATTTGTTTTAGCAATACGAAGGGGTTGCAGTGGGTCTTTTCATACGCTAGCCTTGACAGGTAGTTACTAGTCTTCATCATCCACAACTCTGCGTTTCCTCGGCCCCATCAATAACACATTTAGCAAGATCAAACCTGTTCCAGCACAAGCCATCCAAAATCCTTCAGCGACTTCCATATCTAGGAATAATGTCCGTCCATCTCCTAAGGGGTCAACCTCTGGATATTCTTGCATGAAAGGAAATGAAGTATACCACCAAATAAGAATGGCGATTGCTCCTAATGCGACAATGAAACGGCTTGCCCGAATTGCTCGTCGCCCTCCAATATATCCTAAAAATGATGAGCCAAATGAAAACATCAGCACTCCCCAAATGCCGTATCCAGAAATCCTACCTGCTGAGCCGACTGCCTCGCAGTCTCCTGCTCCCAAGTTATATCTTGCTGTACCGAAGTCATCATTAGATGCAACATCTATTTGCATACTTGGGTGTTCACAGGCACGAGCAGAGCGGATCAAAGTCTCGCGTTCACCGTTCTCCCAGTTCTGTGTTGTGGACCATTGCCAAGGGTCTTGGGTGATTCCGAGTGTACCCTTTCCTTTGACTGGGTCTTCACCTGTTGGTGCCACTTCTGTATCCTCAACCCAAGGAAAATTCAACTGACAGAGAACGAGTAACATGATGCCGCCGCTAAAGCAAATGCGGCGAATCAGTCGCTTGCTCATATCAACTGCGTGTTTGTCGCCTAACTTCATCTCATCGCTTAGCATAATTTTGAATGTGAGTACCTTTGGTGGGCACCATGGCTTGGCTTGGTCTGATTGGAAAAGGAGTTTTTAGTGGCGCAATCATTGTTGCTGCGAGTGAATTGGCAAAATCAAAATCCCTCTTTGGGGCGCTCCTAATATCGCTACCTCTAACCTCTATTATGGCAATTATTTGGTTGTGGAGAGACTCTGGTGATGTAGATAAAGTGGCTGAGTTTTCGCAATCCATTCTTTGGTTGGTATTGCCATCATTAGCATTATTTGCAGTTCTTCCCTGGTTATTGGGGCGCGGTTGGGAATTTGTTCCGGCTCTTTCTGTTGCGATTCTATGTACAATTCTTGCCTATGGAATTGGAATATGGGCAGCAGGTGCAATTCCAACATCTGCTTAACGCGCAGTTGATGAACCCCTGACAACGGTGGCAGTGTGATGAGCGAAACATGGGGGGTAGGAAAACTGGCCCATGCCTTGCGCGACCTGCTTCGCAACTCACAATTCCGGAATGTAGCGGTAAAAGGTGAATTAACCCAATACCAAGTTGCAGCCAGCGGTCACGCTTACTTTTCTCTGAAAGATGAAGATGGTAAAATGGATTGTGTGGCTTGGCGCGGCAAAGCAATGCATTTCCCCGATGGCCTCGAGGATGGAATGGAAGTCTTGGTAATCGCCTCAGTAGACCTCTATCCCCCTCAAGGGCGAGTGCAACTTCAGGTTGAGCAACTAAGAGCCTCAACAAATATTGGCTTGCTTGAAGAAATGAAGAGGAAATTGGTTGACAAATTACAGGCGAATGGCTCTCTGGACCTGCTTCAACGACCCTTGCCTACAGTCCCTCAACATGTTGTCATTGTTACTGGAGCGAGTTCAGCCGCTCTCTCGGACATGTTGCGGATACGTGACGAAAGATGGACTGATATTCGTTGTACTGTCATAGAAACTGTCGTACAGGGTAGAGAATCTCATTCACTTCTACCAAGAGCGCTGAGGGCTGCATATGCTCTTTCTCCTTCAGTTGTGGTGGTTGGTCGAGGCGGTGGCAGTCCTGAGGACCTGTGGTCGTTCAATATGGAGCCAATAATAGAGGCTATTCTTGAATCACCAGTACCCATCGTTTCAGCAGTTGGACACGAATCCGACCACCTAGTTTCCGACTTAGTGGCAGACCACCGTGCTGCAACTCCTACCCATGCCATGGAGATGGTCATCCCGATACGGGGTGACCATGATCTCATGCTCGATGACTTCAGTAGCAGGTTGGAAGGTGGATTGAATCGCTGGTTGTCTAGACGAAAAGAGAGATTGCACAACCTCAAACTGCATCTTGCTTCTGCCCCTCTTATCGGTATGGGGAAGGCTCGAGAATCACTGTTAATGCTGAATAATATCTTGACCCGCCTAGCTACTTCTCGCTTTAATGCTGAGCGCCAAAGGCTACAACGCTATTCCACAGTGCTTGAATTCACCAATCCACATGCCGTTTTGAAACGCGGTTATAGCATGGTTAAGGGCGAGGATGGCATGGTCATTCGCACTGCTGCCGCTGCTGCAAGTCAATCATCAATGAAATTACAATTCCACGACGGAGAATTATCCGTTGCACCTTTGGAGGATGATTGATATGAAATATAACGAAAGAATACAGAGATTAGAAGAAATCGTGCAAATGCTCGATACCGGAGAAAGCGAATTAGAGGAAACTCTTGCCTTATTTGAAGAAGGCAAGAAATTGCTTGCCGATTGTAGTGGGGAATTAGCGAAGGCTGAAGGGAGCCTTCGGAAATTGACGGTCGAGGAAGCGGAGCAATCAAACGACGATTGATGAGTGGTGGGGCCATGAGCGAGAAGAAGCGGCAGGCTAGTCTGCGCCAAGTTGCTTCCCTACTGAAGGCATGGCCCGAACCACATGGCCAGAATGAGTTGAGTATCAAGGGTGTAGACTTGAATGATGGTTTGCTACGAGTAGCGATAGAGCCAAGTCGCTCACAATGTCCTTGTTGCCTTCTTGACTTGGCATCCTTACGAACTAAATTAGCCATGAAGAAAGGAATTGATATTGTTCACATCGAGGTCATGGGTGTGCCGGCAGCAAATCGCTGGACTAAAGCTCTCAACCAATAAGTCTGGCCAATCTGTTCTCGAGTCGGCTGGTACCGCCGCCAGCCCACTGCTTGACGATTTCACCATCGATAAATAGGACATTCCAGGGTAGCATGTCAACTTCTGCCACCCAAGGATGGGCGATTTTGAATCTGCCAAGTCCAGGTTGATCGAGTAGAATCTTGGCAATCTTCAATTGTGGATGGGTTGATTCCCAACCATCCAATTCACTCGTCCACTCATTGCAAGCAGCACAAGTAGTCTTGCCGAGCATCAACAATGCTGTTCCTGTTGAGAGGAAGTCCTCCCAACTCTTGCCATCGAGGATTTCGATGGGCATTCCTCCTTATTCAGGCTGCGAAGTCATCGCCTTTCTTCCAGTCAGCCCCACAAAGCCCGCCGGACTGGGTTGCTTGGCAAGTGCGTAGAATCTCATTTGGACTGCGTCCTGCATCCATGCCGTTGATGCTGTACATCTGCACCTTACCATCTGGGTCGACTAGAACGGTTCCACGGAAACCAACGCCCATGGCCTTGTTCATCATGTCGAATGCCTTTGTTACGCTGTGAGTTGTGTCTGCGAGTACTGGGTGAGAAACTCCTCCAGGGAAGATGTCTTCATCAGCGAACCAAGCATTGTGGCTGAACCAAGAATCGGTTGAACATCCGATAACAGTTATGTCGTCGTCTGCGAAATCGTCTTTGAGTGCTTCAAAACCAACAATCTCAGTTGGGCAGATGAATGTGAAGTCAAGTGGGTACCAGTAAATCAAGTACCATTTTCCAGCCATATCTTTGCTGCTCATTGCTGTTTTCTCGCCGTTTACGTATGCGATAGTTGCCCATTCTGGTGCGTCTTTTCCAATCATGTTACCCATGGATATCTCTCCTTGCTCCGGCGATTTGATTACCACCTATGAAGGCTTGTATCAGGAATAGAGGCTTTAGATTTGGAAAGCATCTAGGTGGACGACCTGCTCAATATCGATGCGTTTGTAACCGCGCTCTCTAGCATACTCACCACTTCTCTTTAGCATTCTTTTCATCCAACCAAGCATCATCAATGATTTCATTTCTGATAATCTTTGAATGAAACCTTCTGCACTATTTCCTAGCATTATCGATTCTCTTATTCCCGCTTCAGTTTGCTCAACTACATCGTAATATAGTGCCAATAATTCTCCTATGGCCGCATCTGTAACTGGCATTTCAGCGAATTGTTTAGCCATCCTTCTCAGGCTAGTTGGCGTCAATACATTGACTCCGCTGCCCATCGCTTCTGATAGGGAATCATCTTCTGGGGATGGCATTGCTTTTGCAATATCGACTCCATCGTCTTGTAGTTTGACGACTTTCTGGAGGTGACGGGGTTTGATGGTTCCAACACGGTCAACCGCTGCTGCTTCTGAGGCAGCTCGGATAATATTGGACAGAAAAGTCTCAAGGTCGTCAATTCCGCGTTGTACTGCTGCTGAGCCTACCGATTCCAGTTTTGAAATGCGTTCAATCATCAACTCGCGGGTCCGGTTGTAATTGAGACGAGTTCTTTGTGGGTCGTCTAGGGTTTTTCGTTCTGGATGATTTTCAATAGTTTCATCTTCCATAGTTGGAACTAAACGGTCTAATTCTGCTAACATCAATTTGACAAGTTGTTCTTTGACATCTGCAGAAATGCGCAGTTCTGAAAATTCACCAGCAAGAAAGCCGATATGACTGGCCGACCATGGTTTCGCCATAGACGGCTGCGAAACTTCCACCTCAATGAAGGTGGCTGAAGAAGTGGCTCACCATTGATGCAACCAAGGGAAGGCTCCATCGGCTGACAAAGGTTCCATCCCCATCTCTGTCATTACCCAGGTATCCTCACTGCCAATGCTGCCTTCTGGATGAATTACTTTGGGTTCAATTGCCATGGTCATCCCCAGTTCCATTGGCCTATCAAAACTTGCTGCTACAACTGGGCTTTCATCCAATTCAAGACCAAGTGAATGGCCAAGGAAACGGCTCTGGTCGGGCTTCATTCCCATTAGGTGTTCTTCATGGCCAAGTTCAACTGCTAAGGCATGGCCCTGATTCCAAGCCTCTGAACAACTTTCTCCGTTGCTTAGTACATCGACTACGGTATCCTTGACCGCTAACATATCCTCCAGCCTATCTTGCCATTGTTGTGATAGTGAACCTGCAACAAACATTCTAGTCATGTCAATAAGGTAACCTCTATGACTATGAAGGAGGTCGACTAAAACTGGTTCATCGGCCTTAATTTTGCTGAACCCTGCCCCCATTCCAGCCCCGGGATATGGCCCGGTTCCACCAACTGCTGCATCGAAAAATGAAGGAACTCCTCCGGCTCTTCCTGAAACTATGACTCCTCTATCGCATTGCATTGGAAATCTACGCAAGTTGATATTGCCGCCAAAACCCGCTTCCCTAGAAATCAGTTCTACCTTGGCAACTAATTCCAATTCGCTCATCCCTTCTTTGCCATACTCTGCCAAAGCATTGAACATCTCAAGTTGGATTTCTGCTGCACAACTCATCATTTCCAATTCCCATTCTGACTTCACTTCTCGTTGTTGATGAACAAGGTTTGTACAGTCGCCACCTACTCCAAAGGCGCTACTGAACCTATCGGTAAATGAGGAGGGTATGCTACCTAATTGAAGAGCCGGAGTGCAGTCAATTGCATTAGAAAATTCCTTCATACGAGGAAATGCTTCAATTTGATGCGGTGCATCATCTCCCCCTGCCTCATGTGTTGCTCTTCTCAATGAGCGGCGCACATATTGGGTTGATGTTTTGTCTTCATCGGCAGGGATGAGCAACGAGGCATTCTGTCTACCCCCTGCAAAATAGTACAAGTCTACTGGATTTTGAATTAGGGCTGCTTCGATTTCTGCTTCCCTTAGAAGGGCTGCAAAGTTGACTTGACGTTCCTCCAATTCGGAGACGGGAACTCTCCAGTCCTCGCCTTCAGGACCTGATAAGGTGTCTTCAGACCACGACATCAAACCTTGCCAAGGGCTGCCATCTGATGAAGACTACGTGAGTCAATGCTTGAGAATTACTGATTCTTCAGCGATTCGCTGTTGAGCGATTTGGCAATATTCCTCAGATATATCTACACCAATATACTTTCGTCCTGTTCTGATGGCTGCAATGGCAGTACTTCCAGAACCAAGGAATGGATCTAGGATGATGTCGCCAGTGAACGAATACATCTCGATACAGCGACGTGGTAATTCTACTGGGAAAGGGGCTGGGTGTTTGACTCTCTTTGCAGATTCGGTAGCAAATGACCAGATGGATTTTGTTTGCTCGATGAAATCCTCCTTACTAATGCTATCATCTCTGCCTTCGGCTCGCTCTTGTTTAGTCCGAGGTAACTTGTATTCGCCCTTTGAATATACCAAAATGTACTCATGAATATCTCGTAGACATGGGTTACTTGCGCTCTTGTAGGAACCCCAAGCACAACTACTGCCCGCTGATGCTGCTTTATTCCAGATAATTTCTCCACGCATCAAAAAACCAATATCTTGCATGATATTGTTAATGTGACTCGAAAGGGGAATGTATGGCTTACGTCCCAAGTTTGCCACATTGACAATCGCCCTACCACCTGGAACGAGGACTCGATGGCATTCTGTGAAAACTTCTCTAAGCAAGGTTAGGTATTCTTGTAAGGAAAGATCTTCATCATAATCCTTACTCGCATTATAGGGTGGAGATGTGACCATCAGGTGTACCGTATTGTCGGGAATATCGATGTTTCGACTATCGGCGCAAAGTATGACATTCTCTCTATCTGCAGGCATCGGATTGGCTTTTCCTGTATTATGTTCACAGTTCAACCCCTGATACATCCGCCCAGCATAATACTGCGATGAATCATGTCCCTCTCGCTTTGAAACACCAAACGAACTGGTGACGGTGTTTGCACGTTTACGAGCGCCTTCGATTCCACCAGAATCAACTTCGCGCCCCATAGTTTTGCCATGCGTTCGACTCATCAGGTAAAACATCGCAGGGTTGAGTGCAATTCGGGCGCGATTTGGCCACCGGCGAAGCCTCGCGAATCAATTTATTGAGTGGACAAGGGATTCTGGCGGCGAAAGACCTGAAAACCATTAGCGATGCGCAAGGCCCAGATGGCACGAGTCATCACCATGGACGAGGTGCGCCTCGAGGGCAAGACTGTGCTCTTGAGAGTAGACATCAACTCTCCCCTTCATCCCAATACCAAGGCCTTTTTGGATGATACCAGAATTAAGGCTATTTTGCCTACGATGAGAAAGTTGGCGAAGTCAAAAACTGTCATCATGACACACCAAAGTCGCCCTGGAAAAAGCGACTTTACTGGAACTCTCGGCCATGCCCGTGAATTAGGTAGACTTCTTGGAAAGGCAGTCAAGTGGGTCGATGACATCCATGGTGACAAAGCATTAGCAGCCATAGAAGAGATGCAAGTAGGAGATATTCTGATGCTCAATAATATTAGGATGGATGCCCAAGAATTATCGATGAAAGATAATACTTTTGAGAGTCTTCTCGACAGTCAAATAGTCACTCGACTCTCCAGTGTTGTTGATGTTTTCATTAACGATGCATTTGCATGTGCCCATAGAAACAGTCCCTCAATCACCGGTTTTACTCATGCTATTCCTTGTGTCGCGGGAGAATTGATGAATAAAGAAATCCGCGCTTTACAAAAGGCTTCAGAACAACCTGAGCGCCCTTGTATCGCTATCCTTGGAGGAATCAAAGTGGATGATTCGGTTGGTGTTGCTGATAACATGTTGAGGACTGGGATAACTGACCAAGTTTGGGTTATCGGAGGAGTTGCAAACTTATTCCTCATGTGCAATGGAGTCGATATTGGAAGTCCAAGCGAGTCCTTCCTGCGCAATGAACTAGGTGATAACTGGGATGAAACTGTCGAAAATATTGAAGCCCTACTTCGAGACTATCCTGAACAGATTATCATGCCAGAAGATTTGGCTGCAAATATAGGTGGAAACCGAGTTGATACTCCTATCTCTGCATTGCCAGTTGAAGCCTCATTGATTGACTTAGGAGTTATGTCAACTCTGAAAATGTCAAAAGCCATCAAGGAGGCTGGGACTGTCATTCTTAATGGCCCAGCGGGAGTTTTCGAGATGGATGACTTTGCATTCGGTACAATTGAGATGTTGAACGCTTGTTCAGAATCTTCTGCTTATACCATCATGGGAGGAGGGCATACTGCTACTTTGGTTGCCCAGATGGGTATTGCAGAAAAAATGGGGCATGTCTCGACTGGGGGAGGGGCTTGCTTGAATTTCTTGGCTGGAAGAAGTATGCCAGCATTGGCTGGTTTAGCTCAAAGTGCCTTGCAGTTTGATGTTGAGATTGTTATGCATGAAGTGCAGGAATCTTAGGGAAGATTTCTAAATTTTCAACCGCAATCAACATCCCTTGAAGCCCTGCCCGCAAGCCATGCAGGATGACCACGCGGTGCGCTACCGCAACAGCATTCTCATCGATGATGAACAGGTGATTCATCATGGAGACTTTCTATTGCATAACGATGGAAATTGGTCAACTTCCAATGGTGATGAAGACGTATCGGCAGATATTGATGGTTCATCTCGTCTCCTGACTAGGAGTTTTCAAAACTGGCATACTCACTTGGCAATGCAGTTGAATGCCCGTGACTTTAGTGATGGATTCACCTTAACCGATTGGTTAGAGAAGGCCATTTTCCCTACTGAAAAAAGAATTTCAGTCGACATGGTAAGGGCTGGCTCTACAGCAGGTGCTGCCGAGATGATTCGCACCGGCTCTTCCTTCTGTGCTGACATGTACTTCTATCCTGCTACCACCGCTAAAGTTCTCGACAATGCTGGATTGCGCGGCCTAATTGGCGGCCCGGTTTCGGATTGGGCCCTACCTTCACATCCGAGTGCTGGTTCTGCTTTGCAGGAATTGGATGGCTTATTAGCAGAAAATGGAAAGCATCCAAGAATAGATTATGCTATTGCTACTCATTCAGTTTACTTATGCAAACAAGAAACTTTGGAGCAGGCCCGCGACCTTGCTGCAAAACATGATGCAGTTTGTCATATACATGTTTCAGAAACTCGCAAGGAAGTTGCTGACTGTAAGAAAAAAACTGGAATGTTTCCATTCGAATATCTCGATTCCATCGACTTCCTCAGGCCAGGCACAATTTGTGCCCATTCATCTTGGGTCAAGAAAAGCGAATATTCGATGATGGCAGAGCGCGATGTAACTGCTGTTCACTGTCCTTCATCAAACATGAAATTGGCCTGTGGTGGTACCATGTCATGGTCGGCAGTACGAGATGCTGGAATCGATCTGCGAATCGGCACCGATGGTGGCGGCAGCAGTGGTAATGGTTTGGACATGAGGGCCGAGGCGAAACTGTCCAGTTTGGTCCAGCGACACGACCACTGGGACCCAACCCTGATGCCGGCAAAAGAGGTATTTTCCATCGCCACAAAAGGAAGTAAAGATTGGGTTGCGTGGAATCTCAATGATATCCGAATGCGGCCATTTGGTGCTTCATCTAATCGGCATCTTTCAAACCTGATTTTCTCCAATGCTGAATGTTTGGACATGTTGGTTGATGGTCGATTTCTGCGCCAAGATGGAGAAACCTTGAGTGTTGATGAGGGCAAGGCAATCGAAGGCCTTGATGCTGCGGTTTCAGTCTACTATGATGGTTTAGAGTGATGCCTTGCTCACATGTATAGGAAAGCCATCGCAATTATCAGATAAGTAGCGATTAGCATAACGCCCTCGAACCAATTCGATTCCCCATCTTGAATGATAAAGTTGGTTATCAGCACCGCAACCAAACAGGTTATCGTCTCAAACAGTCCAAATTGTAAACTCATCCCAACTCCCATAACCCAACCGAGTAAAACCATAAATGGCGCCACTAACAAGGCGATTTGGATACTCGAACCAACTGCAATAGAGATAGACAAATCCATCTTGTCTTTGCGTGCAACAGTAACGGCTGTCATGTGCTCGGCTGCATTTCCAAAGAATGGCAATAGGATAACTCCAATGAACAAGTATGGGAGGTTGAATTGCTCAGCGGCATGCTCGATAGATGCAACGAGGATATGGGCCATCCAAGCGACGAAAATGGTGGCAACAAGAAGCAAGGTTATGGCTTGCTTTTGACTCAATTCTGCCTCTTCATCATGGTGTCCATCGGTGGCGTAAAGTGTTGCATGAGTCTTCAATTGGAATAACATATTTAGACAATATATTGCTAACAGTACAAGGGCAGTCCAGCGTGAAAGAGATACTATCGAGTCATTGCTAACTCCTTTATTGGCAGCCGCGAAAGCCGCTGGAATGACTAAACCAATTAGAGCCAACAATAGTAATGAGCCATTTGTTTGAGATACTTGAGCATTGAATTGCTGCTTCTTATGCTTGAGCCCACCCCATAGGAAGGCTAGACCGAGGACTAATAGTAAGTTTCCAAGTATTGAGCCAATTAGTGATGCTTGAACAACTATAATCATATTTTCAGTTAACTCAGGGTTGCTAAATGCCGCATATAATGCAAGGCTACCAATGATGACCTCGACAGCATTGCCAAAAGTTGCGTTCAACAATCCACCAAGTGATTCACTCGTACGAAATGCGATTTCCTCAGTTCCTTTTCCCATCAGCCAAGCCAAGGGCATTATTGCTACCATCGAGGCGACGAATGCATAGCCATGCTGTCCTGAAAGTTCAAAATAAACTGCGAGTGGTATTGCAAAGAGCATCCACATTAATTTATTCTCAAGAGGGCTGATAATTGGTTTGAAACTAAACGGGCCTTCTTCAATAGATTCTGTGTTTTCACTCATGAGGCAACCCCCATTCACTTCTTGCGGCGGATTGAGCGGCGCTTTTTCTTACTGCCGTCATCATCATCATCCTCTTCGTGCTCAAAGATGCTTACATCACCACTCTCAGTTTCATTCAGCTCGTTTCCTTTCTTAGGGCGCTTTTTACGGACTAATTCGTTAACTGCAAATGGGTCTTCTTCATCATCGTCATCATCAACTTGCTTCTCTTCCTTCTTATTAGCACCACTAGTGATAGCATCCATATCTGGTTCGCTTGATGTGCCAATGAATTCAGACATCCATTCATCACCTTCATCATCATCATCGCCTCTCTTCTTGCGAGGTGCTGAAAGTGCTGAAATTATTGTCATAACAACAACAATGAGTGCTAAAATGTTGATGCCAGCAAGGATGAAAACGAATAAAAATGGGCCACTACCCATCGAAACATTTTCCAAAATTACTTTTGGAGGGTCCTTTTGACCTTCTTTACCATCACAGATACTCAGCCCCTCTATCGACTGATGGCAATCGTCAGTAGCAAAGGAAACTTGGCCTGTGTTTTGATTACCTGCAGCATCTGTTGCTCTAACTTCTGCCCTAACTGTGCCTAGTGGGAAGTCACCAACTGCTACTGGATAAGCAAAAGCCCAACCTGCTTCGGATTGAGTGGATGATGCTGTTATGTTTATCCACCTACCTGCAGATGTAGCTGTAATAAATCTGATTTCAATCGAAATAACTCCTACATCATCGCTGGCGCCACCACTGATGAGAATTGGGTCGCCCTGCATGTAAGTAGTGTGTTCTGGAGAAGCAGGAGTATAGAATTCGATATTTGGTAACTTTGCATCAATATCCCATTCCGCAACTGAAATATTTCCGGAGTTTCCTACTGAATCAGTCAATGTAATATTGATTGTCACCAATGAGTTTTGGTCAGTATCGGCAATTTCAAAGTCGAAATAATATGTATCTCCAATACTATCATCAAGAGGTGTGTCAAATAGTAAATTTGCTTCCTCTCCTAGTCCAATATTGAAGAATCTTTGTTCGGAAGAGATGTTTATCATCGGTACTGATCCTAGATTCTCACTGACACTGATAATCAACCGATATGAGCCTTTTTGGAGAGTGCCACTTTGGACAGTTGCTCCTGTTGAGTCCTCAATATGTAGAGTGGCTGTTGCAATAGTTGCATCTTCCCTAACCAAGACTACATTCTTACCAGGGGTGCTCCACGCATCATCATTCAAATTATCAAATTCGTCTTTGACGATAACAGAATACCAAGCATTTCTCTGAATACCTTCAGCAATCTGAACAGACCTAATGATGGTGATTTGGGTTGAAGAATCCGTAGCAATGTCATCAAGGATTAATTCCCAACCATTTTCTTCTGATACATTTGTCCTAAAAGTAGAGGTCTCATTTAGGAATGGATCTCCAAGGTGCCTCCAAATACTGTAGACCTCATTGTTTTCCTGATCGTCGTTAACCCAAGTGATGATGATTTCATCGGTCATTCCATACATCCTAACTTCATTGACAATAGGCACAAGAGGGGATAGAGTATCCTCAGTTACTGGCCCATCATAATTCTGAATTAATCCACGATATTCGTAGGTATCATTGAGGTGACCATATCGGGCATCGGAAGTTACGAAATAATAAGACTGGGTTCTAAATATTCCTCCTGGGACATCGACGATAGCTTCACCAAAACCATCCGGAACTGTTGCCAATAAGAACATGTTTTGGAGGAGTCCACTATCTCTAAACTCAACAGGATTGTCTGGGTTTGTTACAACTACTGGATAACTTGACCACCAAACATTGTAAGTTTCTCCTTCTGCTCCTACTTGGTCAGTCCATGAAACCTTGGTCTTTGACGCACCAATATATTCTGCCTTGACATTTGTTGGCTCTTTTACCCAACTTCCAAAGGTGTCCTCGAAAACAAGTGATGAACAAGAAGGTGAGACTAATTCCGAAGTTGTAATGCTGTAGGAGTCAATGATACTTACGCAGTAAAAACTTGGGCCAAGGTTTCCTCGTGGAATTGTATAGTTATACGAGCTGACACCTTCGAATACTGTCGCTATCAATTCTACGCCATCTGAAAAGGTATTGTTAAACCCAGAACCTGCTCTCCAAACGCGGTAACTCTCGCCTTCTTCTCCTAAAACATTAGTCCATGTGATGGTTGTCCACCCCGTGCCATCTAAACCTTCAACTGATTCAAAAGAGGCTGATACGCCTTGAACCGCATTTGGTGGGACGTTGTCTTCATCTACTGGAACTTCCAAGGTATTGCCTGAAAGGAAACGCACATCTTCATACGTCGTATTTGGAGCTATCCAGTTATTCAAAACATATGTAACCGAGTAATACATCTGACGATTTGTAGAAACAGGAATGGAAACTTGATATGAACTCGTTCCTGCAATTAAAGTGACAATTGGGGAATGAGATGTCAATAGTGTTACTCCAGATTCTCTAGTAATCTGTTCTGCATGTTGCCAAATATGAATATCATATGCATCTGGCCCAGTTTCAGGTAAAACAGGGTTAATGGAGTTATAATTCACCCATGATAAGACGGTAGTACTTGTTGTAGGATTAAAAAATGCTTGTAAATAATACGGTGAGCGTACAGCAGTAGTTACTTCAGAGACTGGCTGATAAATCATTGATTCATTAAAATCTAATTGACTTGTAATAGTGCCATCTCCTAACTCAGTAGTTATTGCATAATAGTAAGAAGCATTAATCCCTGGCGGCACTTGAAATGTTGCAGAATATTGCCCATCTGGCTTATTTCCTAAACAATTTAGAGGATTCGGCACATTGATTTCATCACATGCATCGACAGATGCAAATGCTGTCATATTAACAATCATACTCGCATTCAACACTTCATCATGGCGATAGAGGTGATAGGTTGCATCCCAAAGATCTTGGGCAAAATTAGTATTTGTCAGGCTTTTCCAAATTACCGTTGTTGACTCCCCATTTTCTTCAAATGCTGCCGAAATATCCTGAGCCTGAAGCATCCAATCGTCTTCATGACTTGAAGCACTAACCGCCGGTAAAGGTAGCAACGACATGACGAGAAGTAGTACCAACAATAGGCTTGTACGACGCCTGAATCCGGTCACTTGCATTTCATCCCCACAAGCCGGTGCCCTTGTCGTGGTTATGAGCATAACGCCATAGGCGTAGTCACGGATTCGATTAACAAAGTCCTTCAAACCCCTGAATACAGTACTTGAATTGACTGAGCGCATTGGATTCTTAATGACGTTCGACCCTGATTAACTCTCGCCAACAGGTGATTTTGAAATCATTCTTCCGAAGAGGTAGAAATTTGCGATACTGGGTCATTCAAATCGAGTTGTTGGATACTGTTTCTAGCCTGAGAAAAACGCTTGACGAAGGTCCATATTCCCCCAATTCCACTTATGATTAAGATTGCCGACATTGGGTTCAAATTTACATGAGCGAGGGGAATGGGAAGACTTCCAAAATCACTCCAGCCGATTAATATTTGCAAACTTGCAATTACCAATCCTGCACCAGTCACAGCAAGTCGGTCAGCTCGGCTAAAACCACCATAGTCACGTGAACCAGTAACCGCTTGGGCTTGAGTTCCCAAATATGAGCCAAACATCGTCGCCATCGCTGCCGACCAAGCCAAACTTGCTGAGCCTACCCAAGCCATATTGTAGCCAATTGCAACCATCCATGTAATGTCCAACACTCTATCAAGAGTATGATCGAGATAATCGCCCCATCTTGTTACTCTACCTGTTTGTCTAGCTAAAGTGCCATCAAAGCCATCAAGAATAGATGCTAAAATCAATAATAACGCAGCTCCAAAAAGCATCAATGCTCCATATGAATCTCTACCTGCAAACATCATTAAGGCGGCCGCTGCTAGGCCAACAGGCAAGGTTATCCAAGTTATTGCTAAGGGTGACATCCAAGAAAATTTCTTCGCTAAAGGGATGCTGAATTTCTCCGAAAGCGCCCTCAAATTTTGCAAAGCCATATTGCCACCATCTACTGCCTGATTCGTTCTATTGTTGACCCTTGCGGCTATCATGAGGGTTCTGAAGCCATATCATCAAGCCAATCCATTACTTCGACTGGCCTATTTGGACTCATATCATTTACAAGCCATTCCACCACTATTTCCGAAAGTTCTGAACTTGGATAAGAGCCTGAATCCAATTCTAAAACAGGAATTCCATCAGGAATCTCAAACCAAGGACCTCCTAACATTTCGACTTCCACATTATCTTGTATTTTTTGCACCGAATATGAACGCGCCGATAATCTTGCATCCACTACCTCTGGGTGACATCTCATGACAATGATTGCATCGACTGGAAGTAAATGGGAAAGATGGCCTTCGATGATTATTGGTGAATATGGTTTTTGCCAATCCAACTTTTTGACCAGTTCTTCAACATCTAATGGTCTTGAACCATCATCAATCTCTCCCAACAAATCCATTTCTTCAGCAAGTTTTTCCAATTCAATGACTTGAAAAAGGCCCATCAATGCCGTTGACAATGCGGTTTTTCCAGTACCTGGAGTTCCAGTTAAAGCGAGTCTTAATTTTGGCAACTGCCCCTTACCCCCTACAACCATACCTGTGGCAGACCATATTAGACTGAAGAATTATACCTGACCCTTGCCATGGGTGTACGGGAGAGATTAGATGGGCAGACCTGAGTTTGAGACGGCCACCGCAATTGTACTGATTACGGCAGAGCCAGGAAAAGAAGCAGATGTGATGCAAGAATTAAAACGGATTCCAGAAGTTAAGGAAGCGATGTTATTGTTTGGGGAGTATGATTTATTTGCTAAAGTTGAGTGTAGAGACTTCGGTTCACTTGGAAATATCGTTATTGCCAACATCCGTGCAATCGATGGAGTTGAACTGACAAAAACATTGACAGCGGCTCCAGGCTCCTAAGCCAACGCTTTGATGAGGGCTAACGATTACGCCGTATTGAGGCTGTGAAATGTTCGGCATGAGTGACCCTACCACAGTTCTTACCCAAATGCGAAGATATGCCTCTGAAGGTCGGCTTGAAATGGCTGAAGTTATGGCTGGAGAAATGACCGAAAAACTGTTGGTTGAAAAGGATAGGGACTTGGAAAAACAAGACCTATTGGTACAAGGCTTGAGAGATTTTGCAAATATTCTTGAAATAAGAGGGGCTGAAAAGGCTGAAAAGTTAAAACTCTCTTTTGCGGCAAATAAAGAATTAGCAAAACAGCGAAAAGCACTTGCAAAAATGCACAATTCAGAAGCTAATCAAGCGGCTGCAAAAACAATTCGAGAACATCAAGCCGATGATGAAGTACAAGCCGGTAGAGTGCTAGCCTTGATGGGTAAATCCTCCAAGGCAATGTCGCGATTTGCCAAGGCCAATAAATTGCGTCCAAATCACCTTGAAGCTTGTATTGAAGCGTTATCAACTGAATTTCTAAGCAAGGGACATCTGAAAAAGTCCACAAAATTGAGCAATGCGTTGACCTCAGCTCTAAACGCCGCTGGAAATGTTAACCGAAATGGGACAGCCTTCCAATTATTGCCAGTAGGCCAAAGAGCTGCAGATATTCCTGCCCTGATTGAAAGAGTGATGCCATGGGCTGTAGCATCAGCAGGTATGCCGACACCTGTTCAATCTAAATTGCTTGATAAGTTGAATGACCTATCCGTTCAAGTTCAGCGAATAGAATCAGGTGAACAAGCGGCAAATGCCGCCTTGGCTGCGGCTGTAGATAAACTCAATCCAACTATGGATTATCACGCCTTTTCAGGGTCGTGATGGGGTTTTATTAGAATAGCGAGGGATGGATTTGAACCATCGACCTCCGGGTTATGAGCCCGACGGGATATCCAGACTACCCCACCTCGCTGAGCAAGGCGGCTCGGTTCCTATACTTGAGCCTGATTGCGTAGATGCGACATATATTAGTTCGTGATTTTCGCCTGTGTATGATGTAATCAGGAGTTAAACCGGTTTCTCATAAATGGGTTATTACAACATGCACCCCTCGCAATGACCATGCCTAAGGCTACTATACGCGCTTTTGGACTGATTCTCCTAATGTTAATCGGAATGCTGGCTGGCTGTCTTGGAAGTGATGAAGATGCTTCTGAAAAAGATAGCCTAGTAGATTTAGTCGTCTACTATGATTCAACTAATGCAACGATAATGGAAATTCATAATAATGGCCAACAGACTTCCAGAGATGGCGCAGAATTTAGTTTTGATTTCAGAGAAACTCGCTCCGATGGTGGAGATATAGTCACTTTTTCCTTTAACCCTGGAGATGGCACGGATGCTGTAAGTATTGATGCTACTGAAAATTCAATTCTAACCTATACCTACCAGTCGCATGGAATATTTGAGGCTACTTTGATGGCAGAAGATAACGATAACAATACGGCATCTCAAGATTTAACTCTCAGAGTAGACCTATATCATCGTGATTCTCAAACAGGTACTCAAAGTCCCAGTGATGCAACAATTGATTTGGCACCTGATGACGACAGCCTTGAGGCTCCGGCACAGTTGAAGTTGAAATCCACAGTAGAGAACCCAACAAATTTATTCGGATTCTCAGATACTGTACAAGTAACTTGGACTTTAAGAAATAGTAGTGGAGTTGAGATGGCAACTGAATCAGAGCAGGTCGGCGACGGGCAATCTGCAACTTGGGAGAATCAGCAAAATACACCAGAGGCTGCGGTATGGACTTTGGAAATAAACATCGACGCTGGAGGAAATAGTGAAGAAGTCAATGTCACAAGTGAATTGTGGACTGTCTATGAGGAAGATGAGTCAGAACCAAATCCTGAACCGCCTAGTCCTGAATAATTGAAAGTGAAGTGAAAGTAAAAAAATGCATCACTGCTCTACATTCACTTTTTATTTACACTTCCAGTTTTGTTTTCTACCCCCCTAACCTCATTCATATAGGGTTGCTGAAAAAGCCATTCCAACAACAGGTGAAGAATACATGGCGACAAAGACGAAGACGAAGAGTTCAAGCAACGCCGCTGACAAGGCGGTAGAAGAAGAGATTGAGATTACCCCCGAGGTGAAGCGGTTGACGGAAGAAGAGATGGGTGAATTAACCATAGAAAACCTGCCTGGTGTAGGTCCAGCTACTGCAGAAAAATTGCGTGATGCTGGCTATGAAGAACTTCTAGCCATCGCCGTAATGACTCCGGGAGACTTAGCAGAATCAGCCGAATTAGGCGAAGCAGTAGCCGCAAAAATAATCATGGCCTCCAAGAAAATGGATAATATTGGCGGGTTCGTTAGTGGTGATGCCCTCTTAGAGAGGCGCCGTGAAGTAATGAAACTTTCAAGCAAAGTCCAAGCCATAGACGACCTACTCGGTGGTGGCTTTGAAACTCAGGCACTAGTAGAAGTCTATGGTGAGTTCGGTTCAGGCAAAACTCAAATCGGACACCAACTAGCTGTAAACTGCACTCTACCACTCGCCGAAGGAGGCCTAGATGGCGATGTATTCTACATAGATACTGAAGACACATTCCGCCCAGAGCGCATAACCCAAATGGCTAGAGGACATGGCTTGGATCCTGAAGCCGTATTGAAGAGAATTCACGTAGCCCGTGCATACAACTCTGCACACCAAATGCTGCTGGTAGACGAAGTCAAGAGAGCCTCCAAAGGACTCAACGTGAAAATGGTAATTGTCGATTCCCTTACTAGCCACTTTAGAGCTGAATACATAGGCCGTGGAATGCTGGCAAACAGGCAACAAAAGCTGAATAAACACCTTAAGGAACTAAAACAACTTGCCGATATAAACAATGCCCTCATACTGGTAACCAACCAAGTACACAGCAGACCTGATGCCATGTGGGGCGACCCCACAAAACCCATCGGTGGCCACGTCCTTGCCCACGCAAGTACATTCCGTCTATACCTACGAAAAGCCAAAGGTGGCCGTAGAATTGCACGCTTAGTAGACTCTCCAAACTTACCTGATGGAGAATGTATCTACCAAGTCTGCGAAGATGGACTAAGAGACTAATCACAAACCTTTGTCTACTCAAGTATTGTACTGTTGACAGGCTCCACACCAATGGAAATCATGTCCTTGATGCGCTACGATTTGAGTAGTCCCACCACAGCGGGTGCAGACGGGTTGGGAAATGGGACTCAACTCTGAATATGTGGAGTCATTGAGGAGAGAAATTTCCTCAGAACCACGACGCCTCAATAGCAGGATAGAGGCTCCGATGAGGAGTACTAGCCCGGCTGCCCCGCCCCACACCAACAATGAATTATCTGACTTACCCGACTTGACTTCGATTTGACTACTTGAGTTGCTTTCATTTTCAGAATTATTTTCCTCAGGAATAGGTGGAACGTCGGTTTCATTATTAATTTCCACTGGTAATTCTTCACCACTATGATTACTCCATTGTTCTATGGTAGTTGAGTACTGTAAATTGGTTGATCTAACTATAATAATTAGCCTAGTTGGGCCGCTTCGTTCGATATACCTTAATTCGTCAACATATCCAGCTGGTGCGGGATTGAAAGAGATGCTTGCATTTCCAATGCATAATTCATCGCAATCGATAGATTCATTCAATTCAATTATGAACACTTCAATCATCTCGGTATTTTCTCCTCTTGAATGCCAAGAGATTTTCACTCTCCACTGTTCAAAATCAGAAGTAACGAAAATATCTAGGTTTTCAGGCAACGAAGGCTCTGGGTCTCCTTGGCATTTACTTGCATCTTCTGGATAATTATCGATTTCGCTGGCAACTGTGCTGTTGGGTGGGCAGCCATCTCCATCTAAATCCGACCAAGCAAGTGGGTTTTGTGGAAACGCATCTCCCATTTCAAACCTCAACCCATCGTCTCCTATCGTAAATGAATAATTATCACCATAGCCATCCCCATCTTGGTCACTACATTGATGAAGATTATTTGGAAATGCATCACCAATATCTACTCGCCACAATCCACTCAAAGACCATGAATGATTATCCCCACAACTATCCCCATCAATATCGCTCCATTGGCTTGAATCATCAACAAATGCATCACCACTTTGGTTAACCCGTAATCCATCAATAATATCGAAAAAGTAATTGTCGCCATAACTATCTGAATCGCTATCGTTCCACTGACTGGGATCTTCATTAAATGCATCAGCAATTCCAACAGGATGTGGAGGCCAATCTTGGTCTGCATCAGACCAGCCGTCTGAATCTGAATCTAAGCAGCCCACCCTATCATGAATGCTTCTACCTGAAACAAAAGGACACAAATCTCCATCGCTTCCATTTTCATTATCCCCATAACCATCGCCATCACTATCGGCCCATTGAGATGAATCTTCAGGCCATAAGTCAACTGAATCAGGTTGTCCATCCTCGTCAGTATCTTGCATCCAGACGGTCCATTCTCCAGTACTATTTGCTGCAATATATCTTTTATTTGAAGCGATTCCTGTTATTGCTACACCGCGTGCAATTCCTTCTGTTGACCACGAATCTATCAGGCTGCCATTGTTCACATCGTAAATTAAAATTTCTCCTTCA
>Ga0066376_10001577_pt1 | contig 22041 bp, 18 predicted proteins | sample Knorr_S15_td_Bot_FD_77009 | JGI IMG/M metagenome (GOLD analysis project Ga0066376, IMG submission 77009) | Marine microbial communities from Southern Atlantic Ocean transect - Knorr_S15_td_Bottom_ad_5009_LV_A | ecosystem: Environmental > Aquatic > Marine > Oceanic | place: Southern Atlantic...
CTCAAGAACTGAACGCACAGGTGATGGGCGGCATCAGCCATGATGATCACAAAAGTCGGTCGGGCTTCCTTCGTCAAGGCAAGCATTGGGTTGGCAAGCGGGCCCGTTTGCTTTATCAACGGCCGATGCAATCCGTTCTGCGATTCCTCTCTGTGTTAATCTGTGTCCTCTGTGGTTTCAACCAAGCCGAGGCCAAGAAACCAAACATCATTCTCGTCATAACCGATGACCAAGGGTACGGGCCGGTGGGGCGGCATGGGCATCCGTGGATTCGCACGCCGCATCTCGACAAGCTTTACGACACAAGCACGCGGTTCACGCGGTTTTTGGTGAGCCCCACGTGCGCGCCAACGCGCAGCGCGATTATGACCGGTCGGCATCCGATGAAAAACGGGGTGACGCACACCATCCTCGAGCGCGAACGCATGACGCTCAAGGCGACTATCCTTCCGCAAGTGCTGAAGCAAGCCGGTTACACCAGCGGCATTTTTGGCAAATGGCATCTCGGCGATGAGGAGCCGTACCAGCCGCACACGCGCGGGTTTGATGAGGCGTTCATCCACGGCGCGGGCGGCATTGGCCAAGCGTACAAATGCAGTTGCGCCGATGCGCCGGGGAATAAATATTTTAATCCCGTCATTCGCCACAACGGGTCGTTTGTGAAAACGCAAGGCTACTGCACCGATTTATTTTTCACCGCCGCGCTCGGCTGGATCAAAGCCAAGAAAGATGGCGACGCGCCGTTCTTCGCGTACATCACCACCAACGCCCCGCACGGGCCATTCGTCGCGCCGCCCAAGAACACCAAGCGCTTCACCGACCTTGGGTTTGCCGCCAAGCCAGCGGGCTTTTACGGCATGATCGAGAACATCGATGAAAACATGGGCCGCCTCATGGGCAAGCTGAAGGAATGGGATTTGGAAGAAAACACCATCCTCATTTTTATGAGCGACAACGGCATGACACCCGCTGGCTCCCGGCCCGGTCAACAGGTGGCCAAGGGCCACCCCTTCTTCAACGCCGGCATGAAGGGCATGAAGGGCAGTGCCGATGAAGGCGGCGTGCGTGTCCCTTTCTTTGTGCGCTGGGACGGCCATTGGAAAGCCGGTCGCGATTTCGACACCGTCAGCGCGCACATCGATTTGCTGCCCACCTTCGCCGCCATCGCGGGAATCAAGACGTTGCCAAAAAACCAAGTCGCAGGCCGCAGCTTCCTGCCGCTACTTACTGGTGAAAAGAAAACGCTGCCCGATGACCGCTATCTTTTCACCCACAAAGCCCGCTGGAAGACCGGCGCGAATCCTGAAAATTACAAATGGAAAAACTTTGCCGTCCGCAGCCAGCGCTGGCGCTTTGTCGGAGGCGGCACGGCGGTCAGTGTTTCCGAACGGCAACGGAAAGAGGGCATCTCGCCCAAGGACGCGCTCTTCGACATGGTGAAAGACCCCGGCCAGCGGATAAACATCATCGACCAGCACCCCGAGGTGGCCGAAAAAATGCGCGCCGCTTTCAACAAATTCTGGAAGGAAGCCCGTCCACTGATGGTGAACGAAAGCGCCCCCATGTCCACCACTCGCCCGTTCCATGTGTGGTACGCTGAGCAAATGAAATCGGGCGGCATCCCGGACTGGAAGCCTTCAAGCCTCTGAAGCGTCGACGGTTAACACGTTGATTTAACAGATCAAGAAAACCGAAAACCAGCTTGACTAGTCTGACCAGTCAGAATATGCTATCGGCATGAATACGACGATTGGAACGTATGAGGCCAAGGCCAAGTTTTCCGAATTGCTGCGCCGCGTGCAGGAGGGCGAGACTTTCACCGTCACCCGCAACGGCGAGCGCGTGGCAGACATCACACCCAGCAAAGAAGAGCCACCGAAGAAAGTTCGGCGCATCGGTTGCATGAAGGAGTGGGTGGGGAAAATCAGCGATGACTTCAACGATCCCATCGCGGACATGGACGAATATTAGTGAGGTACCTGCTCGATACGTGCACCCTGCTTTGGGTCATCAAGGGGACGCGGCGGCGGATTCCCCGTGCCGCGCTCGCTGCGATTGAATCGCCCGAAAACGAAATCTGGGTCAGTACTGTTTCCATCTGGGAAATGGCCATCAAAGTGAAGTTGAGCAAACTCGCTCTGCCGCAAGGCGTGGGCAACTCGTTTCGCGCAGAACTGCAAAAGAACCGTTTTCGGCTGCTCAATGTGGAATACGAACACGCTGGTGAAGTGGCCAACTTGCCGACACTCAAACACCGCGATCCCTTCGACCGGTTGCTCATCGCGCAAGCCCGCGTGGAGCGGCTGACCGCCATCACCAACGACGCCAACTGGTCGCATCCCGACTACGCACTTGATGTGGTTTGGAAGTGACACTTGCTCGCCGCCACTGCTCGCGGTAGGTTTGCGGACGTGAATTCACTTCGTTTTCTTTCAGTGTTCATCTGCGTTTTTTGCGGATGCCTCAACAACCAAGCTGCCAAGCAGACCAACTTCCTGTTCTTCCTCGTGGACGATATGGGCTGGGCGGACATCGGGGCGAACGGCAGCACGTTTCACGAGACACCGAACATCGATCGCTTGGCCAAGAGCGGCATGCGGTTCACCCAAGGGTACGCCGCTGGCTCCGTGTGCAGCCCGACACGCGCCAGCATCTTGACCGGCCGCCACCCGGTTCGCGTCGATATCACGGACTGGATCCCCGGCCAAACCAACCGCCCCGCGAACTCCCTGCTCCATCCCGAGGACCGCAGTCACCTTCCGCTAGAGGAAGTCACCATCGCCGAAGCGCTCAAGCAGCATGGCTACCAGACTTTCTTCGCCGGCAAATGGCATCTCGGCGAAAAAGGCCATTGGCCAACGGATCAGGGCTTCGACATCAACATCGGCGGCCACCATCGAGGTTCGCCGCCCGGCGGGTATTACTCGCCGTGGAGCAATCCCGCGCTGAAGGCCAAGCGCAAAGGCGAATACCTCACCGAGCGACTCACCGATGAGTCCGTGAAATTTCTTGAAAACCGTGACGAGTCGAAACCCTTTCTCCTATACCTCTCCTACTACAATATTCACACCCCCATTCAGGCTTACAAGAAGCACATCGACCATTACCAATCCAAGGCGGCCAAGGCGTTCGAGGGCAAAACACCCACCGAACCGGAGCACGAAGGCACCAATCGCACACGACAGGACAACCCTGCGCTTGCCTCGATGGTCGCCGCCGTGGACGAAAGCGTCGGCGTGCTCTTGGCCAAGCTGGCAGAACTCAATCTCGACAAAAACACGGTCGTCATATTTTTCAGCGACAACGGCGGCCTCAGCACGCTTCAAGGCAGACGATACGGCCCCGGCTGCAATCTCCCGCTGCGCGGCGGCAAGGGTTGGCTGTACGAGGGCGGCGTGCGCGAGCCGACGATCATCCGCGCCCCCGGCGTCACCCAGCCCAGCAGCGTGTCGCACAAGCCGATGGTGAGCATGGATTTCTTCCCCACCATGCTAGACCTCGCTGGTCTGCCCGCGCAGCCCAAGCTCCACGCCGACGGCCAAAGCCTCCTCCCCCAACTCAAGGGCAATGACTCCGGCACGCGAACCTTTTACTGGCACTACCCGCACTACCACGGTTCCGCGTGGAAACCGGGCGCCTCCATACGCGACGGTGACTGGAAAGTCATCGAGTTTTATCACTACAAAAACTTCGAGCTGTACAACCTCGCCACCGACCCCGGCGAACGCCACAACTTGGCCAAGGCCAACCCCACCAAGGCCAAGCGCCTCCGAACCAAGCTCGCCGCATGGCAAAAACAAATGAACGCCAAGATGCCAGTGCCCAATCCAGAGTACACGCCCAACACCCAACCAACGAAGCGTAGTAAGAATCAGTGATGGCATCGTGAGATGCATAACATCAAATTTGATGTTGCATTACAGTGAAGTTTTCCATAGAGTTTTTTGAGACGAGAGGCGGAAAAAGTCCGGTTGAGGAATTTCTCGATAGCTTGAGAGAAACTGACCCAGACGATCACGCCGTGATGCTGGCCGGCTTGGCCAAGCTGCAGGATCGGAAATATCACCGTTCCCCGTTGAGCAAGGCGCTGGGCGAAGGGTTGTTTGAGCTTCGACATGTGGGTAAATTGAACACGCGGGTGATGTGGTTTTTCATGAAAGCTCGACGGATCGTGGCCGTGCATGGCATCCGCAACAAAAGCCGGGCCATCCCGGCACGCGACTTGGCCACCGCCCGCCGACGCCGTGATGATTGGCTGGAACGAAAGGGAAAATGAAGAAGACAAATTTTGACCATTATTTGGCGAAGCAACTTAAGGAGCCGGAGTTTGCCGCCCGTTTTCATCAGGCCGGCGAGGCATGGGACGTGGCATTACAACTGACGGGCCTCAGAAAAAAAGCCGGTCTTTCGCAGAAGGAATTGGCAGACAAACTCCACACATCGCAGCAGCAAATCAGCCGACTGGAGTCGCCTGCTTATGAGGGACATTCGCTGGGCATGCTGCGCCGCGTGGCGGAGGTACTCAATGCCGAGGTTCGGGTTTCCATTTCCCCCTGTCGTCCGGCAAAATCCGACACGCGAACCCGGAAAACCACCGCGCCATGAGTGCATAATATATCTGCATGAGACACAAGCTGATTAACAACAAACTCTTTATCCAGAACCGTCAACGGCTCGCCGAGTTGATAGCACCCAAGGCCTTGGCGGTGGTGAACGCCAATGATGTGCTGCCGACCAACGCCGATGGCTCGCTGCCGATGCAACCGAATGCCGACCTGTTTTACTTGAGCGGCATTGAGCAGGAGGAAAGTGTGCTGCTGCTGTACCCGGATGCTGCCGAGGAAAAGCATCGCGAGATCCTGTTTTTGCGCCAACCGAACGAACACCTACAAATCTGGGAAGGCTACAAACATAACAAATCAGACGCGCGAAAAATATCCGGCATTAAAAATGTCCAGTGGCTCTCGGAATTTCCGGGGACGTTCCGGGCGCTGATGTGCGAGGCAGAGAGCGCTTATCTCAACTCCAACGAGCACAAGCGTGCCACGGTGAAAGTGGAGACGCGTGACGACCGCTTCATCCGCGATTGCCGGCACGATTTCCCCCTGCACAATTTACGCCGACTCGCGCCGTTGCTGCACGAACTGCGCGTGGTGAAGACGGAGCCCGAACTGGAACTGCTCAAGGAGGCGGTGGACATCACAGCAAAAGGATTTCGCCGCACGTTGCGCTTCGTGAAGCCGGGCGTGACCGAGTTCGAGGTGGAGGCCGAATGGGCGCGCGAGTTCATCCGCCGCCGCGGCAAATTCGCCTATACGCCCATCATCGCCTCGGGCAAAAACAACTGCGTGTTGCACTATCTGCAAAACGATCAAGCTTGTAAAAAAGGCCAGTTGCTGCTGATGGACGTGGGAGCCAGTTACGCAAATTATAACGCCGACATGACGCGCACGATTCCCGTGAGCGGCAAGTTTAGTCGCCGCCAAAAACAGGTTTACAATGCCGTGCTGCGCGTGCTGCACGCGAGCATCGCCGGGGCAACGGTGGGCAAGTTGCACAAAGATTGGACGAAGGAATCACAGGCGCACATGAACGAGGAACTGCTGAAACTTGGCCTACTCAAGCCATCTCAAGTGAAAAAGCAAGACCCCGATAATCCCGCTTGCCGCAAATATTTCATGCACGGCCTTGGCCATCCGCTGGGGCTCGACGTTCACGACGTCGGCGACGCCAACGTCCCTTTCGCCTCCGGAACCGTGCTCACTGTGGAGCCGGGTATCTACCTCCCGGACGAGGGGTTCGGCATCCGACTGGAGGATGACATCGTCGTCACCAAGGATGGCCCTAAAAACCTGATGGCCAAAATTCCGATCGAAGCCGACGAGATCGAATCGATCATGAACCGGTGAAACAGATCCTGTTTTCACACTGCCTCCTCTTCTCAATCCTGTATAGCGTTCACGCCGATAACTTTGCCAAGGATCGGCTCGTCGCGTGGTGCATCGTACCTTTTGACGCCAAGCAGCGAGGGCCGGCTGAGCGAGCGGAAATGCTGGTGCGCCTCGGCCTCAAGCGCGTGGCCTACGATTGGCGCGCGAAACATGTGAAAGATTTTGAAGAGGAAATTCTTCAGTACAAAAAGCACGGGCTGGAGTTCTTCGCGTTTTGGAGCGCGCAAGAGGATGCCTTTCGGTTGTTTCAAAAGCACAAGATACATCCGCAGATTTGGCACACGTTGGGCAACCCGGTTGCAGCCACACAGGAGGCCCGCATTGAAACAGCGGCCAAGGCGATGTTGCCGTTGGTGGAGCGCACAAGGCAGCTTGGTTGTGCGCTTGGCCTCTATAACCACGGCGGCTGGGGTGGCGAACCGGCGAATCTCGTGGCGGTGTGCAAGCATCTTAAAGCACATCACAATGCCGGACATGTGGGTATTGTTTACAACTTGCACCACGGGCACGGGCACATCGCAGGTTTTGAAAAATCGCTGAAACTCATGCAACCACACCTACTTTGCCTGAATCTCAACGGGATGAACGACGACGCGAAACCAAAGATTTTGCCGCTTGGCCAAGGGCGACATGAGTTAGCGCTTCTCAAGACGATTCGACAATCCGGCTACCGGGGAGCAATCGGCATCCTCGATCACCGAAACGACACCGACACCGAGGTTGCCCTGCGCGAGAATCTTGGCGGCTTGAAGAAACTCCTCAAGCAGCTGGATGCCAGAGAAACCCTCAAATCTTACCGAGATTAACCCTGTTAACGCAAAAAAACAGGGCGACTTTGAAGTCGCCCTTCGATGGATGGAGAGTCAAACGTTACAGCAATCCTTAACCCAGCAAGCGCAATGCGGACTAGGGAAGAACGTTGGCCTGAGCCAACATGGCCGCACCGGTTTGGACCAGTATGTTGTAACTCGCGAAGTTGGTGCTCTCCCCGGCAACATTGACATCCTTTATCCGGCTGCTTGCCGCCGCCAGATTCTCCATGGTAATGGATAACTGCTGCTCAGTCATGTTCAGCCGTTGGATGTTATCGCCTGCCTTGGCCGCAACGGTTTTCTCGCGGGAAACGAAAACTTACCCTCCGCGCCAATCTCGGCTACGCTGCGCGTGCATGATTCGGAACATCATCTTTGACTGGTCGGGCACGCTTGTGGACGACCTGCCGGGCGTCTTCAAGGCCACCAACTACATCCTTGAGCAGGCAGGCGTTGCGACACTTACGCTGGCTGAGTTCCGAGCTGAGTTTGAGTTACCCTTCACCGGCTTTTACGAACGCTTCACCCCCGACGTTCCGCTCGAGCAACTCGAGGAATGGTTCCACAGCTACTTTGGGAAAGTTTGCGGCGAGGTGGTTGCCCTGCCCCATGCCGTCGATTTTCTTGATTTCTGCAAATCAAAAGGACTTCGCTGCTTTGTCCTCAGCGCCGTCAAGCCGGAGTACTTCACCGTGCAGGCCGCCAACGTTGGGATGAGCGATTGCTTCGAGCGAACCTACCTTGGCGTATGGGACAAGCGCAAAAAAATTCACGGCATCATCGAGGAAAATAACCTCTCGAAGGACGAGACGCTGTACATCGGCGACATGCAGCACGATGTCGAGACGGCGCACCTCGGCGGCATTCACTCCTGCGCGCTGCTCACCGGTTACAACACGCTCGACCAACTCCGCGAGGCCAATCCCACCCACATCGCCACGGACTTGGATGAGTTCAAAGGCTCCTTGCAAACCAACGGCATGACCCTCCCAACCAGCAACCGAAGGCCCGTCGCAACCGTTGGCGCGCTGATTTACGATGCGCTTGGCCAAGTGCTGATGGTTCGCACTGACAAGTGGTCCGGCAAGTGGGGCATCCCGGGCGGCAAAATCGAACATGGTGAATCGTCCGAAGACGCACTCCGCCGTGAAATCGCCGAGGAGACCGGCCTCGCGGTCACCGACATCGAGTTTGTGCTTTCGCAGGACTGCATTAATTCGGAGGAATTTTATCGGCCCGAACATTTCATCCTGCTCAATTACACCTGCCGCGTCACCGGCGAAACCGACGTGACGCTCAACGATGAGGCGCAGGCGTTTCGATGGGTGAGCGAACCCGATGCGCTGCAACTCAACCTGAACCGGCCCACGCGCAGACTGCTCGACGCCGTAATGGCCAACGCAACGATTCCCGCCGATGCCTGACTGTATCACCATCGAGGACTTGGAGGTCCAGTTTCACGTCGGCGTGCCGGACGAGGAACGAACGGAGCCGCAGCGGCTTCTCATCACCATCGAGTTGGCCCACGACCTCGTGGCAAGCGGAGCTACGGACAATTTGAGTGAGACCATTGACTATTTTGCCGTCTGCCAAGCGGTCAAGGCACTTGGCCAAGCGCGAAGTTGGAAACTCATTGAAGCACTGGCCGATGACATTTGCATGCTCGTGCTCGAGCAATTCAAACCAAGCGCCGTGCGAGTTGTGGTCAAGAAATTCATCCTACCCGACACCCGTTGGGTCAGCGTCGAGATGACACGACCCGTCAATCTCTGACCCGCCGATCGGCATTCTAGGATTGCTTTCTGCCCCCTCAACCTTGGATAGTGCACGACCGCTTGGCGGCCAGAATAACGATGAACATTAGCCCAACCCTCCTGACTATGATGCTCGGCCTGTTGTGCCAATCCGCCATCGGCGACTCAGCGGTTATCGAGTTCGTCGCCAACAGTGAGCGCCGTGAACCCTCCATCGACAGCATCCTGACGTGGGACGCCATCGCCAAGGTGCATCACTCGAAACTGGATGAACTGGACGTCGGCTTTGAGTTTCATTTTCAAAACAAAACCGACAAGGAGGTGCTGATCAAGCGGGCGATCAGCTCCTGCGGTTGCACGGTGGCGAAACTGCCCAAGCTTCCCTGGGTCATCAAGCCGGCACAAAAAGGCAGCGTCCCAGTCACGATGGATTTACGCGGTAAATCCGGCGTCATCACCAAGACGATCCAGCTCGTCACCGACCGGGGCATCATTCCGCTCAAGGCGCGTGTCGCCATTGGGCTTGTTTCCGGGCCATCCATGAAACGCTCGAAGGAGGAACGCGCCGCCAATCTTCGCGCCGCCGCTGCAAACCGGCAGGCCATTTTTGCGGGCAAGTGCGTTGAGTGCCATGTCGTCCCAACAATTGGAAAACGCGGCAAGCAGCTTTACGCGACCGCCTGCGGCATCTGCCACGAATCCAAGACCCGCGCGCCATTCGTCACAGATCTTCGCCTCTTGGCCAACGGCAAGGACAGGGAGTATTGGCAGCAATGGATCGCCGAGAGCAAACCGAACAGCTTGATGCCGGCCTTCGCGAAACAACACGGCGGCACTCTTGACAACAACCAAATCAAGACACTCGTCGCTTATCTCACCCGCATTTTTCCGCGCGAGTTGAAAACCCGCCGGGCCGCCGCCTTGAAAAACAAACCGGTTCTCAAATGAACGGCCTGTTCATCACGTTTGAAGGCATAGAGGGCTGTGGCAAATCCACACAAGTCGAGCGCTTGGCCAAGCGCCTCGCCGATGCCGGCCGGGAGACCGTCTCTCTTCGTGAACCGGGCGGCACGACCATCGGCGAAGCCATCCGCGAAGTGGTCAAGCGGCCTCCCGGCGACGAGCCGATCTCGCCCGACACCGAGTTGCTGCTCATGAACGCCAGCCGCGCCCAGCTTGTGCAGCAGGCGATCCGCCCCGCCTTGGCCAAGGGCACGGTGGTGCTGTGCGACCGTTTTTACGATTCATCGCTGGCCTATCAAGGCTACGGGCGCGGACTCGACTTGGCCAAGGTGCAGCAAGCCATCGACTTGGCCGTCGGCGAAACCAAGCCAAGCCTCACGCTGCTGCTCGACATTTCGTTGAGCGTCAGCCAAGCGCGTGTGAGCGGGCGCCAGCAATCCACCGGCGAGGGGCGGGATCAATTTGACGAATCCGGCCTCGCGTTTTTCGAGCGCGTCCATGCCGGGTTTCACGCCTTGGCCAAGGGGGAACCGGGGCGGTACCGAGTGATCGACGGCGCTCAACCGCCCGATGCCGTCGGCCAAGCGGTGTGGGACTGCGTCGCCCCGTTACTGTGACTCGGGGTAATGCTTCTGCTTGGCGGCCGTCACGGCCTCCGGTGTGACTGGCTTGGAAAAGCCAAGGAAAAACGCCAAAAACCACATCACAAACACGCCGAAGGCCAGCATCAGCAACTGCCACACCCACAGCGACGGCAGCCCGAACGGCCCCCAAGTTTCAGGCAAGTTCGGATCAGAAAAGAGCGTGTTGCCGATGGTGGCAAATGGCCCGAAGCCAACGAGAAACCAAACCAGAATCAGCGCAAGCCCAAGCCATTTGAATTTCTGTTTTTCCGGCGCGACAGCGGTCAACTCGCCGAGGAAACGGCTGCGCTTGGCCCTCGACTCGCGCTGCGCTGCGCTGTCCGGCAACAGGATCGATCCCCCGATTGTGAACAGCAGGTTCAACAAAATGCCCCACCCGGCGCTGTGAATCGTCAGCGGGTATTTGCCCCACGGAACCCCAAGCCAAGCGAACCATGTGACGGTGTTGTCAGTCAACGTCACCCCCAGCAAACCGGCGACCAAGCCCATCGCAATGCCTCGCCGCGACAACCACGGGAAATAGCACGCGCCCATCAGCGCCGGGAACATCTGGAAACCGTACGCCACCGCCAAGCCGCCCAGCATCACCAGCGCGTCCTTCGCAAACGACGCCACCACAAGCGCCGCCAACGCCACGATCACCACAAAAATGCGGCCGCAAAGTTTCTGCGCACTCTCGCTGGCGTCCGGCTTGAAGTAGCGCTTGAAAATATCACGCGTGATCATGCCGCTGAACGTGGACATGTACGCCGCCCCCGTGCTCTGCATCGCCGCCAGCGCGCACACCGCCAGCAGCGCCACAAGCCAAGGCGTACTGCCGGAGAGAAGATTGATCAACTCCGGAACCAGCGTCTTGTCGTTCACGCCGGTTAATGTTCCGTTTGAACTCAATATCCATCCCGCCACGCCCTGAAATATGGTGAACGTGAACAGAATAAGCCCGATGATCAGCGACGAGGCGACCACCTGCTGCCAGCGGAACGCCCGGCTCGTCTTGTTTGCAAAGGCCCACATCGAGAACGCCGGCGACGCTTGAATCCCCATCAGCGCAAACATGTATGTCATGCACATGATCCCCGTCCACGGCCCGCCCTGCGATTTGCCGCCTTCCGACACCATTTGAATCGACCCCGGCAACGCCACATAATGTGAGTGCCCCTCCGGTGTCAGGTTTTCGCCCTTGGCCAAGTCAGCGGAGACGAACGACTGCATCCCCTCGACGAATTTACTCCACCCACCAATCTCGACGACGGCAACAACCCCGATCGCAACAATGCCAACCGCCAGCAAAACACACTGCGCGCAGTCGACGTACGCCACCGAGCGCAACCCACCTGACGCAACGTAAATAACAACGACCGTCGTCAACGCATACATGCCGAGATTCACGCTCACCCAGTCGTCCGTCAAGATGCTGAACAGGCTGCCCGACGCCTTCAACTGCACGCCGAGATACGGCACACTGAACAGGAACGCCACGATCACCGTGAGGATACGAATGGCGTGTCCGCCGAAAATATCCGAGTACATCTCGCCCGGCGTCACGTAGCGGAACGCTTGGCCAAGCACCCATTGCCGCCGCAAAAACAACACGCCAGTGAGCGGAATCGTCAGCGCGTAAAACGACGCAAACGCATACGGCAAACCGTCGGTGAAAATCTTCCCCGGATGACCGACAAACGTCCACCCGCTGAAACTCGTCGCCGTCGCCGCGAGAATGAACACCCAGACGCTGATCTGCCGACCGGCAATGAAGTAATCCGAGGACGACTTGGCCCCGAAGAAACCCTTGATTCCCCAGAAAAGACAATAGGCCCAATACAGGCCCACAAACGCAAATAGCCAGGTGATTGTTGAATCCATAATCCAGTCAGGTCGTCAGGCGGGCGACTCAATAGCAGACGCCGCCCGGAGAAACAAGCACCGGCCCGTTCAGTTGCCGATAATCTCCCGAAGCTGGCTCACCGGCACGCAATGCTTGAAGACCATTTGCAGGTTCTTTTGCTCGCCGTCTTTCTCGGTGTAATAAAGCGACTCGGTGCTGGCGGCGATCCCAACGACCTCACCCGTTTCGTTGAACACCGGCCCGCCGCTCGACCCCCGCCCAAAGTCCGCCGTGATCGACATCGCCGACACCGGCTTCTTGCCACGTTGCATCATGAAGTATCGCGCAACCCGCCCCTCGGTCAGCGTGTAAAAGCGTTGGTTCGGGTGGCTGATCAAATCCACCTTGGCCCCGACCGGCGCCGCTTGGCCAAGCGCAACCGGCATCACCCCGGTCTTGGGAATCCGCAACACTGCCAAGTCAAAACGCTCACTCGCCGCAACAACCGCCTCGACCATGAACACCCGCCCGTCGAACAACCGCACAGCCAAGCCCGAGCGCTCTGGCTGATTGATCACATGATAATTCGTCACCACCAAGTCCTCCGCAATCAGGAAACCGCTCGCCGGCGCCACGTGCCAGCGCGTGCATTGTTTGCACTTGTACACGCCGCCGACCACCGCGATCGCTTTTTGCACATCCGCCACCCGCGCACCCTTTCTCGCCGGCAAATTCAGACTGACCCTCGGCTCTTTCTTCAACTGCTCAATCAGCGATTCCATCGAGACCGGCTCATCGGAATCCATCATCCTCGTCGCCTCGCGAGTCATCTGGCCGATGATCGCTCGGTCGTTGATAACCACCGGCTTCGCCAATCCGCCCGATCGAACCGTACCCGGCTTTGTACTCGTGCAACCAGCAACACCCAGCGCAATAACCAAGCTGCCCCATTGGGCTAAATTCATTTTCACGGCGGCAACCTACGTCATTCGCGGCTTGGCAGCGAGCGGTTCGTGACCTCAAATGGCCGCCCCGAGTGCCGCTGCCAAAATACATCCAAGAAACCACCCAAGGCGTGACGCTCCACATCCGCCTCCAACCTCGCGCCACGCGGAACGAAATCGTCTCCGACGCCGTCGCCGAGCAACTCAAAGTCCGCATCACCGCGCCGCCCGTAGACTCCGCCGCCAACAAAGCCCTGCTCAAGTTCATCGCCAAGTCGCTTGGCCTCCCGCCGAGCACCGTGGCCCTCATCCGAGGCGACAAAAGCCGCAGCAAAACCGTGCTCATCACCGGCACGGATGCAGCATCGGTAGTCGCAAAACTCCATAAATAACTTGAGGCATCCCCAGCCACTCACTAGCTTCGCGACGTGAAAATTAGTCGATTGCAAGTCACGCTCCTCTGCACGTTGCTGGCCTTGGCCACAGGGTGTCATTTTTCCATCCAAACCAGCGGCACACGCATCGCACACAAGCCCGGCGCCACCGCAAAAACCTACACGATCGAAATTGAAATTACCGACGTATCCGATTCCAGCAATCCGGTAAAAGTGGCCGCACCAAAAATCACTGTTTTTTCCGGCCAGGAAGCCAGCATAACTGACGAACTGAACGATCAATTCATCACGATCGAAGTCGTGGTCGATGAAGGTGAGCAAACCATCGGTACCGTCCAGTTCAACATCGCGAAAGGCGACCGCCGTGCCTCCGGAAAAATCATAACTTTTGTTGGCCAAGCCGCCGAACTACAAACCGGCGATTTCGCGGTGAAAGTGCTTATCGTGCCGCACCCCACTGACGGTGATTGACCCCGCGGCCGACCTGAACAGCGATGGATGGCGCGTCTGGGTGGACACCGGCGGCACGTTCACCGACTGCCTCGCCGCCGACCCGCGCGGGCGCACCCATCGATTCAAGGTTCTCTCCAGCAGTTGCCTTCGCGGCACGCTCACGGCCATCGACTCGCCGACCGAGATTGCGGTCGAGTTGCCCCAGCCGCTCATCGCCAACTTCGCGCTTGGCCAACAATTTCGGCTCCTTGGCCAAGCCGGCGAGCCGATCGAAATCATCGCTCACGACTCGCCGAGCCAACTCCGCTTGGCCAAGCCGCTGCCCGGCGGCACGCCGCTTGGCCAGCCGATCGAGATCGCCTTCGACGTCGAGGCTCCCATTCTCGCGGCCCGAATCGCCACCGGCACTCCCGCCGCCCAAGCACTCCCGCCGATGGTCATGCAGTTGGCCACCACCCGCGGCACGAACGCGTTGCTCGAGGAAAAAGGCGCCGACGTCACGCTGTTCATCACGCGCGGCTTCGAGGATTTGCTCGTCATCGGCGACCAAAAACGCCCCGACCTTTTCGCGCTGAACGTCCAAAAATCAGCCCCGCTCACCGCCAACGTCGTTGGCATCGACGAACGACTCGACGCCCTTGGCCAAGTACTCCGCCCGCTCGACCTTCCCGCCGCTGATCCGCCGAAAAACGAAAACCAATCCGCCGCCGTCGTCTGCCTGCACAGCCATCGCAACCCCGGACACGAACAGCGCTTGGCCAAGCACCTCCGCGACACCGGCTGGCAACACGTCTCCGTGTCGAGCGACTTGGCCCCAGTCATCAAAATCGTGCCGCGCGCCGAGACAACTGTTGTCGATGCCTACCTGTCGCCGATCATGTCGCGCTATCTCGCCGGCGTGAAGCGCGAGTTGGCCAACGGCAAACTCCGCGTGATGACCAGCGCAGGTGGACTCGTCTCCCGCGCCGATTACCGGGCCAAAGACAGCTTGCTCAGCGGCCCGGCCGGCGGGGTCGTCGGCGCCGCGATGGCCGGGCGCCAAGCCGGCTTCGAGCGGATCATCGGGTTCGACATGGGCGGCACGAGCACCGACGTCTGCCGGTTCGACGGCGACTTCGATTACAAATTCGAGCATCGCGTCGGCCGCGCACGGGTGCTCGCGCCGGTGCTCGCCATTGAGACGGTCGCCGCCGGTGGCGGCTCGATCTGCGGCTTCAACGGCGACGAGTTGTTCGTCGGGCCGCAGAGCGCGGGCGCGAATCCCGGCCCGGCCTGTTACGGCGCGGGCGGCCCGCTGACGATCACCGATGTCAACCTGCTGCTCGGGCGGCTCGACCCGGAAAAGTTCGGCATCCCGGTCAGCACCGACGCCGCCCAAGCCGCACTCGAACAGGTTAGCCAATCGATTCCCGACCCGCCGCCGGAGCAAGATTTGCTCACCGGTTTTCTCGACATCGCCAACGAGCGGATGGCCGACGCCGTTCGCAAAATCTCCATCCGCGAAGGGTACGATCCCAGCGATTACGCACTCGTCGCTTTCGGCGGCGCCGGTGGTCAACACGCCTGCGCCATCGCCGAAAAGCTGGGCATCAGCACCGTGCTTTGCCCAAGCGACGCCGGTCTGCTCAGCGCCCGTGGATTGCGCGAAGCCGTGATGGAGCGCTTCGCCGAGCGGCAAATCCTCCAGCCGCTCGACACGCTTGGCCAAGCGCTTGGCGACACGTTCGCGGACTTGGCCAACGAGGCGCTTGGCTCACTCAAGGCTGAAGGCTTCAGCGACGAACAAATCGTTGTCCGCCGCCGACTCGTTTCGCTGCGCCATTCGGGGCAGGAGTCCACAGAGGAAATCGCCTTCGACACGGCAAGCGACTTGGCTGCGGCGTTCCGCGAGCGTTACGAAAAACTGTTCGGCTACTGGCCGGAAAACAAATCGATCGAGGTCGTCTCGGCGCGGGTCATCGCCTCGACACACCCGCCGTCGGTCGTGACGGAATCGTTTGGCGATCCAGCGGGACAACCGGTCAACGAGCCGATGATCAGCCGCGAGTCGCTGAATATCGGCCAACGCATCGTGGGGCCGGCAATTGTGCAGGATCGTTTTTGCACACTCGGAATCGACCCCGGCTGGGTCGGCACGCTCGGCTCCGAGGGCACCCTGAAACTGACTCGCGCTTCCGAGGCGCACGAAGCCAGCAACGGCGCCCACTCGCCGCTCGTCGAGTTGGAGTTGTTCACGAATCGGTTCGGCTCGATCGTCGAGGAGATGGGCCAACTGCTCCAGCGCACCGCCGTCTCGACCAACGTGAAGGAACGACTCGACTACTCCTGCGCGTTGCTCGACCGCGACGGCCAACTCGTCGTCAACGCGCCGCACATCCCGGTGCATCTCGGGGCGCTTGGCTTGTGCGTGCGCTCGATTGCGCTTGGCCAAGCGCTTGGCCCCGGCGACATGATCGTCACCAACCACCCCGGCCACGGCGGCTCGCATCTGCCGGACATCACCGTGATCAGCCCGGTGTTCGATGACGCCGGGCAACTCCTTGGCTATGTGGCCAACCGCGCACACCACGCCGAACTGGGCGGGATCAGCCCCGGCTCGATGCCGCCCTTGGCCAAGTCGCTCGCCGAGGAAGGCGTCGTCATTCCGCCGACTTTTCTGTATCGCGGCGGCGCTGCACAGTTCGGCGAAATCGAAAGACTGCTGACCGGCGGGCCGTATCCGTCGCGCTCGCCGAAGGATAACTTGGCCGACCTCAAGGCTCAAGCCGCCGCCAACCTGCTCGGCACCCAAACGCTGCAGCGCTTGGCCAAAACGCATGGTTCCGTGAAAGTCGGCGATTTCATGGGGCAAATCCGGCAGCGGGCGGCCGACGCCATCGCCCGGCGCATCGCCACTCTCGAGCCGGGTTGCCGCACCGCCGCCGAGCGACTCGACGACGGCACCCTGCTCGCCGCCACGATTAAAGTTGGCGGCGGAAAAATCCGTATCGACTTCACCGGCACCGACGCGCTGCACAGCGGCAACTTCAACGCCACGCCGGCGATTGTCCAAAGCGCGGTGATCTACGTCGTCCGCCTGCTCGTCAACGAGCCGGTGCCGCTCAACGAGGGGTTGATGGAGCACGTCGAGATCACCCTGCCCCGTTGCCTGCTAAATCCGGAGTTTCCCGACGACCCCGCCCAAGCACCACCCGTCGTCGGCGGCAACGTCGAGACGAGCCAGCGCCTCGTGAATCTGTTGCTCAAGCCGTTTGGGATCGTCGCCGCGAGCCAAGGGACGATGAACAATTTGATCTTCGGCAACGAGCGCTGCAGCTACTACGAAACCATCGGCGGCGGAACCGGTGCCGGGCCGGGCTTCGACGGCGCGGACGCCGTACACTCGCACATGACCAACACCGCCATCACCGACCCAGAGATTTTGGAATGGCGCTACCCCGTCCGGCTGGAGCGCTTCGCTGTCCGCAATAACTCCGGTGGCCAAGGCGAGTTCACCGGCGGCAACGGCATCGTCCGCGAGCTGGTTTTCACCGAGCCGGTCTCGCTCTCGCTGCTCACCCAAAACCGTACCCAAGGCCCCTACGGCCTGAACGGAGGCCAAGCGGGGCACCCCGGCCAACAACACTTGGCCAAGCCCACCGGCGAAGAAAAGGAACTCGCCGCTGTTGCGCAGGAAGAACTGGAAACAGGCGACCGCTTGGTCATTAAAACTCCCGGCGGCGGCGGCTGGGGCACTCCATTTGTTACTTGATTATTCAACAACGAACGAACAGCTTTTCTCTTCTGTTCTGACGATGCCAAAAACGACACAATTAAAAATATGATTGCACCATTTGGTTTTATGCCACGACATACGGCTTCATCAAAAAATAGAATTATGCGCAACAAAAACGGATTCACTCTCATTGAATTACTGGTTGTCATTGCCATCATCGCGATCCTTGCAGCCATGCTTTTGCCGGCCCTTGCCAACGCCAAGTCGAAGGCGCAAGGCATCAGCTGCCTGAACAACCACCGGCAACTGATGATTGCGTGGCGAATGTACGTCGAGGACAACAACAGCAATCTGCCATACGTCAAACACGGGCCTTATGAATGGTGCGGCGGCTGGCTTGATTTTAACGGGAACAATCGGCAAAACTGGGATCCGACGTTCAGCCTCACCAGAAGTATTCTTTGGGAGTATTGCGGGAACAACAAAGATATTTTCAAGTGCCCCGGCGACTCCAGCACTGTAATTGCCAAGGGGAAAACAATGCCTCGTGTCCGTAGCATGTCCATGCTCAACTGGGTCGGCGGCCGAGGTCAAAACAGACCCATGGGTTGGTCGGCTTCCACGGGGCCGTGGAAAATTTACCGGCAACTGGAGGACATGAATAATCCGGGGCCATCGAGCACGTTCGTCTTTCTTGATGAGAGGGAAGACAGCATCAATGACGGCATGTTTGTGGTGGACATGGGAGGCTACCCGGACAAGCCAACAATGCACCGGATGGTGGACATCCCGGCGAGTTACCACGGAGGGGGCGGCGGGTTTTCGTTTGCCGATGGTCACTCCGAAACAAAAAAGTGGCTGGATTCGCGAACCGTGGCTGCCTTCCGAAAAGGAGTGAACACCCCATACGACCGGCCCTCTCCCAACAACAAAGATATCGCTTGGATGCAGGAAAGGGCCACAAGGCATCTTCGCAGATAAAACAGGCCCACCGGCTCTCGGCCTTTAAGATAAAATCTCGTGGACGACGCTGCCGTGAACGTCGGTCAGGCGGAAGTCGCGACCGGCGTGACGGTGGGTCAGCTTTTCGTGATCCATGCCGAGGATGTGCAATATCGTGGCGTGAAGGTCGTGCATGTGAACCGGGTTTTGCACCGCTGTGTCGCCGATTTCGTCGGTTGAGCCGTAAGAGAAACCGGGCTTCACCCCCGCACCGGCGAGCCACGTCGTGAAGCCGCGCGGATTGTGATCGCGCCCATCGCCGCTCTGCGAGAACGGCGTGCGGCCAAACTCACCACCCCACCAAACGAGCGTCTCCTCGAGCAGGCCGCGCTCCTTCAAATCGGCCAGCAGACCGGCGACAGGCTTGTCGGTGGCGCGGGCGTGGTTCATGTGCAACGGCATGTTGCTGTGCTGATCCCAGCGGGGGTTGGCGCTCTCGTCGGCGTAGTTCAACTGGATGAACCGCACGCCGGCCTCGGCGAGCCGCCGCCCCATAAGGCATTGCCTCCCGAAGTCATCCGTCGCTTTCGAGCCGATGCCATAACGCTCGCGGACGGACTCCGATTCGCCCGAGATATTGAACACTCCCGGCGCGTTCATCTGCATGCGCCACGCCAACTCGTACGACTCGACGATGGCATCCAGCTGGTCGTCCCGCGCGCGGCTGGCCAACTGCACGCGGTTGAGTCTTTGCAGAAATTGAAAGTTGCGTTCCTGCGCGGAACGCGACAGCGAGGCATTCACCGTGTTGAGCAACGTGGCTTCGCTCGCCGGTTGACCGGCCTTGCCGATGGCGGTGCCCTGATGGATCGCCGGCAGGAAGGCGCTCGAGTAATTGCGCGGCCCGCCCTTCGACGCTGACGGTTGCAGCGTCACGAAGCCGGGCAGGTTTTGATTCTCGGTGCCCAGCCCGTAGGTCACCCAACTGCCCACCGACGGCCGCACGAGGTTGGTCGCGCCGGTGTGCATAAACAGCGTCGACGGCCCATGCGCCACGCCCTCGGTCTGCATCGACTTGATGAAGCACAAGTCATCGACGAACTGCGCGGTATGCGGGAACAACTCGGAGACGTGCTGGCCGCATTGGCCGTACTGCCTGAAGTCCCAGAGCGGCTTCATCAGCTTGCGCTTGCTCTTCTTGCCAAAGGTGCCAAACCGAACGCCGGTGAAGTCGATTTCCTTTTCGTGGTTCCGGATCAACTCCGGCTTGAAGTCGTACGTATCGACATGGCTTGGCCCGCCAGCCATGAAAATGAAAATCACCCGCTTGGCCCGGGGCGCAAACATCGACCGCCGCGAGAGCAGGTTCGCCATGCCGTGAGACGCCGCACCGGCTTGGCCGCACAGCCCAGCCAACGCCAGCGAACCAAAACCACACGCGGTGGTTTTCAACATCTCCCTGCGACTGAACGACTGCATCGGGGGAATGTAATTCATTGGCCGCATCCGTCAATCCAAGGTTCGAAAATCCACGCTCGCAAACAACGAGTGCATCAGCGCCGCCCAAGCCCCGGATTCCACCTGCCCGACGAACTCCAGCGCCATGTCCGCCTCGTCCTCTGTCGGTTCGCGGCCAAGCGCGAGCCGGTAAGCCAAGCGCACCCTCCCGGCGTTCGGAGCATCGAAACCGGCGATGCGCTCCCCCGCCCGCTTGGCCTCGGCGTTCACGAACGGGCTGTTCATCATGTACAGCGCCTGCGTGGGCAGCGTGGTTTCCGAGCGGCGGCCGGTTGGCACATTCGGGTTGGCCATGTCAAACACATCAAACAACTCAAGTAGCGTGTTGCGGAACAGCGGCACGTACACACTCCGGCGCACGGTGTCGAACTCGTACCCCCAGTCGTACTGCGAAAATTTTCGTATCGTGTAGCCGCCCTGCTGCGTGTCGAGTTGGCCGCTCACGACCAAGATCGAGTCGCGGATCGCCTCGGCGGAAAGCCGCTTGCGGTTGGCCCGCCACAGCAACCGGTTCTCCGGGTCGCCCGCCAGGCCAGCGCTCGCGCCGATGGAGGCCCGGCGGTAGGTGCGCGACATCACGATGCGCCGGATCATTTTCTTGACCGACCAGCCGTCATCGACGAACCGCAACGCCAGCCAGTCGAGCAGCGCGGCGTGGCTCGGCAACTCGCCGGTCGTGCCGAAATTGTCCGGCGTGCGCACCAGCCCGTGACCCAGCAGATGATGCCAAATTCGGTTGACTATCACGCGGCTCGTCAACGGGTTGTCACGGTTGGCAATCCAATCGGCTAACTGCAAGCGCCCGCTCTGCCCGGCAGGAATCGACGGCCTGCTGTTGTTGGCTACCCGCAAAAAACCGCGCGCCACCAACGGCCCCTTGTTGCGGATTCCGCCGCGAATGTGCACGTGCCAGTCGCCCGGTTTTTTTTGCTCGCGCACGGACATGGCCAGCGGCAAGTCAGCCAGCTTGGCTTTCTTGAGTGCAGCCACGCGCTTGGCCAAGCGGTCGACCTCGCTCCGCAACTTGGCCAATCGCTGCCCAAGTACCGGATCATCGTTCAACTCCGCCACCCGCACGAACGCCACCGCATCCGCGATGACCACGTTGCTTGTGTTTTCGTTTGAAACCGAGACAACCGCCTTGCCGGCGGCGAACCGAAACAGGCCCAACGCGATGAAATTATTTTTGATCGGCGGCTTTTCGCGTTGGTTGATTTGGAGCGTGGTTGAGCCGTCGGCGTGCTCGATGGTCACCGGCGTTTTTTGGGCGCGGTTGGTTCCCGGCGTGTAGCCGAAGCGCACCTCGTACTCGCCGGCCTCCGGCAACTCGGCGGTGAAAATGACTTTTTTCTCTCCCTTGCCCTCGCCTTTGTCGTGAATGTAGTTGTCGCCAAAGAACGGCTTGTTGCTCGTCGATTTCATCCAGTCGCCGACCTTTTCCGCTTCCGAGTTGTCGATGAAAACTCCCGCCTTGCCGGAGGTTGCCTCGAGTTCGGTTAGCTTTCTCTTTGTTGTTTTCAGCGCGACATCAGCCTCCCTTGAATCCGCTGCGTGTTGCTCGATCACTTTTCGCAGCGCTGGCTCCGGCTCGAGTTCGTGCGCCACCCAGCCGGAGACATTCCCCGGCACGAGCGACTGGGTGCTGCGAAAGATACCGGCCAGCGCGTAGTAATCCTCGGTGGGGATTGGGTCGAACTTGTGATCGTGACAGCGCGCACAACCGAGCGTCATTCCGAGGAAGGCTCGGCCGATAGTTTCGATTTGCTCATCAACCACCTCCATCCGCAGCAGTTCCTTGTCCTGCAATTCGTAATTGTGCGGCCCAAGCGCGAGAAAACCGACAGCGATGTGCTGTTCATTTCGCTGTTCACGGCTCGTGGCTGGCAACAGGTCGCCGGCGATCTGTTCGCGAATGAACTGGTCGAACGGCTTGTCGCGGTTAACGGCGTCGATCACGTAGTCGCGAAACCGCCACGCGTCCTTGAACATCAAGCTCCGGCCGCCGCCGCTGCTCTCGGCAAAACGCGCCACGTCCAGCCAGTGCCGTCCCCATGTCTCACCGAACTGCGGTGAACCCAGCAGGCGATCCACCAACCGTGCGTACGCCTCCGGCGACGGATCGGCC
>Ga0066376_10001578_pt1 | contig 22035 bp, 19 predicted proteins | sample Knorr_S15_td_Bot_FD_77009 | JGI IMG/M metagenome (GOLD analysis project Ga0066376, IMG submission 77009) | Marine microbial communities from Southern Atlantic Ocean transect - Knorr_S15_td_Bottom_ad_5009_LV_A | ecosystem: Environmental > Aquatic > Marine > Oceanic | place: Southern Atlantic...
TCTTCTTCTTTTTCTTCTGACTGAGCCTCTTGCTGTTGCCCTTCTTTATTTAAAGAAGCACTAATCTTTCCAATCGCTTCGGAAAGATCTTGCGTCGTCTTTTGAATTTCCTCTACTACTTCACCATCCTTTACTTTACGCAGGGCGTCAAGTTTTTCTTCCACATTTTTTTTGTCCTCAGGCATAATTTTATCTCCAGCATCCTTTATGGTCTTTTCTACAGCATAGATTAAGGTATCTGCCATGTTTCGCGCTTCTACTATTTCTTTTCGTTTTTTATCTACCTCTTCATTTGCCTCTGCATCTTTTCTCATGCGCCCTGCTTCCTCCTCTGAAATACCAGAGGAACCTTCAATACGAATAGTCTGAGTTTTTCCTGAAGCATTATCTTTGGCAGTAACATTTAAAATACCATTTGCATCAATATCAAAACTCACTTCAACTTGAGGAACTCCTCTTGAAGCTGGAGGAATACCATCTAGCATAAACCTTCCCAAGGATTTATTATCCTGAGCCATTTGGCGCTCTCCTTGAACCACATGAACCTCAACTGAAGTTTGATTATCAGCCGCAGTAGAAAATACTTGAGATTTAGTTGCAGGAATAGTAGTATTCTTTGCAATTAAAGCTGTGCTTACTCCTCCTAAAGTCTCAATACCCAAAGATAAGGGGGTTACGTCCAGTAAAAGAACATCTTTCACCTCTCCTTGCAAAATTCCCCCTTGTATTGCAGCTCCAAGAGCTACCACTTCGTCGGGATTAATGCTTCTATTGGGGTCTTTATTAAACAATTTCTTTGCAGCTTCTTGAATTGCTGGCATACGAGTTTGCCCTCCCACTAAGACAATTTCATCAATATCTTTTACTGAGACCTTAGCTTCTTTTAGAGTTTGCTCCATTAATGTCATAGACTTATCAATATACTCAAAAACCAAGCTTTCAAGCTGAGCTCTCGTCATTTTAAAGTACAAATGCTTTGGGCCAGAACTGTCTGAGGTGATAAAAGGAAGGTTAATTTCAGTTTCAAGAGAACTTGAAAGCTCAATCTTTGCCTTTTCTGCTGCTTCCTTTAATCGCTGCAGAGCTAGAGGATCTTTTGCCAAATCAATACCTTCTTCCTTTTGGTATTGCTCTACCAGCCAGCTCATAACCTTTTGATCAAAATCCTCTCCTCCAAGATGAGTATCACCTCCTGTTGCTTTCACTTCAATGGTATCTTCTGAAACCTCCAGAATAGAGATATCAAAGGTTCCTCCACCAAAATCATACACCACAATTTTCTCATCCTTTTTTTTGTTTAATCCATATGCTAAAGCTGCTGCCGTAGGTTCATTGAGTACTCTTTTTACCTCAAGTCCTGCAATCTCCCCTGCTACCTTTGTTTCTTTTCTTTGACTATCGTCAAAGTAAGCAGGCACGGTAATAATAGCTTCTGTAATTGTCTCTCCCAGCTTTTCTTCTGCGTCAGTTTTTAACTTTCGTAAAACCATAGCAGATATTTCAGCTGGCTTTAGCCATTTTTCTCCCATCTTAATCTCTATCCCTCCGTCTTTTGACTCCCGTATTTCATAAGGCAAGAGTTTTTTATCCTTCTGAACTTCCTCGTCGGCAAAGCGACGCCCAATGAGACGCTTTACCTGAGAGATAGTATTTTGAGGATTTGTTATTTGCTGGCGTCTTGCCTGCACCCCAACTAATGTTTCTCCATTCTTTGCTAATGCAATTACAGAAGGAGTAGTTCTTGCTCCCTCTTTGTTTTCAATGATTTTTGGCTCTCCCCCCTCAATCACTGCCATAGCAGAGAATGTTGTTCCAAGATCAATGCCTAATACTTTTGCCATATATTTTACTTTACTACTTTTACTTTTACTGCTCGTAATAATTTGTCTTGTATCATGTATCCCTTTTCCAGTACCTCAACCACTTTCCCTGGATTCTCCCCTTGGGTTGTAGCTACCGCTTCGTGGAGTTCTGGGTTAAAATCCTTGCCCTGAGCCTCAATCTCTTTTATTCCCTGACTTTTTAAAAACTCACGTAGCTGTTTTCCAATCTGCAAAAATCCTTGTACTGTCTTGCTGTTTTTCTCTTCTTCTTTTAATTCTCCTTCTGCTCGCTCCAAATTATCCACCATTGAAAGAAAAGAAAAAAGGAACTCTTGCTTCACATACTCCATGAGTCCCTGCATTCGCTCTTTCTCCTCTTTTTTGTAGTTTGCAAGATCTGCCTTTGCTCTTTGCCATCCTGCCAGAAACTCCTCTTTTTCCTTCTTTATTTCCTCAACCTGCTTTTGTAACTTTTCAATTGCTTTTTGATCATCCATGACATTCAAATATGCGTTATTTACCTCACTATTATACACAAAAAAAATGTGGGAGTCAAGATATGGTCAGCGCCTGTGGAGAGATCTCTACTTTCATTCTTGTTAATTTGCTACAATATCGTAATGCGAAATATCGTTAAATATAAGAGGATTACGTGGGTAGATATTCAAGACCCTACAAAAGAGGATGTACAGTATCTTGAAGAAAACTTTGCCGTCCACGCTATACCAGCAAGGCAAATTATTCCTCCCTCCTGGACAACTAAGGTAGAGCATTTCACAGCGCACCTCTTTTTAGTTTTGTTCGTACCCAACTACAATAAAGAACACAAAACAACAAGGCCTCGCGAGCTTGATGTTATCGTGGGTAAAAACTTCCTTATCACCAGTCATTACCACTCTATTCTTCCCTTAAAAGCTACATTTGATGGATGTGCTCTATATGAAGAAAAAAAAGAAGAACACATGGGTAAGGGAACAGGCTTTCTTCTCTACCATATACTTCACAAGATATGGGAAGATGAAGGAAATAAGATATTGCACATAGAAAATAAACTCATTCTTGTTGAAGAATCTATCTTTCAAGGGAGGGAACGAGAAATGTTAAGAGAAATCTCTATTATAAAAGCAGATATTATTGATTTTTGGAGTATTGTACGCCCACAAAAAGGTGTGTTCACATCATTACATGATATCTCTGCAGAATTCTTTGGCAAAGAAACCACGCACTATTTCTCGCATCTGCGCAACCATTGGGCACGTACCATGAGTACCCTCATGATTGCAAAGGAAACTATTTCTTCCATGGAAGAAACTAATAATGCTCTTTTAACAGATAAAACTAATCAAATTGTAAAACTGCTTACCATTTTTGCCGTCATTGTCTTTCCCTTAAGCTTACTAGCTGCCATTTTTGGCATGAACACAGACTACCTCCCCATAGTTGGCTTGCCAGGAGACTTCTGGATTGTAACCGGACTCATGTTCGCTGGCACTATCCTTATGATTGCCTTATTTAAAAAGAAAAGGTGGCTCTAGTCAAAGTACTTAATATACGCCTGATCCCCAAAGCGAAGATCAATATATTCTAACTCTCCCCTTTTCTCCAAAGGGATTTTTTGTTCCAATACAATCTGTAACTTTGTTTGCTGCCACCCCATATCTTCTTTTATATCCAACAGTATCTTCCACCCCTCTTTTGTTACTCCTTGTATCTCTCCTCTCTCGCCGATTGTAAAAGCTATAATTGAAAACAAAAAAGACTCCCCTATCTTTTCAGATCCTTCTTTAAAATCCAAAAGAGTGAAAAGTAGTAAAGGATTTAATAATTCTTTGCCTAGTTTTACTTCCCCTTTTGAGCTAAATAATATATATTCACTTTCTTTCTCAGATTTTTTAAAAGTAATTCCTTTTGCATCTATAGCAAAACAAACAACTTCCTCATCTATCTTTTCAAATGGACACCAAGTTCCAATTTGCTCTCGCTCCTGTATCTTTACTATCAATGTTTGAGGTAAAGATCGCTTGAGCGTAACAGAAGAAATAGCAGGAAATGTAAAAATGAGTTCTTCTTTGAATCCTTTCATATCAAAAAGTAAAATACTATTTTGAGGTATACCCAAAAACGTTTGCCAGAGATAATCCTTGGACACAGAAAGAATATGTTCTAGCGCAATCTCACGTACGCCTTGAATCTCTATCTTTTCAATTTTCAAAAAGGGAGAAAATACTACGATATAGAAAAGAGAAGTTAGAGCAAAAAAAACACCTATTACGCACCAAAAGAATCGCAATCTTAAAAACGAAACTCTCTTTTTTTTTGTTCTAAAACGCAAAGGTTTTCTCATCAAAGATGTCTTCTCATTCTTCTTACAGTTTCAAAGAATGCAGTTAACCAATATTTTAGGCTTACAGAATAATCTTGGGTTTTAACATAGAGCTTTGCTTCCCCGCCAAATCCTTGTTTAAAGAGCGTGGGTCCCGCCCAGGGATGTTTTGGCTGTGTCTTTGGATTAACATACCCCCAAAAATCATACACCACGCACTCTCTTTTTTTTGCCTCCTTGAGAGCTTCCCATTGCAAAAGATGCGGAATAGAAAGTTTTGAGAATTCTGGCAATGAAACTGCGTGGTGGTAAAAACCAATCCCAGACCAAAATACCACAAAGCTTGCAGCTGCAATCTCTCCTTTATACTTTCCAAAGAATAGTAGGACGTCATTATCTTTTAAAAACATTTCAAACTCATTTTCCAAATACTCTCGCGAAAAAGGGACAAAGGTTTGACGCAAAGATACTTTTTCATGGAGATTTGAAAAAGTTGCGATATCACCCAAGGAGGTTGATTGCTCAATTACAATATCTTCGTTGGCCATTGCCTGGCGTAAAAGATATCGCGTAGTTTTTCGCATTTGAGAAAAGAGTTGCTCTTCTGATGCTGTAATATTCAATTTCCAAGAAGCTTCAGGATGCATTTGTATGGGCGCTCCTCTAAAACCAAGGTTTGAAAATATTTCTTCTGAGTCTTTTGTTCTTTCCCAAATAGGATTAATTCGAATAAAGCTTGCGTCTTGGTCTTTTGCTAAATTCTTTAAATGAGTCAACAATACTTTTATTATCTCCTTTTGCGAATGAAGCGAAACAGGTCCGTGAGGAACCAAAAGAAAAGTACCTCTTTTGGCGACAACTTTTATCACTAAAGCTACAGCTTTTAAACTTGCTCCATCATATATTCCAAAACGCCATATTTCCTCTCTCATTACTCGCTGAAATTCTCCCCACTGCCAAGAATGTAAAAAGGTCTTCTCTTTACATCGTGCTAAAAATCCTTCCCATTCTTCTTTCTCTAGTATCTCTTTAATCTCCATGCGTTAGCTAAGCTTAACTGAGGTAAGAAATTGAACAATTTTCTCTACTTCCTTTTGTGAAATACGAATATGCGTAGGAAGATTAAACGTGGTGCGAGCAAGTTCCTCTGCCTGAGGACAACTCCCCCATGTGTATCCCATTTTTTCAATATGTGTATCATGTGGAGCTATAACTGTGGTGTACCAATCTCCCAAGAGAAAGTTTTTTTTCCATGCTTTTTTAATAATTTCGTGTGCTTTTGAGTGACGCACAGGAAAACGCAAAAATATATTCCCCTCTTGTTCTTTAGTATCTACCATTTGATATTGAGTATGCGCTAGCAATTCTTTGTATTTTCCTGCAATTTCCCTGCGATGATTGTTAAATCTCTCAAGTTTTTTAAACTGACGACTTCCCAAAATTGCCAAAACATTGGGAAGCGCCTTGGGAAAATATCCTGGCTGACTTCCTCTTTTCTCTTTTTTATGAACCGCCTTTGAGAGCATATGAATCCACTGAGCTACAATCAAAATATACTTTCCAAAAATACGATAGGTAGGAAGAATAAGGAGATTCATGAGCCATGGATGCAAAACCTGTTGCTTAATCCATAACAGCGAAGGATATCCAATATCTTTTTGATATATCTTTAGTTTCTTAGCTAACATACTATCGCTCGTAGTAGCCATTCCTCCGTACACAGAAGAAATAACCTTATCTCTTGAAAAACTAAAGAATGATGCCTTGCCAAATGTTCCTATCTTTTTCCCTTTATAGCTCGCCCCCAGAGCATGAGCACAATCTTCAAGCAGGGTAAGGTTATATTTTATACAAATCTCTTGAATCCTTTCCATATTAGCAGGAGATCCAAAGGTGTGTTGAACCACAACAACCCGAGAGCGAGGAGTAATCTTGCGCGTAAGATCCACAGGTGACATATTGTAATCCTGTTCGCAATCCACATACACAGGCTTTAATCCAGCCCACAATACGGGATTTGAAACCGCGTTACAGGTAAATGCTTGAATCAAAATCTCATCTTCCTTTTTTAAATCAAGAGATTCCAAAAGAGCAAGAAAAGCAGATCTACCACTATTAAAGGAAATCGCATGCGAAACTCCAAGATAGCTTGCAAACTCCATTTGGAAGTTTTCAATAGCGTTTCCTCTTTTCCATCGCCAAGGTTGTATATATAAACGCAAAGCTGCAAAGGTATCATCTGGCTCCGTATTGGGAGACAGCGAAATGGAAATTGGTTGTATCATGATTTTAATAATGATAGCAATGAAGATGGAACTCTTCCTTCCAGCAATACAATATCACCCTCTTTTGTGAAGCTAAAAATCTTTTGTGCAATCTCTTGCGGTCTTTGAAGCAATACCATATTCTCTTCTTTCATCCCTTTTTCTTTGGCTCCTTTTAAAAGTGAAGAGAATTCGTCTGGTGTTGTAATAACAGCAAGACCACACACCTCTCCTATCTTGCGCCCTATTTTAACATGCACCTCATGGGAAGCTGAACCAAGCTCAATTAAAGATGGCATAACCACAATCTTCTTTCCTTCCCAGAGTTTTTGATGCTCAAGATTAGCAAATACTCCAGTAGGGTTTGCAGAATAACTAGAATCTAAAATTTCAATACCCTTCTTCCCCTTTATAAGCAACATGGAGCTTGCCTCGTTGGGAATATCTTTTAAAGCTTCTTCTATCTCTTTCATACTCATACCAAGTTTTGTTGCAACGGCCGCAGCCAAAAGAATATTCTCTATATTGTATCCTCCAATCAAACAAAGTTTCACTTTTGCTTCCTCTCCGCCTTTTTTTATCATGGTAAAATTTGTTTCATCTTTTGTAACAATAATATCTTTTGTAAAAAAGTCCTTTTGAGTTTTTGTCGAACACCACACATAGTTAGTAAAGTTCGGATTCCATATCTGTAGCCATGAACCAAGTTCATGCAATTGTTTACTATCGTCATTAAGAATCAGAGCTCCGTCTTGGGGCAAAGATTGCACCAATTCTCCCCCTCCCTCAGCTGAAAATAGGTTCATCCCAGATCCAAATACACCCAAATGCTGTTCATTTACTCCCGTTACAATACCATGCGTTGGCTGTGCTATATCAGTTAAACGTTTGATGCCTCCCTTGCTGTATGCTCCCATTTCACACACAAATACTTCGTGTTCGTCGGTAAGGTTGTACAAAATTGTGTGGGTAATGCCTATCTCAGAATTCTTGTGTTCAGGGGTCTTTAAAACAACAAACTTCTTTTGTAAAATATGCGCTAAAAACTCTTTTGTTGAGGTTTTCCCATAACTTCCAGTAATACCAACTACCTTAAGATTTTTTAACTTCTTTCTTTTTTCTGTTGCCTTTTTTAAAACTCCCCTTCTCTCAAAGACTGTATAGGGTTGCCATATCAACACCACCAGAGAGCCAATCACTAAAGAGAACACATCAAACAAAAGCAGGGCAAGAAATAGAGAATTAATGAAATATATAAGTGTTCCTGCTAAAAATATAGATTGTACAAAAAATACGGAAAAGATAAGTACGGCAGTCTTTCTTGTCACCACCGGGAGAATAAATGTTTTTGTTCTCAGTGCATTTGCTAACAATCCGGTTTCGCTGACGTATAAGAACAAAAGCAATGCTAGGGCAATTTGTGGCTCAAAAAACCACAAAGCAAGCAGCGCAAGTTTAACTGCAATAAAAGGATGAAAGAAAAGTCTCTTTCCCTTTGTGGTCTTTAAATAAGCAAAAAACCTTCCTATGTGGTACTCTTTTATCTGCCAAATATACAAAGCGAATAAAAGAGTTCTTGCTGTTCTTATATACCAAAAGAATGACAGTAAAAATATCATATTACTTTTTTAAAAACCGCGAAATAAGCTCTAAAAGCTTTTCTGGGGCTTCCGTGCGAAGACGATGTCCAGTATCAGGAAGGATACTAAGGGAGGAGTTTTTAATATGCTCTTTCATTAATAAAGCATCCTCAAGCGGCGTTACTTTATCTTTTTCTCCCCAGATAATTAAGGTTGGCGCCTTTATCTTTAAAAGAACAGAAGTTAAATCCTCACGAATAACCTTTGATAATACCTCTCTCATAATACCCTTTGCCCTTGCATAATCTCTCCACCTTATTAAACGATAACATGTTTTTTTAACTAAATCTTTTCCTCTTTTTGTGGGGACCAATACAAGAAAGCGGTTAAGAATCTTTGCTGCAAAACCAACTATTTTTATTTTTCTTCCAGGTTCTTTTCGAACTCCTGCCGCGGCAAGTAAAATAAGGTTCTCTATCTTTTCTGGATAAGCTGTTGCAAACGAAATAGCAATTTGTCCTCCAAAAGAATGTCCAGCAAGAGAAAACTTTTTAAGCCCTATCTTTGCTGTTAACTTTAATATAAATTCTTTATACTCCCCGACGCCCCATACATTCAAAGGAGGAATACTTGCTCCAAACCCTGGGAGGTCTGGAACAATAACTTGAAATCCTTGCTTGGAAAGATTGTCTTGAATCTCTACCCATGAATCAGAAGAACTTCCCCATCCATGCAAAATTAAAAGGGCAGGCCCCTCTCCTGCGATCTTATAACTCACGTTGAGGCCTTCTATATTGAGAGTTTCTTCTCTCATTGCTTCTTTATCTCTTTTTTCCCAATATACCCTTGCAGTACCTTGGGAATCTTTATACTCCCATCTTTTTGCTGATAGTTTTCCATAATCGCAATCAACGTTCTCCCAATAGCAAAGCCAGTTGCATTTAACATATGTACATATTCTAGCTTCCCTTCTTTCTTGCGATATCGAGTATTTAATCTGCGTGCTTGAAAATCCGTAACATTGGAAGCAGAGCTTACTTCGCGGTACTTTCCTTGTCCTGGCATCCATGCCTCAATATCTATGGTAGAAGAAGAAGGACGAGACATGTCCCCTGTTGCAAGTTGTACCACCTGATAGGGAATCTTAAGTGCTTGCCATAAACTCTCTTGTAGAGAAACTAAAAACTGATGCTCTTCCTTTGATTTTTCAGGATGCACAAAGCTAAACATCTCTACCTTATCAAATTGATGCACTCGCAATATTCCTTTAGTATCTTTGCCATACGATCCTGCCTCTTCGCGAAAACACGTTGAAAAAGCAATATATCTTTTAGGCAATTCCTTTTCATCAAATATTTCTCCTGCGTGCATGGGACCTACCGATTGTTCAGCAGTCCCTACTAAAAATAACTTTTCTTTCTCAAAATAATATCGTTCTTCTAAATCCTCTGGCGTATCTATATATCCCATTGCCTGCATCATTTCCTCTTTTATCAATACCGGGGGTATAATAGGCAAAAATCCCTCCTTTATTGCTGTCTTCATTGCCAAATCAACAAGAGCAAATTCCAAAAGAGCCAAGTCCCCTTTTAAGTAAGAGAATCTGGAACCTGATGTTTTGGCTGCGCGCTCCACATCAAGAACTTCAAGACTCTCGCCAAGACTCAAGTGATCTTTTGGTTCAAAATCAAACTTTGGAGCTTTACCGTGCTGGTGCAATACTACATTTACGCTTTCATCTCCCACTGGAACAGCGTCTTGGGGCAAATTGGGCAATAGTATAAGTAGAGAGTGTAAATTCTTGTCTATTTCTTCTAGTTGCGGTTCAAATTCTTTTACTTCTTCTTTTATCTTCTTTGCTCCTGCAATATCCTCTTTGCCAAGCTTTCCTTGATCCGCTCGCAGGGTTTCAATCTTTAAAAGAAGTCCCCTTTTCTTTTCATCCAACTTTAAAATCTGACCTACATCACAATCAAAGCCTTTCTTTTTGCATCCCTCCTTTACCTCTTCTGGATGTTCTCTAATGTATTTAATATCCAACATAGTATTATTGCTTGGGTTTCATGGTGGGGAATAAAATGACTTCACGTAAACTATGGGAATTAGTAAGTAAAGCTACCAAACGATCTACACCCATACCAAATCCTGCCGTTGGAGGCATACCATATTCCAGAGCTTCAATGAAATCTGTATCCATGCGCTGAGCATCTTCCAAGCCTTTTTTAAACAAAGATTCTTGCTCTTCAAATGCTTTCTTTTGCAGCGCAGGATCGTTTTGCTCAGAATACGCCTTTATCAATTCCCATCCACCGCCGACCAACAATTGAAAAGTCTCTGCCTTAGTTGAATCTTCAGCTCTCGTCTTTGCCAGTGGATACATTTTGGAAGGATGATGAATGATAAACTGGGGTTCCCACAACTTTGGACGAATCACCTTCTTGTACAATGCATCTGTCACATGACTTTTATTCCATGTTTTATCAATACTAATTCCAAGCTTTTTTGCTTCTTTTGCTAGTGCATCGCGACTTAAAGATTCAATATCTAGTTTAAGATACTTTGAAAAAAGTTCAGCATATTCAACGCGAGGCCAAGGAGTTTTAAAACTGATCTTCTTTCCCTCATATTCAATCTCTTTTCCCCCTACAGTTTTTTGTACTACAAAAGAAATAAATTCCTCAGTAAACTTCATTAAATCCTTGTAATCAGCATACGCCCAATAAAACTCCAGCATGGTGAAATCTGGATTGTGTTGTCTGTCTACTCCTTCATTTCGAAATACTCTTCCCATCTCATACACCTTTTCAAAACCTCCAACAATCAGCCGTTTTAAAGGCAATTCTAAAGAAATGCGAAGATACATATCCAAATCAAAGGCATTCAAATGAGTGGTAAAAGGTTGAGCATCAGCTCCCCCATATATACTTTGCAATACAGGAGTCTCAACTTCAACAAAGCCTTTTTTATCTAAGAACTCACGAATGGATTTTAAAATAACAGTTCTTTTTTCAAACTTCCTTTTAACCTCTTTATTAAATATCAAATCTAGGTAACGCTTGCGATATCGCTCCTCTTCGTCTTTTAATCCGTGCCATTTTTCAGGAAGCGGAAGTAAGGATTTTGCAAGTATTTTCACAGAACTTACCTCAATGGTTTTCTCACCTCTCTTTGTTAAAAATAGTACTCCTCGCACCTCTGCAAAATCCCCAACATCAAATGTTTCCAAAAAAGCTTGGTACACCTTTTCTCCTACCCCATCTTTTTTTAAATATGCTTGCATCTGTCCCGTTGCATCCTCAATATGAAAAAACGTAGAACCTCCATGTTCCCTAATGCTACGAATTCTACCTGCAGCAGTCACCTCTTTTTCTGTCTTTATCAATGAAGCAAATTCCTTTTGAAGTGTTGCTATCTCATGAGTTCTTTTTGAACTTGCAGGATATGCTAACTCTCCCGCCTTTTTAAGGTGATCAGCCTTCTTTATCCTGGCTTTGCGTATCTCTTGAATACTTGCCATATGCTCCTATATTACGCCTATTCTTCCTTTTGGTCAAAAAGAAACCCCCTGCGTGCTTCAAGCAAGCAGGAAAATAAACCCATCTTTATGATCGGAGAATATAATCAAGGGGCTCTACTCCTTGTCTTCGTATTCTCTGTAACAAGGAATCGACTGCTTCAGCAGAGAGATTAGGAACCAAGCGTTTGTCCCTACCATCTGTCCAATCCATACCAAGAAGATAACCCTTTAGGGCTTTCTCTTCGGAGGCATATTCTCTTATCGGTGCCAAAGGATTTGGAATCTCAAGAGCTACTATGGGCTCTTCTGGGAAACTTTTATACGTATGCTAAATTTTCCCCGATAAGAGATCGAATATGAAAGTGCCGACAACAGAAAATTTCGCCATCACAATATCTTTGCCCCCTGGAGATAACTTAGGAAGTAAATCGGGGTATTTCTTCCATTCTGTATCTTCCTTTGCGCGCTGTAAGACTTTCAGTCCTAACTTTGCCTGATTCATTTAAATCTCCCTTCCTTTTGCTACATCTAAATATAGCAGGATTTTGCCATTATGCAATCTCAATAACCCGGTACTCTACCTTCCCACTTGGTGTTTCAATCTCCACCTTATCCCCTCTTTTTTGACCCAGCAAAGCTTCTCCCAAGGGAGATGAAGCTGAAATCTTATTTACCAAAGGATCGGCTTCTTGAGGTCCTGTAATGGTAATCGTCCACTTCTCACTCCCTGTTTCCAAAGTCACCTGAGACCCTATTTGCACAGTTTCAACACTAGAAGATTCTTTAACAACCTTGGCATTAAAAAGAGTATCTTCAAGCTCAGCTATCCTGCGCTCCATAAACCCCTGCTCATCTTTTGCATTTTGATAATCAAAATTCTCAGATAAATCCCCCATAGCAGCGGCTTGGCGAATACGAGTTGAAATCTCCTTTCGCTTTGTTTTCTTTAGATATTGCAGCTCCTCTTGAAGTTTTTCTTTTCCTTCTTTGGTAATATAGTTTTCCATACTTCTATAGCTTATTGCGTAAAATACCACTCTAAAGCATCTCTTGCAACTGGAAGGGTTCCTATCTGTCCTTCTAAAAGATCCTCTACAATCACCACTAAAACAATCTTTGGGTTTTCAATCGGTGCAAAAGCTACGGTCCAGGAGTGCAAATAGTCTTTTCCGTCCCGCGTTCTCCTTCCGGTTTGAGCTGTTCCAGTCTTTGCAGCTGCATTAACGGGCAAGGAATCCAACCAACCAGTGGCAGAGCCTGCAGTTACGGTTTGGCGCATTCCTTTCCTAATAATCTCAAGAGTTTCTGCGTCTACAAACCCTTCTCTTCTAAGATTAGATCCTATAACCTCAAGCGTATTTCGCTCCTCATCCACAAATTCTTTAACTACGCGAGGTTCAAATAGAGTTCCCCCATTTGCTACTGCAGAAAAAGCAGAGGCAACCTGAAGTGGAGTTACAGCAAACGGACCCTGTCCAATAGAAAGATGATACGTATCTCCCAGCCTCCAGTTTTGATCAAATTCAGGAAGAATGCCCTTCCCTTCTCCTGGTAAATCTATCCCAGTTGTTTCTCCCCAACCAAATCGCTCAATATATTCCTTAATTTTAACTGGTCCTAAGCCAGAAAAACCTTCATATCCCCCACCAATGATATAGAAAAAGGTATTAACTGATTCTGCAATACCTCGTATAATATTTGAGGTACCATGGAACGTCCAATCTCGGAAACATTGGTCTTCTTTGGTGTAAATATTCTCAACACAAATCTCCAAAGGAGCAAAGATACTGGTATCCTCACTAATAACTCCTTCCTCTAGTGCCGCTACCCCAATTAAGGGTTTAATAACAGAACCCGTAGGATACCCAATGCCAGATATTGCTCGATTAAACAGTGGATTTGCAGGATTGTTTAGCAAATCATTCCATTCCCTTTGACTAATACCCCTAGTAAAAAGGTTTGCATCGAAGGAAGGCAAACTTACCAACGAGAGTACACCTCCAGTTGATGGATCAAGAGCCACTACAGCTCCTCTTTTAGCTGTGGTTTGCGCAAACACCGTTTGTAAAGATTCCACAATACGCTCTTGCAATCCTGCGTTAAGCCACAACACAAGACTTGTTCCCTGCTGGGAAGGAATAGTTTCCCTTTCCTCTACAATCCTTCCCGCGGCGTCTCGAGCAAGCACGATTCTACCAGGATTTCCCCGAAGAGATTCTTCGTATGTCTTTTCTATTCCAACTTTGCCAACCTGATCAGTAACCGAATACCCTTGAAGTTCTAAAAATTCCTGAGCTGAAATCTTTGCTGTATATCCTAAAAGATGGGAGAACAAAGATCCTTTAATGTACTCTCGCCTTATATTCTCCTGTATACTGCACCCTTCAAATTCAGAAAGTCGAGATTCCAAAAGTATGAGCTCCTCATGGGAAAGATTTTCTTGAACCAAAATACGAGGCGCAAGATTCTCTTGAATTTCATCTTTTAACTCAACAAACGAAATATTTAATATTAAAGAAGCATTCTTTAATATGTCCTCTTTTTCCTTTGGAGTGCTTGGCATATTAAACTTATCGCATACAAAGTCAAAACTGGGCCTATTAAATGCAAGCTGCAAAAATGAGCTATCATACAACACTCCACGATTTGGAGCTAATGGAATATTACGAACTGCATTTTGCTGTGCTGCCTCATGCATTTCGTTTGCCAAGAGTACTTGAAGATCAAAGGACTTTATTGCAACAATCGCTATAATCAAAAGAAAAGCTCCATAGAGAACACGCAAGATTCCCGAAGACAAAGGGATTTCCATTCTCTGTTCGGAAAACTCCTCTCCTTCTTTTTTTTGCATGAGATTATCAAGCAATACCTCTTGAACCTCAATCTCATCTATCCCTTGCTTCTTATATATATTGCGGGAATCGAACATAATTGCGTACGATATACCTTATTACAAAAAAGAGTGCTAAAGAAAGAATCATCCAAAAGCCAAAAGGTAAATGAGAATAAATATCTAAAAAAAATCCACCTGCCAAAGCTGCCTCAAAACCAATTTTTATTGAACCAAGAGCGGATACAAGAATCAGGGAAACTAATACTATATTAATCACCCATCCGCCAATAGGAAAATGAGGCAAAAAACTCACTTGCAAAAGAGAAAGTATAAAAAAAGCAAGAACAATCAAAAGCCCCTTTTTCATAGGTAATTTGTGAGAATAAATAAAGAATTTTCTTTCCCTACTTTAAAAAACAACTCAACTTTCCCTCCTTGAAAAGCCGTGAGATCACTCTTTTCAACGCTTCTTATTTCCCCAATCAACAAGTTATCCGGGAATATACCACCTAGAGCCGACGTTATCACAAGATCTCCTTTTTTGAGCTCCTCCTCTTGAGGAATAAGATCTAAAAGAACACTGTATCTTCCTTGTCCTCGCAATACTCCTATGAGTTCTCTTGTATGCACCTTTACGTCAGATACTCTATCTTTTAGCGAAAGAAGAAGAACCTTTGAGGTGTCATTAAATACCTCTCCAATGCTTCCCACGACAACCCTACTTTCTGTTATAACCGGCATCCCCTGCTTTACGTCATCTCTTGCTCCTTTATTTAAAAGTAATACATCTCGCTCAATTTCCTTTCCAACAATCTCGGCAAAAAGCAGATCAAATTCTTCCCTCGCAAATGTATCAAACGCCTCTCGCAGACGCTCATTCTCCTTTGTCACTTCTTGAAGCAAAAGGAGCTCTTGGCGCAAGAAAAGATTCTCTGTTTTTAGTTCTTGTGCACGTTCCTTTGAAACCTCAGAAAAGATCTCTGTGCCAGATGTCCCTACTCTCCAAAGCAAAGACTGCACAGGAGAAAGAAGTGAAGAAAATTTCCCCCTTACGCTTTGTGAACTAAGATTCAAAATCAAAAGAACGCTTATAAAAAAGAGTAGCACTACAAGCTTATGCTTTGTAAAGAAGGAGTACATATATTTTCTTAGTCTAGCAAAAAACCGCCTATATGGCGATGTATAAAAAAAGACGACATCTTTGTGATGTCGCTTATGCCAATTGGCACTTAGGAGATTATCGCCCTCTTGAGCTTTGGAGCCGCAGGACCCAAAAGCCCAAGAGGGACATAAAGAGAGGCAGGGCTCCATCCTATCTGGGAGCAGTAAGGAAGGAGCTACGTTCGATGCGGCAACATATAACTATGTTGCTTTGCCCCAATTGGCGTCGAGAAAAAAGAATAGTGCTCCCCAGAGGAATGCTAGAGCAAACCCCCGGGGCGCTTCAGGAGGATCTAAAGCATTTTCTTTATACTATAGCTAACAGGAATAAGCAAACAAAAAACGCTCAGGTGGCAGCTACCTACTTTCGCGCAAAGCACTATCATCGGCCTCGGAGCATTTCACTTCCGTGTTCGGAATGGGAACGGGTGGGACAACTCCAGTATAACCGCCACTTGAACGTTCTTTTAAAAATAATGGGTATAATCTGCTAGCAAAGAAAAATTGTTAAGATCATTAGTACTCCTCGGCTCAATGCATCACTGCACTTTCACCTAGAGCCTATCAACCTCGTGATCTTCGAGGGATCTATAAGTCCTCATCTTGGAGTTGGCTTCGCGCTTATATGCTTTCAGCGCTTATCCGTTCCCAACATAGCTACCCAGCAATGCCCTTGGCAGGACAACTGGTACACCAGAGGTTAGTTCATCTCGGTCCTCTCGTACTAGAGACGAATCTCCTCAAGACTTGACGCCTGCGGTAGATAGGGACCAACCTGTCTCACGCATACTCATTTGTTACCAAATGTATGGACTATACCACCATCCTTTACTAAGGATGCCGACGTGTTACGAAAGAATACTTTCCTTCGTCTGGTCATTTTGACCAAGTCTCTACAGCTCCTATATACAAATATAGGTTGCCTCGGTATTCTCCTACTCTTCCAGGTTGAAAAGTTCATAGGAATTCACCGATATGAGTCGGTTTGCAATCATGATTACTCATGAAGGCCGCCGTGTGTTACTCAATGTCATGGTTCAATAATGTTGACGGTCTGAACCCAGCTCGCGTACCTTTTTAATTGGCGAACAGCCAAACCCTTGGGAGCTTCTCCACCCCCAGGATAAGATGAGCCGACATCGAGGTGCCGAACAGTGCCGTAGATATGGACTCGTGGGCACTACCAGCCTGTTATCCCCGGGGTAACTTTTGGTTGATGATCTTTACGCCTTCTATTACGGCGTATCGGTTCACTAAGTTCTGCTTTCGCAACTGCTCGACATATCCGTCTCGCAGTAAAGCCAGCTTGCGCCTTTACACGACCGGTCCGATTTCCATCCGGACTTAGCTGACCTTGTAAACGCCTCCGCTACTCTTTAGGAGGCTAGCGCCCCACTAAAACTACCCACCTCCCACTGTCATCTGCATACGCAGAATTAGTCTTACCCTCTTACCAGACAGGTATTTCACTGTCGGCTCCGCCCATTCCGAAAAACAGACATCAAAGCCTCCCTGCTATTCTACGCAGGTAAAATGACAAGACAATAAGAAGCTATAGTAAAGCTCCCGGGGTCTTTCCGTCTAGCCGCAGGTAACCGGCATCTTTACCGGTATTGCATTTTCACCGGGCAGCTCCTGGAGACAGTTTCCCAGTCGTTACGCCTTTCATGCGGGCCTGAACTTACCAGGCAAGGGATTACGCTACTTTAACACGGTTATAGTTACCGCGGACGTTCACTGGGGCTTCACCCACTGAGCAGTTTTGATTGCTCAAAACCACCCGCAGACTTAACACTCCAGCACTGGTCAGGCGTCAGCCCCTATACTTCCTCTTACGAGTTATGCAGGGACCTGTGTTTTTGGTAAACAGTCGCCAGGAATACGTTTGCTGCGCCCTGTATTGCTACAGGGAGGTCTTATCCCGAAGTTACGACCACTAATTTGCCGAGTTCCTTCAGGAGCTTTCACCCGTTCACCTTAGTACATTGATACCAACCCACCTGTGTCGGTTTACGGTACGGACTCATCATACTCAAACTTTCAGAGCTTTTCCGGGAAGCGTGCTCACTCTTCTCCTCGCCATAACAGCGAGTCGCCTCTACGCTTAGGTTACCCCTTACGTCAAGGACAAAAATCCATTAATTCACAAGAGCTACTACACTCCGTCATCTGAAAAAGCATATGACAAGGGGAAGGAATATTAACCTTCTGTCCATCGCACTACACCGTTTGATGCAGCACTTAGGGCCGCCTAACCCTTGGGTGATTGTCATTGCCAAGGAAACCTTAGGTTTTCGGTGTGCAAGGATTTCACTTGCATTGTGGTTACTCATGCCAACATTCTCACTCCTCTCCGCTCCAGCAAGCCTCACGACTCACCTTCATTGCAAAGAGGACGCTCTCCTACCACTTTCGTATAAATACGAAAGTCCTTATCTTCGGTACCAAGCTTAGCCCCGATAAATTTACGGCGCAAAACTCCTTAGCTAGTAAGCTGTTACGCTATTTTTAAAGGATAGCTGCTTCTAAGCGAACCTCCTAGCTATCACTGGAGTTTCACCTCCTTGTTTTGCACTTAGCTTGATTTAGGGACCTTAGATGAAGATCTGGGCTGTTTCCCTTTTGAGCGCGGAGCTTAGCCCCCACGTTCTGACTGCCGAGTCTAGGATTCTGGCATTCGAAGTTTGATAAAAACGCCTGGATTGCTCCAAGAGCGCTCTTTTCAGAGCTCTACCTCCAGAATTTGCTTCTCGACGCTAGCCCTAAAGCTATTTCGGAGAGAACCAGCTATTACCAAGCTCGATTAGCTTTTCACTTCTTACCACAAGTCATCCCAAGACGTTGAACGATCTACGGGTTCGGGCCTCCAGACGACTTTCGTCATCCTTCACCCTGCTCATGGCAAGCTCGCTTGGCTTCGGGTCGTTCCCAGCAGCTCTTTTGGTCGCGCTATTCACACTCGCTTTCGCTGTGCCTGCACGCCAGAGGCGTTTAGACGGAGCTGATAGGAACACTCGTTGGCTCGTTCTGCAAAAAGCACACCGTCAGGGAGTAAACTCCCCTCCGATTCGTTGTAGGCAAGATAGTTTCAGGTTCTATTTCATCGCCCTCACCGGGCTACTTTTCACCTTTCCCTCACGGTACTAGTTCACTATCGGTGATGTAAAGTATTTAGCCTTTCCGGATAGTCCCGGAAGCTTCCCACGGGATATTCGTGTCCCGAGGTACTCAAGAAAAATAGCAAGGAGCATAAAGGTAGTTTTCGAATACGGGGCTTTTACCCTCTTTGGCCGTCCGTTCCAGGGACGTTCTTCTAACCACTTTATCTAAATATTCTCCCTCAGAAATTATTATTAAATCACCTCGCAATTTCGGGGACCCCACTATCGAGATCTCCAAAATCGCGTAGCGCTTAAAAACAACTCCCGACACTATAGTCTTACAACACCCCATACATAAAGCATAGGGTTTAGGCTCCTCCCTTTTCGCTCGCCGCTACTAAGGGAATAAACTTGCGTTCTCTTTTCCTCCGCTTACTGAGATGTTTCACTTCAGCGGGTTCGCTTCTGATCTTACGACCAGACGATCTGTGTTTCCACAAACCAGGTTTCCCCATTCGGAAATCCCCGGATCAAAACATGCTAAACTGTTCCCCGAGGCTTATCGCAGTCACGCCACGTCCTTCATCGCCTTTACATCCCAAGGCATCCACTACCTGCCTGTAATTACAATTATTCCTGTTGCTAGCAGATTATACCCATTATTCAATTGGCAATGTGCTGACATGAGGAACAAAAAACCGCTTTCGTGGCGGCATCATACTACAAGAAAAACCCTCTGGTTCTCTTAGCCGCTTTGTGGTTGCAAAAGTTTTTGCTTATTTCTCATGTCTTAAATAAGTATATGCTATAGCGCGATTGATGTCAACTCATCCCTGTTTTAAAAAACCACCCCGCCAAAAAACGGGGTGATTTAAGCTCAATAAAGAGACCCTTAACAACTCAAGCAGTTGACTTTTTACCCTCTCAATTTCTTACTCATGTCTTGTAGCCATTGGCCTGCTACCTCTTTTCCTCCCAAGCCAAATGCCAGACCACCAGCCACGACAACCAATGCTACCAAACCGGTAAACAAAGTCTGCCAAAGAATTGGGGTAATACCGAGTTGAGTTAAGATTGCAATTGCAGCAAAGATCCAGATAGACCATCGTACAATTACACCAACCATGTGTGCCTGCCCTACCTGAGCTGACTCCACTGCAGCTCTCAATACCTTCTCTACGATATCTGCGATAATCACAGCTACCACGAAAATCAATGAGGCAACCAAGACATTAGGCAAATATGCGAGAACATCCGTGATAAAAGCAGCAAGTTGATTCAATCCAAGAATTTCAACTGAGGCCAAAAGAAATACGATAACAAGCACCCATTTAAAGATAGCACCAATGAATCCTGAAGGATCCACCTTTAAATCTGCCTTTTCAAGAGCGTTCTTCCAGTTTCCTCTTTCAAAAATCTGATTGAATTTAATTTTCTTTAAAATGTCGCCTACTAAGCGCCCTACTCCAGATGCGATGAACCAACCAATAACAAAGATAACCAAGGCTCCTACCAAAGCTGGCAAAAAGCCAATGAATCCCTGCAAAAGATCTTGTAAACCATTTAAAGTAATTACGTACCAATCGAGAATCATATGTTTTTTGTATATTTTTTAATTATATAAAGTATTTCCGACCTTTTCTTAGATTATAATAGTATACCAAGAGCCAAAGAACCTGTCTTGTGGATAACTTTTCCCATTAAAAACCCTCTTTTAAGCCACCCATAATCTCTGCTATCTGTGCTTTTTGAGGGTGAATCACCTTCAACCCAATACCTATCCCCCTCTCTTTTTACAATACGTTTTATGAGAAGCAGATTTTGCTTTTTAGGGTGTCTGACCAAAACAACATGTCCTATCTTAGGTTTAAAAAATAGATAGGACATCCTATCTATTACAACAAAAGCGCCGTCTTTGACCCAGGGCTCCATACTTTGCCCTCTGACCTTAAAATAGGAAATCATTACGTTTTCTTTGCGGCTTCTGCCTTTTTAAAAATCCCTGCTATCTCATCTACCGCAGTTTTTAGGGCCTTAGCCGTGTCCATACTCACCTCCTGCTTTACCTTACTACAAAGCTTTGTTGCCTTCCAAAAAGTTTCGTGCAAGCTAGGAAACATTGCAACATGTTCTTCCTTAAAATAGTCTGTCCATAGAATTAAGAGTTGTTCTTTTACGATTTGAGCATGCTCCTCTTTTATCTGAGTAAATCTTGAAATTCCATGAACATCTTTTATATCTGCTTCCTGTAACTTCTCTACCATACGAATCACAGTTAAAGCTGCAGTTTGTGCTGGTTCTGGAGTATAGATGCCACAAGGAATATCGCAGTGAGCAAATACTTCCTTTGCGGGAATGAGACGATTTAAAAGATTAAAAAATAAGTATGTCATAAAATAAATATCTCTTTAAGCCTCCCGCAAGAACAGGAGGCTGAAAAGAAGTATCAATTACTTCATTATTCCTACCATCTTGGCGAGCTTGTATATAGCTGCAAGCCCTATGAGGGTATATACAGCCTTGGATCCCAAAGCGGCAGTTCCTCCAAAAATAGTAGCGACAACATCCAAGTTGAAGAGTCCAACCAACGCCCAGTTTAGACCACCAACAACCAAGAGAATACCAACTACCATGCCCATTGTGTTTTTTTGAATCATTTTAATATAGTTTACTTTAAAAATACTGAAAACGACCTTTTGCGCGTTAGATTATTATACCAAACATGGAGGACAAGCAATAGGCTACCCTGTGGAAAAGTATCTTCCCTATCTACATAGGGCAGGTATTTGCCACATTCTCGTCTTTCTTGGAACCATGTTCTGAAACTTCCATTGCAAGACCCATCTCTTCTCCTATTTTCTTTGTAATCTCATCTGATGATATTTTCGTTTCATCAAACGTGACATCTATTGCGCGTTCTTCATATCTCACTTTTACCTCTTTAACTCCCGAAATTGACATCACAATTCCCTTCATAGTACCAGGAATTGACGGACACCCGATTCTGGAGGGATGAAACGTAAGTGTTTTAATCACAATATGGTATTTAAATTTATTTTGCTCTTTCCAAAAGGGGAAGAGAAAGAATAAACGTGCTTCCCTCTCCTTCGCGACTCTCAAAAGAAAGAGTCCCCTTGTGACGTTTAACGATGTTATGAGATACATACAGACCAAGCCCAGTTCCTGAAGTTTCTGCAAGCTGAGCATTTACTGCCCTGAAAAACTTGGTAAACATTCTATGAAACTGTGCCTTGGGAATACCAATTCCCGTATCTCTTATCTCTATTACAACATACTTTTTATCTATGGAAGCTCGCATCGTTACCTTGCCTCCTGGGATCGTATACTTAATAGCATTATCAATAAGGTTATCAAGCACAATTCCAATCTTTTCTATATCAAGTCTTAAAAAAGGAAGGTCAGCTTCTGGCAA
>Ga0066376_10001581_pt1 | contig 22004 bp, 18 predicted proteins | sample Knorr_S15_td_Bot_FD_77009 | JGI IMG/M metagenome (GOLD analysis project Ga0066376, IMG submission 77009) | Marine microbial communities from Southern Atlantic Ocean transect - Knorr_S15_td_Bottom_ad_5009_LV_A | ecosystem: Environmental > Aquatic > Marine > Oceanic | place: Southern Atlantic...
ATTACAAAGATGGGGAGAAAGAGGGTCTTGATGCTGAATGGTACGAAAACGGGAAGAAATGGTATGAAGTTTTTTTCAAAGATGGGGAAAAGGATGGTCTTGGTACTGAGTGGTATGAAAACGGGAAGAAAAGAATGGAGAAACATTACAAAAGCGGATTAAAAGAAGGACGCTGGACTGAATGGTCAAAAGATGGGAAGAAAACATATGAGAAATATTTCAAAGACGGGAATGAAGAATAGTTTCTTTGGGTTTTTCTAAACGCCTCACAACTCGCAATCTCAGCGGTCATCCTTCCTTGCGCATCGCAATAAAAACACCACAGGGGCTGAGTTGATTTACAACTGCAATATAGAGGTTAGGTCAACCGGGAAGTTTTGTGTCTCAGCAGATGGTCAATGAGCGTCAGGGCGACCATGGCTTCGGCAATAGGAACGGCCCTGGGGGCAACACATGGGTCGTGACGGCCTTCAACACGAATTTCAGATTTTTTTCCTTTTTGGGTAATGGTTTCCTGTGCTTTGTTGATGGATGAAGTGGGTTTCACAACCAGTTTGACCACGATATCCATGCCATTGGAAATTCCGCCAAGAATTCCCCCGGCGTTATTGGTTTGGGTCGTCACCTTCTTGTTTTTCATGACGATGATATCGTTGCACTCTGACCCGGTCATGGCGGCGGTTTGGAATCCTGCTCCTATTTCCACGCCTTTTACTGCAGGGATACTCATGACTGCCTTGGCCAGGTCGGCATCCAGTTTATCGAAGACCGGTTCACCCAACCCGGCAGGCACTCCCTGGGCAACCACTTCGACTATGCCTCCCAGTGAGTCGCCGTTTTTACGCGCCTGCATGATGGCTGTCACCATTTTTTTTGCCGTTTTTGCATCTGGGCAACGCACGATATTTTTTTCTATTTCCTTGAAGTTAATGGTTTCTGCTACATGATGTCCGATCTGCCGGGTGAACCCGGTGATGGTGATTTTATCCCGGGCCAAAAGTTTTTTGGCAATGGCTCCGGCGGCGACTCTGCCGACCGTTTCCCTGGCACTGGCTCGTCCACCACCCCGGTAATCTCGAAACCCGTATTTCACGTCATAGGTGTAATCTGCGTGACCGGGACGGTACAGGTGTTTAATCAATTCATATTTTGAGGAATCGGCATCCTTGTTATCCACCCACATGGAAATGGGTGTTCCTGTGGTCTTGCCCTTAAAGATGCCGGACATAATTTGGATCTGGTCACCTTCCTTACGGGTTGTGGTGACTTTGCTTTGGCCGGTTCGCCGTCGGTCCAAATCTTTTTGAATATCAGATTCTTTAAGGGGCAAACCTGCAGGACAACCTTCTACCACCACGCCAATTCCACCACCATGAGACTCGCCCCAGGTAGTAATTTTAAAAAGTTTTCCTATAGAACTGCCAGCCATAAATTTAGGGGTCGAATGTAACGAATTCTGCCGGGATATTCCCGGGAATCAGGACATTCCATCGAGTGTTAAGGGTGTTAAAGCTTTGAAAAATAGGATTATATGATAAGGCGGGGGTGTGAGTGCCAAGGCCTTTAGACCTCTGGTAAGTGGGTCTATGCGAATGAGGTGAGGATTTTACCTTTAAAATCCCGTTTCAGGATTCCTTCTCTTCTTCAACTTTTGCATGATTGTCCACCAGTTGTCTCAGTTCCTTACCGGCTTTAAAAAAAGGCACTTTTTTAGAAGGAACTTCCACTTTTTGTCCTGATTTTGGATTACGTCCAATCCTGGCATTTCTTTGCCGGATGCGGAAACTTCCAAACCCTCTCAGTTCAACTTTTTTTCCTTCGGCCAATGATTCGGTAATACTTGAAAAAACAGTATTCACCACAACCTCGGTCTGTTTTTTTGTGAGGTTGATCTGATTTGCTACTCTTTCAACAAGTTCTGCTTTAGTCATTAAAAAGTTCCCCCCACCGGTAAACAATTTAACTGCCGCTTTGAAAAAGAATTCGGGGAAGTATATCATTCACTGGAATTAAGTCAAGCCCAATATTTTAATGGGTTTACCCGTTTTCAAAGCCTGGTTTTGGTGCCCTGAAAAGTTTCTTTCGGGAGGCTGGTACAACGGGGTTCCATAACTTTTACAAGGGGAGCGGAATTTGATTTATTTTGCCGGGAAAGTCTTATAACTACTTGTTTTATTGTGGAAACCAGACATATTGCAGGCGGGGAAGTGATGCAGGCATTAAGGTTGCGGCAAGCCTGCTGGGAAGTGAGCTCTGGAGAAGCCAGTCGAAAAAGGGCGTTTTTTCTTTTTCTTCAATAACTTTAGGCCTTCCTTCGACACCGATTTTTTTTGCCAGGAGTTCGATGGTTTTTTCGAGTCCGCCCATTTCATCTACCAGTTTTAACGTGAGGGCCTGCTGGCCGGTCATTATCCTTCCATCGGCAATCTCATTGACCTCCGACACGGGCAGTCCCCGGCCTTTAGCAACGGCCTGAACAAATTGCTGGTGCACATCGTCCACGACACTTTGCAATAGTTTTCGCTCTTCCGGTTTCATGCCCCGCAGGGGGGAACCTACATCCTTGTATTTGCCGCTCTTAATGATAATCGGCTTAATGCCGATTTTATCAGTTAGTTCCTCGATATTGCTAAAAGCCATCACTGCCGCTATGCTCCCCGTCAGGGTACCGGGATTTGCCAGAACGTAATTGGCCGCGCAGGCAATATAATATCCACCCGAGGCCGCTACCGTTCCCATGGAGGCATAAACCGTTTTATGATCGGCCTTCAGTTTCATGATCTCGTTATAAATCTCCTGCGCCGGGGCAACCGCTCCCCCTGGAGAATCAATACGCAGGACGATACCCCGCACATTCGGATTATGGCGATAGTTGGAGAGCTGGCGGACAATGTTTTGGGAATCCATGAGCATTCCCTGAATGCGGACCAGGGCGATTTCTCCGGAAGGGGATTTCCAGCGATCCGGTAACAAAGTAGAGCCGACGGCTAGCAGAACCATCACGGCAAGGAGTCCGGCTGAAAACCGTAAAAATGATCGCAAGAAGGATCTTTGGGGTTTATTTTGGGGTTCCATAAGTCAGGACTCTGGACCCTTTCGGGTCCAGAGTTTCAGATTTTATTCTTCTTTAAAGTTTTCCAGGTCCACCTGTTCTTTTTCGATTGCCGAAATGTCGAGGTTTTCCTTATAGGCTTTAATGCTTAAAGCGATCTTTTTATTAGTGGTATCCACTTTAATCACTTTTGCCTTGATATCATCGTCCACCTTCACTGCAGACTCAGGATCGGAGATCTTTTCCGAGCTGAGCTGTGAAACATGGATCAGGCCTTCTAATCCGTCGCCAAATTCTGCGAACGCGCCGAATCCGGTCACCTTGATGATCTTGCCATCGACTTCAGTGCCGATGGGATAGTTGGCCGCGATATCATCCCAGGGATCAGGCTGCAATTGTTTGACCCCAAGGGAAATCCGGCAGTTATCCTTGTCGATGCTCAGCACCACAGAGGTGATTTTGTCCTTTTTCTTCAGGATTTCAGAAGGATGCTTGATCTTTTTCCAGCTCAAGTCGGAAATATGGATCAGGCCATCCACGCCGTCTTCCAGTTCCACGAAGGCACCAAAATCGGTCAAGTTGCGAACCGTGCCCTCGACTTCAGAACCAATGGGATACTTGTCTTCAATTTGTTCCCAGGGGTTGGGCCCGATTTGTTTCATGCCGAGTGAAATACGTTTTTTCTCTTTGTCGAGGGTCAGGACGATGGCTTCCACTTCATCCTCGATCGAAACTATTTTACTCGGGTGTTTGACATGGCGGCTCCAGCTCATTTCGGAAATGTGGACCAACCCCTCGATGCCTTTTTCAAGTTCCACAAATACTCCATAATCAGTGATGCTGACCACCCTTCCCTTGATCCGGGTATTGACCGGGTATTTGCTATCAACATCCACCCAGGGATCGGCGCTGGTTTGCTTGAGACCCAACGAGACGCGCTCTTTTTCCTTGTCGTATTTGAGAACCATGACAGTGACTTTGTCACCAATGGAAAACATTTCGGAGGGATGGTTGACCCGGCCCCAGGACATGTCGGTAATATGAAGCAGGCCGTCAATTCCGCCCAGGTCGATGAACACTCCGTATTCGGTGATATTTTTGACAATGCCCTCGATGAGGCTGCCTTCACTCATTTTCTCCAGAGTGCCTTCGCGTAGTTGTTTGCGTTGTTCTTCAAGAAGAATTCTTCGCGACAGAACAATATTGCCGCGTTTTTTATTCATCTTGATGATTTTCAGGTCGAATTTTTCGCTAATCAGTTTTTCCAGATTGCGAATCGGGCGCAAGTCGATCTGAGAACCTGGCAGGAAGGCTTTGAGTCCGATATCGACGGTTAACCCGCCTTTGGCTTTGGCGATCACCGTACCCTGAATGATTTCATCTGCCTCATAAGTTTTGACCAGATCATCCCAGATTTTAATTTTATTGGCTTTTTCTTTGGACAACACAACATTGCCATGGTTGTCTTCGACCTTTTCAAGATAGACCTCGACTTCTTCATCAATTTCCAGGTTCTTGCCGCCTTCAGGGAATTCGGAAAGCGAGACCATGCCCTCAGATTTAAAGCCCACATCGATGGTGGCCAGTCCATTGGAAATGGCGATCACCTTACCCATGATAATCTGCGAAGCCTTGAACCGACCGAGACTCTCGCTGAAATAATTTTCCATTTCTTCATAGGCGGCAATTTCGCTAGGAGTTAATTCCTCCATTTCCGCCTTATCATCGTTTTCCATTTGCTCTAGCAATTCTTTGGATATTTTCATGACCTGCTGATTCTCACTTTCTTTCGGGTTGTTTAAAGGTTATTTAAATATTGTTTATAGATTATTTATATTTTTCAAAACATGATCAGTAACTTCTTCAATGCTTAAGCGAGTGGTGTCGACTTCCAGCGCGTCTTCCGCTCTGACCAGTGGAGAAATCTTTCGGTTGCAGTCTTCATGGTCGCGTTGCCGGATTTCCTCGATTATAATTTTTAAATCCAAATCCGGATTTTTAGATTTCAGCTCTTCATACCGCCGTCGCCCTCGCTCTTCCGCATCGGCAACGAAAAAAAATTTTTTGTTAGCTTGGGGGAAAACGACCGTTCCAATGTCCCGCCCATCCATAACCACATTGCCGGTTTCGCCGATTTGCCGTTGCCGGACCACCAGAACCTCGCGAACAGATTTCTGCGCGGCAACCGTGGCGGCCCCTTTGCCCACCGTTTCGTTTTTCAAATGGGCCGTTGCGTTTTCCCCATCCACCAGCACCGACTGGCCATCAGCACCGGGAACAAATTCAATTTTCAGGCTCCGGGCAAGTTCTGCCATAGCCGTTTCATCGGTAAGGCTCAGGCCCTTTTTCTGTGCGGTCCAGGCCACGGCTCGATACATGGCACCTGTATCGATGTATCGGTAGTTCAGCCGCTTGGCGACCAACTTGGCGATAGTGCTTTTCCCACTGCCTGCTGGTCCGTCTATCGCGATAATCATTCCTTCAAATTAAGTTAAGCCGGTATTTGTTCGCGGCTATAAATTCTTCTTTCAATGCCTGTCCGTCGCCCTTTTCGATAGTGCTGCGGATTTCATCCAGTTTATTCTGGAACCGGTCGATCAGGTCCAGTGAATGGTTGCGGTTGGAAAGGCAGATATCCCGCCACATCACCGGGTCGCTGGAAGCAATCCTGGTGATGTCTTTCAGTCCGGCACCTGAAAAGGCGGTGACTTCACGGTTGTCCTGGGTTCTCAAGGACCCAAGCGTGTTCATCAGGGCGTATACCACGATGTGGGGCAAATGGCTCACCGCTCCAAAAACGAAATCGTGTTCTTCCGCAGATAAGTTGATGATTTGCATTCCCACTGCCTGCCAGAGCGCACTGATTTTTTCCAAAGCACTATTATTGGTTTTATCAGTCGGGGTAACAATACATTTTGCGCCCTGGTATAAATTTGCGGTGGAGGCTTCCAGTCCGGAGTTTTCCCCTCCGGCGATTGGGTGCGACCCAACAAAAAAAACGCCTTTCGGAACCAATTTTTCAGCCTCCTTGACGATCGGTTCTTTTACCGAGCCGACATCGGTGATCAGGGCGCCGGGTCGGATTCTTGCAATCATGTTTTGAATCAGCGGAATGATGGTGGTGACAGGTGTACACAACACGATCAAGTCCGCATCTTTTACCGCCTCTGCCAAATCAGCCGGGCAATGATCGATGATTTTCAAAGCCCGGGCTTTTTCCAGGTTTTCACGGTTTCTGCCATAGCCTACAACCTCTTCCACCAGGTCCCGCTCTTTGCAGGCCTTGGCCAAAGAGGCTCCCAGCAGGCCAACACCAATGATGGTCATTTTCCCAAAAAGTTTCATAGTTGCACCTTTTCGGGATATGAGCCTAGCACCCGCAAAAACAGGGCTTGTTTGCCCAATGTTTTTAAGACGCGCTCGACGGTCTTATCTTCCACATGACCCATAAAATCGACGTAGAATAAATATTCCCAGGGTCGGTTGCGCAGGGGCCGGGATTGTATTTTCGATAAATTGATTTTGTTTCTGGCGAATAGTTGCAAGGTTTTGATCAAAGACCCGGGTTCGTCCGCGATAGAAAACATGATGGATGTTTTATTTTTTTTGGCTCTTTTAGCCTTGTCTTTTGAAATGATTAGAAACCGGGTATGGTTTTCGGCCCGATCCTGAATATTTTTCGCGACAATTTTTAATCCATAGACCTCGGCGGCCAGTTCTCCGGCGATGGCGGCGGTATTTTTATTTTGTTTGGCCAATTGTGCCGCATCGGCAGTGCTGGAAGCGGGAACCTGCTCAACACCCGGCAGGTTGCGGTTCAGCCAGTTTCTGCACTGGGCCAAAGGCTGAGGGTGTGAATAAATTTTCCGGATCTTTTTCTGGTCGGCAGTGGTAGACAAAAGAAAAAGCCCAATGGGCAATCGGGTCTCATTGCAAATATGAAGCGGTGAATCGACAAAACAGTCCAGGGTCAGGTTGATAACTCCTTCAATGGAATTTTCTACCGGCACGACTCCATAATCGGAGTTGTCCAACTCGACTTCCGAAAAAACGGTTTCAATATTTCTACAGGGATTGAACGTGCAGGAATGGCCAAAATGCCGCACCGCCGCTTGATGGCTGAATGTGGTTTCCGGTCCAAGAAAAGCAATCTTCAAAGGCTTTTCCAAAGCCAGTGTGGCGGAAAACAACTCACGAAAAATGAATTCGATGGAAGGGTCGGGAAAAGGACCTTTGTTCTGGTCCTTCAGCCGCTCAAGGATAGCCCGTTCGCGGTGGGGAACATGGTAATGGTTCTCCTTCCCCTGACGGGATTTTTCATCGCCGATTTTCTGGGCCAACTGGCCACGGCGACTCATCAGCTTCAATAACTGGTCATCAATCTTGTCAATCTGCTGGCGCAGATCATCTAACTGGGACAAAAAACAGGTACCGCCTTTACTAGGATTTCCCGCAATCGCTTGTTGGGATGCTTGATAATTCCATAATTCAGCCCTAAAATGCAAGCAATATTTCAAAAAGTCCCTGATTATTAGGCAGTTTTTAGATTCTATTTGTTGTATCCATTTTTTGAGGTCCGTAATAATGATATTGCTTGAGTTCAGTATGAGCCCTATGGATAAAGGGGAAAGCGTCAGTGAACAGGTTAGCCGTTCCCTTAAAATTATTGACGAAAGCGGCGTGCCCTATAGGCTCAATCCGATGGGAACGGTGCTGGAAGGCGAGTTCGATGATGTTATGGGGGTGGTCAAACAATGTTACGAAGCCATGCGAGCGGACTGCAAACGCATCACCTGCGGCATCAAGATCGATTACCGGGAAGGCAAATCAGGCCGACTGGAATCCAAAATCGCTTCCATCGAAAATAAACTGGGAAAAGAGATGAAGAAGTAGAAGGGAAAACCTTTTACTTTTCCAGTTGCATCAGTTTTTTTCGGATGTAATGCACCACAGCGCGGATTTCTTTTTGGGTGAGGTTCGATTCCCACGGCATCATGGCGGTGCCCTTCCTCCCTTTCGTAACGGATTGGATCATCCGTTTTTCCCTTAGTTCTTTTTTTGATTCTTCTACGGTGAAATTTTTCGGTGGCGGATTCAGCACGTTGGCCGCGAAGGTTTTGCCATCGCCTTTATCCCCGTGGCAGGCTTTGCAATGTTTGTAGAAAATATCTCTTCCTGTTTCCAAGTCGGCAGGATTGGCTGACGCGTGGGGTGCCCAACTGATGAGGGCTAATAACAGGAAAGCCAGGCCTTGTTTTTTCTGTTTGCTTGGAATGTAAATCACCCCAGCCCCTCTTTGGTAAAGAGGGGTCCATTATAACCCCCTCAGTCCCCCCCCTTATCAGGGGGAAGATATTAGAGTATTGCGCTTGAGTGCTCAGCCTGCCTTATGGGCAATGCAGTGCTGGCCCCACGCCTAGTGGTTAGCGGATGTCTTCCAGTTTTTCGATCAACAGGGTTTGGATCATCTGTTCCTTTAATCTGCGGATCACTTTGTTGAAGTCCAGTTGCGGATTTTTCAGGGACACATAAAAGACATCAATCGCCCGATCTCCCTGGGTAGAAATCTTGGCCCGGTGAATGCGGATGCCGAAGTCCACAAAGACAGAGGAAACTTTGTAGAGCATACCGATATGGTCCCTGGCTTCGACTCTGATTACGATGAACGGATTGTCCGTTGTTTTTTCAACATGCACTCTTGGGATCATAGCCATTTTTTTTTGTCCGCCTGCGTATCGGGTGCGAGATTTCAACAGGTCTTGCAAGTTGGTTTCTTTTGAAAACAGCTGACTCAAGGTATTTTTAATATCTTTCCAGATTTCAAAGTCCTCGGCTGTGGCATTGGTACCTGCTTCGACCTGTATTGAGACAATCACCGTTCCATCCTGTTTGAGATAGAAATGCGCGCCAAGAATATTCAGGTTTTTGGCGGTGACGGTACCCACCAGTTTTTTAAAAGCCTCGCTGCCGGTGGGGCAACAAAGGGTCAGGTTATGGTAGTTCCCTTCTTCATGAAACTGGTGATGCAGAATAAACAGTTTATCTTTAAAAGACCGGATGAGGCGGATATGAAGTGCCACCTCTTCGGAAGAGGCTGTCATCAAATAATCTTTGGGCATCTGGCGAAGATGGTCTTCAATATCTTTTACAGGTAGTTCCCGATGCAGGGCTTTGAAAACTCCGGCCCGGGTGGCACGGGGCTGTTGTTCCAGGGACTCCGGGTTTTCCAGGTATTTCAGGGTTCTTTCATATAATTCTGAAAGCAATATCTTTTTCCAGGCTGTCAGGGTTCCCGGAGCTACCGCCCGCAACTCGGCATAACTGAGAAGGTAGAGTCCTTTCAACTTTTCCGGGTTTTCGACTGTGTTTCCAAATTGCTGGATAACCCCAAGCTGGTTAATATCCTGATGCAAGGCTGTGTCGATCAGGGTGTAAGGATTATCGAGAAAGAATTGCAGGGTTTGGGCATCCGCTTCTTCCAGGTTCAGCCTTTCTGTAAGGGCTTGCAAAAATTCCTGGTGGGCCAATTTGTCATTGGGCATTTTTCGCACCGATTGCAGAAGGGCCGATAATTTCAGGACGCCTTTCCCTGGGTAACCACGATACAAGGCGGACAGGTCGGTGGGATTGGTGATGGGGGTAATGGTCAATTCATCCAAAAAGCGGATGACGCGCAGGGAATGTTCATCGGCGGTGTAATGATGATAGAAGTCATGGTTCACCTTGCAGTGTGCAAGGCCGAATTCCGGCAAGATTTGTTCAAGAATGCGGGTTTCGTGCATCAGTCGCAGGATTTTTTCTGCGGCGTTATCTTCCAGAATGGGAAACAGGAAATCTCTAACCTCCGCGCCCTTCATGAATTGCGCGTTAATGAGGTTTTTGTGCAATCGTATTTGCCGGCGGAGCTTGTAATCCGGCATGACCTGATGTTTTCTGCAAAGTTCCAGCGCCGTCAATAAAAGGGATTTGTCTTTTTTAAATTCCTCTTTCGCATCACCATCGTAAATCAGGGAGGAGTCTGAAATATGGAATCCATGTCCCACGGACTTTTTGGTCAGTGAGGAGATTACTTTTTTGAGAGACCTTTTGGGTTGCCGGCAATGCTCGAAAAGGTTTTGGGAAAAAGTATGGATATTTGTGGCGTGCAGATAGTAGTCGCGCATGAACTCTTCAACAGGTTGGCCATCGATGGAAGACCGGTATCCCAGATTGGCCGCCAGTTGTTTCTGCAGATCGAAAGTCAGGACATCGGTTTTTTTTCCGGTCAGATAATGCAGTTCATTGCGGACTCGAAGTGAAAAATCAACCGAATGGTAGAGCGACTCGATTTCCGGCTGGGACAGAACATGGGTCTCATTGATTTCACGAAGCGAGTGACATCCATAGCGTACGGCGGTAGCCCAAAGGGCATTGTGGTAGTCCCTCAATCCTCCTGGTCCGTTTTTAATATCCGGCTCCGGGTGACAAACCACCCCATCCTCCTGACCGTGCCGGGTGTATTTTTCTTTCAATTTAGAATTCAAGAACTGTTTTACATTTTTTTGCAAAACATTTTTATGGATGGAGTTGTAGAACTTTTCATAAGTGCTTCGGCTACCAATGAGAAACCGGGTTTCGATCATAGAGGTTTTGATAGTCAGATCCTCCCGGGCAAGTTTTTCGCAGTCTTTAATCGTACGGGAGCTGTGGCCGATTTCCATATCGAATCCCCAAATAACCGACAGCGCATCCTTGATGAAAGTTTCAGTGAGTGGCTGGGGTCTTGCGGAAAGAAGAAACAACAGGTCGATATCTGAAAGCGGGTTGAGTTCCCCCCGGCCATAACCCCCCACCGCAATGAGAGAAAAATCGTCCAGAACGTCGGCTTTGGCATAAACCTCAAGCTGTGTCATGGAAAGAAGGACATGCCGGATGACTTCATCAACCAGGCTGGTATGGGCCTGGATGATTTCGCGTCCGCCGGTTCCTGAACGATGCCAGCTCTTGATCTTTTCCTTCTCTTCGCGTAATAATTTTTTAAAGGCTTGGAAATAGGGCAGTCTTTGCCGGGGATCGGGCGGAATATTCTTCACCTGGATGAAATCAATCGCCAGTCTGTATACATGTTCAGTAATGTCCATAAAGGAAAAATTAGCAGGGAAAAGAGTTTATTTAAAAAGAACAAAACAATTATCGCATATTTCAAACATTGTTCATTCCCATATATATTAGGAAGGCTTCCCAAACTGTTTTGCTTGCCTCTCTTTCTGTTCATTTTTTCGGTATTTTTGCGGGAAAATGTCCGACCAAAATTGCTTGACAAGAAGGGGCTAATAATTTAGCTTAACCGTTCTTCTAACAGACATTAGATACTGTACTTTCCTGTTATTTCTACCACTCGCGATTTGGTTAGTTTTGTGATTTATAATTTAGATAAATTCACTGGGATTGCGGGAATGCTAGATAGAGAAGGCTAAAGGAAAGGGAAGTATTTATTTTTAAAGCAATTTCTTATTGGGGTAAAGACGATGTCAGAACAGCCAGATATTATTTATACGAAAGTGGATGAAGCGCCTCAGCTTGCGAGTGGATCTTTTCTTCCCATCATACAAGCATTTACCCAGGTGGCAGGGATTAAGGTAGGCACGAAGGATATTTCTCTCGCGGGCAGGATTATTGCCCAATTTCCTGAGCGGCTCAAGCCGGAACAACAGCAACCAGACGATTTGGCTTTATTGGGTGAATTGGTACTTGATCCCGATGCAAATGTCATCAAGCTCCCCAATATCAGTGCCTCCAATCCTCAAATCAAGGCCGCTGTCGAGGAACTGCAATCCCAGGGCTATGATCTTCCGGATTATCCTGAAGACCCGAAAAACGATGAAGAAAAAGCAATTAAAGCCAAGTTTGACAAGGTTAAGGGAAGCGCGGTCAACCCTGTTTTGAGACAGGGGAACTCGGACCGCAGGGCCGCCGTTTCGGTCAAAAATTACGCCAAGAGCAATCCGCATAAAATGGGCGCATGGTCAAAGGACTCCAAAACGAATGTCGCGACCATGACGGATGGAGATTTTTGCTCCAATGAAAAATCTGCGACCATTACCGACTCGACAGCCGGAAACGGTAAGATTGAATTTGTCGCCGAGGATGGAAGCGTCACGGTGTTGAAAGATAAAGTCCCCTTGGAGACGGGCGATGTGGTCGATGCGACAAAAATGAGTCGTGAGGCGTTGCGGCAGTTTATTAAAGGGGCGAAAGAAGAAGCCAAAAACAGAGGCGTACTATTATCTCTGCATATGAAAGCCACCATGATGAAAGTCTCCGATCCCATCATTTTTGGTCATGGGGTTACGGTTGTTTTTGCGGACGTGTTTGAGAAACATGCCGACACGTTTAAAAAATTGGGGGTAAACGCCAACAATGGTCTGGGCGATGTTTATGCAAAAATAAAGAGCTTGCCCGCTGACCAACAGAAAGAAATTGAAGCGGATCTTCAAACCTGCATCAAGAATGGACCGGACCTCGCGATGGTGGATTCTGATAAAGGAATTACCAATTTTCATGTTCCGAGCGACATCATTATTGATGCTTCCTTGGCTGCGGCAATTCGTACCTCCGGGCAAATGTGGGGCCCGGATGGCAAAGCATACGACACTTTAGCGATGGTCCCGGACAGCAGTTATGCCGGCATTTATCAGTCGGCCATCGATTTTTGTCGAGAGAATGGCGCATTCGACCCGACCACTATGGGCACGGTTCCTAACGTAGGTCTCATGGCAAAAAAGGCGGAGGAATACGGGTCTCACGACAAAACATTTGAAGCGACTGGAAAAGGCACCATCCGGCTACTCGATGGGGCCGGGCAGGTTCTGCATGAACTCGATGTGGAAGAAGGCGATATCTTCCGCGCTTGTACGGTAAAAGATATTGCGATCAAAGACTGGGTTAAGCTGGCCGTCAATAGAGCCCGGCTATCTGCAACCCCTGTTGTTTTTTGGTTGGACAAGAACAGGGCGCACGATGCCCAGATTATCGAAAAACTAACCCTCTATTTGAAGGATCACGATACCAACGGCTTGGACATTCAGACTATGGCACCGGTAGATGCGATGAATCATTCCCTTAAACGTGCTAAGGAAGGTAAGGATACTATTTCCGCAACGGGTAACGTCCTGCGGGATTACCTGACCGATCTGTTCCCGATCCTGGAACTTGGCACCAGCGCAAAAATGCTCTCAATCGTACCGCTGATTAATGGCGGAGGTCTTTTTGAGACCGGGGCCGGAGGGTCCGCGCCGAAACATGTGCAACAGTTTCTCAAAGAAGGTCATCTGCGATGGGAGTCTCTGGGTGAGTTTTTGGCTCTGTCTGAATCCCTGGCGCATTTGGGCCGAACCAAGGACAATAAAAAAGCTGCAATTCTGGCGGAAACGCTGGAACGGGCTAGCGGCACGTTGATGGATAATAAAAAGTCGCCCGGTCGTGAGGTCGGCCAGTTGGATAATGCCGGCACCCATGTATACGAAACACTTTATTGGGCAGAAGAGCTGGCTAATCAAGACGGGGATGCGGACCTTAAAGAGCGTTTTGCTCCCGTAGCCAAGGAACTTGCGGAAAAACTGGATGTCATTTTTGACGAGATGAAAGCTTCTAGTGGACAACCTAAAGATATCGGTGGTTATTATCTCCCCGATCCTGAAAAGGTGAAGGCGGCGACACGTCCGAGTGCGACTTTCAATAAAATATTGGACAGCTTGAATAATTGAGTTTGATCTTCTAATAGAGGAACTGCTATGCCAAGTGCAAGAAAAAAAATCACGGTAGTTGGCGCGGGTCAGGTTGGCTCCACCGTTGCTCAGTTGACAGCTTATAAAAACCTCGGCGATGTAGTGCTCATTGATATTGTCGAGGGGATCCCGCAAGGAAAAGCGCTGGACTTGCAGGAGTCGAGTTGTCTGCAGGTTTTCGATAGCCTGGTGACGGGAACCAACGATTATAAAGACACCGCCAACTCCGATATCGTGGTGATCACGGCTGGCCTGCCCCGCAAACCGGGCATGAGCCGCGAAGACCTTCTCGCTACCAACGCTAAAATTGTGCAATCGGTGACGGAGCAGGTCATGGAACATTCCCGCGATCCGATTGTCATTGTGGTGTCGAATCCGCTTGATGCGATGGTGTACATGGCCAAAAAAACCGGCAATCTGCCTAAGAACAAAATCATCGGCATGGCTGGCGTGCTCGACTCGGCCCGGTTGCGAACCTTCGTTTCGCTGGAGCTTGGGTGCTCATTGGTAGATGTGGACGCGATGGTTCTTGGCGGGCATGGCGACTCCATGGTTCCGCTACCCCGTTACACTTCAGTATCGGGCATCTCGATCACCGAATTGATGACCCAGGAGCAGATCGACCGGGTGGTGGAACGCACACGAAAAGGCGGGGCGGAAATTGTAGCACTGCTTAAAACCGGTAGCGCCTTCTATGCGCCCGGCGCTTCGGTGGTGAAAATGATTGAGGCGATTTTGCAGGACAAACGCCGCATCCTCCCTTGTACCGCTTACCTGGAAGGGGAGTACGGCTGGAGCGGGATATTCTTTGGCGTTCCCGTCATGATGGGCATCCACGGCATAGAGAAAGTCATCGAACTGAAAATGACGGATGAAGAGCAAGCCGCCCTGGATGAATCGGCACGGGATGTGAAAAAAACCTGCGACGAAATAGACGCCATCCTGAAAAACGGCTCCTAACCCACTGGGCGTGGGGCCCGTCATTGCGAACCACAAAGTGGTGCGGAAATCCAAAGGTTTTAGCTTAACCTCATGTCCTGCAAGGGTATCTCATGCCCCGTAGAGTAGTAAGGGTACTTCTTGCCCGATATCACCATTATTAATTTCATGTCCTGCGGGACATAAAATTAAGGATGAGTATGCGAGAAATTCGAACCGATATAGAAATTGCTGCTCCATTAACAAAGGTGTGGAGCATTCTCACCGATTTCGATAACTGGAAGGAGTGGAATCCCATCGTCGATCAGGCAAGCGGAGTCGCTTCTCCCGGGTCGAAGCTAAGCATGACGATGGGTTGTGGTGATGGTAAAAAAGGCAATAAATATATGCCTGTTGTTACAAACGTCGAAGAACCGAAGTCTTTTCGTTGGAGGGCGACAATGATGGCCGGATTTTTATTTACCAATGACAAAGTTTTCGAACTTGAAGAAACGGGTTCCGGCACCCGGCTTGTTCACATAGAAGCGTTCAGTGGAATTCTCGTGCCATTGTTTTGGGGAAAAATGGAAAAAAGTATCACGCCCATGCTGGAATCCATGAACGATGCCTTGAAAATAAAAGCTGAAAAAAGTTCAGATTAAAGAGCAGTGAGCAATGACGGCAAAACTCCGAGATCCTTCGTCGCTTGCAGCTCCTCAAGGATGACAAACCAAACTCAGGATGACAGACAAAAACCCTTTGAGGTCAATCACCCCCGCCCTCTTTAAGAAAGAGGGGGTAGTCCATCCCCCCTCACCGCGTCTATGCCTTGCCTCTCCCTCGTAGGGGAGAGGGATAACAGAATGATAACTCTGAATGTAAATCACCCGGTCCCTCTTTGACAAAGAGGGGGCAAAACCATTTTAAGCCGAGATGAACTATTGCTCGCCAGCAAAAGTTATTGTACCCCTGCGGGGCATGAAGGCTGATGAAAAATATAACGCACTCGGGCCCCACGCCTAGTGGATTTCAAACTCATCATAAATGGTCACCCCTTCCGGTTTGCCATCGCATTCCAAAGTGATCGTGTCCCAGAATTTTTTTCGTGCTTTCCACCGGGAATTCCATTTATCGTCCGGGTCATCCTGCACGCATACCCGCCAGACCGTTCCTTGCAAAACATCCCGTGAAATATCCAGAGTAATAAAGTGATTCATCAACGCTCTTTTGGCCAGTGCGTCAAACACATCTTTTGGCGCAGTATGCTTTTCCTTTTTCTGCATATCGGCAAAAGGTTTGAAGGTGGCCCCGCCTCCACCTGAAACAATGTGGATCGTTCCGTCCCCGCTTTGATATTTTCCGGATTCTGATTTGATAATTTTCAATGCACCTTCTTCGACCGGGCCTATGGGATGAAATCGCTCGTAGGAGTGCTGGTTGCCCGCGAACACCAGGTCGGGCTGTAAAGCATTCAACTGCTTTAGAATCGTGTCGCGTTTATCCACATACCATGCAGTGGTGAGCGCCGGTTCGTGGACGGCGAGAATGACCCAGAGCCCTTTTTTCCGGGCTTCTTTGATACGCGGCTCTAACCAAGGGGTTGGGTCCTGCCACGGGTAATTATGGATGATCCCTATCAGCGCGTTGCCCACCACCCGGGTACCTTCAAAATTTCGAGGCGCGTGTTTGCCCGAAGGATCGAAGCCGGAATCGAGAGGGTCGATTTTATCCCAGCAACCCGAAGCTTTCGGTTTCCATTTTTCTGGCGGCAGGTCATTATCGCCCGCAACAAAAAGGCGCAGGGGATAAGGCGCGACCAAAGTTTTTTTGATTTCTTCTATGTATCGGTCCGGGCAGGAGTCGGGAAACAGTTCCGGCTGGTAAACGAAATCGCCAAGATGCAATAACGCATCCGGCATTGTTTCCTGCATGGCTTTTTGCACGGCAGAAAAACCCGGTGCGTAAGCCCGCTCACCGGTTCCGGTATCACCGACGATGGTAATACGCGTGGTGGTGTCCTGAGGGAACGGAGCCATGATGTTTTGTACGCTCCAGCCCGTCGCCGGACTCGGGACACTAATGGAATAGTTCACAAATAATGCAAGAGTCAGCAAAAAGATAATTTTTTTCATATTGTCACCGCAAGATTCCTGGCAGGGTTTCTACGAAGGCGCGAATCTCATCTCGTACCCTGCGATAATGATCCAGGGTTTCCTCTTCTGTTTTTGCATTTTGTGCAAGTTTCGGTGGGTCGTCAAATCCGTAATGCACCACCGTGGTGGCACAGGTGAAAACCGGGCAATTCTCATCGGCGTGCCCGCATACGGTGATCACGAAATCAAAAGGAATGGTTTCCACTTCCTTCACCTTTTGTGACTTCTGACCGGTGATGTCGACCCCGGCCTCTTGCATCACCTGCACCGCGTTAGGATTGAGCCCATGCGCCTCGAGTCCGGCTGAAAATGGCTGGATGGAGTCGCTCTTCAAATGCCGGGCCCAGCCTTCTGCCATCTGGCTTCTGCACGAGTTGCCGGTACACAAAAACAGTATTTTCAGTTTCTCTGCCATACACCTCAAAAATACCACAAGGCTACGCCTTGAGGAAATATTAGCGAACTATAGCTATAAGCCTTAGGGCATTGTGGGGCTATTCGGATATCGACCTATTGGCTGCGGCGCTTCGCCACCACTCGGCGTGGGGCCAGTGAGCAATAACTGTTTCTGGCGAGCGAGCGTGCTCTCGGCCTTAGGAGTTCTTGCCATTTCCCTGTCGGCGTGGCCGACTTGATTTTCGTGTTTTTTTCGCCTAGTATGAGTGATATGAGAAAGTCAGGGGAGTGAATGATGCATCTCACCAAACGTCAGCGGGAGATTTACGAATATCTCAAGGAGCATATCCGTTCCAAAGGCTATGCGCCGAGCATCGCGGAAATTGGCAAACAGTTCCAGCTCCGTTCCCCGGCAACGGTGCACAAGCACCTGGTCCATTTGCAACAGAAGGGATTGATCCGCAAGCAACATAACCTGAGCCGGGCAATCGAAGTGGTGGAAAAAACGGAATACTCATTGCTGGGTTATATCGCGGCGGGCGAGCCGATTGAGGTGCTGGACCACCGTGAAGTGATAGCCCTGTTACCTGATGCCGGGGACAAGGACATCTTTGTCCTGAGGGTCAAAGGCAATTCGATGATCGAAGACCATATCCAGGACGGAGATTACGTGATCGTGGAACGGCGCAATGTAGCCGAAAACGGAGAAACGGTGGTGGCGTTGATCGATAACGACCGGGCTACCTTGAAACGGTTTTATCGGGAAAAAGGCCGGGTGCGTCTGCAACCCGCCCACCCGGATATGAAACCGATCATCGTCCGTGAAGGCGACTTTGCCATCCAGGGCGTGGTCATTGGTGTCTTACGCAAGTTTAGGTAATGAATACGGAACTACGCAAAATTTTGCATGTGGATATGGATGCGTTTTTCGTATCGGTGGAGGAGGTGCTCGACCCATCCCTGAAAGGCAAGCCTGTGGTGGTGGGCGGTGATCCTGAGGGAAGAGGAGTTGTTGCGGCGGCGTCTTATGCGGCGAGGGGGTATGGTATTCATTCCGCGATGCCGATTGCCCAGGCCAAGCGGTTGTGTCCGCACGCTATTTTTCTCGGTGGTTCGCACCGGCGTTACAGCGAATACTCGGAAAAGGTATTTGAAATTTTAAAGCGCTATTCTCCCTTGGTGGAACCGATGTCACTCGATGAGGCGTTTGTCGATTTAACCGGATGCGAACGACTGCACGGTCCGGTCCTGAAGTCGGCGGAAAAAATTCGTAACGAAATTCTTGAGGAGTTGGGATTGAACGCTTCTATTGGTATAGCTTCCAACAAATTACTGGCCAAGATCGCCTCGGCTTATTGCAAACCCAATGGCATGCTGTGGATCGCGCCGGGAATGGAACAGAGGTTTCTGGCTCCGCTCCCTGTTCGACGTATTCCGGGAATCGGGCCGAAAGGCGAGGCCGAACTAAGGCGTATGGGCATCAAATCTGTAGGTGACCTTGCCCGTCAGCCGCTTGAATTGCTCGAAGAGGCTTATGGCAAATGGGGTGTGTCCCTTTATCGCAAGGCCAGGGGAATCAGTGGCAGTCCGGTCACCAGCGAAACCGAAGACCCGCGTTCCATCAGCCGTGAGACGACATTGGAGATGGATTCGGCGGACCCAATATTTCTTGAGTCCACACTCAGTTACCTGACCGAAAAAGTGGCGGGCCAGCTAAGAGAAAACAAACTGTTTGCCGGTACGGTGACATTGAAACTGCGTTACTCCGATTTTAAGACGGTGACCCGATCGAAAACACTGGAGATGCCAACGGCGAAAGACCATACATTATTTAAAACCGGTGTGGGATTGTTCCGCAAGCTGTTCACGCACGGGGCGCGGGTGCGCCTCATTGGTATCGCATTCACTTCGTTGACCGCAACCCCTTATAGGCAGGAAGATTTGTTTGACCCTAAAGGCGGACAATGTTGGGACGGCCTTTATCAGGGCATCGACCGCATCCGTCATAAATATGGATTCCGTGCCATCTTGCGTGCGACCAGCTACTAGCGTAGAGCCAGAGTGCGTTATATTTTTCATCAGCCTTCATGCCCCGCAGGGGTACAATCGCTTTATTTGGCTAGCAAAGAGTTATCTCGGCTTAACGAGCTATTGCGATATTCCCACCGGGCGTGGCCCGGGGAGGTTTGATTTTGAATATTGAAAATATCAGAAAAGAGTTTCCGGTGGCGGAGGAGTTGATTTTTTTCGATCATGCACGGGTAGCCCCTTTGCCCGAACGGGTGCGTAAAGTTGTGACGGCCTTTGTTGATGATGCCACCCGTTTTGGAACCGCCCATTACGAAGCCTGGATGGCTGGGATCGAACAGTCCCGGCAAAGTTTTGCCCGTCTCATCAACGCCGGAACGGATGAGGTGGCTTTCGTCAAAAACACTTCCGAAGGTCTTGCCATTGTTGCTAACGGATTGGATTGGAAGTCCGGCGACAATGTGGTCATCCCCGACATCGAGTTTCCTGCAAATGTTTATCCCTGGTGGAACCTGAAACGCCTGGGAGTCGAAACCCGCATGGTGCATGCTGTCGAAGGGCGGGTGCTGTTTGACGATCTGGTTGAACAGGTGGATGCGCGGACGCGACTCATTTCTATCAGTTCTGTGGAATGCAACAGCGGGTTCCGCTCTGATCTCAACCGCATCGGCGCGTTCTGCAAGGAAAAGGGCATCCTGTTTTGCGTTGACGCCATTCAAAGCCTGGGACTCCTGCCGATGGATGTGAAACGCGACCATATCGATTTTCTCTCTGCAGATGGGCATAAGTGGATGCTCAGTGTCGAGGGACTTGGCGGATTCTATATTTCAAGAGATGTTCTGGAAAAGGTGTATCCGGTAACGGTGGGATGGGGAAACATGGTCAACGCGGCAGACTTCATGAATTATGAATTTGCTTTCAGGCCGGGCGCGCAACGTTTCGAAGAAGGTTCGCCCAATACGATGAGTATCCACGCGTTCGGTGCCGCGCTGGACCTGCTACTGGAAACAGGAATTAGAAATATAGAACAGCGGGTGATGGCCCTGGGCGATACGATTCTTGAACAACTTCAAAGGCGCGGACTGAAAATAGTCAGCTCCACCCGAGCGGAGGAGCGCTCCGGCAATATTGCTTTTATCATGAATCAGGACATCAGCCGTCTTGATGGATGGATGGCGGAGAACAAGGTCAAACTCACCGTTCGCGATGGTCTTGTCCGCCTCTCCCCGCATTTTTATAACAGCGAAGAGGAAATCCTAAGGTTCTTCGATCTGCTGGATAGATTTTAAAAGGAAAATGGTTCCTAAAATTCCGGGCGTGGGTTTACCCTGCAGTGGCTCGGGTAATAAAATATTTCAGTTTTTCTTTTTTCTGGATTAGCTGGGCGAGCTTTAAAGCGTCTTCTTTATTTTTAAATTTATCCACTTGTACCCGGTAAATTTTTTTGTTGTTACGGGTCACGAAAGCGTTATAGCCTTTTTTTACCAGTTTGCTCAAAAGATTTTGAGCGTAGGCTTTGGTTTTGTAAGCCCCCACCTGTACGGTATAGAAAGCCGCCGATCCTATGGGATCATTTTTAATATTTTTTTCTGGTTTAACTATTTCGCGTGGCGGTTTTCCATGATTCTCAATATGGATTGGAGTGGCCAGGGTCGCTTTCAACGTGTTCAAGGGTGTGGGAGTCGCGACTTTTTGCTCTTTAGGTTCAGGAACAGTTGCAAGCGGTGCCATTTCTGTTTCTACGGCCAGGACTTTGTGAACCATCGATCGTACCTTGTTCTGAATCCCCCCCCCCGCTACGGGTGTGGGAGGTAAGAAATCGTTTTTCAGGGCCAGCGTTTCTTTTCTGGTCTCCTGAGGGGTTTCACCTTGCAAAACGGCTGATTTCGTTTCTTCATCCAAGGCCAGTGCCTGGGTCCATTCGGCCTTGAGTTGCTGGAGCTCTGCAATTTTTTTCAAATCGGTTGTGGCTTTTTTCGCGATCACCAGATTTTTAAATTTGGTGTTTGTTTCCGCATTTTCCGGTTTTTTTATCAGGGCGGTCAGCTTGTCGAGCATTTTTGAAGTCATCTTGCGGAGATTGAATTTATTGGTCACAAACTGAATAGGAGCGAACAGGGCCGTGAAGATTCCAGTTGGGATTTTGCCAATACCGGAAAAATCATGTTCCGTTTGTTCGGCCCGCCAGAGGATCTCTCCGGTCCGGGTGTCCACCATCTGCACGGAGACGCTAAGCTCTATGGAGGAATGTACAATAAAGTAAGAGCGCTCCACTTTGTTGATTCGGCTGAATACAATGGCATCGGCACCCAGGATTTCACCAAACTGCATGGGATTGATGGTGAGAAAATTTGCAGGATTGATCAAGTTGTTCTGTTTCAGCAGGCCGTCCACAATATATTTTTCCATTAAATTGAAGTGAGATTGCTTGAGGTTGGCATACAAGCCTTGCCGAAACATATCCGCCATTTCCTTTTGTCCCGCATGGCTCGTTTCAATGGGCAGGATGGCCACAGTTTGATCTTTGGACAGGCTGTTCAGATTGCCGGACACCTTGGTCTGCAAGTATGAGGCGCAACCAGAAATCAGGATTGCCAAAAGAAACATCCCCAAAGGCCGACACCACCTGGGGCCTGAAATATTTTTGGCTATCGTCAATGAGGTCATAGTCAGTTGGTAGATGAAGAATCA
>Ga0066376_10001583_pt1 | contig 22000 bp, 19 predicted proteins | sample Knorr_S15_td_Bot_FD_77009 | JGI IMG/M metagenome (GOLD analysis project Ga0066376, IMG submission 77009) | Marine microbial communities from Southern Atlantic Ocean transect - Knorr_S15_td_Bottom_ad_5009_LV_A | ecosystem: Environmental > Aquatic > Marine > Oceanic | place: Southern Atlantic...
ATAAGAAAAAACCCAAAAGTAATAAAAATCACAACGCAAAAATGAAAAACTAAAACAATGTCAGCAATCAACGACATCACCCTTGTTCCAGAACACGATTAATACCCGCACTTCCAAGGAACACTCCAAAGACAATCAGAATAGGCAGCAATCGTTTCATGCTGAGATTATACCAGATATGCCGTGAAATGGGAGAGGTGGTAAAGCAATCGTTCAGTTCGTTGAGAACGTCAAACGAAACCCAGACCAGCACTCACGATATATGTTCGTCTGAGGGAATACTCGGACATCCCTCGGACATAACAACGAAAGAGACACCATTGGGTTTCCATATCCCTTTAGGGTGAGAACGATTGCGTTATATCCATTCTGCATAACTTTCGGGTTTGGGTATCTGCATCAGCGGTTCCAATCGCGGTTCCGAGTGAGTTGAACATGACGTAAACCGCGATGGCAACGACGGCAACTGATAGGCCAATAAGTGAAACCAGTTTTGTTGTAGTGTTCATATTTTTATAGTCATTTCAAAATCTCTGTTCGATTTAAGTACCATAACCGTTCCAGTGGCTGGAAGGTCAATTGAACTTAGATATGGAAATGACTTTTAATTGAAGAACGATGGTTTTTACAGGTTCGTTTTCGCTCGTTATACTCCGCTCAAATTTCAAACGAATTTAACCAAGGTAATAAAACACTATGTCGAATTATGATTATGACCTGATCACAATCGGGGCCGGATCCGGCGGCGTTCGTGCTTCCAGATTATCCGGTGGTTATGGCGCCCGCGTTGCGGTTTGTGAAGAAGACCGTGTTGGCGGCACCTGCGTGTTACGCGGCTGCATTCCTAAAAAACTGCTGATCTATGGCGCCCATTATGCAGATTACATGGAAGATGCGGTCAATTATGGCTGGACGATTGAGGGTGCGAGCCACGATTGGTCAAAGCTGATCGACAATAAAAATACCGAACTCGACCGCTTGAACGGCATCTATCTCCGCATTTTGCGGGATAACAATGTTGAACTCAAAGAGGGCCGGGGCGTGTTGGTTGATGATCATACGGTCGAGATCGCTGGCAAGCGTATAACGGGTGAAAACATTCTCATAGCGGTCGGCGGCTGGCCGTCGATGCCGGATATTCCGGGAATCGAATACGTGATTACCTCCAATGAAGCACTAGAATTACCTGAACTGCCCAAACGTATGGTGATTGTCGGCGGCGGATATATTGCTGTCGAATTTGCCGGCATTTTTGCGAGCCTCGGCGTTGAAGTAACAGAAATCATACGGGCGGAGGCTATTTTGCGCGGCTTTGACCATGATATGCGTATGTCGCTGACCGATGAAATGGAAAAGCGCGGAATCACCATTCTCTCAGAAACCGTCGTCGAAAGTATCGAGAAGCAAGGCAATATGTTAAGCCTGCGTCTCGGTAACGATGAGATTTTAGAGACCGATTGCGTAATGTATGCGACGGGTCGGACCGCTAATACAGAGGGTCTCGGTGTTGAAGCCGCGGGCGTCGAATTGCATGAAAATGGCTCAATCAAAGTCGATGAATTCAACCGCACGTCCCAGCCGCATATCTATGCCGTGGGAGACGTGACGGACCGCATTCAGCTGACACCGGTGGCGATCCAGGAAGGCCATGCCTTGGCGGATATGTTGTTCAACAAGGACACTCACACAACCGATTACACCAATGTGCCGTCGGCTGTTTTTTCAACGCCGCCAATTGCGACGTGTGGGTTAACCGAGGAAGCGGCGCGCGCTGAATTCGGTAACGTCGATGTCTATGATTCTAACTTTAAGCCGCTGGTGCATACCTTGTCGGGCCGGGATGAACGCTCGGTGATGAAGTTGATTGTTGACCCTAAATCCGACAGAGTTGTTGGCTTTCACATGATGGGCTTGGACGCGCCGGAGATAATTCAAGGGGTAGCAATCGCGATGAAATGCGGGGCGACCAAAGCGCAGTTTGATGCGACGACCGGCATTCATCCGTCATCAGCGGAAGAGTTCGTCACCATGCGCTCAAAACGCCCTGATCCTGCGTAACGAAAAGCTGTATAATTAATGGGACACCATACTTAATTAACTATCTAACCTGCAGGACGATTTTGCCGCGGACGTGGTGGGTGTCGATCAGGCTGTGGGCGGCACCGGCTTCTTCCAAAGGTAATATCTGAAGATTAGGCGCTTTTATGGCGCCCGTCTCATGGAGATCAATAATGCGCTGAAGATGGGGTCGGTCTCGTCCGACTTTTGGCCGCAATACTTCAACGTCGTCTCTGGGCGGCTCGGCGTCTTTCAAAAGCGGCGCGATATAGGCCAAACGTCCTCCCGGTTTCAATACTTCAAATGAGCGTTGATGCACCTCGCCGCCGACCAGATCAAAAACCACATCCAGGTCTGACAATACGACCGTAAAATCCTGCGTGTTGTAATCAATCACCTCATCGGCGCCGAGTTCCAATAAATAGGCATGATTAGCAGGGCTGGCGGTCACACTGACATGCGCGCCAATATGATGAGCAAGTTGCACGGCAAAACTACCGACACCGCCGGCGCCGCCATGAATGAGGATATTCTCGCCCGCCTGAAGGTGGAGCGTGTCTTCTAAGGAAACCAGCGACGTTAGACCGGAAAGCGAAAGCGCTGCAGCGTCAACGTGAGATAGAGTATCTGGTTTTGCGGCGATCAGGCTGGCGTCAATCGTCAAGGCCTCGAGATACGTTCCCTCAACTCCCATTGGCAACACACCAAAGACCGGATCGCCAGCTTGGAACTCGGTTACGTCACTGCCGACGACTTTAATCACGCCAGAAAAATCACGGCCAATAATGCAAGGAAAGGTGACGTTTCCAGCGCTGGGACCGGTTCCTTGGCGGACTTTACTGTCAGCGGGATTAACGCTGGCGGCATGAACTTCTACCAAAACCTCGTTTGGCGCAGCTGTTGGTTCAGGGATATCGGCGAGACGCAGGACCTCAGGTCCGCCAAATTGATCGATTTGGAGTGCTTTCATTGAATTACTGGATTACCCTTTTTCTTACGTTTTCTCTGGAATTTGAGTTCATATAGGCGTATAGAGTGCGCCACTTTTAAAAGATTATCTACACCTGGGAATAATGAGTAAAGACAATGGCAAATAATTGGTCGCCCGATAGTTGGCGCGGAAAACCTATCTTGCAAGTTCCGGAATACCCGGACGCAGCAAAACTCGAAGAAGTTGAGAAAACCCTTTCAGGTTATCCGCCTTTGGTTTTTGCTGGAGAAGCTCGCAATCTCAAACGTCAATTGGCAAAAGTAGCCGAAGGTAAAGCATTTTTGCTGCAAGGTGGCGACTGCGCAGAAAGTTTCCGTGAATTTCACCCGGATAACATTCGCGACACATTCCGTGTGTTATTGCAGATGGCCGTTGTGCTGACCTTTGGTGCGGCTTGCCCGGTTGTTAAAGTTGGGCGTATGGCGGGTCAGTTTGCCAAACCGCGTTCCGGCGATACGGAAACAATCGATGGTGTCGAACTTCCAAGTTACCGCGGCGACATCATTAACGGCATCGATTTCACTGCAGAAAAACGCATTCCTGATCCTGAGCGTATGGTGCGCGCCTATAACCAATCTGCCTCGACGCTTAATCTCTTGCGCGCATTTGCTCAAGGTGGTTTTGCTGATCTTCATCGTGTCCATCAATGGAATATGGGGTTCGTTGCAGATGGCGCGATTGGTGAACGATATAAAGATTTAGCCGAACGTTTGGATGAGTCGCTCAATTTCATGGCGGCCTGTGGATTAACCTCTGAAACAGCGCCGCAACTTAAAGAAACGGAATTCTACACCTCGCATGAAGCTTTGCTGCTGCGTTATGAAGAAGCCATGACCCGTGTCGATTCACTAACTGGCGAATGGTACGACACCTCGGCGCATATGTTGTGGGTCGGGGAACGCACCCGCCAGCTTGATAATGCGCATCTCGAATTTTTGAGTGGTATTGGCAATCCTGTTGGTGCGAAAATTGGGCCAACAACAGAGCCTGATTATCTGATTCAGCTCATTGACCGCTTGAACCCGGAAAATGAGCCGGGACGCCTAACATTGATTTCTCGCATGGGTGCGGACAAAGTCGAAGAGGCTTTGCCGGCCCTTGTGCGAAAAGTTAAAGACGAAGGCCGCATCGTCGTTTGGTCTTGTGATCCGATGCATGGCAATACGGTTAAGGCGAGCTCTGGATACAAAACGCGTCATTTCGATGATATCATTCGGGAAGTGGAAGGCTTTTTTGCCGTTCACAATGCGGAAGGCACGTATCCAGGCGGCGTTCATTTCGAGCTCACCGGTCAAGATGTCACTGAATGCGTTGGCGGCGCGCAAGCAATTACGGAAGCTGATCTATCGAGCCGCTATCACACGCATTGTGATCCACGCTTGAATGGTCGCCAGGCTTTAGAACTGGCTTTCACGTTTGCGGATCGTCTGAAAGAAGATCGCGCCAACAATAAAACCAGTGTTATGAAGCAAGTCGTTGGCGGCATTTAAGGTCCAATAGCGATGTTTGAGGGCTTCCATCAATCTGATATTGAGACGGATGGAGCCACTATTCGCACGCTTGTCGGCGGCGATGGCCCGCCTCTTTTACTATTGCACGGCTATCCGCAAACCCATGTCATGTGGCATAAAATCGCGCCAAAATTGGCGGATGATTATACTGTTGTTGCGACCGATCTTCGTGGCTATGGAGACTCATCCAAGCCGGAAAGCACAGCAGATCACAGTCCCTATTCTTTTCGGGCAATGGCGAATGATCAGGTTCAGGTGATGCAGCATTTGGGTTTTGAGAAATTTGCCGTCGCCGGCCATGACCGTGGTGCCCGCACAGCCCACCGGATGGCACTTGATCATCAAGAGGCCGTCACCAAGCTGGCGCTGTTGGATATTGTGCCGACATTGACGCTCTACGATACAGCTGACCAAAAAACGGCGACGAGTTATTACCATTGGTATTTCTTGATCCAGGATTTTGACCTACCGGAGAAGATGATTGGCTCGGACCCTGAATATTATCTTCGTAAAAAAACCGGTCACTGGTCGGCGGGTGATTGTTTTACCGAAGAGGCAATGGCGGAATACATTCGCTGCTTCTCTGATCCAGCAACCATTCACGCCAGCTGCGAAGATTACAGGGCCGGCGCGTCACTCGATCTCGAGTTTGATCGGGGCGATAGAGATGCTGAGAACAAAATTTCTTGCCCGACACTTGTGTTGTGGGGAGAAAAAGGTGCGATGGGTAAATGTTATGATGTTTTGGAGACCTGGCAGGATAAATGTGAAACCGTGTCAGGGGCGGGACTGCCTTGTGGGCATTTTCTTGCCGAAGAAGCGCCGGATGAAACCTATGCAGCGCTGAGTGAATTCTTTAAAAACTAGAGCTTCTGATATTTTAAGAAGACCGGGCTTTGTCCATTTTTTCAAAGGCGCGGTCGAGTTCGAAACAGGTTACACCGCTATAGGTTTTTTCCAGCATTTTTCGCAGCCCAGCATCGGCCAATTCAGCCCGCAAATTCGAAAACATTTCGTCGGTCAAATTGAGAAAACCATCCTCGGTCAATTCCCAATCTTCGTTAGCGCGCAAATCATTGTTGACGATTGGTATAAACCACGCTTGGCGCTTTTTAATATCTTCGAAATAGGGTGCAAAGGTGACCAAAGCATCGAAACACACTTTTTTAGATTCTAGGTCGGCATAGAGCGTTAACCAGTCAAAATCGCTTTCATCACCAGGGCTCAGGCGGGCCACAATTTTGCGGCAGCGCGCTTGATAATCTTCCATCGCATCCGGACCAATCATTTTGTCCAACGCCATGAAAAAACCTGGGAGCACACGGCGGGTAACCGCTTTCGGGCCGTCTTTGGCGACACGGTCCTGATTAAAAAGGGCTGCGAATGTATTGACGATCACCCGGTCGAAGGGGAATCGGCGCGCATGATCAAAAGCGGCGCGTTCGCGAATGTGGACATATTGCTCAAAACTTTGTTGAAAGACTGTTTCCAGGGCTTCGCGTTTGCGATCAAATTCGCGGCTGAGTTGATCGATATCGCCAATCGTCAGATAACCACCACGTTTTTGCGCTTCATCCTTTAAACGGTCGGTAAATGCTGAGATAACAGTTTGTGCGAGAGCTTTGCTTTGATCTTTTGCGGCGACGCCATTTGCCGGCGAATGGTCGGGTTCCCTCGGGGCTGGCGCAGGTTGCGCCGCTGGTGCTGGCGTTGGGTTCGGAGGGGCGATGACGGGTTGCTGCGTGCGATCCGTATCCGATCCCATCCAAACGACTTGTTCTACAGGCTGCCCGCTTTTCGAAGTTTCATCTGCCATACTTCTTTCATAGCGATTTCTGCCTCGGATTACTAGAAGGAACGCGATTTTCTTCTTATGCTTGCCCGCTTTCGGCGCGTGTGAAATAAAAGGGCCGCTATATACTTATAGAAATTGGACTTATTGGATGACCACTGAACTTTCAATTGCGGTTGCGCAAATAAACCCAACTGTGGGTGATATTGACGGCAATATAGACTTGATCCGCGCCGCGCGCGCGCGCGCCAAAGATGATGGCGCTGATCTGGTGGTTGCCGGTGAACTGACTGTCAGTGGTTATCCGCCGGAAGATCTCGTGCTTAAGCCGGCATTTCTCGATCGTATCGAAAGTAAAGTCAAAGCTTTAGCAGCCGAAACCAAAGACGGCGGCCCAGCACTTATTATCGGCGTGCCTTGGAGAGAGGACGGTAAGCTCTACAATGCGGTCATGCTCCTTGATCAGGGCGAGATCGTGACAATGCGGTATAAACATCTTCTGCCGACCTACGGTGTCTTTGATGAAGATCGGGTGTTTGATCAAGGGCCTGTGCCGGGGCCGATCCCGTTTAAAGGCGTTCGGCTTGGTGTGATGATTTGCGAGGATATGTGGGATACAGATGTCACCGAATGCCTCGATGAATCGGGCGCCGAAATTCTGATTGTTATTAACGGCTCGCCCTTTGAAGTGGATAAATCTGATCAGCGCATAAATTTGGCTGTTGCACGGGTGACCGAATCTAATTTGCCGTTGGTTTACGTCAATTTAGTCGGTGGCCAGGATGAGCTTGTTTTTGATGGCGGCTCCTTTGTCCTGTCGGCGGATCGCAAACTACAGATCCAGATGCCGGGCTTTGTTTTGGGGCAGGTAACCACAAAATGGTCGAAATCTGATCAAGGCTGGGAATGCGCGCCGGGCGAGATCGAACCGGCGGGCGAAAATGGCGAGCAAATGTTAGCCTCGATTTATCAAGCAATGGTTTTGGGATTGCGCGATTATGTCAACAAAAACCGTTTTCCGGGAGTCATTCTGGGGCTTTCAGGCGGTATTGATTCAGGACTTACGGCGGCTGTAGCCGTTGATGCAATTGGTGCCGACAAAGTGCATTGCGTGATGATGCCCTCGCCTTATACCTCTCAAGACAGTCTCGATGATGCCGCCGAGCAGGCGGATATTTTGGGCATCGCCTATGACACAGTACCTATTCTTGATGCGATGAAAGCTTTTGAAGGCATGTTGGCACCGGTCTTTGGCGACACCGAGGCCGATACCACAGAAGAAAATATCCAAGCCCGGGCGCGTGGCTTGATCGTTATGGCGATTTCGAACAAACTTGGCTTTATGCCGCTGACCACCGGCAATAAATCCGAAATGTCGGTTGGCTATGCAACGCTTTACGGCGATATGTGCGGCGGCTACTCGGTTTTAAAAGACGTCTATAAAACAACGGTTTTTGCGGTTTCACACTGGCGCAATCAAAATCATGTGGCCGGATTTTTAGGCCCGGAAGGCCGCGCTATTCCCGAGCGCGTTATTACCAAAAAGCCTTCCGCCGAACTTAAGCCCGATCAATTTGATGAAGACAGCCTGCCGCCTTATGACGTGCTCGATGATATATTGATGAGCCTTATCGAAGGTGAAAGCGCGGTTGATGATATCGTTGCAAATGGACATGACCCAGATGTCGTGCGCCGCGTCTGGCACATGCTCGACCGCGCCGAATACAAACGCCGCCAAGCACCGCCGGGAGTTAAGATCTCATCCCGCGCCTTTGGCCGCGACCGCCGCTATCCTATCACCAACGGCTTTACCAATCTGATGTGGGAAATTGAAGGAAAATGAGCCTTCATCTCTACAACACACTCGCCCGCGCAAAACAAGCCTTTACGCCGCTTAAAGAAGATGCAATTGGCATGTATGTCTGCGGGCCGACGGTCTATGACTATGCCCATATTGGTAACGCTCGGCCAGTTATTGTCTTCGATGTGTTGTTCCGGTTGTTGATGCATATTTATGGCGAAGAGAGCGTCACCTATGTCCGCAACATCACCGATGTAGATGACAAAATTATCGCTGCCTATCAGGAATCAGGCGAGGACATCGGCTCCATCACGTCTCGGACCACAGATGCCTTTCATGCTGATATGGCGGCGCTTGGTAATCTTGAGCCGTCGATTGAACCGCGGGCCACCGATCACATTCCGCAGATGATCAAAATCATCGAAAAACTCATTGCCGATGGCCATGCCTATGAAGAGCAAAATCATGTTTGTTTTAATGTGCCGTCGATGCCGGATTATGGCCGCTTGGCACGGCTTAACCGCGATGAACTGATTGTCGGCGCCAGAGTTGATACCGCGCCTTACAAAAAAGATGCCGCTGATTTTGTTCTATGGAAGCCTTCCGATGACGATCAGCCTGGCTGGGATAGCCCATGGGGCCGCGGTCGTCCGGGTTGGCATATTGAATGCTCAGCGATGTCTAGCGAATATCTCGGCGAGACCTTTGATATCCATGGCGGAGGTCAGGATTTAATCTTCCCCCATCATGAAAATGAGATCGCCCAAAGCTGCTGCGCGCATGGCGAAGGGACCTTCGCGCAAACCTGGATGCACAATGGTTATCTGATGGTCGAGGGTGAGAAGATGTCGAAGAGTCTCGGCAACTTTATCACCGTGCATGACCTCCTCAAAGACCATCATGGTGAGGCAGTGCGGCTGTGCATGCTGATGACCCATTACCGCCAGCCACTAAATTGGACGGCGGATGGATTGGCGCAGGCGAAAACCAGTTTGGATAGCTGGTACGGCGCGCTCAGAAATGCCGCCGATACTGCCGTTGAAGCTGTTGCCTCTTCGGATGATTTTATTGCAGCCCTTTCAGATGATCTCAATTCACCGCAGGCGATCGCAGTTCTGCATGAATTGGTCGGGGAGTTGAATAAAGCAGAAAACGATGATGCAAAATCAAGTGCTAAAAACAATCTGCTCGCTGCCGGTAACCTGATGGGCCTTCTCCAACTCGATCCTGAAGATTGGTTTAAATGGTCGCCGGAAAGCGCTGGTGATGGTTTAAGTGATGCAGAGATCGACGCGCTCATCGAACAGCGCCGCGCCGCCCGCACCAATAAAGATTTTGCGATGTCAGACAAAATCCGCGACGACCTCGCCGCCCAAGGCATTGTTCTTGAAGACGGTGCCGACGGCACGACCTGGAAACGCGGCTATATTTCTTAGGGTATAAGTTTATCAATAAATTTGGTCGGAAAACCTTGAGATTATGTTGAATTTTGTGCATTCTCCCGCGCCTTCGAGAGATATTCCCAAGTTAATACTCTGGGAATATTATTTAGCATAGAGAAATTGTGATCATGAGCGATAAACGAGTTTACCTTTTTGACAGTACCCTGCGCGACGGTGCGCAGACGCAAGGTGTCGATTTCAACGCCGCTGATAAAACAGCGATTGCGCTAGATTTAGACTCGCTCGGCATTGATTACATTGAAGGCGGCTGGCCCGGCGCAAATCCAACGGATGATACTTTTTTTGCCAATCCACCAGCGCTAAAACACTCTAAATTTACGGCATTCGGCATGACCCGCCGTCCCGGTCGCAGCACAGATAACGATCCAGGTTTAAGCGCAATACTAAGCGCAAAAACGCAATGTGTTTGCATTGTCGGCAAAACCTGGGATTTCCAAGTCAAAGTGGCTCTTGAAATTGAATTAGATGAAAACGTCGCGATGATCGCGGATTCTATCGCCCATGCGAATGAAAAAGCTGATGAAGCGCTTTTCGATGCCGAGCACTTTTTTGACGGGTACAAAGATAATCCTGACTATTCGATCAAGTGTTTGAAAGCAGCTTATGAAGCGGGCGCGCGTTGGATCGTACTCTGCGATACAAATGGCGGCACTTTGCCGGATGAAATCGAGCAAATTGTTGCCAAGGTGATCGAGCACATCCCCGGCGACCACCTCGGCATTCATTGTCATGACGATACGGGAAATGCGGTGGCGAATTCCTTGGCGGCGGTACGCGCTGGCGTGCGCCAGGTTCAAGGAACGCTCAACGGCCTAGGTGAGCGTTGTGGCAACGCCAATTTAATTTCTGTTATCCCATCTCTCATGCTTAAAATGGGATATGAGACCGGGATTTCTAAAGAGGGTTTAAAACGGCTTGCTCACATATCCCATGCCTTGGACGAGCGGCTCAACCGGGCACCAAATCGGAGCGCGCCTTATGTTGGCGATTCTGCCTTTGCCCATAAAGGTGGCTTGCACGTTTCCGCCGTTGAGAAAGACCCAAAATGCTATGAGCATGTCGAGCCGGAAGTTGTTGGTAACCAACGCCACATTGTCGTCTCTGACCAAGCCGGAAAATCAAATATATTGGCAATGTTCCGGGATATTGGTCTCGAAGTTGATGCCAAAGATCCGAAGGTCACCAGGCTCGTCGAGCAGGTCAAAGAATTGGAATTCGCGGGTTATGCCTATGACGGCGCTGAGGCGAGTTTCGAGCTGTTGGCCCGGCGCGCTCTTCATACGGTGCCGGAATATTTCAAGCTCAATAGTTTTCGCGTGATCGACGAACGTCGCTGGAATGCCAGAGACGAGTTGGTCACTTTGTCGGAAGCGACAATTAAGGCCTTGGTCAATGGACAGACATTCATGATTGTCAGCGAAGGCAACGGCCCGGTGAACGCCTTGGATAGTGCGCTCCGGGAAGTCTTGTTGCCGATCTATCCCGAACTCGAAGACATTCGTTTGGTCGATTATAAAGTGCGCATTTTAACGCCGTCCGATGCAACCGGTGCCGTTACCCGGGTGATGATCGAAAGCGCCGACAAAAAGGGTGTGCGGTGGTCAACGGTGGGGGTGTCCTCCAACATTATTGATGCTTCTTATGCGGCCTTGCGCGACGCGATTGTCTACAAACTTTTCCGAGATGGTGCCAAACCGGGCGGCAAATTGAACGGCAATTCATCAAAGAAAAAGTCATAAAGGTGATGGCGGGAACAGACCGCAGAATAACGAAGTCCAAATCCGATGCAATGGCGGCGGTCGGACCGACGCCAGCGATTATTCTTATCGACCCTCAACTTGGTGAGAACATCGGCATGGTGGCGCGTGCCATGTTGAATTGTGGCCTAACAGATCTGCGTCTCGTTCGACCGCGGGACGGCTGGCCAAATGCCCAAGCCATTAGTTCGGCGTCCGGTGCAGATATCGTTCTTGAAAATACCAAAGTATTTAAATCTACCACAGAGGCACTCACCGATCTCAATCAGGTCTATGCGGCAACGGCGCGCGACCGGGATATGACCAAAGAGGTTGTCTCGCCGGCGCAGGCTGCTCAGGAAATTCGGAACGTCGGTAGCCAAAATTGCGGCATCATTTTCGGACGCGAGGCCAAAGGGCTGAAAAACGAAGATATCGTGCTTGCCAATAAAATTTTGATGGCACCGCTTAATCCTGGTTTTACCTCGCTCAATTTATCTCAGGCTGTGTTGCTGGTGGCGTATGAGTGGTACAAGCTGACCGATGAGACGCCGGACTCAGAATTGCGGATGAAAGATACTCGTCCTGCCAACACAGAAGAGATGGTCGGGCTATTTGAACATCTTGAGGCTGAATTGGATGCCCATGGATTTTTGCGGGTGAAGGAAAAAAGACCCGTCATGGTGCAGAATATTCGCAATGTATTTCAGCGCGCAAATATGACCGAACAGGAGGTGCGAACTTTTCGCGGCGTTGTTAAAAGTCTGGCAAAATTTCCGAGAAATTCCAAAAATAAAAAAGAATAATTATTTTACCGAACGAGTTCGACACCTTGGCGGGCCAATTCATCGGCGCGCTCGTTTTCTGGGTGACCGGCATGGCCTTTAACCCATTGCCAGGAAATCTGATGGATTTTGTTGAGAGCATCCAATTCACGCCAGAGATCGTGATTGACCCGTAGGCCGCCGCCTTTAACTTTGTAGTCTTTTGCTTTCCAGCCTTCGAGCCATTCGGTCATGCCTTTTTGGACATAGGTGCTGTCAGTATAGACGGTAACGGTGCAGGTTTTTTTAAGTGTTTTGAGCCCTTCGATGACGGCTTGCATTTCCATGCGGTTATTGGTGGTGTCTTCTTCGCCGCCAAAAAATTCTTTATCGGTATCCCGCCAACGCAGGATAGCGCCCCAGCCGCCAGGACCCGGATTGCCGCTGCATGCTCCATCGGTGAAGAGCTCCACCGTATTTTTCTTGTTATCTGTCATGCGGGCCTTCTAGCTCATCGGCATATTTATGAAAAGTGTTAATTAAGTGACAGTCACTTTTTTACACAAATTGACAACTTCCTTAATTAAGTGACAGTCACTTAATTACATACATTCACATCTTTTCCGAATCGTGATGGCGCTCACTTACAACTGTGTCGTAAATTACTAATTTAGGCCGGTTCAATTTCTATGATAGAATGTACCCTTCAATGATTGATGGGTAATGAACGGCCTTTAAGGGGGGTTATGAGTGCTTCCGTTGAGAATCGCTTGATTTTGTTAAGGCGTTTCGCCGCATATTGCACATTTGCTTTTGTGTTGGGATTGGCAGCTACGCTGTCGGCTGAAGTCGAGGCTGCGCGGGCCATTGATCTGCCAACAGAGCAAGGCCGTGAGCTCTCTTCGGAAAGCGAATTGATCTTGCGCCTCCAGACCATGCTCAAGAAGATGGATCATTATTTCGGCCCAGTCGACGGTCAAATGAATAACGATCTTGGCAAAGCGATTCGCGCTTATCAAAAACAACTGGGGAAAAATGTTGATGGTCTGGTAAGTGAAGAGCTCGCCAACCATATGGACACTCAAAGCCGAGTGGGCACTATGTTGCGCCGGCTTGAACAAATCAGGAAAACAGATATCGCCGCCGCCCGTCAGGCCTTGTCAGAGCGGGCTGAAACCCAGGAATTTTTGAAAGCGCAAAAAATTGATGAGGTTGCCGACCCGACCCGTGATGCCAGCCCGTGTTTTCGCGATCCGAAAGCAAAATGTTTGCTGGAAGAAGCGATGGAAAGTGCTAAGGCGATTCACAAACGCGAACTCCGTGATTGGGCATTTGGCGAAATTTTGGTGGCGCAGGCCAAAACCGGATTTATCGAGCAAGCCATCAAAACCGTTTCCAAAATCGGCGATGCCCGTCTGATCATCGTTGCTTTGCGGGATATCGCGCGCGCTCAGGCAAAAGCCGGGCGAATAGATGAGGCGTGGCAGGCGGCCCGCGTTATTCCAAGTGCCTTCCAACGGCTTGAAGCGTTTGCAGCAATTGCTGACATTCAGCTTAAAAATAAAGATCATGACGGGGCGCATGAAACCGCAGCGCAAATAGTTCTATTGTCGGCCAAACTTAAAAATCCTCTCCAACAGGTAACTTTATTGGCGCAGATGGCAGTGGTATTGGCCAAGATTGGTGATACTGGGGGTGCCGAAGAGGCGTTGACCCAAGCCCAAGTTCTGGCGCGGACCAAAGATTTTGAAAATCAATTGTCTTCGATGGAACGCGGCGCGGCACTGCGTCATGTCGCTTCGGCTTTTGCAGAAATCGGTCAGCCGCTTCGCGCGTTGTCGCTCATTAAGGAAGTATCCGGCGCTTATGATAAGACGGCTGTTTTAATGAGCGCCGCGACCGCACAAGCCGCAGCAGGCGATACCAAAGCAGCTTTAAACACTGCCCGGCGCATCAAAAATGAGCGATACAGTTCGGTTGTGATGGGCCGAATAGCCGTCGCCTTATCCGCCAAAGGCCAAAAACTGAAGGCAGCTGTCACCATCCGCCGTGCACTTTCAAAAGCGGTTGATATAGAACTTTCCTATGCACGGTCTTATGCGATAGGCCAATTGGCATTGTCGCTAATCGATATCGGTGTCCAAGATAAATCGGCGAACATTGAAAAAGCCGTCGAAACTACGCTTGAAATAGAAAATGACCGTCTGCGCGCATATGCTTTGTGGTCGGTTGCCGCCGCCCAGGCCAAAAAAGGCCTCATCAAAGAAACCAAAAAAACAGAGGTGTTGGCGGTCGAAGCCACGGACGCCATTGGCAGTACTCTCAGTCAAGTTTGGATGTTAAGCGATCTTGCCTCGGAAAACATTCAAGCTGGGCAAGTTGATCGGGCGGCGAACGCTTTTAATCGAGGAATCGCCATTGCGGAATCAATTGAAAATGCCTGGGGCCGCGCCCGCGCATTGGCCAAAATGGCCGCGACTTTATATGAATTTCGCTAAGTTCATTTAATCTTTTTTTGACGATAGAGTGCCTTGTAGCCCTCGGTCTGCTCTACTAAAGTCCCTCTCATAAAATCAATTATCTCATTACGGAGGAATTAACATGAGTGATGCAGTCGTAGCACAAGAAACACCTATCAAAGTTGACCTTGAAGAAGGTCAAAAATATGCATGGTGCAGTTGTGGCTTGAGTGATAAGCAACCGTTTTGCAACGGTTCCCACAAAGAAGCCGGTGAATTTAAACCAAACGTTTTTGTTGCTGAGACGAGCGAATCGCGCGCGCTTTGCGCCTGCAAGCAAACTAAAAACGCACCATTTTGTGATGGTAGCCACAATACACTTTGATTAATGATTTGAACGGGAGCGATGTTAGATGAACGTTAGGCATGGTTTAAACCTAACCGCTCTCGCTTGCTTTGGACTACTGCTCTCAGCCTGTGATACGGCGAAAGACCTTAATCCGTGGGCATCTAAATATCCAATTCCTGCGTGTCCAAAAGTTCAGCTTCTCAAAGACACGGATACGATAACGACCTATCGCTCAGGGCCCGGTCGCGATATCACCGATATTCGCTATGAAGCCGATCTCAAAGGGTTTAAAGGCGATTGCGAATATATTGGCAAAGACGGCGTTTATTCTTCGGTCAAGGTCACCCTCAAAGTAGGTTTTGATATTTCCCGCGGACCGGCAGAAAAAAGCCGTGTCATCGATGTTCGGTATTTTATCGCGATGCCGGAGTTTTATCCAAAACCTCAAGGGCGACAGGTCTTTACTGCACGGGCAAAATTCCCGCCCAATAGAAACACCATGCGGATCGTTGACGACGACGTTGAAATTTCAATCCCCATCACCAAAACACGCAAAGGGCCGTCCTCAAAAATCTATATCGGCTTTCAATTAACGCCCGAACAATTAAAATTTAATCGGCAAAAACGACAGATTCCTGGTGTCAGATAATGAGCGATACATTAAACGCCACGGTTCTGCATGATCTTCATCTTCACCTCGGCGCTAAGATGGTTCCCTTTGCTGGCTACGATATGCCGGTTCAGTATCCGGAAGGCATTTTGGCAGAGCACCGCCACACCCGGGATCAAGCCGGATTATTCGATGTAAGCCATATGGGCCAAGCGATATTGCGCGGCGATGATGTGGCCGCGGCTCTTGAGACCTTGGTGCCGGGGGATATTGCCGGTTTGAGTGAAGGCCAGATGCGCTACACTCAATTTACCAATGAAGCCGGCGGAATTCTTGATGACCTCATGGTCACCAATCGCGGCGACCACCTCTTTTTAGTGGTGAATGCAGGTTGCAAGGATGCGGACTTTGCCCATATTCAGGATCGTATTGGAGACCAAGTTGATCTCGAAATCCTCGAGGATCGGGGTTTGATTGCGCTGCAAGGTCCGAAAGCCGCTGATGTACTTAGCCGACACGCGGCAGATGTCGGGACGATGTCTTTCATGACCCTGCAAGATGTCGAGGTCGCCGGTATCTCGTGTCTGGTATCGCGTTCCGGTTATACCGGTGAAGACGGCTACGAGATTTCTGTCACGGCGGGTAAAGCCGTTGAGCTTGCTGAAATATTATTGGGCGAGGCAGAAGTTCAACCGATTGGCCTCGGTGCCAGAGATACCTTGCGCCTGGAAGCAGGGCTTTGTCTGTATGGTCATGATATTGATGAAATCACCTCACCGATCGAAGCTGGACTGCTGTGGTCAATAGGCAAACGCCGCCGGGAAGAAGGCGGATTTTTGGGCGCTGAGCGAATCATCAACGAAATCACCCATAAACCATCGCGCCGGCGGGTTGGAATTCTACCCGAGGGCCGAGCGCCGGCTCGGGATCACACCGAAATTTCCGACGCTTCTGGCGCTCAAATCGGCACTGTAACCAGCGGTGGGTTTGGTCCGACGGTCGGCGGGCCAGTAGCGATGGGATATGTGACAATCGAAAATGCAACCGCTGATACGACACTGCAATTGACGGTCCGAGGTAAAAGTTTAAATTCAAAAGTGGTCAAAATGCCGTTTGTAGAACAAAAGTATTATCGTGGATAAAGAACAGGAATTAAGAAGATGGCGACAGTAAAATTTACCGAAGAACATGAGTGGATATCCATGGATGGCGATGTCGGCACAGTTGGGATTTCAGATTATGCCCAGGGTCAGCTCGGCGATGTTGTCTATGTTGAGGTGCCGGAAGCAGGTGCCAGTTTCAACAAAGGCGAAGAAGCTGCTGTGGTTGAATCCGTAAAAGCAGCCTCCGAGGTCTATGCCCCGGTCGATGGTGAAATCGTTGAGGCCAATAAGGCTCTTGAAGACAATCCGGCGGCGGTCAACACCGATGCCGAAGGCGATGGCTGGTTCTATAAAATCAAAGTCACCAACGTCTCCGATCTTGATGGTCTGATGGATGAAGCTGCTTATAAGGCATATGTCGCGGAACTCGACTAATGCGTTATCTGCCTCTCACTGATGATGATCGGCAGGAAATGCTGGCGGCCATTGGCGCGCCAAATATAGAAGCGCTCTATAAAGATGTCGCCCAAGAGGTATTACTGGACAAGCCGGTTGATCTGCCCACAACAAAGGGTGAGATGGAGGTCGAGCAAATCATTGCCGGCTTGGCGGCGAAAAATTTAGGCGCTGGCGCGGCGCCGTTTTTTCTAGGCGCCGGCAATTACAGCCATCACATCCCGGCCTCCGCCGATCATCTCATTCAACGCAGTGAATTTCTAACCTCCTATACGCCGTATCAGCCCGAAGTGTCGCAAGGCACATTACAGGCTTTGTTTGAGTTCCAAACCCAGGTCGCGATGATCACCGGTATGGAAGTTGCGAACGCATCGCTTTATGACGGCGCGACGGGAACCGCAGAGGCGGCGATGATGGCTTGCCGGGTAACGCGGCGGAATAAAGTCATAATTTCAGGTGGGCTACATCCCCATTACAGTGAAGTGACCGCGACCAATGCAAAATTTTTAGATCTTAAAATTGTCACAAATCCTGCTGATCCGGAAGGCTTGGAAAACTCCGAAAGCCTCGCCGCGCAGATAGATGACGATACAGCCTGCGTGATTGTCCAAAATCCGAGCTTCTTCGGACAGGTTCGAAATCACTCCCAATTGGCAGAAGCCTGCCATGAAAAGGGCGCGCTACTGGTTGTTGTTGTTACAGAAATTGTGTCTTTGGGCGCGGTTATGGCACCGGGTGATATGGGCGCCGATATTGTTGCCGCAGAAGGCCAATCCATAGGCAATGCGCTCAATTTTGGCGGGCCTCATGTTGGTCTATTTGCGGTGCGCGAAAAGCACCTCCGCCAGATGCCGGGACGCCTGGCCGGTGAAACCGAAGATATTGAAGGCAAACGCGGCTGGGTGCTGACGCTGTCGACGCGCGAACAACACATCCGCCGGGAAAAAGCGACCAGCAACATTTGCACGAATTCAGGGCTTTGCGCCTTGGCATTTTCGATCCATATGACATTGCTGGGCGAAGCGGGCTTTACGCGGCTTGCCCATCTCAACCACGCCAAGGCCATTGAGCTGGCCGACAGGCTTGATGCCCTGTCAGGTGTCGACGTCATAAATGACACGTTTTTTAATGAATTTACGGTGCGCCTCAGCAAGCCCGCCGCCGACATTGTTGATCGCTTGGCAGCGCAAGGGATTTTGGCAGGTGTGCCGGCCTCGCGTCTCTATCCCGGCAATGATGATCTTGAAAATCTATTGATCCTGGCCGTGACCGAAACCGTCACGCCTTCGGATATGGATCGGCTCATCGACGCATTAGAGGGGGTCCTTTAATGAGTACAGTCACCGGAAATAGAGGTCTTCAACTCGAAGAAAAGCTGATCTTTGAACTAAACTCACCCGGCATGACGGCGGTTGATTTACCCAATCCTCATGAAATCACAAATGTAGAAAGCCGGCTCGGTAATGCGGCGCGTAAAAATCCCATTGGCCTGCCCGGCCTCTCGGAGCCGCAAGTCGTTCGCCACTATCTGCGTCTGAGCCAAAAGAACTTTGCCATTGATGGCGGGCTGTATCCGCTCGGCTCCTGCACGATGAAGCACAATCCGCGTCTCAACGAGAAGATGGCGCGCTTGCCCGGCCTTGCCGACATTCACCCATTGCAGCCGAAATCGACCGTTCAAGGTGCCTTTGAGCTGATGGATATGACGGCGCACTGGCTAAAGACATTGACCGGAATGCCGGCGATTGCGATGTCGCCTGCTGCGGGTGCGCATGGTGAACTTTGCGGCTTGATGAGCATTCGGGCGGCGCTTGAAGCCAGAGGCGATGCCCGGTCCCGCGTTCTTGTACCGGAATCAGCGCATGGCACAAATCCCGCAAGTGCGCATATGTGTGGCTATCAGGTCGAAACCATTCCGGCGACCGATCAGGGCCGGGTTGATTTAGCCGCGCTCAAAGGCAAGCTCGGCGATGATGTTGCGGCAATCATGGTGACCAATCCCAACACCTGCGGTTTGTTCGAAGATGAAATTATCGAGATGACCAAAGCCGTCCATGATATTGGCGGTTTGGTTTATTGCGATGGCGCGAATTTCAACGCCATTGTTGGCCGCGTACGTCCCGGCGATCTCGGCATTGATGCGATGCATCTTAATCTTCACAAGACGTTCTCGACACCGCATGGCGGCGGTGGCCCCGGCGCAGGCCCGGTTGTCTTGTCAGAGGCGCTCGCCGCATTCGCGCCGCTTCCCTATGTCGTGCACGGTAAAGACGGCTTTGATCTCATCGAGCAGGCAGACGATGCCGCCGAGTTTTCCAGTGATGCAAAACCCTACGGACGCATGAAAGGTTTCCACGGTCAGTTCGGCGTCTTTGTCAGGGCGCTCTCTTATATGCTGTCGATGGGCAGCGATGGCCTGCGCCAAGCTTCCAGCGATGCGGTGCTCAATGCCAATTATCTGATGGCCAAGCTCAGCGATCTTCTAACCGTGTCCTATGACGGCCCGTGCATGCATGAAGTTTTGTTCGATGATCGATTTCTCAAAGACACCGATGTGACGACCTTCGATTTTGCCAAAGCGATGATCGATGAAGGTTTCCATCCGATGACGATGTATTTTCCGCTGGTTGTTCATGGCGCGCTTTTGATGGAGCCGACAGAAACCGAAGGCAAAGAAACGCTCGATGAATTTGTTGGTGTGATCCGCGCTTTGGCGGAGAAGGCACAGTCGGGCAATACGCAGGATTTCAAGGCGGCACCGCGTTATACGCCGCGCCGCCGCCTTGATGAAACCAAAGCCGCCCGCAATCCCGTTTTGGTATGGAGCCCGGGGAGAGCCCCAGAATTGCAGGCGGCCGAATAGCGGGCTGAGGCCATGTCAATCCTCAGCCGGGCTATTTTTCCGATCATCGCCCAAGCCTTGGGGGTGTCTTCGGCGATGAAAGGCCATAACATCACGCCCATATCGGGGCCGAACGCTTTAGCCATAAGAAAGGCAGCCTCGGGGGTGATGAGATGTTTGAGATATTGCTGTTCCGATGAGTTGAGCCGTCCGAGCCCGGCTTTAAAAGACGGTACAAAAGCTCGGTCATAATCGATGTTATTGGTCTTTTGGTCTGGTGAGTTCACAACTGGTTCCTTTTTATTGTCCCCTCAAACGCCGGGCGCTTACTCCGTAAGCTTGGCTGCGCCGCATAAGCGGCGACCTGCAGTCGCAGGCGTCCTCTCCCTTGATGGGAGAGGGTTGGATGAGGGGTGGGTTACTAATTTCATTTACATTTATCTCCCGGCGACCGCGTGCTGGCGAGCTTTATGCCCGGCGTCGATATGTTCACCGTCCCAATCGGTCGTCACACAAGTCGGCTTGACGCCATTGAGCCACTGCTGGACAGACAGAAACGCACCGCCTTTAGAGCTCACCACGCCGCCATGTTTGTTGTTCGGCAAAACCCGAATGCATTTATAAGCATGCAAGGGCGCCGAGGTGTCCCATGGCAAGACGCGGGTGCCGCGCAGCATCTCCTTTTCGTTCGGCGCTATGCTTTTGCCCTCGAGCGTGAACAGCATGCCGTAGAGAAACACCTCGTAGGAATCGACGTTGGGATGTGTGTGATCCGGTATGTTGAGGTTGGGCCCACCGGTAAAGAGTTGCACCTGGAACTGGCCGCGTCTGAAGATGACCAGACCCGCATGGCCGCCGACAAAACTCATGGCGTCGTTGGCCGGCACCGTGATTTCGCCGTGATGGCGGGTGAACCAGCGTAAAAAATCGGTCGGCTCGTCGTCAAACTCCCGGCCGGTAATATCTTTAAGCATTCGCTTTCTCCGGCGACTTAACTTTTATGCCCCACAGAAAGCGGATAATCGGTGTGCCGTATTTCATCGCGAGATGGCCGAGAATGTGGCCTTTGGGCCAGCCGGCATAACGGTAGCCAAGCTCGGTGATCCAGGGCCGGATCAAGCCTGCAAGCGCGCGGCCAAACGTCATCGGCGCCCGCCGGGAGAGTGCAATCAGTGGCTCGGCGATGAGACGGTAGGTGTGGCTGACGCTATCCCAGTCTTCGCCATAGCCGCGAAACGGATTTTCGTAGCGTGAATAGCGTCGCTCAATGTCCCATTCCGCATCGCTGAACCAGCCTTGGCGATGCAGTTCAGCGCAGATGATGGTCGAGTTGTGAACGCGAAAGCCGCCGGCGATAAAACAATCACCGCCATCGACTTCGAGATTGTAGACCGTGCTGCCATAGCCATCGGCGAACACCGATCTGACCCAATAGATAGAGCCGTCGGCTTTGATGAGCTCCATGCCAGGCTCGATTTCGCGGGCAAACAGCCATTTGCCATTTGAGCACAAAAATGGGTGCGGCGGCGTGACACGCACGCCATCAATGTTGATCAGACGACGACGGCTCGAAATTAAATTTTCCAATACGGTCTGCGGGACGAGTTGGCCGAGCCCCGAAAAGGAGGCAATTTTGTCGCCCGCCTGAACATATTCGATCGGCATTTCCGTGCCATCCGCCATCAGGATCGGCGTGTCGCCGGTGAAGCATTCATCTCCGGCTCCTCCTGTTTCGTCGCCCATGTCGATGTTGTCGCCCTTACCGAACTAACGGTTTTGCCTGTATATGTATTGGTCTCGCTGCCAAGTAAATTACCGCCAATGTTGTCGTTTTGTTCTCCTAAAGAGTTTCCAAACATTTCATTGTGTGCACCGAAGATGGCCGAGCTGAGGTCTGCGGCTTCGTCGTCCATGGCCGCCATGCCCATACCCATGCCACTGGTGCTCATGCCGCTGAGACTGGCGCCGGAGGTGCCGGTTGCGACAGCGCTTGTTGTATCGCTTGTTGAATTTGGTCCGCCCCAGGGATCGATTGAGGTGCCGTAAGCTGTCATCGCGGCACTTG
>Ga0066376_10001584_pt1 | contig 21980 bp, 21 predicted proteins | sample Knorr_S15_td_Bot_FD_77009 | JGI IMG/M metagenome (GOLD analysis project Ga0066376, IMG submission 77009) | Marine microbial communities from Southern Atlantic Ocean transect - Knorr_S15_td_Bottom_ad_5009_LV_A | ecosystem: Environmental > Aquatic > Marine > Oceanic | place: Southern Atlantic...
ACGGCCTGCGAGCTACACCGAAATCCTGGCCCGGCATTCACCCCGCCCACAGCAGTTTGATGACGTTGCGCCGGCCCCGTTGTTCCACGGCGTTAACTACCAGGCATGGCCGGACATCCTTGGCGGGATCAAGCGCTATATGACCTCAGACCCGGCGGGCCTGCTCACGTATCACGACCTTGAACGAGGGGATCAACTGTTTGATGAGTTGAGCGCGATCGTTGACCCCGTTGAAAGGGACAAGCGGCTCCGGCAGCTCAATCGTGAGATGTACGAGGAGTACTGGGCCATCCCGGTCGTATGGCGGCATGAGGTTTACGGGCTGCGATCGGACTTGAGCGGATGGGCGCCGACGAACGGAACCGCGTCTGACCTCAGGTTTGAGACCGTGCGGGGCGTGGCGGCTGGCTAGTTAGCCTTGCCAGCGATGGACGCTTCGTGCTGTTCGTCAGCGTGGTAGGACGAGCGGACCAGCGGTCCTGATGCGACGTGATTAAAACCCATCGCCTCGCCGGCCACACGGATCTTTTCGAACTCGTCCGGATGGTAGAACTTGATGATGGGGTGATGCCGTTTGGACGGACGGAGGTACTGACCGACGGTAAGCAGATCGCAGTCGTTCGCCCGCAGGTCCTCCATCGTCTGGAGCACCTCGTCCATCGTTTCTCCTAACCCAAGCATCATTCCGGATTTGGTGACGCCGTCCGGGCGCATCTCTTTTGCTCGCTTCAATAGTTCAAGCGACAGATCGTAATCGCCAAGCGGTCGTACTTTTCGGAACACGCGTCTTACCGTCTCAATGTTGTGGTTCAACACCTCGGGCCGGGCGTCCATTACTCGTTGTAACGATTCACGATCACCGCCAAAGTCCGGGATAAGCACCTCAACCTTGCAGTTGGGCACAGCTTTGTGGACAGCCTTGATGGTCATGCCAAAGATCGTAGAACCGGCGTCCTCCAGGTCGTCTCGGTCGACGGAGGTGATGACGGTGTATTTGAGATCCATGTCCTTGATCGTCTGGGCCAGGCGGAACGGCTCTGCCCAGTCGGTTTCGGTTGGTCGCCCCGTCTTCACGTTGCAGTAGGAACAGGCCCGGGTGCAGGTGTCGCCCAGGATCATGAATGTGGCGGTGCGACGGTCCCAGCAGTCTCCGATGTTCGGGCAGGCGGCTTCTTCGCAGACTGTGTGGAGGTTTGCGCCCCGCATGCGCTTTTTCAGGTCGGAGTAGTTTTCTCCGCCCGGCATCGGAACTTTGAACCACTCCGGAAGCCGGCGTTCGACTTTTCGGGCTGCTGGAATGCTCGGTGCGGCTGCAATTTCAGGACTGGGTTCGATTACCAATTTTCGGTACCAAACTCCGTGTCTGGCTCCGATCTCGGTATTTAGATGCATCGCCAGCTTTATTACTTCTTACGGATAGGAAGCATAGCAAACGAACGGTCGGCAATCGAATCCCATCGGCTTTTCTACGATCCAGCGGTAGCATAGATGGTTCCGGAAGCCTTATTCGTGGCGTGCGTCCGGCCGTGGGCGGCTTATCGAGCCGATCACGGAAGTACACAATGATTTCAGATTCGAGTCGATTTGGCGTCTGCCAGCGCTGACAACAAGGGCAACAAGCCCAGGAACAGGTCTAGAGGCCGACGCAGGTACAAGGGCCCGTGGCCTACGGACGAGCTCGGCATCGATCGAGGCGACACGTTTGACGTGGTGCTTGGTCCGATGAACGAGCGCGGTGAACTGTGGGCGGACTACAGGGACGTCCGGGTACTGGTCGAAGGCGGGATCCCCGGTGAGTCGGTCACGGTTGAGGTGCTGCGGCGATTTCCGGAGCACCTCGGGACCCGTGTCTTGGAGGTGGCGGAAGCGTCACCGGATCGTCGCGTGCCGGAATGCCAGTATGCAGCCGTATGCACGGGTTGCCAGTGGCAGCACGTTACATACGAGCGACAGCTCCAGTTCAAGCGGGACATGGTGATTGACGCCCTGGCATCTGAAGAGTCGGTGAAGGATGCGCCCGTCCTTCCGACCCTCGCCGCTCCACGAGAGCTCGGATATCGCAATCACGCCCGCTTTAGCGTCGGACGAAAGTACGGCGAGGTTGGGTACGTCAACGCGATCACGCGTTCGCTCGTGCCGGTTGAGCGTTGTTTGCTGATGGACGACTCGATCAACGAGGTCCTTAAGGCGACTCAGCGGCGAGTGAAGGGGATGACGCAGTTCTCTGTGAGGGTGGGTGTTGGGACCGGCGATCGCCTGGTGCAGCCCCGCCTCCACGACGATGACGGCGAACCGATGGGCATCGAATCCGGTGGACAGCATCTGCGTGAAATGATGCTGGGGCGGGAGTTTCGGGTCGCCGGCTCGTCGTTCTTCCAGGTCAACACCGGTCAGGCGGAACGAATGGTCGAGATGGTCCGGGACCGACTTGAGCTATCAGGCAAAGAGGTTCTTATAGACGCCTACGCAGGTGTCGGTGTGTTCGCCATACTGCTTGCACCGTATGTCCGCAAAGTGATCGCCATCGAAGACTCTCCGTCCGCAGTGGAGGACGGAAAACGAAACGCAGAAGGACTGGACAACGTGGAGATGGTTCTCGGTCGGGCGGAAGTCGTGCTGTCCGAGTTCGATTCTCATGTAGACGCCGTCATCCTGGACCCGTCGCGCAAGGGCTGCCATCCGGACGTGATCGCTGCTGTGGAGCGTCTCGCCCCGGACCGTTTGGTGCTAATTTCGTGCGATGTTGGCTCGATGGCGCGCGATCTGGCAGCACTCGTGGCCGGCCCGTTCGTCCTGGAGGAGATTCAGCCCGTTGACATGTTCCCGCAGACGCGGCACATCGAAAACGTGTCGTTTCTGCGCTATGAGGCCTGAGCGGTACATGGTTTTGTTACACGGGATAATTACGGCGTGGGGCGGCGATGTAAGCCGTCTGGGCGTATCATTTAGGCACGATGATTGAGCCCTCGACGCCGTCGAACCGCCAGCTTCAGGGCGTATCGACCGTAAACATGCCGCACCTTGTGCTGGCGTCCGGATCCCCTCGCCGCGCCCAGATCCTGGCCGCGGCCGGATTAGAGGCGGACGTACGTCCCACGGATACGCCTGAGCATCGGCGTACCGGCGATCGAACTCCCGAGATGTGGGCGCGTCGCCTGGCGTCTGACAAAGCGGCGAGCGCCGCCCGAAACATGTCGGACAGCGTGACGCTGGGGGCGGACACAATCGTGGTAATCGACGGCGAGGTGCTTGGCAAGCCGTCCGGGCCGCAAGAAGCGGAAGAGACGCTGCGCCGGCTTCGTAACCGACCGCACCGGGTCATTACGGCGGTCGCGCTGGATGGCCGCGCCGGCAAATGGTCAGGGTGGTCTTCCACCGATGTGCAGATACGTGATTTAAGCGACATCGAGATCGCAGAGTATGTATCGTCGAGGTTGCCTCTCGACAAGGCCGGTAGCTACGGCATCCAGGACCAGCCCTTCAACCCGGCCGATTTAATCAAGGGCTGTTATTTGAACGTGGTCGGGCTGCCGTTGTGCCTTACAGGTGAGCTTTTCGATCTTGCGGGACTGGCTTTGAAATTTGAATGCGGTGACTGTTCAAACCCCATGAACACAGTGGCGGCGCAGTCGTGAATTTCTTAGGAATCGGTGGATTTGAACTTATCATCATCGCCGGACTTGCGTTTTTCCTGCTCGGGCCGAAGAAGATGATCGAGACGAGCCGGAGCGCGGGGAAGCTGATTCGTGAACTTAAGGCCGAACGTGACAAGTTCACGGACATGATCATGACCGAGTTTGACGATGCGGACGATAAGCCTGCGCGCCCGTCTCAGGGGTCTGCCGCGACGGACTCTACGACGGACCCTGAAGTAACACCTGAGGCTCCGGTGGGCGCCGTTAGCAGGCCCCGGGGGCGGATGCAGGGGATTCCCGATGAAGGCCGCTCGGATGCGTCTGAAGACGACGCGACGGAGACGTCCGAAGAGGACGATGACCCCGGTACGCCTGCCGGCGGATCGGCATGAACGACCTGAAAACGCCGTTTTCGGCCCATTTCAGGGAGCTGAAACGACGGCTAATCCACACGATTCTGTTCTTCTTTACGGCGACCGGCATCGCCCTTGTGTTCCATCGGCATATCCTGCGCTGGTTGCTGGCGCCTGCTGATGACCTGAACGGGAGCGCAGAAGGTTTGACGATCTTCACGGACCTGACGGAGTTCTGGGGCGCGGTCGTAAAAATCTCTGTGCTGACCGGGATTGCAGTCACGACGCCGTTTATGCTGTTTCAGATCGCTCGATTTGTGTCACCGGGGCTCAAGTCAAACGAGCGTCGCTGGGTGTGGGTTCTGCTTCCGGCCAGCGTGTTGTCGTTCGCCGCAGGTGTAGCCTTTGGCTACTACGTCCTGCTTCCTCCTGCGATCAACTTCCTTTTGAACTTCGGAGGAGACATCGCAACTCCGTTCATACGGATTGGCTCTTATGTGGGCCTTGTTACGTCGCTGCTGTTTTGGCTCGGCGCGATATTTGAGTTGCCGATCGTGATCTTCTTCCTGGCGAAAATCGGTGTCGTGACGCCGCAGTGGCTGGCCGGAAAACGCAAGTGGGTCGTTGTCCTGGCTTTCGTGGCCGGAGCGATGATTACGCCGACGTTCGATCCGGTGAACCAGTCGCTGGTTGCTGGACCGATTATTGTTCTGTACGAACTCGGATACTGGCTTGCCAGATTTGGCGTGCGAAACAAGGGCAAGCGTGATGTCGAGGCCGCGGCCGGTACATAAGGGCGTCAGTTAGTAGGCTCAACCAACCGTTGACGCATCAGTCAGCTACGACGTCCGACCTATAGGATAAAAAGAAAAAGACCCGCCGGTGAGGCGGGTCTTTTCATCAGATCAATTTACGTTTAGACGGACTAGATGCCGCTCTTGTCGTCGCTCTTGTCGTCTCCGTCGTCGTCGTTTTTACCGGTTAGCGACCGACGGAACTCGCGTATCCCTTTGCCAAGGCCCCCGCCGACTTCAGGTAGACGGCCGATGCCGAACACGACAACGATGATCACTAGGATGATGATTAGTTCGAGCGGGCCGATCCTCGGCATCTTGCGTTACTCCAGAAATATTGCGGACTACAACGGACAATGACGATCACGATCACGATCCGTGCAAGAGCCAAGTATACGCCCGTGGAAACGGTTTGTTCCTGATTTGCCTGCGAGGATTATCCGATGTACCGCCACACGGCCACGAGGCGACTCAACACCTCTACGTTTGAGGCGTCACATATGATTGGATCCATCTGACCGTTCTCGGGCTGCAGGCGTACTTTATCGCCTTCCCGATAGAAACGTTTCAGAGTCGTTTCGTCTTCCAGCTTCAGCCGGACAGCCGCCGTCTGACCGTTCTCAACCCGACTCGTCTGCTCCATGATGACCAGGTCCCCGTCCGCGATCAGGGCATCAATCATGGATTCGCCCTTAACTCTCAGTGCGTACAAACCTTCTCCAGAGCCTGTGATGGATTGCGGCAGATCGATGGTCTCAACGCCCTGGGAGTCCGCCGATGGCAACGGGAACGGTTCTCCCGCTGCGACCGTGCCAAGTAGGGGAATCGAAACGGTGTCCGGGAACTCCGCTCGACGTCCGCTGCCGTTGACGAGCTGAAGACCTCGTGACACATCGGCGTCACGGTTGAGGTACCCCTTCTCGGTCAAGGCTCGAAGGTTGTAGTCGACCACCGAGGTCGAGCTGATCTCACATCCGGCCTGGATATCCCGAATCGTCGGCGGATATCCGTTGTCGTCCAGGAATTCCTCTATGAACCCGAGGATCCGTTGCTGTCTTTCGGAGAGCTCTCGCATCTACTTGTCCGTCCGTGGGATGTCGAGTGGCGAAACAACTTCCCCCGACATTTGCCGAGCACATTCCGCACTAATGTTCTGAAAGCTAGCAATGCCCGGCGGGTGTGTCAACGCGACGGTGGCACACCAAAAGCGTGTTTTAGCATCCGGGCGGGTAGCTCTTCCGGCTAACGAGGGCTCCCGAACTGTCGTACAGGCCCGCCTCGTCGGGCGTGCTGTTGTTCCAGATGCTGGATCCTCGACCGAAGCTGAATCCTCCGGACTCAGGGTGAATCTCGTTCGTGTACACACGGATCGATTCGTTGGCGTTCAGGATAATTGTCGGGAACTGGAATGTAGGTGTTCCGTCGGCGATATCTGTGAGCGTCCACCCGCCGATATCAGCGCCCGAACCGCCCGTGTTCGTGATCTCGACGTACTCATCGGACTCCGAAGTCGGCACGACCCCGTCGAAAAATATGCAGGCGATTATGAGGGAGGCCGGCGGCGCGGTGTCGGTACAGGGGTTGGTGTCGGGCTCGGAATCAGCGTCGCCGTTGGAGTCACCGCGGGTGGTTCAGGCACCGTCGTTGGAGTGGTTGTGGGAGGAAGAGGCGGGGCAGTTGCGGTTGGTGGATTGGGCGTCGATGTTGCAGTGGGCGGCACCGGTGTCGCGGTGGGGACTAGAGCCGTTGTGACCAGTGGAGTCTGGGTCGGTGTCGGGGGTTGATGTTAGTTCGCGCGATTGGATGGAGGAAGTCATCGTGCTCGTAACCAGAGCTTGCGGGGAGGGAATTGGCGATGGACTCAGACCGGGTGAAACAGGAGCGACGGGTGTCGCGGGTAGTTGGGTGTGGGTCGGTGAAATGACACCTACGTTTGCCGCCGGCGTAAATGAGGCCTCTATAACAGCTGAATCATTCGGCTGACTGGCCGGGATTCGCTCTAAAGGAGTCGGTGTGCTGCTACAGGCAACAACAACCATGAGGAACAGAGCGAGGCCAAACGGCGACGCGATGTGGCGGGAAACGGATTTCCGCTGATTAATGTCCGCCGGGGTCCTGATCGTGTCCTGCGTGATCGTGCCCGTGACCCTGGTGGTCGGCATGATCGTGCTCGCCGTGGGAATGCCCGTCGTGGGCATCGGCCAGCTGATCATGCGAATCGCCGAAAGAGATCCCTTCAAGGGTTTTAGGGGGATCCTCGGGACCTTCCGCTTCACCGAACGAAACGTAATGAGGTGGTGGATCGTTGAACACCAGGTAGGCAGAGCGAGACGACGCCGAAAGTCGCTCGGCGGCGCCGAACCACACAACGTCCGGCCCGTTTAGCAACTGCGTCGGGCCGCCACTTGCTTCGCCACGGAGGCGATCGCTTATCGGCGCACCATTCGGCTCTCCGACGCCCCATTGCACCACTCCCTCGTAGTCGCTTGGCAGGACAAATCGCCAGTGACGGACGAATCCGAAATGTGGCCTTACCTCAACGGCGACGTGGTTTTCCACACCATTGTATGGATGGTGGACGCTCCAGCCGTAATGAGTCCGGGGTTCACCCGTTCCGGGGCTGTTCTCGTGTCCGTGATCCGGCTGCGTCAATGTACTTCGCGCGCCGGGTTAGGAATCCTGGTCTGCGCGCGCCCGGTTCAAATTCCGGGCGAGACGGGAGATACGCCGTGCCGCATTGTTCTTGTGAACAACACCTTTGCTCGCTGCGATGGCGAGTGCGCTCTTCGCTGCGGCCACTGCTGCCTGAGTCTCTTCCGACGTGGGGTCTTCATGGATAGCGACACGGGCTGCGGCAACCCTGTTGCGTGCGAGCGATCGAATTGGTCCGTTGCGCTCTGCTTTGCGTTCTGCGACTCGGCGGGCCTTCGCTGCGGGCATTTTTCGTCCGTTCTCCTCAGAAAAATACGGCGCCTTGCGCCGGATCGGGGACCGGGCCGCTATCTGTGCGACCGGGTTAGTTTGTGGTTCTTCGTGAGCTTAATCAGCTTGAAATTAGGGCCGATTATTCAGCGCCCTGCCTCTGGACAGATTGCACGCCGGGAACTGCATTCAATCGTGCGCACAATCTGGTCAATTGCTCAACCCCACTAGTGTACACCGTGAGTTCAATCATCGAGCGGCCGTAGATCTGTTGTTCACTGGAATGAATACGATGGATGTTGGCCTTTTCGCGGGACACCACGGCGGTCAGATCACTCAACAGACCAACCCTGTCCCAGGCGTCTATCTGGAGACGTGAGGGGTAGCGATCTGCAAGGTGGCCCCATGCGACCTCGACGGACCGTTCTGGCTCTAGCCTTGCTCGCAAATTGGGGCAGGTCTGCAAATGAACCGTCACGCCGCGCTCTCGAGTGATGTACCCGGTGATCGTATCGCCGTACACGGGAGAACAGCAACGTGCCAGCCTCGTGACGGCCTGTTCGATTGTCGGGTCGTTGGAGAGGACAACGACGCCATGCCGTGAGTCGTTTTCATTACGTTCTTTGTGCACCATGTCTGGATCGCCCGAGATATCGATCAGACCACGAACGATGTCTGCCGGCTGGATTGCGCCGCTTCCCAGCGCTTCAGCCAGTTCATCAGCTGACTCGAATTGGAGCGTCGCTGCGATCTCCTCTTCCGGAGTGGACGACTGCAACTGGGTTACCTGTCTTTGCAGCAACTCGCGCCCACGCTGAACGTTCTCCTCACGCCGTTGCCGCTTGAACCATGTGCGCACCTTCTCTCGCGCACTTGCCGTGACAATGAAGCCGAGGTCCGGATTCAGCCAGTCCATACTGGGTCCACGTTCGCTACGGGACTTGCGGATTTCTACCGTATCGCCGTTCTCAAGCACCGTATTGAGGGGCACGATTTGCCCGTTGACCGAGGCCGCGACCGTATGGTGGCCGAGGTCCGTGTGTACGCGGTATGCGAAATCCAGCGGGGTTGAACCGCCCGGCAACTCTTTGATCTCGCCCATCGGCGTGTAGACGTACACCTGATCCCGGAGAATGTCGGTCCGCACGGTGTCCAGGTACTCGCTGTCGCCTTCCAGATCCTTCTGCCAATCAAGGAGCTGGCGGAGCCACGACATCCGTTGCTCAAAGTTGTCGTCGGAGTCGCTATCGCCATCTTCTTTGTAAGCCCAGTGTGACGCCACGCCATTTTCGGCGAGGTCATGCATACGGCGGGTGCGGATCTGCACCTCAACAGGCGCGTTTTCCTCGCACATGACCGAGGTGTGGATCGACTGGTACAGGTTTTCTTTCGGGCTGGCGATGTAGTCGTCAAAATTACCCGGGACCGGTCGCCACAGTTTGTGAACGATCCACAGCACGCGGTAGCACTCTTCCTCGGACGAGACGAGTACTCGAAGGGCCGTCAGGTCCTGGATGTCGTTGAACTGTCGGCCCTGTTCTGCGTAGCGGTGCATTTTCTGATAAATGCTGTAGAGATGCTTCGGGCGGCCGTGGACTTCTGCCGGGATGTTGTGCTCATCCAGCTCGTCCTGAAGGATCTTCATGACGCGCTCTGTGTACTCCTCCCGCTCGGCCCGTTTCCGTTTGATCAGCCTGTAAACGGATCGGTACTGTCGGGGTTGCAGATGCCGGAACGCCTCGTCCTCTAGCCGCCATTTCAGGTCCCACGCGCCGAGTCGGTGCGCCAGCGGGGCGTAGATATCAAGCGTTTCTCTTGCGATGGCGATACGGCGGTCGTGCGTATGTGCGTCCAGGGTCCGCATGTTGTGCAGGCGGTCCGCCAGCTTGATGAGGACGACCCGGACGTCTTCCGCCATGGCCACGAGCATCTTGCGCATGCTCGCCGCCTGGCGTGCAGTTCGCTCGTCCTGTGGGATGTCACGATCGAGCGCGAAGTTTGGCGTGTTGACCCGATCGCCCCTTGTGAGGACATCGATAGAGTTCATCTTTGTCACGCCATCGACCAGCTTTGCGACCTCATCGCCAAAGCGTTCTTCGATCTGCTCTCTGGTGATTTCGCAATCTTCGATCACGTCGTGCAACAGGGCAGCGGCCAGCGTCGTGGCGTCCATGCGGCGTTCCGCAAGAAACTCTGCCGTCGCTATCGGGTGCTCGACGTAGGGCTCGCCGGACAGACGCGACTGTCCCGAGTGGGCGTTCGTAGCGAATTCGAGAGCGCTCCGCACAAACTCCGCGCGGTCTTCCGCCATGTAGGAGTCGATCTTTGTCAGGAGCGTTGTGGCTGGCATATGTGTCTCTGTGACCACCGGGTGGGAGCTCAGAGGAGAATTACACCCGGGTCACCCATTATGAATGTTCTGATTTTACGATGTTGGGAAGCTGACTCCAAGTGGGCGTAACGACGGCGGATTTCCGGTCTAGTCCTTGGGCACGTGGGGCAACACGCGTGCGAGTTCGTCCCGGTCGAACGTGGGCAGTGTTTTATCGACGCCTCCTGTGCGGAGCGTTAAGCCGTCTTCAGGTGGTCTGATCTCGCCGATGTCGACTGCCGGGATTCCTGCTTCGACAACGGCGTCGATCACTTCGGACGCTCTCTCGGGCCCGGCCGTTATCAGCAGTGCACCCGATGAGATCAATCCCCACGGATCCACGCCTAAGGCACCACATAACTCTGCCGCCTCCGGCAGGACTGTGACGGCGCTCTCGTTGATGGTGACGCCGGTCCCTGAAGCGGTTGCGACTTCGGCCAGCGCCGTGGCGAGGCCGCCTTCTGTGGGGTCATGCATGGAGGTGACGCCCCCGGTGGCGTGCGCCGCCCGCGCCTCAGGCACCACGCTGATCCCCGGCTCGTACAGGTAGTTCGCGGCCCGGTCGATCACATCCGCGGCAACTCCGGCGCTCTCTAGTTGCGGGCGCATTTCGCATGCAAGCAGCGACGTCCCTTCGATAGCGATCCCTTTTGTCAGGATCACGCGGTCGCCCGGGCGTGCGCCCGCCGTCATAACCTCGTCGCCCTTTGGGACCTCGCCCAGCATTGTTCCGGAGATGATCGTTCGGGGCAGATCGAGCGTCATTTCCGAATGGCCGCCGATCATGGTGACCCCGAGCGCGTCGCACGCTTCTACAAGCTGATCGAATACCAGTTCGACCTCGATCGGGGTTGTGCCGACCGGGAAGAGTGCGGTAGCCAGGAACCATTTTGGTACCGCCCCACAGCACGCGATGTCGTTGGCGTTCACCTGGACCGTGTACCAGCCGATCAAGTCGGTTGCGAAGGTCACGGGGTCGGTCTTGGCAACTAGAAGTGTGTCGCCAAAGTCCAGGAACGCGGCGTCTTCACCGACGCCCGGGCCTACTATGACCCGCGGATCGTCACGATGGATTTTTGCCAGGAGGCGTGACAGTAATTCGCTGGGCAACTTACCGGCGGGCAGGCCTTCGTCAGACGGGTTAGGAGTCATCGAACTCAGGGTTCATTTCCTCTAAATACCTATTGATCAACCGGCAGTCCCCGGTGTACTTGAAACTGGTGGACGATCATGCAGGCGATTGTACGGCCCGCTCAAGTCCCAACTCCGTATGTTGCCGTTCCCGTTCTACAATGCCGTCGGCCACCTTCACCACAAGACAGAAAGACCACACATGCCCGAGATGACCGGCGCAGAAGCACTTCGACGATCGCTTGAGGCGGAGGGCGTGGACACGGTGTTCGCACTCCCCGGCGTCCAGATCATGGCGGCGTTCGACGCCCTTCATGACAGCCAGGCCATCCGGCTGGTCAGTACACGTCACGAGCAGACGACCGCGTACATGGCGGATGGGTATGCCAGGGTCGCTCGCAAGCCCGGAGTGGCTCTCGTTGTGCCCGGACCCGGCGCTCTGAACGCTTCAGCGGCCATCGGCACGGCTTACGCTTCTTCGTCACCAGTACTGCTCATTTCTGGACAGATTCCAAGCAGCTCGCTCGGCAAGGGCGAGGGCCAACTGCACGAGGTTGAAGAACAGCTCGATATCTTCAAACCGATCGTCAAGTGGAACACCCGGGTCTCATCAGTAGCGGAGATCCCGGGCGCCATTCACGAAGCTTTTAAGCAGATGACCACCGGCCGGCCGCGACCGGTCGAGGTGGAGATTCCGCCGGACATCCTCGCCGCCACCGGCGAAGTGGAGATACTGGAAGCCGAGCTTTACCCGGTCGCGCAGCCCTCAGAGGACCTCATAGCCCGAGCCGCAGAGGCGCTTGCCGGGGCGGACCGGCCCGTCATTGTTATCGGCGGTGGAACACTGCGCGCTGAGGCGGGGCCAGAGGTGGCCGCTATCGCCGAGATGCTAGACGCTCCCATTGTGGGAACGCAGCAGGCGAAGGGCGTTGTGCCGGCGAGCCACACGCAGTACGTGGGTGTGCACTATGCGCAGGTCGGCGTCAGTGGTGAATTGCTTGGCGATTCCGATGTGATCCTGGTCGCCGGAACTCGCTTCATGGTGCCCGGGTTCAAGGCGAACGGGCAGACGATTATTAAGATCGATGTCGATCAACGAGAGCTGGATAAAGACCACGGCACGACGATCGCCATAAACGCGGATGCCAGAGCCGGACTCGCAGCGATTGGCGCTGCCCTCCGCGCACGTGGTGTCGAAGACGCGGCGTCCGGCTCAGGTGAGCGAGCTGCCGAATATCGCAGCAAACTGAAAAAATTCATGAACGATGAGGCTCCGGACCAGATGGCCTGGGTGAAAGCGGTCCGAGACGCGACCGATGACGACGCTATCGTGATCTCTGGAATGACCAATATTGGCTACTGGAGCCATGTCGCGTATGAGGTCGAGGAGGGCGGAGAGTTCATCACCTCCGGCTACTTCGGCAATCTGGGGTTTAGCTTTCCGACAGCGCTCGGAGCCAAGGTCGCGGCCGGCGATCGCGCAGTGGTCGCCTTATGCGGCGACGGTGGTTTCATGTACGCCCCGCAGGAGCTGGCGACGGCGAAACAATACGGCATCAATCTTGTGGTGATCGTGTTCGACAATGGCGCGTTCGGGGCGTCACGGTGGGATCAGGAGCAGCGCTACGGTGACAGGGAGATCGGTACAGAGTTCTTCAACCCTGACTGGGACACCCTTGCGGCCGCTTTCGGCATACGCTCTCAGGGAGTGGACTCTCCGGGTGATTTGCAGACCGCCTTGCGTGAAGCGATCTCACTATCCGAGCCGTCGCTGATCCACGTCACCCTGCCCATCATGGCGCCGCCATTCCAGCTCGCCTGATTACGGGAATCCGTTAACCGTTCAAAAAAAACAGCCACCGTCCCGCGTTCTATTCGGCGCGTCGGAAGCAAAGTCCAAACGATCCCTTCACATTGCGTAATGTGTATCGTATTTATGTATGCACGAACAAAATAATTCGTCCGTACGAATACAGTATGAATTAGCTTAGTGAATCATGGTCCGTGAGAACTTCGTGAGGATCACTATATCCGCGATATTCATAGTTGACTTCGCACGCACGAACATTCAGTATCGTGCACACATCTTTTGATGGTTGTGCGCACTAACAACACATTTATCGCATTTTCAAAGGGTCCAGCCAACGTGCTGAGCCCGATGTAACCAAACCGAGTGACTTCTCTGATATCGAGATGTTCGTCGCCCGAGATGAAAGGCTCCTGAACGAGGAATGACGACCGAAATCCCGAATTTTCTGGCCCGGCGCACAATTCTGATGGCGTTGGGCCTGGCGGCAGTGCTGGTCCTGGTAATCGCATGTTCCTCTGACAATAACAACGACTCTTCAGAGAACTCAGGTCCTTCCGATGAGGGCGGCGAACTGATTATCTACTCCGGCCGAAGTGAGTCTCTGATTGCTCCACTGATAGAGAAATTTGAAGCGGCAACAGGTATCGATGCGAAGGTGAACTATGCCGGAACCGGCTCACTGGCAGCAACGCTTCTGGAAGAAGGAGACCGATCTCCTGCAGACGTGTTTTTCGCACAGGACCCGGGTGGACTGGGATCGATCATCGAACTCGTGAAGCCGCTCTCGGACGAACTGATCGGCCGCGTGCCTGACTGGGCGCGATCGTCGGATAACCTCTGGGTTGGTATTTCGGGTCGAGCGCGAACGGTTGTGTACAACACAGACGCTCTTTCTCCGGAGGATCTTCCGGACACCCTGGAGGGGTTCACGGACCCGGTGTGGAAGGGTCGCATCGGCTGGGCGCCGACCAACGGCTCTTTCCAGGCGATGGTTACAGGTATGCGGCTCATCTGGGGTGAAGAACGAACACGCGACTGGCTGGAAGGCATCGTGGCAAACGAACCGAAGGTGTACGCCAAGAACACGCCGACTGTTGCCGCCACCGGCTCCGGCGAGGTCGAAGTTGGATTCGTGAATCACTACTATCTCCATCGTTTCCTTGCCGAGGAAGGCGATGGCTTTGCCGCAAGGAACTACTTCCTGCCGGGTGGCGGTCCGGGATCGGCGATTCTGGTTACAGGCGCTGCGATTCTGAAGACGGCCGACAACGCCATCGAGGCTGAACGTTTCCTGGATTATCTTTTGAGTGCAGAAGCACAAAGCTACTTCGCCGAGGAGACGTACGAGTATCCGCTTATCGATGGCGTGGAGCGCGCAGACATGCTGCCCGATCTCGCCAGTCTGAGCACCCCTGATATCGACGTTTCTGACCTCGGTGATCTGGCCGCCACGCAGAACCTTCTACGTGAGTTCGGCGCTTTGCCATGAACCGGACTCGGGTGATCGGCGAGGAGGCTCCTGTTGGGTCCGGGTCAACCTGGACGCATCGCAGGCTGCTGCCGCCCTGGCTCAGGCGTGAACCGCTATCGCTGTGGCTGGCCGCGATCGCAGTAGCGGGGGCCGCAGCATTGCCCGTCCTGTACCTGGTTGTCCGGGCGGCGGAGTCCGGCGAATCAGCGGTGGATTCGATATTCGACTTCGACACCCTCGCCATCCTCTGGCGATCAATCCAGCTAATTGTGTTGGTGACTCTGGGTTCGGTATTGATCGCGGTTCCGCTTGCCTGGCTCACCGTTCGCACGGATCTGCCTTACAGGCGCGCCTGGGCCGTAGCATCGGTCCTGCCTCTTGCAATTCCCAGCTACGTTGGCGCGCTGGCCTTCATATCGGCGTTCGGGCCGAAAGGCCTGCTCCAAGGCTGGCTTGAAGGACCTTTTGGCGTCGACCGCCTGCCCGATCTTTACGGACTTACGGGCGCATCGGTGGTCTTGATCCTGCTCAGTTATCCATACGTGTTCCTGACCGTAAGGGCGACCCTGTGGCGGCTTGAGCCGGAGATGGAAGAGGCGTCGTGGACACTGGGTCGGTCCCCGTGGCAGACCTTCAGGCGGGTAACGTTGCCTTTGCTCTACCCGGCCATCGGCGCGGGTGCGCTTCTCGTCGCGCTTTACACACTGAGTGATTTCGGGGCCGTGGCACTGCTTCAGTACGACACATTTACCCGTGTGATCTTTAACGAGTACAACAGTGCATTCAACCGCGCTGTCGCGGCCGCATTGTCCCTCGTGCTGCTCGCTGTTGCCGTGAGTTTGATCCTGATCGAGGCGTCAGCTCGTCGGCGAGCTCGCTACTACTCGGGCGCCAACGCGGCCCGCCGCCGCCGTCGCATCGTCCGGTTGGGCCGTTGGCGGCTACCGGCGTTCATCTTTTCCAGCCTCGTCACGTTGTTGGCTCTTGGGATACCCGTGTTCGTGCTGGTCTACTGGCTGACCCGGGGAGTCAACGCCGGGGAGTCCGGGTTATTTGACTGGGGCGCGGCCTTCACATCTGTTCAGTATTCGCTGGCCGCGGCAGTTGTCACGGTGATCGCTGCGATCCCGATATCCGTTCTTTCGGTTCGTCGTCCCGGATTGCTTTCGACCGGGTTGGAGCGATTCTCATACGTTGGTTTTGCGATGCCCGGAATAGCCGTCGGGCTTGGACTTGTTTTCTTCGGCATCAGGTACGCCACTGGTATCTATCAGACCGTGTATCTGCTTGTGCTCGCGTATGTCGTGTTGTTCCTGCCGGTGGCCGTCGGCCTCATTCGTTCTTCGCTGCTCCAGGTCAATCCACGGATGGAGGAGGCGGCTATGAGCCTGGGGCGCTCCCAGATTAACGCCTTCCTGACCGTCACGGTTCCCGTGATTCGGCCCGGTCTGGCTGCGGCCGCCATCATGGTTTTCCTGCTCACTATGAAAGAGTTACCTGCCACGTTGATCCTCGGGCCTATAGAATCTCGCACGCTCGCAACCTCGATCTGGAGCGCGGCTGAGGAGGCGTTCTTCGCCCGGGCGGCCGCTCCATCTCTCCTACTCGTTATCGCTTCAGCCGCGCCGATGACATTCCTGGTTCTACGCGAAAGGTCACGCAATTGATCGGGCTGCCGAGAATATCCGGCCTTACCGGAATCAGGCGCAAGCGCAATGAAAGCGTGACCAGCGATATCGCCCTGCGCTGTACTGGCGTGAGTAAGACGTTCGACGGGACGCTTGCCGTTGATGATTTCGATATCGAGGTCAAACGCGGCCAGATCCTGGCGCTTGTGGGCCCGAGTGGATGCGGCAAGACCACCGTATTGCGGATGATCGCCGGGCTGGAAGTGCTTGATACCGGCCGGATAGAGATCGGCGGAGAGCTTGTCGCTTCCAGCGGTCGACACATCGGGCCGGATAAACGCAGCGTCGGCATCGTTTTCCAGGACTATGCGCTCTTCCCGCACATGACGGTCGACGGGAACGTCGGGTACGGGCTCGAACGAAAAGGCAAGAGCGAGCGGGTGGAAGAGGTTCTGGCGCTTGTAGGACTTGAGGGGCTGGGTAAACGACTACCGAGCGAACTGTCGGGCGGACAGCAGCAGCGTGTCGCGCTGGCACGCACACTTGCTTCAAAGCCAGATGTCCTGTTGCTGGACGAGCCGTTTTCCAACCTTGACGCCGGTTTGCGGGAGCGTGTTCGTTCGGAGATCCGGGAGATCCTGAAAGAGGCCGGAACTACGACGGTCTTCGTGACACACGACCAGCAAGAGGCGCTTTTCATGGGCGATCTAGTTGGCGTGCAGGTAGGTGGCCGTATCGAGCAGGTGGACACCCCTGAGCGTGTATTCCACAGGCCCGCCACCAATTTTGTCGCCCGTTTTATGGGCATGGCGGACTTTCTGCCGGTCGATCCCCTCGGAAATCGGCTTGTCACCGAGGTCGGTCCGGCTCGGGCGGTCCCGGGTTTCGAGCCGCCGGAGTCGGCTCCTCTGGAGGTGATGGCGAGGCCGGATGATTTCGTTCTCGCGCCGTTGGAGGACGGGCAGGGTGTCGTGATAAGCCGAGTATTCCAGGGCTGGGCGTATACGTACGAGGTGGAGCTCAATTCCGGGCTTCGCATTCATTGCCAGATGCCGCATCTGCTCACCATCGAGGTCGGACAGCGTGTGCTCGTGAATCTGCGTCGGGACCACCCACAGATGTTCTTCTCAGAGGGGCACGCAGTCCCAGAAGTCCCCCGCTACGGCCAAGCATAGCCTGGACCTTATCCGCTGCGGCGGGGGCACAATTTGGCTGGCCCTGCCACAGGCTGGACATTATTCGTTGCGGCGAGGTCGGTTTTGGTTGGGCCTAATCGGCTCTGGTCAGCGTTAATCCTGGAACCTGGCCGCTGCTTCTGCTTCTTTTGCTGCTGCTAGGTCCGCGTTGTGGGCGGCTATGCGGAATCTGGCTTTCACCCGGGAAGGCTTTTCCAGCGTCAGCATCATCGGACCACTCGCTACCAGTACGACCAACAGAATTAGGAACGGCGTGCGGTAGGTACCGGTGACGTCAAACATGACTCCTACAAACACGGGCCCGGCCGCGCCTAGCACTGCGTTAACCGTGCTCATGATTCCGAGCATGGAACCGTAGGTCTGGCGACCGAAATAATCGCCGATCATGGCCATCCTGACGGGGATACTCGAACCAAACCCGGCACCGAAGAAAAGGGCGTAAAACACCAGCCCCCATTGCCCCAGGAATACTCCACCGACAGTGGCGTTCAGTGATATGAGGCCCAGAACCCCGATGATCTGCATGTAGAACGCAGCCGCCATGATGTAGCGCTTGTCCACGAAATCGCCGATGAATCCCGATGCCAACCGGCCTATGAAACTGCCGACGGCGAATCCGAATATGGCGATGGCGGCGGTGGAACGGCTGATATCGAACGACTGCATCGCGTCGATGTGCAAAAGAGTCGTAGAACTGACCAGATGACCGAGACTGGTCCCGATGGCGAGCTGCCAGAAAAAACGGGTCTTCAAGGCCATGAAGATCGGGATGCGACGCTCGGTATTTACGGGCCGCTGAAGTCCGGAAGCCGTCCTTCTAGGAACTGGATCACCGTCAGGAAGCAGCCCGACGTCTTCCGGCTGTCGAGTCATTACAAAGATGGCCGGGATTCCGACTATCCAAAACCCGATTCCGACGGTCAACAACGCGTCACGCCACCCGATCGAGTCGACATACCACACGAGTAGCGGCGCGGTCATCCCGCCGATCGCAGACGCCGACATCAAGAAGCCGATCGCGCGGCTCCGTTTACGAACAAACCAGTTACCGACCGTTGCCACAATCGGGATGAAAGTTCCAAAAGACATCCCGAAGGTGAGCACCGCCATGACGACGTAGAAGTGCCACAGGTTCTGCATCTGGCTCATGCCGATGAAACCAAGCCCTGTGACGAATAGCCCGAACGCCATCAGCTTGCGCGGGCCGTATTTGTCGAGCAGAAATCCGACAGCGATCGACATCCCGCCGGACTCGATGCGGTTGAACGACAGCGCCAGCGCTGTGGCCCCGCGACTCCACCCAAACGCGTCAACTATTGGCGTGAAGAACGCTCCGAATCCCTGCCAGAACACGCCAGAGGCGTAACCCTGGACGAGTCCGCCGGTCCCGACGATCCACCAGCCGTAGAAGAACCTCGGTTTTTTCTGAAGCTCGCCACTCGCGTTTTCCGCTGATAAAGCCTCTTCAGGGGGCTCATCTAACGGGCGTGACTCGTTGGAGGTCGACGTGGCTGCTGACTCCTGGGACTACTTGGAAGCGGGAAGAGTTTCTAGAAACGGTGAGACAGCGGCGTGGAATCCGGACGGGTTGTCGCCCTGCACCAGGTGTCCGGCGCGTTCCACGGTCTCGGCCTTGCTGCCGGGGATGATTTCCAGCATGCGCTCGATACTCGGTGGGGTGAGCATCTCGCTGTCGCCGCCGATCACGTATAGCGTCGGGCAGGTGATCTTCGAGAGCGTCTCCCAGCGGGCTTCTTCCGAATCGTTCGGCCCATTCACCGGTCGGCGAATGTTGGGGTCGTACTTCCACGACCACTTTCCGTTGGGGAACTGCCGGGTTGTGTGGGTAAGGCTCCCTCGAAGCTGTTCGATAGGCCGACCCGGGAGGTAGGAGTGAACGCGCTCAACGAGGTCCTCGTACGTGTCGAACTCGCGCTGTCCGTCCATGAAGTTGCGGACGCGTGCGCCTCCCGGCTCTTCCATTCGGGGCCCCGCGTCTACGACGATCAGGGCGCGCACTTTGTCCGGATGGCCGGAGGTGTAGGTGTAAGCGTTGCGGCCGCCCATTGAGTGGCCGACCATCACAAAATCTTCCAGCCCGACGGTGTCCACGAAGGCTTCAACATCGGGGACATATGTTGGTGCGCCGTAGTTGCCGTCCGGATCCCACTCGGAGTCGCCGTGTCCGCGCTGGTCCAGCGCCATGCAGTGAAATCGGTTGTGCAACGCCAGTGCGGCGAAGTCCCACGAGTGGCCCTGTTGCGCCGTTCCGTGGAGGAAAAGCAGGTCCGGAAGGTGTGGATTTCCCCAGTCCAGGTAGTGGAACTTGAGGCCGTTTAGTTCGACGGTCTTGTCTGTCGGCTCCGCCGCCTCTGGGATGTCGAGGCCGGAGCGTCGGGCCGCCTCAAGAAGGCTCAGCCCGGGAGTCGAATTGCCTTCCGAAGATGCCAATGGAATCCTGTACGAAGTAGGTGTGTCGAAATTCCGCGGTCGCAATCATAGACCCGCAGAGGCTTGTCGGGCCACGTCTGATAACAATCTCGTTTTTTTGGCCGGGTTCTAGTTCGGAATCAGGTCGCCGCAGTCCCAGTCAACGATCCCGATCATACGTGCGCCGACGGTTTGCACGAGTTCGCGTGACTCCGCTGTTTCCATGTCCAGGTTTGCCATGGATAGAACCGACGGGATCAGGGTTCTCAGAAGGCCTCGTCTGTAGTCTTGGATCAGTTGGTCATGCGAGTAGTTGGTGACGCCGTTTTCTCTGAGCGTGGACAGGTAGATATCGAGGAGTTCACGTTCGCGGGTGCGCCGCGTCTCAACGGGCAGACTGCCCTGTATGAAGTAAGCGATGTCGAGCGCCGGGCTTGTCAGCATGACGTTCTGCCAGTCTGTGAAGACCACTTCTTCATCCCCGAAGAACAGGTTTCCGAGGTGGCAGTCGCCGTGATTCAGGGTCTGGTTTCCTGTTGCTGCCGCCTGCAGGACGGAGGCGAGTCCAGGGCCGAACTGCTCTGCGATCACGAACAGTTCAGGCGAGTAGATGTCAGCCAGGTTGCCGGACGCACGGCTCCAGGCGTCCTGATAGACCGTCTGAAGGGTGTTGGGCCCAGACAAGTTGTCGGCTTCTCCCCCAAGCCAATCCAGCCCCGCAACTCGCCCGTCGTTCCACCAACGAGAATGCAACTGAGCGATGCTGCGCACGACAAGCGCCGCTTGCTCCACCGAGCAGCCTGCGATCTCGTCCCCTTCCTCCAGTGCGCCCAGGTCTTCGAGCAGGAGAATGAACTCTCCGGAATCGGAGTCCAGATCAGCAAAATAACAGTCAGGTACAGGAATGCTGGACTTGGTTGCCAGCTCCCCGTAGAACATCGCCTCCCGGCGGTACATGCCGTCCCGGATCGCGTAATCGCGTATCCCATGATCGGTGGAAGGCGACTTTGCGACAACGGTAAGTGGCGCTTCCGAGTTGCCGGAGTAACTGATACTCAATCGCCTGATCGATCCGGCAAATCCACGGCCCTGCCCGATACGATCAACCGTCAGGGATTTCACGATTGCCGTCGCCGGCAAGTGCCCGTTCGTTCGTAGAGCGGTAGTCAACCAATCCGGGGTGAAATCGTCGCTCGTCCGAGGAATGTTCAGGGCTCTACTTCTCCATCAGACGTTCGAAAATCGCATCGATGTTTGCGATACGACGCAGTTTACAAGTGACCTCAGTCCGGTATTAGCGCGCCGCAGTCCAAATCGGTGAGGCCGGCCAGGCGCGGCAGGGCGACATCGATGACGGCACGTCCGGCCTCGTTGTCAAAATCCACATTGGCGAGCATGTTCACACCGATGACGAGAAACCGGAACATTCCACGCCGGTAATCCTCCACCAGTCGTTCGTAGGAGTAGTCGTCTACGCCTTCTGCTTTGAGTCCGTTGAGGTACAGGCGCAAGAGAGATTTCTCATGCTTGCGCCGCTTCTCCACCGACAGGCAGAAAATGAGGAAGTAGGCAAGTTCGGCTGCGCCGCGGGAGATCGATGGCGTTTGCCAGTCGATCGTCACGACTTCGGTGCGCTGCCCGTTGTCTCGGAAGAATAAGTTGTAGACCCGGCAATCCCCGTGGATCAGCGTCACCGGCGCTTCTCCGAGTGGCCGCATGACCTCCTCGAAGTGAGTCCCGAGACGACCAGCCATCTCAGAAACGCCGGCTGGAAACTCGGAGCCGATGCCGTTTCCGATCTTTGCCCACGAGGCCCGGTAGGTTTGACCCGATTTCGTCGCCCGTTCCGGGTCTTCCGAACTGAAAATCCAGTCCAGGTGCGCCAACCGATCGCTTTCCCACCACCGCGCGTGTAGTCGGGCCATGTTTTTGACGACAAGCTCTACGTCCTCCAGCGCAACGTTTGTTTCGTCGCCGGGTCGGGCGTTGGACAGATCCTCCAGCAGGAGCGAAATCACCGTTGTCGCTATCGGCGTAGTAGCACTCAGGGACTGGGACGCCTATGTCCGGTGCGAGCTCCTTGAAAAAGCGTACTTCACGCTCGCCTACCCCGAAGCGCCTGGTGGCGGCGTCCGTCTCCGGAACGTCCGAAGGCAACTTTACGACCAGCGTTCGTGGTGCATTCACGGATCTACCTGCGTACGTGACTGTGGCCCGTGCGATCAGGGTCGTGAACCCC
>Ga0066376_10001585_pt1 | contig 21974 bp, 22 predicted proteins | sample Knorr_S15_td_Bot_FD_77009 | JGI IMG/M metagenome (GOLD analysis project Ga0066376, IMG submission 77009) | Marine microbial communities from Southern Atlantic Ocean transect - Knorr_S15_td_Bottom_ad_5009_LV_A | ecosystem: Environmental > Aquatic > Marine > Oceanic | place: Southern Atlantic...
AGAATGCCGCTGAAGACTGGTAAGACGCCATATGGCCGCCTAAGTCTAGATCTTTTTTCGACGCACGTAATACGATCATGATCGCATTCCAACGGATGATTGAACGAATTCGACGTTCAATGTTTACGTCACCTGGGTAAGCAGGTTCTTGATCTACCGGAATGGTATTAACGTAGTTAGTGGTTGTGCCAGTAGGCATATCAACACCGTCTAAACGGGCTTGCTCTAACACTTGCTCAAGTAAGAATTGAGCACGTTCTACACCTTCTTCACGCACAACAGACTCAAGGGCTTGTAACCACTCTTGTGTTTCTAGCGCGTCTACGTCAATTTTATTGACTTCAGACATATGGAGGTTTCCTTATGTTTAAAATACTAATTATTTTAATAAATCTTAAAGTTAAGTAGTTAACTAAACTTAGCTAATCACTTGCTTAATGTTGTTTGGTGCGTCTTAAACTACGTTCAATCCGCGAATGCTCTTTGCCAGCCTCAAGTAAGGCTTCTTCGATAAAGGCTAAGTGAGCATTACTAGCAAGACGTGCTTGCTCTGGGTTTCCTTCAATAACCGCATCCATCAACAGTCGTCTATGTTCTGCGAGCTGCTGGCTGATCTGTGGTTTTTTTAACAGTACAGTTAAATTCTGTAATACATTTTGCTCTAGCAAGGCCTGCATACCACGCACTAAATGTAGCAATACAACGTTATGAGACGCTTCTGCCACACTAAAATGAAATGCATTTATTGCTTTTGCTTTTTGCACAATGTCGTCATTAACGAGCGCAATGTTGTCAAAGCTTTGTTTTACTTTTTTGAAGTCATTCGTCGTGCCGCGCATAGCTGCATAATATGCTGCAATTCCTTCAAGGGCATGACGAAATTCGAGTAAATCAAATTGTGACTCTGGATGCTTACTAATCAAATCAAAAAGCGGATCAGTGAGCCCCTCTTCAAGCTGATTTTTTACGAACGTACCGCCTCCTTGACGACGCGTTACTAACCCCTTGGCTTCTAGCTTTTGAATCGCCTCACGCAGTGAAGGTCGCGATACTTCAAATTGTTTCGCTAATTCACGTTCCGGAGGCAGCTTTTCGCCTGGCGCTAACGACCCCTCAAGAATCATATTCTCAAGTTGTTGTAAAATTACATCAGATAATTTTGCTGCTTTAATCTTTAAAGACATTTATTAACGTCCGCATTGTTATGCGCTAACCCCATAAATATCGGGTATTTAGCCTTGTGCTTTGACCAAAAAGGTAAATTGGTCATACCAAATTTGTCGCATACGTTATCAAAAACCCGTATTTCTGTCAATTTCACTACGTTCAGCGCCTAGTTACACCCTAACGTAATTCGTCTAAAGATTAAACAGTATGGATTAAAGTGGCTTTTTCTGAAGGAAAAAACAATAAAAAAGAAATGGTCAGACCAGATTAAACGACAGAGCTTTTAGTGGTCAGGTATTAGATGTTAGATGAATTGAGTAGCTTTGTAGCATCGGGTTTACCCCGCATCGTTGAATTGAATGCTGAAAAATATTCGAAGTAGGATGCACTTCAGTGCTGAAAAATTAAAACTCAATCGAAGTGCATTAGTAGAGCGATTAATGAATAAAGTTATACAACAAGCTTTACTATTCTAACTTGCTAACTCAAACACATTCCCGGCTAAAGCCAGTCCTACATCTCGTAACTTGCTAACTTTACAAGCTACGCCAAGCCACCAAATAAAGTAAGTGCTGCGATGATCACCAAAAAGAACAATACGTTTCTTTTTACAAGCTTCATCATGCAAGTAGCTTCATAAGTACAACCAAAATGTTGCTGCTCTATTTGCTCAGCGGCAAGTGCAGTTTGCGTAACTACTTTTCGGTTACTCACTGAAAAGTCGAGCACATACTTCAGCCAACAACTGGTACCTTTATTAAAGTTACCAATCACTAAATAACCAAAGCTTGCAACCCGAGCTGGTAACCAATCGAGCCAGAACAATAAGCTATGGATCAGTTTAAAACGTTTAGCGTAAGCCACTTTATGGTCGTCTCTGGCTTTATCAGCAAAAGTTCGAACTAGCGCATAAAGAACCGCGCCAGGTACACCTAAGACCACAAACCAAAAAATAACTGCACAATAAAAGCGAAAATTTAACCAAGCTAAAGTTTGGCCAAAAGTCTCACCATGAGGGTCATCTTCTGTCTTCTTTTGGCCCATTTGTAACGCAAATAGGGTTGCCGCTTCTTGATCGTTGCGGGTTAACGCATTTAAGTAAGACTTATATAAAGCACGTTGCTTAGCACAGCCAAAACAAACCAGCAGTACAGCAACATTCACAGCCAGCTGCCAGATGATAAATTCGGAGAGCTGATAAATTAATGCAACAGCCACGACAGGCAACATTAACCAAATCAAAAAGCCAATTGGCGAATTAAATAAGCCTTTTTCTGAGAGTTGTTTTTGCGAGTGCTTAAGGTAGGTATTGGCATAGAAACCGATTTGCCAGTAGTTAGCTCGAGCCCCTAAACGCTCAATTACCAAAGCAATAATTATTGAAATTAAGATCATGCTTTTACCTATATCCTTTAACTAAAACACTAAATCAAAATAGTATTGCCAATCAAAACTCGCTCCAGGGTCAGTTTTTCTGCCCGGTGCAATATCACAATGGCCAACAATGCGCGAACGGTTTATCTCAGGGTACTTTGACATCAACGCCTTAGTCACTAAGTGTAATGCATTATACTGGGCTTGGGTATACGCCAAGGTGTCGGTACCTTCTAGCTCAATACCCACACTAAAATCATTACAGCGCTCTCTGCCTTCAAACGTTGAGATACCAGCGTGCCAAGCTCGTTTTTCAAATGGCACGTACTGAATAATTTCACCAGTGCGGCGAATAAAGCAATGCGCAGAGACTCTTAAGCCTTTTAAATCAGTAAAGCTTTCGTGCGCCGTGCAATCAATTGCCCCCATAAATAAATCATCAACATAAGGCGTTGCAAACTGCCCTGCTGGCAATGAAATATTATGAATAACGAGTAATGACACCTCGCCCTCGGGGCGCTCATCGTAATGTGTACAGGGCCTTTGTAACACATTGTTTAATTGGCCCAATTCATTTATATGCATATTAAAAACTAACGATGACAATAAAGTTAAATAGTGTAAAGGGTTAAAATCTCAGGGTCTAGTTGCTTTGATTCAATCACTTAAAGTAAGAGTAAGGATACTTTACTATGACCGATCTTTGTCTTCTATTAAGGGGTTAAACATAGTAAAATTTCGCCAATTTATTAATAAACAATGAGCTTTCGACATGTCAGTCCCTCACACTTTAATTAGCCAACTGGTAAAACTCGCCCTTGATGAAGATTTAGATTACCAAAGCGCAAATGACGGTGATATTACCGCGCAACTAATTCCAGAAAATGAGCTAGCTAATGCTAAGGTAATTACTCGTGAAGACTGTGTATTTTGTGGTAAAGACATTATTTTAGAAGTATTTAAGCAAGTTGATCCTTCAGTTGAAGTTGACGTAGTCGTAAATGACGGTGACAAAGTAGCTGCAAATAGCACACTTTTTACAGCATCTGGCTCAGCTCGTGCTATTTTAACTGCAGAGCGCACTGCTCTTAACTTTGTACAAACCCTCTCTGGTACAGCAACAACAACAGCTCATTATGTAAAAGAGCTTGAGGGCACGACTACGCAGCTACTCGACACGCGTAAAACAATTCCAGGTTTACGTGCGCTACAAAAATACGCTGTAAAATGTGGCGGCGGCGCGAATCATCGCATCGGCCTTTTTGATGCGTTCCTAATTAAAGAAAACCACATTGCTGCCTGCGGGGGTATTGATAAAGCTGTCGCTCAAGCTAAAGTAAACCATCCAGCCAAGCCAGTTGAAGTAGAAGTAGAATCACTTGATGAACTTGAACAAGCGATCACTGCGGGAGCTGATATCATCATGCTCGATAACTTTACTGTAGAGCAAATTCAACAAGCAGTTATGCTTACAGATAAGCGAGCAAAGCTTGAAGTATCAGGCAACATGACACTTGAAACTTTAAAAGCCTATTCACAGGCCGGTGTTGACTTTATTTCAAGTGGCGCACTTACAAAAAATTTACAATCAATCGATCTTTCAATGCGATTTAACGGCTAAAAATTCTTTTATACGTATTTAATGTTTTACCTAATTCGTTGACAAGAAAATAAAAAAAGCATTAAATACGCAAAAAGCCTGAACAGATAACAAAAAATCAATATCTTTTTAGCGCTTTTGACTATTTTGTATACGCACGTCCTGAACCTACACAAGATTGCAATCAATTCAATAAGTTCCTGCAAGGATGCGGTGTCTATAAATAGTACAAATATGTGTAACTAAGCTTATTTTACATCAAACAAAGGTAGGAAAGTTCTGAAAAACTGCTTACTGAACAGGAAAATAGCTTCCAAAAACATTTATTGATGCTAAAGTAAATTTATACACGCTTAACCAGTAAGGTTTTTACTACTTTGTTAACATTTAAGCGTTAATAAAAGTTGTTTTAAGTAAAACTGTAAGATTTATCCTGTAAATTAAGCAATGGTTTTACAACGCTGAAGTTACAGCTAAACTTACTAAATCATCATATCCTTTAGGAGAGGAACAAATGACACAACAAAAGCAACAGGGTTTCACCCTAATTGAATTAATGATTGTAGTTGCAATCATCGGTATTTTGGCTGCAGTAGCACTGCCTGCTTATCAAGATTACACTAAGCGCGCACACGTCAGTGAAGGTATTACACTTGGTGCTTCGGCAAAAGCAGCGGTGACAGAATATTATGTTTCTCAAGCAGCTCTACCAACAACAAACTCAGCTGCTGGTCTACCTGCAGCTTCAAATATCACTGGTAATGCAGTCAATTCAGTTGCAGTTGGTGCGGCTGGTATTATTACTATTACTTATAATAATAAAGTAGCCTCTGGTACAACAATTATCCTAACCCCTACAGTAGACAATACTAAAGGGTCAATCACATGGACTTGTACTGCAGGTACTGTTGACGACAAATATAAACCAGCAAACTGTCGTTAATAACTTAATTTATATGGAAACATAAAGCCTCAGCAATTTACTGAGGCTTTTATTTAAATGAAAAATTATAAAAAAAATATACTAATTAGCTTTTCAATCGCTTTACTAACACTCGCAAATCTAATTTTCAACTCAGTTTCTTTATCAGAGCAAAGTGTCAATACTGAAATTACAAAAATAGTTTATAACGCTATTACTACACCTAGGTTTCTTTTTGAGCTCTTGATCGCTTTATTCACATTAGTATTACTTCATATTTTGTTAGCTACATTCGCTACACTCATCATTACTAAATTTGCAAAAGTACCATTCATTACTCTATTAACTTGGTTAATTATATGCAGCTCAATATTAATAGGAAATAGCACACTATACCCCTTATCTTCATTTTCAATTGGAACAAACATCCCTGATTTATTATTCCCAATAACATTAGCTATTTTTTTAGCTTTGTTGCTTTTATCAATTAGAAACTTAAGAAACACTTATAAAATCACTTTATTATCAATATTGATATTATTCTCTTTCTTTGAATTTGAAAGCGTAAATAATAAAGTTCATAATGAACCTGCTGAACATCCTAATATAATAGTCATAGGAGTAGATTCTTTACGCCCTGACTTTATATCTCCTGCTTTAACACCTTTTATATGGTCTCAAATAAACAAGAATGGCAAAATTAACAATGTAACTACCCCTAATGCAAGAACATTTCCATCATGGTTTTCAATTCTATCAGGAAAGCTGCCGATCAACACTGGCGCACGTTTTAACCTTACAGAAGAGAAAGCTCTGGTAAAGACTGGCATGCTTCAATGGGTATTAAAAAGTCAAGGATATACAACGATATATGCCCAAGATGAAAGAAGGTTCAATAATATAGATCAGTCATATGGCTTTGAAACAATAATAGGTCCACCAGCAAATGCCGCTGAGTTTATTTTAGCAAATTTAGCAAATTTACCTCAGATGGCATTAGCTAGTAACGTTTCACTAATAAATGAAATATTCCCTTATATAAAAGCGAATAGAGCTGCCTATGTTACATATGAGCCAAGCGATTTCAATAATAATATAAAAAAACAAATCAGTATAAGTTCTTCTCCAATATTTTTGGCGACTCATTTTACATTACCTCACTACCCATTTAAAATTAGGGTTCCATTATTCTTGCCTAATGAACAGTTAAATCCTGATGATCCATATACTTATTTATATAAGTCAATGCTTAGAGAAGCAGATTTACAGGTTTCAAGCTTAGTCAATGATCTTGATGAAGCAGGCTACTTAGATAATGCAATAGTGATCTTTTTATCTGACCATGGCGAAAGTTTCGAGCATCCATCTGATGGCCCTAAAAATGCTATACCTGAATCAAACTTCATTACTAACAGTCAAGGACATGGTACAAATGTTCTGTCGAATTCACAATTTGAAGTCCTTCTTTCAATTGCTACATTTGGCAAAGCGAAAGAATGTGATCAGATATTTACTGGTAATGATGATTACAACTATAGTTTAATTGATATAAAGCCTTCTCTGATGAAATGCTTACAACTTGATAATGAAAGTGATGGTATGTCTATTGATGAAGTACCACCTAATAGACCCGTATATAGCGAAAGCTCAATTAATCCAATTGTAACTTCTAATAAAATTATTGATGAACTACAAACTATTGCTAATGGTATTTATTTCTATAAGATTAACTCTGATGGTAAATTAATAGTGAAACCTGAAATCTATCCTAAAGCACTAGAAAGCAAACAAAGAAGCATCATTAAAGGTGACTACAAACTGGCTACCTTCCCAAGTATGATGGACGATTTAATAATTGTTGATTTGAAGAATAATAAATGGTTTCCTGCTTCTCATTTTGAAAATAAAGATATAATAAAATCTATGTTTTTAGCTTTGTGTCTACAATTTAAAAAGGATGCTATTAATGGTGTCTTTAAACAATGCGAGAACCCCCATGAGTTTCTCAAGCAAATTAATATTGATTAGACTTAAAGGTTGTCAATAAAATGAATAATCCTAAAAGTACAGTAACCCAAGACACCTTTGAATGGGTTGGTGTTAATGCTAGAGGTAAAAAGCTTGAAGGTGAACTTTCTGGGCAAAGTATTGCTTTAGTAAAAGCTCAATTGCGTAAGCAAGGAATAACACCGTCAAAGGTCAAACGAAAGGCTAAACCTTTATTCGGTATAAAGTCTGTCCAAAAAATTACACCAAAAGATGTAGCCTTAATTACACGACAGATTGCAACCATGTTGATGGCAGGTGTTCCCCTCATTCAAACTATTGAAATGATAGGAAGTGGTACAAAAAATAAAAGTGTCGAAAAATTAATGGAAGGTATAGGCGATGAGGTAAAAGCGGGTGTGCCTCTTTCTCAAGCGCTTCGAAAACACCCACGCTATTTTGATGATTTATATTGCGATTTAGTGGCCTCAGGTGAGCAATCGGGCGCACTTGATAAAATATTTGACCGAGTAGCACTTTATAAAGAAAAAGCTGAAGCACTCAAATCAAAAATTAAAAAAGCCATGTTTTACCCGATTGCAGTTTTGGTTGTTGCGGTCATTGTAACTTCAATTTTGCTTATCTTCGTTGTGCCGCAATTCCAAGATATTTTTAATGGCTTTGGAGCTGAGCTTCCTGGGTTTACCTTAATGGTGATTGGTATTTCTGAGTTTATGCAGGAATATTGGTGGATAATTCTGATTGCTGTTATCGCAACTGGTTTTGCATATAAAGAAGCCCTCCTTAAGAGTAAAAAACTCAGAGATGCTAACGATAGAGCGATATTAAAACTGCCTGTCATTGGTATGATTTTGAATAAAGCAGCGGTTGCGCGGTATGCTCGCACTTTATCAACTACTTTTGCTGCTGGTGTCCCCCTCGTTGATGCACTCGACTCAGCTGCGGGTGCTTCTGGTAATGCGGTGTATCGTTATGCGATTTTAGAAATCAAAGCCGAGGTCAGTTCTGGTAATTTAATGAACTGGGCGATGCGCAATACTAAAATATTCCCTGATATGGTGGTGCAGATGGTGGCCATAGGTGAAGAGTCGGGTTCACTTGATGGTATGCTTGCTAAAGTGGCAACGATATATGAGCAAGAAGTCGATGATGCCGTAGATGGCTTATCGAGCTTACTTGAGCCACTGATTATGGCTGTATTAGGTGTGCTTGTTGGTGGTTTAATTGTTGCTATGTACTTGCCTATATTCCAATTAGGTTCGGTGATTTAACACATAGCTGTAAGCTGTAAGCTGTAAGCAAAACTATAAACGCTAGTTGATAACTTACTACATAAAATAAATAATAAAAATAGTTCAACACAGCGAAATAAAATCGGCCTTTAAATGGCCAGAAGTTAGGTATTTTAATGGAAAACTTTTTTCTTGATATAACCACTGCGATGCAAAGTCAGCAGTGGTTTTATTTTTTGACTGTGGGCTTAGTAAGCCTGTGTATTGGTAGCTTTTTAAATGTGGTGATTTATCGTTTGCCACTGATGATGAAAAGAGAATGGCAAACTGAGTGCCGTATTGTATTGGCTGATGAGCTCAATTCAAAACAGCAAACAGAACAAGCTCCCTTTAATTTAGTAAAACCTAATTCAACTTGCCCTAAATGCAAAGCACCGATTAAAGCTTGGCAAAATATCCCTATCTTAAGTTGGCTATTGCTAAAAGGTCGCTGTGCAAATTGTCAAACACCGATTTCTGTGCGCTACCCTATTGTTGAAATGCTTACAGCAGTTTTAAGTTTAATTGTCGCTGCTGTTTTTGGCCCAACAACACTTGCTCTTCTTTATATATTGATTACTTGGGTGTTAGTCGCTTTAACCTTTATCGATATAGATCATATGTTACTGCCCGACCAACTCACCCTGCCACTAGTTTGGCTGGCGCTAATTGCGGCCACTATGGATATTACTATTGCGCCGAGCGATGCAATTATCGGCGCTGCCGTTGGCTACCTGAGTTTATGGAGTGTTTACTGGTTGTTTAAGCTTGCTACGGGTAAAGAAGGCATGGGTTATGGCGACTTTAAATTATTAGCCGTATTTGGTGCACTACTTGGCTGGCAAGATATTTTAACTATCGTGCTGTTATCAAGTGTCGTAGGTGCCATCATCGGCATTGCGCAAATCATTATTCAAGGTAAAGATAAAACTACGCCAATCCCATTTGGGCCCTACCTTGCCATCGCTGGATGGCTAACCTTACTTTGGGGTGAGCAAATTCAAAGCTATTACTTTAACTATATAGGTTACTAATTATGGCAAACTGGGTTTTAGGGCTAACTGGCGGTATTGGTTCAGGTAAAAGTGCGGTAAGCGCCATGTTTGAAAAGTTTGGCATTCAGGTGGTTGATGCCGATATTGTAGCCAGAGAAGTCGTCGAGCCTGGTTCACTTGGCCTTAAAAAAATTACTGAACATTTTGGCGGTGAAATACTCACGAGTAACGGCACGCTTGATCGCGCAAAACTAAGAGCAATTATCTTTGCTGATGAATCACAAAAGCAATGGCTAAATAGTTTATTGCATCCACTTATTCGAGAAACAATGCTGAGCCAGTTAAATCAGGCCACCAGCCACTATGTCATATTAGTTGCTCCCTTACTTTTTGAAAATGGCTTAGAAAAATACTGCAACCATACCTTATTAATTGATGTTCCGGTTGATGTACAAATAACAAGAACTACAGCCCGTGATAACGTATCTGTTGAATTAGCTAAGCAAATTATCGCTTCACAAATGAGCAGAGCTGATAAACAACAAAAAGCAGCTGACATTTTGGATAACAACCGCCCTCTTATAGAAGTAAAAGCTGATGTGCAAAAGCTGCACAAAAAGTACCTAATGCACTCTCACTAGGGTATTGATTTTATTTATAGATTCTCATGAATTAGAATCCTCAAAAACCAATACAAAAGTACCAAACCGTATTCTAAACAACTGAGTTTTAGGTGAATTTATTTTGCAATTTTCCTAAAATCAGACAAGACTGATGTAATAGCCTTACTTTTTCTGTTAGATTGTGGCAATAAAGGATCAATCTAGGTGCGCAATGAATATAAACTCACCGCTACTTCGAAAATTTATTACACTCGGTCGCATTGATGCAGAGACCGTAAAATCAAAGCAGCGCGAATATAACTCTACTGCAGAGCTTATTTCTAAAACATGTGGAATGGCTGGACATGAGCTCGCAGAGCAATGTACAGATCTTTTTCGTGTGCCTTATTTTGACATCAAAGACTTTGACGTTGCGAACATTAGCGAAGAACTTGTTAAAGACAAACTCATTCGTGAGCACCACATTCTACCTCTCGTTAAAAAAGGCCGTAAGCTTTACATTGCCGCCTCAGATCCAACCGACTACGGTGCCTTTGAAAACTTTGAATTTAGTACGGGCCTTTCATGTGAAGTGGTCGTTGTTGATTACACGCAACTTGAAAACAAAATCGAGCAATTACTTGATGCCGCAGGTGGCTTACATTTAAGTGAAGATGAGTTTAAAGAACTTGGTGAGCTTGAAACAGAAGCCCCTCGCGATTTAGCCAGCAAAGATGAAGACAAAGACGATGCCCCTATTATTGTCTACATCAATAAAATTTTGATGGATGCGATAAAAAAAGGTGCCTCGGATCTACACTTTGAGCCTTATGAACATCGTTACCGCGTACGTTTTCGTATCGATGGTATTTTGCATGAAATGGCAAGTCCACCGAATAGCTTAGCGAGCCGCTTATCAGCGCGTATAAAAGTTATGTCACGACTAGATATAGCAGAAAAGCGAAAACCTCAAGACGGCCGTATTAAGCTTAAAATCACTGAACGTAAAAGTATCGACTTCCGTGTTAGTACCTTGCCTACTCTTTGGGGCGAGAAAATCGTTATGCGTATTCTCGACTCATCAAGTGCTATGCTTGGTATCGATGTACTTGGCTATGAGCCAGAGCAGAAAAAGCTTTACATGGATGCACTTGATCAACCGCAAGGCATGATCTTAGTAACCGGTCCAACGGGCTCTGGTAAAACGGTATCACTTTATACGGGTTTAAATATTCTTAACCAGCCAGAGCGTAATATCAGTACTGCCGAGGATCCAGTAGAGATCAACCTTGAAGGGATTAACCAAGTACAAATTAATCCAAAGGCAGATATGACCTTTGCCAATGCATTAAAGGCTTTCTTACGACAAGATCCTGATGTCGTAATGGTGGGTGAGATCCGTGACCTTGAAACCGCTGAAATAGCAATTAAAGCAGCGCAAACGGGTCACTTAGTTTTATCAACCCTGCATACCAACTCAGCGCCAGAAACTCTTACCCGTCTTTTAAATATGGGTGTTCCTGCTTACAACGTAGCAAGTTCAATCAGTCTTATTATTGCGCAGCGTCTTGCAAGACGACTTTGTCCTAAGTGTAAAACGCCAGAAAAACTACCTGATGAAGAACTTATTCGCCAAGGCTTTGATAAAGACAAGCTTAGCGAGATACAACTGTTTGCACCAAAAGGTTGTGATAGCTGTACTGAAGGCTATAAAGGTCGAGTGGGTATTTACGAAGTCATGCAGATTACCCCTGAAATAGCACAAATTATCATGCGTGGTGGTAACTCACTCGAAATCGCAGAAGTATCACTTCGTTCAGGTTTTAATAACCTACGTTTATCTGGTCTGAAGAAAGCCGCTGATGGTGTTACTTCACTGGCAGAAATAAACCGAGTAACGAGTTTCTAATACAAATTCGTGACTGGATTATCAGCCAACTGTTCAGTAAGATCTGACAAAAGTGCTTATTTGAGAGTAATTCCATGCCAACAGTTGTAAACTGCCCAACATGCAAAGCCAAAGTTGAATGGTCAGAGCAAAGCCCGCATCGTCCATTTTGCTCAAAACGCTGCCAGCTAATTGATTTAGGCGAGTGGTCGTTTGAAAACAATAAAATTTCTAGTCCTATTAGCAGTGCTAATGATTTGAGCCAAGATATGATTGAAGATATCGAAGCAATGCTGGCGAAAAACGATGATTCATTCTTTAAAGAATAAAGCGTCAAATAACAAAAATGCGGCAATTGCCGCATTTTTTAATAGTAATACCAATCCGCTTTTAACCTTCTGAGCTTTCATCCCCTTGCTCGCCACGTGGACCATGGTGGCCCTTTTTGTGACCTTTATTACGAAGGTGCTTTTTAATCTCTTGATAACTTTCGCGCTGTTCTGCATTTAAAACCTGCCAAATCGCATGGTCAGATTTCATTTTTAGCATTGCAAACTGCTCGCCTTTTTCTTGACGCGCTTTAATCAGTTCTAATGCTGCAGTTTCATCGAATGTTTTCGCTGTTAATAATGCATCCATTTTTTCTTTATGTGCTGCACGAGCGGCTTTCATAGCATCTTTATCGCCACGCAGTGCTTCAAATTGTGTTTTCTGCTCGGCAAAAATCGCTTTAAGTTGCGTTTGCTGATCTTCGGTAAGTTGTAATTTATCAATACCACGCTCAGAAAGTAAAAAACGAGCCTGTGGATTCATACCACGGTTGAAGTCACCTTTCGCCATTGCTGAAGTAGCACCTACACTGGCTGCTGCTAAACCACAAACAAGTACGAATTTAGAAAGCTTATTTGAAATAGTCATAATCATTACCTTTTGTTGGGTTGTGCTCTGTTGTCGTTTCCGACTGATGGGTTAACTATAACTAATTCAATGCAAAGGAACGCAAACCAGTGTAAAGGTTGTGTAAAGATTCACTTTTACACAATTTACTGAGTAAAATAACCATAAAGAAATAAATAGCTAGGTGTCAGAATGAAACTATTAATGATCGACGACGATACAGGATTGTGCGAATTACTCAGCGAGTACTTATCAGCACAAGGTTTTACAGTAGAGTGTGTTCATGATGGCGCTGAAGGCCTAAAACAAGCTATAAAGCATAACTACGAGCTTATATTGCTTGATGTGATGCTACCCTCTATGGATGGCTTTGAGGTGCTAAAGCAGTTAAGACAACATAAGCTTACTCCGGTGATCATGCTAACCGCGAAAGGCGAAGACTTTGATCGTATCTTTGGTTTAGAGCTAGGCGCAGATGATTATATTCCTAAACCATTTAACCACAGAGAGCTGCTAGCTCGCGTTAAAGCAATCACCCGTCGCATCGAACATATCAATAGCTTATCGAGCCAACAGGCCAGCTCATTGAGTGTCAACAGCATCAATGTTAATTTTGCCACGCGAGAAGCTTCTGTTAAAGACAATGTACTTAGTCTAACCGGCACTGAGTATGAGATCCTTGCCATGCTAGTACAACATGCCGGTGAAGTGATCAGCAAAGAACAAATAAGTGAGCAAGTCCTTGGTAGACGCCTTGCCCCTTTTGACCGTTCAATCGATATGCATGTCAGCAACATCCGTAAAAAGATTGCAGAACACGTTAGTAATGAACGAATCAAAACCATGCGTGGCAGTGGTTATGTATTAATACAAGGCGAATAATATGCAAACTCCAAGCTGGTTGAAGCATCCCCGCCACTATTTATTTTTAAAAATATTTGCTTGGTTTTGGGTCACCGTTATCGCCACTATCACACTATTGGTATTTTTAAGCCAACTAACGAGTAACGTGGGTAATGATGAGCTGCGAGGACCCATGCTTAAGAACCTAGAGTACACTGCTAAAAGTATTGAGCGTATTGTTGCTAAACACGGTGGCTCAACGCAAGATGTACTGTCACACCCACGCTTATCTAAACATAAGTTGCTGTACTTGAATGGTGAGGTGCATGGCGTTGAAATGCTCAGCCAACCAGTATCCAAAGAGATTGATTTAAGCTTGCTTAACTTCACCAAATATATGCGCCCACAAATTATTTTTACCGACGAATACCAAGCTTATGGACCTGTCGTTTTGAATGTGCCAGAGGGTAAGTTTTATCTTTATGAGATTGATGAAAAACGTAAAAAGCCGTTTTTTGTCAGCTTATGGCTAATGCCAATTTGGCTAAAGCTACTTATTGCTTTAATCGCCTCATTAATGCTGAGTTTCTTCTTTAGTCGTAACTTAATAGCTCCCATTAATAGTTTAAAAGAAACTGCAAAAAAACTGGCTCATGGTGACTTAACTGCCCGTGCCGATGTATCTCCTACGCGTCAAGATGAGTTAGGTGTACTTGGTCGTGACTTTAATACTATGGCAGTACAACTTGAGCAGCTTATTAGCGCTCAAAAACGATTACTAGCAGATATTTCCCATGAACTACGCTCACCATTAACGCGCTTAAAAATGGCAACAGGCCTTGCACAAATGCAAGCCGATGACGCTCAACACGCTTATTTAGAGCGTATTGAAAAAGAGGCTAATCAGCTCGATAAAATGATTGCCGATGTCCTTCAAGTTTCACGTTTAGAAGCCAAAAGCCAGACTCTGGCGTTAAGCACACAATCTTTACAAGTGATTGTTGATCATGTACTCAACGATGCTCAATTTGAAGCTAAGCAAAGTAATAAAGAACTTATTATAAATGGTACACTAACAGCCGATTTGAAGTGTGACGAAACCTTAATTGCCAGCGCGCTTGAGAATGTACTACGTAATGCCATTAAATACGCTGAACATTCAATCTCAATAGGCCTAGTTGAATCAGACGCTATTTACATCACCGTTTGTGACGATGGTAAAGGCGTTGATGAGGCAAATCTTGCAAGGCTCTGTGAACCTTTTTTTCGCCAAGAGCATGCTCGTGATAGAAACACCGGGGGCACGGGCTTAGGTCTTGCGATTGCAAAGAATGCTATCTCTGCACATGATGGTACACTAACACTTGAAAACCAAGAACATGGCGGATTGTGCGTAAACATCCGTCTACCTTTTAAGAGTGAGTAAATGTTTTACAGTAGCGAAGTAAGTCTTGTCAGTAACCTACCTAATATTAATCAGTTTTTCTCTGAGCAATTACAGCAAGACTTTCTGAGCACTGCTCATGGTAAGCTTTTTTACGGCTATGCGATCCCTCAGCAAGCAAAAACGGCTATCGTCATCAGTAGTGGCCGAATTGAGTCTCTGATTAAATACAAAGAGTTGCTATGGGAGCTATATCAAAATGGCTTTGCTGTTTTTAGTGTTGATCACCAGGGGCAAGGTCGCTCTTATCGTCATTTAAAAAACGCTCATAAGGGCTATGTAAACCGCTTTACTGATTACGCTGATGACTTTGCTGTATTTATAGAAAAAGTGGTGCAACAGCACTGGCAGGGAAAGCAGATTTTGCTTGGTCACTCAATGGGCAGTGCCATTGCCTATGATTACCTGTCGCGTTATCAACATCAATTTGCAGGGGCTTTTTTATCAGCGCCGATGTTTGATATCTATACCAAAGGGACGCCTAAACCTGTAGCAAAACTAGCTGCTAAAATTGCATCCTTACTTGGTCTCGGCCGCAGCTACGCATTTGGCCAACGCGATTATTTACCAGTCGACTTTGCAGCCAATGAGCTAACCAGTAGTGAAATTCGTTATAAATTGTTTAGAGAGCTCTATGCAGCAGAAGCTGATTTACAGCTAGGTGGCGTAACCTATGGTTGGCTTAATGCATCATTTGATTTTATTGCTTCTTTAGTCGATAAAAAAGTCGATATTCCTTTATTTATCGCCAGCGCAGAGCAAGATACTGTAGTCGATAACGCTGCACAATTTGCACTTAGCCATAGGCAAAAAGCACAACTGAAAACCTATGCGGGCGCTCGCCACGAGTTATTGTGTGAACGCGACGAAATTAGACAAGCAGTACTCAGCGATTTTTATCAATTTTGTGCAGAACTTTGACGTGTTTTCTTAACCACAGAAAGTGGGTCTAGGTGCATCAGAACATCCATTTCACAATCAAAATGCGTTTGAATTAATGCTTCTACTTCATCTGCAACTTGATGGGCTCTTATCAAAGATAGAGAATCTTCTAACTCTAAATGCATCTGAATAAACTTAATTTTACCACCCTGGCGAGTACGAATATCATGGGCACCAAATACGTCTTGATGACTATTCACAATGGCCAGTATTTGTTGTTTCTCTTCATCAGGAAGCTCTTTATCCATTAAGTGATCAGCACTTTCGCGGGCAATATCCCAGCTGTTATAAAGTAAATAAACAGCCACACCTATAGCAAACAATGGATCGGCATAAGCGACACCGTACTTCGCTAACACAATTGCCAGTAGTACGGCCAAATTTAAGATTAGATCGCCTTTATAGTGAATCGAGTCAGCTTTAATGGCGATTGATTCGGTGTGGTTGATCACCTTAGTTTGCACAAAGACCACCACGAGCGTACAAACAATAGCAAAGATACTAACCCAAATACCAAGGTCAGAATGCTTTAAGGTTAACGGATTAAATAAGCGCTCAATCCCATGAAACGCTAAGAAACAACCTGAGCCCGCTATAAAAGCTGCTTGTGCAAGCCCAGCTAACGCTTCGGCTTTACCATGACCAAAGCGATGGTCGTCATCAGCAGGGCGCAGTGCATACCCAAGCACTAAAAAACTCATCAGCGATGCGGTAATATCCATTAACGAATCGGTCAATGAACCCAACATTGACGCCGAGCCAGATGCAAGCCATGCCCAGCTTTTTGCCGCAATCATTAAACTCACCATAACAATGGTGACTAGGCTGGCTGTTTTAACCCAAAACTCATAACTACGATGCTGCACAACGACTTACCTTTAGTGAGTAACTGTGTTGAGTATATCATCTTTTAATTCTAGTTCGTGTATACTCAGCAGCAGATAAAATCCTTTTAAATGAGATTCACATGCTTGATATTGTGTTGTACCAACCAGAAATTCCACCAAACACGGGTAATATCATTCGCTTATGCGCAAACACAGGTTATGCGTTACACCTAATTGAACCACTTGGTTTTGAGTGGGATGATAAACGCGTAAAACGTGCAGGTCTTGATTATCATGAGTTTAGCCATGTACAGCGCCATGCCTCGTTTGAAGCATATCTTGAAAAATGCCAACCGAAAAAAGTCTATGCTTGCACCACCAAGGGCAGTCAATTTCATCATCAAGCACAATACCAACCCGGCGATTGTTTAGTGTTTGGCCCTGAAACACGAGGCTTACCTGATGAACTCATTCAATCGTTGCCGAAAGAACAACGTGTACGCATTCCAATGCAAAAAGACAGCCGTAGTATGAACTTATCTAACTCAGTTGCTGTATTTGTTTATGAATCTTGGCGTCAGCTGGGGTTTGTGAACGGCCAATAACTCATTGAAAAAGCGCTTGTACTAAATATTTACTAATTGTTTAGCACGACCATTTTTTATGGACTAACCTAAATAGGTGAGTTTGTTCCTAAAGATGGATTTTAATGCGCTTTTTCGCCCGAGTATGCAGTATCATTTTGCTGATGCAGTACTTTTCTAGTGCTGCTTCTGCTGCTGTGCAGAATTCCTCTACCTCGCAAGCCCCCAATACAACGCCCCTGTTACTGCTGATCTTTTTAGCGATTGTCATCCTCATCGGTGCGGTTATCTATTACCAAAGAAATCAAAAGATGACGCTAATGGATGCCCTACTTTCTCAATCTAAAGATGGTATTTGGGTCACCGATGAACAGTTTCGGATTATCGAAATCAATAACGCATTTAGTGAAATATCGGGGTATAAAAAAGCCGACGTACTTGGAAAAAAATTCAAAGCATTAACGCAAGCTGGTCGCGATAAACAACTTGAAGAAATCATTCAACAAGAGCTAAGTAATGACGGTTATTGGTCTGGCGAAATTTGGAATTTACGCAAAGATGGGCAACCTTACGCCATTGATTTATGTATAACAAAAGTAACCACACCACGCTTTGCAAAAAGCTCTGTACGTTACGTTGGCATGTTTTCTGATGTCACTGCACGTAAGAATAACGAGCGAACTATGCTCAAGCTCACCACCAAAGACAGTGTCACTGGTTTATCAAACCGCGCTATTTTTATTGAGTCACTTGAAAAAGCAATTAAAGCCTGTAACGACACTTACCCAAGCCTGTTGATCATCTTTATCGACATAGACAATTTCAAAAAGATTAACGACTCCCTAGGTCACACAGTTGGTGATGTACTACTAAAAGAAGTGGCCTGTCGTTTAACTGACTCACTAAATTCAGGCTTTACCATTGCTAGACTCGGTGCAGATGAATTTGCAGTACTCGTGCCGCCCTATCTTTATTCTGGCAAAACGGTGTTCTTCGCCAAAAAGACCGCTGACATCGTGCTTCAGCAGTTTAAAACCCCTTTTATGTTAGATGGTTTTGAGACCTCGCTATCAGCTTGCTGTGGCCTTGCTATCTACCCAGACAACGCCTACAACTGCGAAAACTTAATGCGCAGTGCAAATAGTGCTTTGAATCATGCAAAAAAAATGGGTCGTAATACATATCAATTTTTTGATAAAGACCGTCATACCCTCGACCCAACCGAGTTAACCAAAGAAAGCGCTTTATTCAGAGCTATTACCAACAATGAGTTTGAGCTTTATTTTCAGCCTAAGTTTGATGCCCAGCATAATCAGCTATACGGCTTTGAAGCTCTAGTTCGCTGGCCTCAAGAAGATGGCAGTGTGATTAACCCCGATGAGTTCATTCCGCTAGCCGAACAAAATGGTGCCATTATTCCGCTGACCCAGTTACTAATGGAGCAGCTGCTTAATCAATTGGCACAGTGGCGCAAACAAAGTATTTCGTTTGGTAATGTCGCAATTAATATTTCAGCCTTACACTTTCAGCAAAGTAGTCTTATTGAAACACTCATCGACAACTTAGCAAAATTTGACGTGCCGGCACATTGCTTAGAACTTGAGATCACAGAAAGCGCCATGATGGATAACCCTGAATTTGCAGAGCAGCAAATGAAGCGCATTAAATCAATTGGTGTGCACATCGCGCTGGATGACTTTGGTACGGGTCATTCATCACTCAGTTACTTAAAGCGTTTTCCAATCGATACGCTAAAAATTGACAAGTCCTTCGTAAAAGATATCGATAAGAATGAGCAAGATCGCAACATCACCGCCACCATAGTGCGGCTAGCTAAATATTTGGATATTAATGTGGTAGCTGAAGGAGTAGAAACTGAAGAGCAAGCCTACATGCTGCATATTATGGGCTGTCATTTTCAACAAGGTTATTATTACTGTAAACCACTAAAAGCTGAGCAAGTCAGCGAATTTATTAATGATACGCTAGAAAAGCAGCAGTCTAGCTAGTGGTTGCAACTGTACATTAAATAAAAAACGCGATTAATAAATCGCGTTTTTTATTTAACAGTGCACAATCTAAATTATTCAGATTTTTGCTCACGACCAAGTAGTGCCATCGCAGCTTCTTTTACATCTTTATTTTCATAAAGCACTTTGTAAATTTGCTCCGTTATTGGCATTTCGATACCAGTACGCTCAGCAAGTAAATACACTTCTTTAGTATTTCTATAGCCTTCGACAACCTGACCAATAGATTCAATCGCTGCTTCTACGCCTTCACCTTTACCAAGAGCAAGGCCAAAACGACGGTTACGAGATTGGTTATCTGTACAGGTTAAGATCAAGTCACCGAGGCCAGCCATACCCATGAAGGTATCTGAACGAGCACCCAATGCACAACCTAAACGACACAGTTCAGCTAAACCGCGTGTGATCAACGCTGTACGAGCGTTGGCACCAAAGCCAAAGCCGTCAGACATGCCTGCGCCAATCGCAATAACATTTTTAACTGCACCACCAAGCTGTATACCAATGAAATCATCATTGTTATACACCCTAAATGAACGACCACAGTGTAAAAGATCAGCCAGCTGTTTAGCGAAATCTTTCGAGGTCGACGATACTGAAATAGCGGTTGGTAAACCCATTGCCATTTCTTTGGCAAAAGTAGGCCCAGAAAGCACAGCCAGTGGAATATCATCCCCTAACTCTTGCACTGCTACTTCTTGCAGTAAACGGCCAGTATTAGGTTCTAAACCCTTTGTCGCCCACGCAACTTCGGCGCCTTCTAACAACCAAGGTTTAATTTTTTCAAGTGTGCCAGCAAAAGCATGACTTGGCACAACAACAAGAATGATCTTGCTTGCTTTAACTGCCGTTTCTAAATCAGCTTCTAGTTGAAGCGTATCAGGAAAGCTAACATCAGGAACATAACGTTGATTCTTTCGCTCAGCTGCAAGCGTGGCAACGTCATCGCTATTGCGGCCCCACAAAGTAACTGGGTGGCCATTTCTGGCAAAGCAAATAGCAAGGGCGGTGCCATAAGACCCCGCCCCTAATACTGTAACAGCTGATTGTGCTGTACTCATAGCTTATGCGTCTGCAGTTGCCTGTTGGTCTTGAGCAGCACGTTGTTGCATGTATTGAGCAAATAGTGCGTCAAAGTTAACTGGCGCTAAGTTTAATTGTGGGAAAGTACCACGGTTAACTAGGTTTGATACAGCTTCACGAGCGTAAGGGAAAAGTACGTTCGGGCAGAAAGCACCTAACATGTGCGCAAGTTGAATTTCTTCTACTTCACCGATAGTGAAGATACCTGCTTGTTGGATTTCACAAAGGAATGCAGTTTCTTCACCGATTGAAGCCGTTACGGTTAACGCAAGAACAACTTCAAAAACACCTTCTTCTAATTTGTTAGAACGAGTATCTAAGTCAAGTTTAACTTCTGGTGTCCACTCTTTTTGGAAAATAGCAGGTGAATTAGGCGTCTCAAAAGAAACATCTTTAGTGTAAATGCGTTGGATTGAGAATTGAGCGCCTGCTTGTTGTTCTGCTGCTGCGTTTTGGATTTCTTCGTTCATTGTAATTCCTAACTTGTATTCGTTTTTATAATTTAATTTATTAAGCGTTAAGCTTCGCGTCTAAAAGGCCTTGCGCTTCAATTGCCATCATGTCGTCACAACCGCCGATATGTTCATCATTAATGAAAATTTGCGGAACCGTGTAACCACCATTTGCTTTGTCGATCATTTCATCACGACGCTCAGGGTGAACACCAATATCGATATTCGTGTAGTCTACACCTTTGCTGTCTAATAAAGCCAAAGCGCGTTGGCAGTATGGACAATATGCTTTTGTGTAAAGAACAACATTACTCATAATAATTCCTCTATCGGGCTGTTAGCAGTGTTGATTAACGACCGGTTGTTGTAGGTAAGCTAGCTGATTGCCAAGCACCCATGCCGCCCGCTAATACATAAACACGCTCAAAACCTGCTTTATGCATTGCAGTTGCGATACCTGAGGCAGTCATGCCCGTGGTACATACTAGTATAATGGGTTTACTCTTAAACTTTTCAAGGCTTGAAAAATCAGATTGTTTTGCTTTTTCTGGATTTAAGTGAGTTGCACCAGCAATACGGCCAGAGTTAAACTCTTTTTGTGCACGCATATCAACCACTTGACCATCTTCACGATTAATTAGCAAGGTAAGTTGCTGTGGGTTGATTTGACGAATAGCCGAAAATTTACTTTTAAACCAACTGCTGATCAGCATTGCAACTAATGCTAGCCAGATAATACTCAGAACCGGATGATTTGAGATAAATTCAATATATTGATCCATGCGTTTTCCACTAAGAAATTAGGTACCACAGCGCATAGCCATGGGTTAATTAAAATTTGCCACGCAAGTATACGTGCTTGAATTGAAAATGCTAGGGCGTGAAATATTTTAATATGACATATTGATAGCTGATCAAAACCATAAAACACGGTATGCTAGTGATATATAAGTGCCAATCTTCAGGAGCTATAATGACAGAGCATAAAAAACCATTGGTATTAATGATCTTAGACGGTTGGGGATACCGTGAAGACACAGAAAGTA
>Ga0066376_10001586_pt1 | contig 21963 bp, 23 predicted proteins | sample Knorr_S15_td_Bot_FD_77009 | JGI IMG/M metagenome (GOLD analysis project Ga0066376, IMG submission 77009) | Marine microbial communities from Southern Atlantic Ocean transect - Knorr_S15_td_Bottom_ad_5009_LV_A | ecosystem: Environmental > Aquatic > Marine > Oceanic | place: Southern Atlantic...
TCGCCCCCCGGCTCCAGAGACGGTAAAACCAGCCGACTGGTTCCTTAGAATGCCCCAGCTTCTTGGACCTCAGACGGCTCAAGGTCTAACATAGGATGTCGTACCGCACTGAGGGGCACGTCATATCTTTGTGGACGAGATCGTGGTGGAGTAGGGGGGTGAGTGGCGGCCTCACGGCTCGGGCCGGCGTGCTCGATCCGTGGGTGGCCGCTCCAGCACTGTTGTCCACTCTCGGCCCACGCCGTACCATGCCAGCAGTGCCTCAGAAGGGAGTTTTAACGTGAGCTATGTGGACTCGTCAGTAGCGGCGGGCATGACGGTCACCCCTCCGACCACTCATTCGAGTTGGTCGCGGCGGGACTTCATCAAGGGTGTGATCGCGTCCGGTGTCTCCGTAGCTGGCATGTCGTACTTCGGAGCTGGATGTACGACGCCCCTGCCAGCCCAGACCGGTGGTGTAGAGCGTCTGCTTTCCCTGACCGTGAACGGTCAAGTCCGACGGGTCGATGTACTGCCGGGCGAAACGTTGGCGATGACGCTGCGCTACAAGCTCGGCCTCACCGGCACCAAGCTCGGATGTGACCGCGCGGAGTGCGGTGCGTGTACGGTGCTGATCGATGACGTGAACCACTACTCCTGTTCGACGCTGACGCATCGTGTCCGCGACCGCGAGATCACGACCGTCGAGGGGCTCGAGAGTCCGGACGGCACGCTGCATCCGGTGCAACAGGCGTTCATCGACGAATTGGGTCCTCAGTGTGGCTTCTGCACACCGGGCCAGGTGATGTCCGCCGTCGCGCTGCTACGCGCAAATCCGAACCCCACCCGTCAGGAGGCCCGAGAAGCGATGTCGGGCAACCTGTGCCGGTGCGGCGCCTACGATCACTACTTGAACGGCGTGATGCGTGCCGCGAGCGAGGCATAAAATGGCTGACTTACTGGGGAAAGACTACGCGCCGCCAGACGTCTACGGGAAGGTGACGGGCCGCGCCAAGTACGCAGAGGACTTCCGCATGGACGGCATGCTCTTCTGTCGTTTGTTGAAGAGCCCCATGCCGCACTGCCGTGTCCGAGGCGTCGACGCGTCCGCGGCGCTCGCGATGGAAGGGGTCGTCGCGATCTTGAGGGCGGACGAGGTTCCAGAGCAGGCTGGCCCGGCCAACAACATCTTGACCGATGAGCCTCACTTCGTCGGGGAGCCCATCCTGGCGGTCGCGGCGGTCACCGAGACGATCGCCCAGAACGCGATCGAGGCAATCGTGCTCGATCTGGAGCCGCTGCCCTTCTGCGTCGACCCGCTCGAAAGCCTGCGACCGGACGGGCCCAACGCGCGCACGGACGGAAACACGGTTTCGTCTGGTGAGGTCCAGGAGCACAAGTGGACCGAGGCGGACTTCGAGGCGGCGGGAGAAGGTCAGTTGCCGATGGGCGAACCGGGCGCGGAATGGTCGTACGGCGACATCGACGCAGGGTTCGCCGAGGCGAGCATCATTCTGGATGAGACCTTCGTCACCGCGGGTACGTCTCACCACTCGATGGAGCCTCGCACGGCGATGGCATACTGGGAGAACGGGAAGTGCTACCTGCATGCCTCGACCCAGAGCCAGAGCTTCGTGCATCCGGGCATTGCCGCATACATCGGTATCGAGCCGGAGAATCTGGTCTACATCGCCGAGTACTGCGGCGGCGGCTTCGGATCGAAGGGCGGACCGTATCCCCTGCTCTCGATTCCGGCGCACATGTCGCGCAAAGTCCAGAGGCCGGTGCTCATGAGGATCAGCCGCGCGGAGGAATACTTCCTCGGCTCGGCTCGGCCCGGCTTCCAGGGTCGGATCAAGATGGGATTCCGCGACGACGGCCGAATTACCGCCGTCGACGTGTACATCGTGCAGGAGAACGGACCCAATCAGGGCGGCGGGGACATGGGCGCCGCGGCGAGCGCGATTTCGATCGTGTACACGCCCCTGAACATGCGATATCGGGGGATGTCGGTGCTGACCAACACGCCTCCGCGCGGAGCTCAAAGGGGTCCGGGTCAGAACCAGATCGCGACCGCGGTCGAACCGCTGATCGACAAGGCGGCGAAGCAGCTCGGTCTCGACCAGGTCGCGATTCGGCACATCAACGCGCCAACACACGACTCCCTCTACGGCGCGAACCGCGGCCCGATCACGAGCGCCTATATGCGTGAGGCGTTGGAGCAGGGTGCGGAGCGATTCGGGTGGGAAGAGCGCCGGGCGCGAAGTGGCCAACGTGAGGGATCGAAGGTGCGAGGTGTCGGCGTTGGGCAGGCCTTCCACTCGGCGGGTTCGAGCGGATTCGACGGACTGCTCGTCATCACACCCGAGGGCAAGCTGAACATTCATTCCGGCGTGGGAAACCTCGGCACGTACTCGTACGCGACGACGTCGCGGGTCGCTGCCGAAGTGCTCAAGTGCCGCTGGGAGAACTGCGAGATCGTTCGTGGGGACTCGAGTCGGGGCCTCCCCTGGACGCTCGGGCAGTTCGGCAGCAATACGTCGTTCACGATGACGCGCACGAATTTCGCGGCCGCGAACGACGCGGTTCGCAAGCTCAAGGAGATCGCCGCGCGCCGGCTCGGCGGCAGCGCGACGGACTACGACATTGGAAACGAGACGGTCTTCGCTCGAGGCAACCCGAGCCGGAGGCTCACCTACGCCCAGGCAGCCCAAGCCGCCATCGAGATGGGCGGCGCGTACAGTGGGCATGAGCCCCCCGAGGACATCAATGCGCTGACCAGGCGCGCTGTCGAGGTGGTGGCGGGCACGGGCCTGGTCGGGGTCGCGCGTGACAACCTGGAGCGGAACGGCACGGTGCCCGCGCTCGCGGCGGGCTTCGTCGAGATCGAACTCGATCTGGAGACCGGCCGCATCGAGATTCTCGACTACCTCGGCGTGGCGGATTGCGGGACCGTGCTCCACCCGCAGGGGCTGGCGACTCAGATCAAGGGAGGCGGCGTGATGGGCTTCGGCATGGCCGTCTCCGAGCGCCATGTCTACGACCGACACTGGGGTCTGCCGGCGGCCGTCGGCTTCTATCAGGCGAAGCCGCCCTCGTACCTGGACGTGCCATCGGAGATGGACTGGCACGCGGTAGACCAGCCAGATCCGGATAATCCGGTTGGCTCGAAGGGGATAGGTGAGCCCGTGATGGGATGCGCGGGCGCCGCCCTGCTGTGCGCCATCTCGGACGCGCTCGGGGGGCACTATTTCAACCGCACTCCGGTGATGGCCGACATGATCATCAACGTGGCCTCTGGGCGGTCCCAGTCGCACGGCCCGCTCCAGGTCAACACTCAGTGAGGAAAAGCCCATGATGAAGGACATGATGTCGGGCTTCGAGCTATACCAGCCCGCCGATGTGGACGATGCGCTCCAGCTGATCGAGCGATACGGCCGGCGTGGATGGAAACTCGCGGGAGGCTACGACTCCCTCGACTGGTTCAAGAACCGCGGGAAGGGACCCGATGCGGTCATCGACCTCGAAGGTCTCGATGCGCTCAAGGGCGTCCGGGAGACCGCGGACGGCGTCGAGATCGGCGCTCTGACCACACTCACCGAGGTCGAGCGCAGTCCTCTTTTGCGAGATCGCTACGCGTTGTTGGCCGACGCCGCGCGCAGGGTCGCGAGCCCCCAAATCCGCAATGCGGGCACATTGGGTGGCAACGTCTGTCAGGACACGCGCTGTTGGTACTACCGCTATGGAGTGAACTGCTACCGAGCCGGCGGCAACACGTGCTACGCGGCGGCGCCGGACGCAATGAATCGGGAGCACGCGCTCTTCGGAGCGAGCCGGTGCGTAGCGGTCACTCCCTCGGACACCGCGCCGGCACTGGTAGCGTTGGACGCCGAGATGGTCGTGCGCAACACGAGCGGCGAGCACGTCATTCCGGCCGAAGAGTTCTTCATGAGCCCCTCGGTCGATATCCAGCGCATGACCGTTCTCGACCCGGGCGATCTGCTGACCTCGATTCGGCTCCCGGCGAGTTGGGCCAATGCCGACTTCTACTTCGAGAAGGTCGCGGACCGAAACAGCTGGGACTTCGCGCTGGTGAGCGTGGCGGCCGCTTTCAAGACCAGCGGAGGCCAGATCGACGAAGCCAGCGTCGTGTGCGGAGCGGTGCAGTGCATTCCGCGCCGTCTCCGTGAGGTGGAAGCGATGCTGCTGGGCCGAACTCGCGATGAGGAGACCGCGTCTCTCGCCGGCGCCGAGGCGATCCGGGACGCCGATCCGCTCGACTACAACCACTTCAAGATCCCTCTGATGGAGAATCTCGTGAAGCGGGCCGTACGCGGCGAAGCCGCGGTACGCGGCTGAGGACGACTCCTAGATCAAGCCGACTGAATCGGTAGATCCCGCACGCGCCGCCCTTCCAGAGCGAACAACGCGTTGGTGACCGCCGGCGCGATCGGAGGTACACCCGGCTCTCCGATGCCGCCGGGGCCGTCCCCGCTCGGGACCAGCAGCACCTCGATCTCCGGTGCCTCGCTCATGCGCACCATGCGGTAGTCGTCGAAGTTGCTCTGCACCGCGCGGCCACCCTCGATGCTGATGCGACCGTACAGAGCGGCGGTCAGGCCGTAGATGATGCCGCTCTCCATCTGTGCCCGCACGATCGCGGGATTCACGATTACGCCGCAGTCCACGGCGCACCACACCTTGTGAACTCGAGGCCGTCCGTCCTCGAGTGAGATCTCCGCGACTTCCGCCACGTACGAGCCGAACGACTCCACGACGGCAATCCCCCGTGCTCGACCCTCGGGCAGGTCTGACCCCCAGGACGCCGCCTTCGCGGCCGCGTCGAGCACCGCCAGGTGCCGGGGGTGCTCACCGAGCAGGTCGCGGCGGTACTGGTAGGGGTCCTTGCCCGCCGCGTGCGCCAACTCGTCGATGAATGATTCCACGACGAAGCCGGTGTGCGTATGCCCCACGGAACGCCAGAAGCCGACGGGGATCGGGAGTTCGACAGTGGCGGCCGACATGACGAAGTTGGGCACGTGATACGGCTGGTTCGACGCCCCCTCGACCGCGGTCGGGTCCACTCCGTTGCGCATGACGGTGCGGTCCCGAACGAAGTTCGGCAGCCATCCCGGCATGAGCCGCTCCATGATCGACTGCGATGCCATCTCGTGACGCCAGGCGGCGGGCTTACCCTCGTCATCCAGCGACGCGGTGAACTCGTGATGCGACGCGGGGCGATAGAAGTCGTGCTGCATGTCGTGCTCGCGGGACCACAGGACCTTCACCGCGCCGTCGACCAATGACGCCAACTCGGCGGCTTCAGCGACGTAGTCTGTCTCGGCGCGCCGGCCGAAGCCGCCGCCCAGGAACGTCGTGTGCACGACCGTGTCGTCGGCGCCCACGCCGGACATGTCCCCCGCGACCTGCCGCGCGCCACCCGCGAGCAACGACGGGCCATTCTGCCACTGCGTGGGTGCCCAGATGGTGCACCTGCCGTCCTCCACCAGCGCGGTACAATTCATCGGCTCCATCGTAGCGTGAGCCAAATAGGGAACCGAATACGTGGCCCGAATCGGATCGGAGGCCGCTGCCAGAGCCGCGTCCGCGTCACCGTGCTGCTCGGCGAGACCGCCTCCCGCCTGAATCGCAGACTCGAAGCGCCTGGTGATCTCCGCGTCATTCAGCGCGCTACCCTCTCCTTCGTCCCACTCGACGACGAGCGTGTCGCAGCCCTGCTTGGCCGGCCAATAACCGTTGGCGACGACCGCCACTCCGTTGCTCAGCTCGACCACTTCGTCGACCCCCGGCACGGCGAGTGCCGGCGCAGGATCGAAGGATCGCAGCGACCCACCGAAGACGGGGCAACGCGCGACCATGGCGATACGCGCGTCGCTCGGCCCGGCATCGATGCCGAATACCGCCTCGCCGGTCGTCTTGACCGCTACGTCCAGACGCATCTGAGGCGTGCCGATCAAGCGGAAGTCCGCCGGGTCTTTGAGTGGAACATCCTTCGGGACCTCGACCTCCGCCGCGGCCGCGGCGAGTTCGCCGTAGTCGAGCGTCGATCCGTTAGGGTGATGCGCCATCGCGTCGCGCATCTCGATGTCCGTGGCGGGAATGCTCCAAGTGCGCGCCGCAGCCTCGCGCAGCATCAACCGTGCGGCCGCACCTGCTTCCCTCAGTGGGACCCACGATTCTACAATGCTCGTGCTGCCGCCGGTAACCTGCAGGCCCATTGCCACGCCATACGCGGCGTGCGCCGGGGCGAACTCGAAGGCTACACGTTCAAGAGGGACCCCGAGTTCCTCGGCCAGCAGCATGGGGAGGGAAGTCGAGACGCCCTGGCCCATTTCGGACTTGCCGACCACGACGGTGATCGACCCGTCGGTATCGATGCGTAGGAACGCATTGGGAGCAAAGGCCGCGTCGGTCGCGGGTTGGCCCGGGCCCCTCACGACTCGGTACGTGACGCCGAGCGTCAGGCCTACCCCGGCCACCGCGGCCAACTTGACGAATGTGCGGCGGGAGAGGCCGTTGTTTCCTGAGATGGTCTCGGATTCCGGGCTGGTGTCTTGGCCGGTGTCCACGGTCGGATCGCTCATCGGTCACCTCCCCCGGCATCATCCGAAGACCTCATCTGCACCTGGATCTCGGCGGCCCGGTGGATTGCGCGCCGGATCGCCACGTAGGTGCCACAGCGGCAGATGTTTCCAGACATTGCCGCGTCGATGGCCTCGTCTGACGGCTCCGGATCCTCTGCGAGGAGCGCCGCAGCAGCCATGATCTGCCCCGACTGGCAGTACCCGCACTGCGGCACCTGCTCCTCCACCCACGCCAGCTGAACCGGATGGGTCCCATCGAAGGAGAGGCCCTCTATGGTGGTGAGTTCCGCGCCCTGTGCACGACTCACCGCGAAGCGGCACGAGCGGACCGGTGCCCCGTTCACGTGAACCGTGCAGGCACCGCACTGGCTGATCCCGCACCCGAACTTGGTGCCGGTCAAGTGGAGCGCCTCGCGCAGGGCCCACAGGAGAGGGGTGTCGTCGGGGACATCGACCTCGTAGGGCCGTCCGTTCACCGTAAAGCTCACCACAGATCATGTCCCGGTTTCGGGGCGGCGACACCCCGGTGGACAGAGGCAAAAAACCACCAGAATAATGCGAGGGCCCCGGCGCACACGCCAGCAATGCCGGTGGGCGCAGCTTGCGTGCAGCGTACCCGAGGACCCAGCGGTGTAGATTGGTTCGGTATTTACCTAAATATCATCTATGGACCGAATTTTCAAAGCACTTTCCGACCCTACGCGCCGACGCGTACTGCAGCTATTGCGCGCGCGCGCCATGACCGCGGGTGAGTTGGCGGAGTATTTCGACGTCTCGAAGCCCACGATGTCCGGGCATTTTGCGGTCCTGCGTGAGGCCGACCTCATCGACGGGAACAAGCGGGGCACGACCATCACCTACCGCCTGAAGATGTCGATCCTCGAAGACGCCTTGCTCGGATTCGCACACACGTTCGAGTTCGAGCGAAAGCGTGACCGGGCGGGCCTCGGCGCTCCAGATCTGATCGAGTCGGACGGAGACGGTCCTGGGGCTCCCTCCGTTGAGGCTGGCGACTGTGTCTGTATAGACCGTGGCCGGACTCGGGCTGTTGGGGTGGTATCTCGATCCCGCCGGGTCGACGCGATGGATGTGGCTCGGGCTCTTCTTGCCGATGGTGTGGGGATACATCGAACTGGCGCAGTTTCGAGGAGCAGACCGCGCGGTGGCGGCGAAAATCATGACCTTACCACCGACTGTCGATCCCCTGGGCCGGTCTACTGCTAGCGGTGGACGTCGGCGCGGACCTGGCGGTCGCAAACGGTCTTCTGGGCCCCGAATGGACGCAGATCGCGCGTCGCTTGGAGGGAATCATTCTTGGATCCGGCCTAGCGATCTTCGGCAACTACATGCCCAAGCTGCTCTCGCCTTGGAGGCTGGCCGACGAGCCGTTCGAGTGGAGCGCGTTCATCGCTTCGTCGGTTGGGTGTTTTCGCTTGCGGGCGGAGCCGTGGTTCTCGTGTGGCTGACGCTGCCGCTCGATCAGGCCGCTTTCGCGTCGACCCGGCTCATCTTGACCGCTCTCTCGCTGGGCGGCGGGCGCAAGCTGATCTCGCTCGCGACTCGCTCACCGAGGCGGCCACCGCGCACTGAACACGCATTCCAAACGAGGGTCGGCGGCTAGTCCGCCTCGCCTCAGCTAACCCACTGAAAGACAAATTCATGAAAACCGTGACTTTTTACCATTCCGTGATCTGCCCCCGGTGCTTCATGGCGGGCTTGTTCCTTTCGCGACAATTGCGCGACTTCCCGGACGTCACCGTCGAGAAGGTCGAATACCTGGCCAATATGGGCAGTTCGCACAAAGCCGACGTGCACACGATTCCCTCACTGGTAGCCGGTGAGGAGAAGTTGAGCGGCTTCTTCCTGACCAACTCGGGAATCCGTCGGTTTCTGGAGGCGCTGTAGCCGGATTCGAGGCGGGGACGTGACTCAGGATTGTATACTCAGGATTGTATACTCCCTGTGGGTCCCTTCTGAATGGGTGGTGTGGCGTGGGGGAGTATCTCTTGGGCGAGTTCGAGCATCTGGTTCTGCTGACGATCTTGCAGCTCGGTGACTCCGCTTACGGGGTGTCGATCACGAAGGGCCTCGAGCAGGAGACTGGGAAGCCGGTCGCGCAAGCGGCCACATATCTGACCCTCCGGCGTCTCGAGGAGAAGGGGTGGATCGAGGGCTCGGCCGGGGAGGCCACAGCCAGGCGCGGCGGTCGCGTGAAGCGCTACTAGCGCGTCAGCCCTTCCGGCCTGGCGCGGGTGAAGGAGAGCCGTGACACGTTGCTCTCGATGTGGTCCGGGATTGGGGAGCAACTTTCGTGAAGCCGCCTCCCGCTCCTCCACGGCTGGCGACTCGGCTCGTCGAGTGGCTCGCGGTCGACCTGGAATCGACCCACGTCCTGGGTGACCTCCAGGAGGGCTTCGCCGATCGCAGCGAACAGGTCGGGCGAGCCTCGGCGCACCTCTGGTACTGGCGGCAAGTGTTCCTGCTCGCCGTTGGGCTAGGCGGCCCGCGCCTGCTGCTTGCACTCTCTCCGGAGAGTCTACTTCGCGATGTGCACCTCGCGCTGAGATCGTTTCGACGCACACCGGGCCTTTTGGTCGCGGGCATCCTGACGTTGGGAATCGGCATCGGCGGTCCGACCACCATGTTCGGAATCGTCGACGGAATGTTCAGTCGGCTTCCCGTGGAGCGTTCTCAGGAGGTCGTGTCATTGCGTCTGATCGACCCCGTGCGCGGAGGAGGCGTCGTCGTCACCTGGCCGGTGTTCGACGCGTGGCAAACGTCGAGCAGCAACCTCGCCGAAGTCGGCGCATATCGGCGCGACGGCGTGGCCGTGAGCGGGAGCGACATTTCGCCCACGCGTGCCAATGCGGCCGAAGTAACACCAGAGGTGATGGAGCTGCTGATGGTGCGGCCGGTGATCGGTCGTGTCTTCGGCGTCGCCGACAAGTCGCCCGGCGAGCCGCTCACTGCGATCATTCACGAGGACCGGTGGGAGGATTGGTTCGACCGTTCGACGTCCGCGCTGGGCGCGCAGCTCCGGATCAACGGCGTCGAGCACACCGTGATCGGTGTGGTCCCCACCGACTTCGGCTTTCCCCAGAATCACGAAATCTGGACGATCTTCCGTCCCGAGCTCGAACCGGAAGCGGGGCCGCAAGTCGTGGGTCGCATGCGGACGGGAACGGCTGTCGGGACCGCCCGCGCCGAGTTGGACGGCATCGTGCGCACGCTCGCCGCCTCCGGAGTCGAAGCAGCGGATGGAGCGCGCCCACTCGTCGACGAATACGTGCTCGCGATGAACGGCCGCGGCACGCGCACCATGCTGCGCTATCTCAGCCTGGTGGTCAGCTTCCTGGTCGTGATTGCGGCCGCGAACGTCGCGGCGCTGTTCCTGGCGCGGGGCAGTTCGCGTACCTCCGAGATCGCCGTGTGGCTGGCGATGGGCGCGGGGCGCGCTCGCATAGCACGTCAGGTGGTGATCGAGGCTCTCGTCTTGGCCACCGGCGGTGCCGTGCTCGGTCTGACGATCACCCGCATCGCGACCGGTTGGTTCGGCGCGACCCTGGAAGCTCGAGGGTCACTGCCGTACTGGGCCGAGTTCGGTCTCACTCCGTCCGTGCTCATCTTCGCGGCGCTGCTGCTCTGCACGGCCACGATCGTTGCGGGCGTTCTCCCAGCCATCCGCACCTCGCGCGTCGACCTCTCACACGCCATGAAGTCGGGGACGGGTGCCGACGCCAAGATGAAGGGGGGGCTTGCTCACTTTCGTGCTCGGCGCCGAGGTGACGATGTCCTGCGTTCTCCTGATCCTCTCGGGGCTCGTAGTGAAGGGGGCGCTGGGGACGGTCCAGCTCGTGGGGGCGTTCCCCATCGACGACGTGCTCACGGGTCGCTTCGTGCTCGAGAGCTACGACTACGAGACCGTCGAGCATCGCTCCAGCTTCTACGACGCGCTGGTGCGCAGCCTTGAGGAGGATCCGGACGTCGAGACATTCACGCTTGGCAGCGCCATGCCGGGAGACGGCACGTCGAGGACCCAAGTCGGTCTCGAGGGCGTGAGTTACGAGCGTGAACAGGATTGGCCGCGGATCCAGCGGCGGATCGTGGGCCCCCACTTCTTCGACATGTTCGACATGGCGCTGCTCGCGGGCCGCGTTTCTGGCAGCGGAGATAGACTGGAGGAACCGCCAGTCGTGATGGTGAACGAGGCGTTCGCGCGCCAACAACTGCCGGACGGCTAGGTGGTAGGGCGCCGTCTGATGATCGGGCTCGCAGAAGGCGAGCCGGTTGCACACGAGATCGTCGGACTGGTCACGGACCCTGGGATCAGTGTCGACGATGGGCGTAGGGTGGCGGCGGTTTTCTTGCCCTTGGCGCAAAGCGTGCCCGAGGTGTCCTTGCTCGCCGTGCGTGCTCGCGGTGGTTTCGAGGAGGCAGGAGAGATCATGGTCCGCGATGTGCGTGCGCTGGACGCGGACCTCCCGTTGGCACCGATTGTGACACTCGAGGCGATCGTGCGCCGGGAGAACGACGGCGGTCGCATCTTCGGATCCCTCTTCGGCGCCTTCGGACTCTCCGCTCTGATCCTCGCCATCGTGGGGCTGCACAGAGTCGTCTCGTTCACTACGCAGCAACGCACACGCGAGATCGGGGTCATGCGGGCGCTGGGCGCTCAGCAGCGAGGCGTCCTGGTCTCGACCATTACCCGGGGCCTTCGCCCAGTCGTCGTGGGTGTCGTGCTCGAGACGGGGCTCGCGCTACTCTTGGCCCCCTTGCTCGGTGAGGGACTGTTCGGGACAGACCCGCGCGATCCATGGGTGCTCACGCTGGTGCCGCTCACGTTGCTTCTGGGAGCCGCCGGCGCGGCTCTGCTTCCGGCTCTGCGAGCGTCCATGATCGACCCGGTCACGGCGCTACGGGCCGAGTAGTCGCCGTGCGAAGCGCGCGCGGCACCTCTATCATGCCGGTCTGATTTTCACGGCATCGAGGAGGGGCGGCATTGAGACAAGCAAGGTCGTGGCGCAAGGGTCCGATTCTGGCCCTGGTGGGAACCGGCCTCACCATGTCGGGCACCTCGTGTGGCACGGAGGCGCCTGTAGTCGAAGACGCCGCTGAGGCGGTCCCGGTCTTCCAGCTCACCGCGTCCATGGAGGAGATCATGCGCTACATGATCGATCCCTCAGCGGATGCCGTGTGGGACGCGGTCGTGACCGTCGTCTCGGATGAGGGCGTTGTGACCACCGAGCCGGAAACGAGCGACGATTGGCTCATGCTGAGGCGGCACGCGGTGACGCTCATCGAGGCGACCGACCTGCTGTTGATGGAGGGCCGTAGGGTCGCGGCAGAGGGGTCGCGGTCGGAGCTGCCGGGAATCGACCTGGAGCCCGAGCAGATCGAAGCGTTGCTCGCAGAGGACCCCGACAGCTGGGTCGGCTTCGTGGCGATGTTGCATGAGAGCGGACTCGGCGTGCTCGAAGCCATCGACAACGCGGACGTCGACGCGTTACTCGTCGCCGGAGATCTGCTCGACGTAGCGTGTGAGGTCTGCCACGTGCGCTATTGGTACCCGCCTCCGGCGAGCTCCGACAGTACGCGTTAGCGTAGAAGCCGCGCGATCACGCTACCGTCGGATCGAGCTCCCGTCGGGTCGCGTGATTCGCGAGCAGCAGATGCCGTAGGTGCCTGGCGCTCGCGACGGCTGACCGACGGCCCTGATGGAGTCGCCAGCCCTGATGGTTTCGGGAGTCCACCCTGCGCGGCGCATGCTCACGGCTGCGCCCAACTCGACTTCCCACTCCACCGCCTCGCCGTCCGCGTTCTCGCCATCGATGAAGAGGAACGAGTGCGGGTTACGGAAGACGAATCTCTCGACCACTCCGATCGCTTCCACGCTCTTGGTGGGGTCGTAGAAGGGAGCGCTGCTATGATGCGCAACGGCCGGGAGACTCGTGAAAACGAATCCGACGACTACAACAGCGACGAGCGACGATATCCAAAGAAGTCGTTTCACAGGTCCGTCTCCTGGGCGTTACGCATGCGTTATCTGTACTTCGGAATCATGAACTTCACTGAACGACGCGCCTCTTCCGGATCGCATTCGTACGGGGCGAGCCTATAGTCTTCGGGTGCCGGAAGCCAGCGGGTCGTGTACGACGCCGGCTCCCTGAGGAACAAGGGGTCCTCCAGGGTCAGCGTCATGCGCAGCTCCTCTCCGTCCCGCCAGTACCGCTCTGTTACGGTTTTCAGTTGGGACGAGGGGATCCCGTTGTAGTCGTCGAATCCGGTGATGTCGAAGACGAAGTGCGAGGTCTCGACGATGAGCGCATCGCCTTCATAGCGACCGACGGAGAAACCCTGAATGCTGTAGTCGGCCAGCGTCGGCTCGCGTCCATCCATCCAGACGGTCCGCAATTGGTCGTCCTTCTCGTACCGGATCAGGACCCGGTCGGGCCACTGCACGAATTCCATGAAGTAGGGGTCGTACTGGATTGCCGGCGACGCCGAGGGAACGCAGTCGTACTTTGGCGCGATCGCCTCGTCGAAGACCTGCTGAAAGGCGAGCGCGCGCTCGTTGAGTACCGGGAAGTTTTCCGGAGTCCAGGGCATGTTCGGCCCGTTGACGCGACGCACGCGCGGCCCCCCGTCCCAGACCCCGACGAGGTCGGCGATCTCGGCCTCGGCCGTTTGCGCGCCGACCTGCGTAACAGCGCCCTGGAATGCGGCTGCCAGCAGGGCGGCCGTCGTGGCCAGGCATATCAGCCTCCGAGATGACCCGCGGATGTCCGTGTCGCTCATGGCTCGCTCCTTGATTCGCCAAGGGGGCAAGCTAGAGTGGGGCGTCGGCGGGCGCGAGCCAGCGCAACCGCCGCGGGGTAGATTCGCATGATGACTACCCGTCCCTCTCTCCCGCTCGCCGCCCTGGCAGTCGCGTTCTTGGTAGGCGCGTGCAATCACGAAGCGACCGAGCCCGAGATCGGCACCGGGGATGATCTGGACACGCCCGCCACCTTGCTGGTCAAGCCGCTCGTCATCTCCGCCAACGCCGTGGGAGGTACACCCAGCGTCGACACCGCATTCACACGCGGCCCGATGTTCGCGACGCTGAGGGTAGCCAATCCCCACGGCGCCGAGGTCGGCCACTTGGACGTGACCGTGGAGTACGAGTTTTCAGAGCTTTCGGACTCGGTCGATTTCGTGGCGCCGGGGGTATATCGCCTAGCGGATCCGGAGCTCCTCAAGGTTGCCCAGCGCGGCACTGTCACGGTCCGAGTAGCCCCCGCCGGCACCGGTCGCGCAGAGGTGCTATTGGGAATACCGCGGCCACTGACCGAAATGAGCGCCACGCGCTTCTTTCTTCTGACGGGCGCGGACGTCACCGCACTCCGAACCGTCGCGCCCGACTCGCTCAACGCCGCCGCCCTCATCCGAACCGCAACCAACGAACGCACCGAGAGCAAGCTGAATGACTTCAGTCACCTCGGTATCGTGTACAGCGGACTCGTTATTCCGTCGATCGTTCCTGGCGAGGTCCGGCTCGTTGGTGGCACACTCGAAAGCAGTTATTCACTCGGGGGGAGCGGAGGGACCGTCTGGGACTTCACCAAGCCACAGGGCGGCATCGCGCGCCTCAAGTTCGACATCTACAACCAGGGGCACCCTTCACCGTCCCCGCCGGTGTTCCGTACGCCATCTCGTACGACGCTCCGCAGCCCACGATCACCGAGGAAGGGACGGTCTGGCCGCAAATCGCGATCGCCCACGGGACGACACAGCAAGCCATTGAGCCCGGCGGCGTGCTGACCATCGACCCCGGCCTCATCGGCAGCTTTGCAGAGGACCCTCCAACCGTCCCTGAGTACGTGCTCATCGCCGACACCGAGTCCGTCGCCAGGATCTACCCCATCATCCTCGCCGGCCGGCCGGTCAGGGCGTGGCTGAACGTTCGCGACTCCGGCTCCTCCGCCCCTTGACCCGTCGCCTGGGCCACGGCTAGGGTCTCTCAGAGGAAGAACACTATGACGACTTATCTGCTGACAACTTCGCGGTACATGCGACTCCCTCGGGCCGATCTGGTCTCGGAGGGAGTGTCGTAGCGGTGTAGCTGCACACCAATCGAGGCCTCATGGGCCCCCGAGTCATCGACTCGGGGGCCTTTCTTTTTTTGTGGAGACCATGATGACGACACCGATCTACTTCACGACGACCATCCCCTATGTGAACGCCCGGCCGCACGTGGGTTTTGCCCTGGAGTTGGTTCAGGCAGATGCGTTGGCGCGCTACCACCGACGGACCGGTAGAAGCGTGCGCTTCCAGACTGGCACCGATGACAACGCCTTCAGCAACGTGCTCAGCGCTCGTCAACATGGTGTTCCCGTTGCCGAGCTCGTCGAGCAGAACTCGGCGGCGTTCCAGGGCCTCTGCGGCGCCCTCGATATCGCACACGATCGATTCTTGTGTACGACTGAAGCCGTGCACCACACGGCCGTACGCAGCTTCCTGGCCAGGCTGCGGCCGCAGGACACCTACGTCCAGTCGTATCGAGGTCTCTACTGTACACGATGCGAGGACTTCTATCTGGATCGCGCGGCCGAAGCCGGCGTGTGTCCCGAGCACGGCACGGTCCTCGAAGAGGTCGAAGAAACCAATCACTTCTTTCGGCTCAGCGCATACCAATCCGCCATTAGGGATCTGGTGGCGAGTCGCCGACTGGAGGTGGTGCCCAGGGTTCGCGAGACCGAAGTCCTGCGCTTCATCGATCGAGAGCTCGTCGACTTCTCGATCTCACGAAGCGCGGGGCGGGCAGGAGGGTGGGGCGTTCCGTTCCCCGGAGAACCCGACCAGGTCGTTTATGTATGGGTCGACGCCCTGATCAACTACCTGACGGGCCTCGATTATCCGGAGGGAGATGACCTCACGCGCTTCTGGAGCAGCGAATCGCAGCGCGTGCACGTCATCGGTAAGAACGTCTGGAAGTTCCACGCGATCTACTGGCCGGCGCTACTCCTGTCGGCGGGACTCGAGGCGCCCAGTCGCATATTCGCGCACGGGTTCTTGACCGAGAACGGCAAGAAGATCAGCAAATCGGCCGGTGGCGCGGGGGATCCGCTCGACTACACCGCGAAGTACGGCGTCGACGCCGTCCGCCACTTCCTGCTCGCGCACACCCGCCCGTACGAGGACACGGATTTTTCCCTGAGCCGACTCGAGACCGTTTACCGAGCCGACCTTGCCAATACACTGGGTAATCTCTGCTCTCGGCTCACAGCCCTCTGCGAGACCGCGGGTCTGGCAGGAGTCCACCAGAGTGGTCCGCCGCCAAGCCCTGAAGGGTATCACGAGAGCCTCGACCGGTTCCGCTTCGACTTGGCCGCGGCGAGCCTCTGGGAAGCGTTCGGTCAGATCAATCGGGAGATCGCGGAGCAGCGCCCGTGGGAAGGGCTCGAGAACGGGCCGTCCAAACTGGTTGTCGACAGGCTGCGCGATTGGACGGAGCGACTCGCCAGCCTCGCCTACTGGCTGCAGCCATTTCTGCCGTCGACCTCGTCTCGCATCACCGAAGCGCTCACGGCGCCTCAGATCACGAAGTGTCGTCCGCTCTTTCCCAAGCTCGCCTAGCGATGCCGATGGTAGCGGGGTTGGACAAGGGTGGTAGTGTTGGCCTAAAGTTATGATTCGGACCCTCGACCCTCACCTGCGCCGGTCCCGTCATGCTCAAAGCCTTCCCGCTTCCTGTCGCCGTCCTGCTCTCGACCGTCCTCGCGCCGACCGTCGAAGCGCAGCAGAACGGCCCCGCCGCCCTCGAGACCATCCGCAACTACCAGGTGGTCTCCGACCGGCTGGCTTCGGCTGGGCAGATCTCGTACGAGCAGATCCCGCTGCTGGGGGCCCAGGGCTACGAAGTCGTCGTCAACCTTGCCTCGGCCGATGCCGAGCGGAATGGCCAGGAAGGATTCCTGGTCGCACAATCGGGACTGACGTATGTGCACATTCCCGTGGACTGGGAGCGACCGCGGCTGAGCGACGTGGAGATGTTCTTCGACGTCATGAAGGCGAACGAGGACCGCAAGGTATTTGTGCATTGCTTCGCGAACATGAGGGCGTCCGCGTTCGTTTACATGTACCGGACGCTGGTCGAAGGCGTGCCGGAGGCCGAGGCGCGGGGAACGATGAGCGAGGTGTGGGACCCGGACCGCCTACAGCAGTGGGCCGGGCTCATAGAGCAGGTGAGGAGGGAGCACGCGGGGCGGCAATAGCGAGGGCCCGATCGACGATCGACGCAGAAGTGGAGAGGATGAGCGCGTAGGAAAGCCCCAGGATCAACGCGGCCCAAGCCTCGCGGCTCACCGGCATGATGTTCAAGCGTGACACGGCGATCACGACCAGAGATACGAAGTAAAGGATCCCGTTCCACCGACCCAGCACGCTCATGCGCAGCTTCTTCTCCCGGTGCAGCCAGTAGGAGTCCAGCACGTACTGTGAGAACGCGAAGACGATCAGTATGGGTAGAACCGCTGGCACGTCGCCCGCGACGGCCGCGCCGCACAGCCCGGCGCTGACGAAGAGGAAGTCCGTAGTGTGGTCGAACAGCCGTCCTCGATCCGACGCGGAATCGGTTCGCCGCGCCATGATACCGTCGAAGTAGTCCGTTGCGATCGCGACGAGGACGGCCGCCAGCAGCGCCAACGGTGGGAACTGCTCGGGTCGTGCGAAAGCCAGCGCGACGGGGGCGGCCAACAGCAGTCGTAGACCGGTGAGCACATGTGCCATCAGGGACCGGACGTATCGCGCTGTGCTTGTCGCAGGAACAGGAGCCCGATCGCTGCGTTGAACAGAATGAAGAAGTTGTGCTGAACGAGCCCGAATGCGGCCACCTGGCCCTCGTTGCCGGGGAACAGGATCACCCAGAAGGTGATCGCGGCCGCGCGCATCGGCGTAGGCACGGTGGCTGCGAAGAAGATTACGGGCAGATACCCGAGCATCGAGAGCATGGACGCTTCGACGCCGAATAGGTTGAGCGCGATCGTGTAGACGACGACTGCCGATAGCAGCGCGGGCGAACGCAACAAGAAGAACGTCCCGTAATGGCGGAGTTCAGCCGACCTGAACGCGTGCAACAATTGCTTGTCTCGCAGCTGGCTTTCGGGCAGGATCTTCCCGCGGAAGAACAGGACCCAGAGGGTGAACCCCAAAGCCGCGACCACCGCGATCATCGGAATCACGCCGAAGACCTCGGGCAGCGATTCGCGACTGACGAAGAACCCTGTCGTGGCCCAGATCAACAGGTAGAACATCTCGCAGAACATGATGAACAGCATGACCGAGCCGACCTGCCATCCCGACACGTTGTCGCGCTTGTGCAGGTAGTAGGCCATCGCCCCTTTGCCGACCTGCTCGTTGACGATCGATATGATGTAGGCACTGGCGCGTAGCGGTAGCACGTCTCGGTACGGTATGTCCTTCACGAACCACTTGAGCGCGCGCGTCACGACCAGCGTGTCGATCGCCAGGTAGACACACGAATACGCCATCATCAGGAAGAGCCACGGTATCCAGGCGACGTTGGCGAAGACCTGAGACATGTAGTCTGGAAGCGTCAGTCCTTCGCGCATCGCCGCCCCGTTCAGCCGGTAGTAGAGGTAGGCAAAGCACAGAGCCGTGATTGCGAAGACGGCGATGCGTTGACCTACGCCCGGCTTACGCAGCGCCCTGGGCTCGTCGGCAGTTGTCTCTGTCATCTCTCTCGACCGTGGTCGGACACGATCTTCTCCAGTGTCGTGGATAAGGGCGTCAGCGTGAGGCCCAATGCGGCGTCTGCGTTCGTCTCCACCACCTCATCCGCCGTGATGACGTCGATGACCGTCGGGGAGACGCCACCCCCGCTGACTCGACTCGCGATCGCAGCACCGGCCTTGGCGATCCAGACGGGCATGGTACCGATCGACAGCTCTCGGTCCAACAACCCGGCGGTAAGCGCAATTAACTCGCGGTATTGGACGGCGTCGGGTCCGACCAGTTCGTGGACGAGGGCACCCGTGGGCTGGTTCACGCAGGCCAGCAGGATCGCACGGCTCAAGTCGTCCAGGTCGAGAGGACGCACGGTGTAGCGTCCGCCACCCAGCAGCCTGGTCTTGCCCCGACTCGCGGACCGCAAGATCGCGGCCGCGCCCGCGGTGCCGACACCGAGAAGGATGGGGGTTCGAAGGACCGTCGCCGACAGCTCGGACTCCGTGACCACACGCTCCGCGTCACCCTTCGATCTCAGGTATCGGTTCGGCGAGTCCGAGCTCGCCCCGATCACGCTGACGAGGACGATGTGCTGCACTCCCGCCGCCCGGGCCGCCTCGGCCACGGCCGCGGCCGACGCGACGTTTGCGCTCTCGTACGTCGACGCTTTGCTCTCGATCAGGATGCCGGCGAGATGCACGACGCAGGAGACCCCGTCGAGGGCTTTCTCCAGCCCATCGGCATTCTGATAGGAAACGATACGGGCGGTTATGCGGGGCGACTCGGGAAGGGATGCGGCGACGCGCTGCGAACGCACGCACCCGATGGCGTCGAGATCGCCTCGCTCGACGATATGTGCCAACAGGTTCAAACCAACGCTGCTGTTGGCTCCGGTTACGGCGATCGTCACGCTTCTGTGGCTGTCACGTCGTAGGCGGCAATCCTCGCCGATTCGGCGATGTGATTCATTGTCGTCTCCGTCTGCCGTTGAGCAGTGAGATGCGAGTCTCGGGAGGGCCCGGCGAGGTGCTCGCGTGCAGGCATCATTGGGGCGCGGGTTAGGCAATGCAACCGCGTGAAGAATGACGGGCCCCCGTGCGTAGGCAGCGGCGTTACTCCCATCGAATCGGAGAGCTGGCATGCGCGACACAGGTCCAAGCAGCACCCTTTCAGGCTCCTGCCGCTTCTGCTCCTGGCGGTGCCAGTGGACACGAAGGCGCAGGATACACCCTCGCTCGAGCGCACCGCGGTCGAGTGGATGACGCTGCTGATGGAGGGAGAGTTCCAACGGGCAGCCCAGCAGATGTCACCTACGAGTTCCATCCCGCCCGACCAGATCGCGACGTTCTGGCCGCAGCTCGCGAGTCGGTACGGAGACCTACGCAGGCTCGGGGTCATCAACCGCATCACGCTCAACGAGCTCGAGACCGTGCAACTCTTGGGCTATTTCGACGCGGGCGGTGAGACCGCCAGTCACACGATTCGCGTGACTCTCGACACCGAAGGACGTCCTGCGGACTTCTTCATATTGGACGGCTGAGGGCCACCGGTCCCGCGACGAACGCGGCTACTCCTCCCGCAAAACGCTCGACGCCTTGATCCTCAGCGTGGAGCGCGCAGGGGTCCAGCAAGCGGCCGCTGCTGCTGCGAGCAGCAATCCGACGCCCACGTACGTGAGAGGGTCGGTCGCGCTGACACCGTAGGGCAGCGACCCGATGGCACGGCTCACCCCCATGGTGGCGACGAGCCCGGCGCCGATCCCCAGCACGGCCGGTACCATGCCCTGTCGCATCACCAATCCCACGACTTCGCGGCCCGAGGCGCCTAGAGCGACGCGCACGCCGAGCTCCTTCGCCCGCTGGCCTACTGATTGAGCGATCACTCCGTAGAGGCCAGCCAAAGCCAACAACAACGCCAACGCCGCGAACAGTCCGAGCAGCGTCATCGTGAATCGCCTCGACGAACTCGAGTCCGAGACCATCGCATCCATCGTCAGAACGCGCGAGACGGGCATGTTCGGATCGATTTCCGCCAGGATCCGGCGCACATCGGGCACCAACGCGAGCGGCTCTCCCTGGGCGTGAACCACGTAGTTGATGGGTGACCACCCCGTGCGGTCGTACGAAAAATAGATCGCGAGCGTGGCGTCCCGTTCGGGTCCGCGTTCGCGCATGTCCTCGACCACGCCCACCACGAGCCCGAGACGGTCGGGGTCGTTCCACAACTCCGCCAGGCGTCCGACGGCGTCCTCCATGGGCCACAGGGCGTCGGCCAAGCTCTGGGAGATCACGACCTCCATCGTGGTGGCGCCCATCTCCTCGTCGTGCCCGAGATCGCTGCCCCGGACGAGCTCGAGGCCCATGCTCCTGAAGTAGTCCGAACTGATGCCGCGCCAGTTCGCGGACAGGTTTCCGCCGAACGTCTCGGGCGTCTGCCCTTCCGGAAGGATGCCCATGACGGTGTTTCCGCCGCCCACCGGTCGCATGCTGACCGCCGAGGCCGCGATCACTTGAGGCACTGCACGCACGCGGGTCAGAAACTCTCGGCGAAACGCGACTACTTCTTCGAACTCGTAGGACTGGGGAACCCGAACCTCATACGTCACGCGGCCCTCGGTCTCGAATCCGTTGTCGGCCCCGTACACCTCCACGAGGCTTCGAACCAGGAGTCCGGCCCCGACCAAGAGGACCAAGGAAAGGGCTGTTTCCGCGCCCACCAACCAACTGCGCACCAGGTTGGCCCGTCGCCCGCCGGCTGTCTTGGTACCGCCCTCCCGGAGTGCTGTACCGAAGTCAGTGGAGAACATGCGCACGGCCGGCAGCAGACCTGCCGCAATCCCCGCAAAGAGGGAGACCCCGACCACGAACAACAATACCATGCCGTCTACCTCCACCTCGCTCATGCGGGGAACGTTGCCCGGCTCGAGCGCGATGAGCCCCTTGAGTCCCAGGCGCGCGACCAGCACGCCGAGCAGGCCGCCCACGATGCCCAGCACCGCGGACTCGGTCGGCAACTGTCTGACGATCCGACCTCGACTGGCCCCGAGCGCCACCGATACGGTGACTTGGCGGAACCGCGAACCGAGCCTCGCCAACTGCAGGTTGGCCGAGTTCAGGCACGCTATGAGCAGCAGAAGGCCAGCGAATCCCATGAAGATCCAGAGCGATTGGCGCAGATCGTCGCCCGCCGCCCACGTGCTGGAGGGATCGATCACGAAGCCCATGTCCTCGTCCATGCCCGCGTACTGCTCGTCCAGGCTACGGCCGAGCTGCGCGAGCTCCGCCTCGGCAGCCTCGACCGTGACCCCATCGCGGAGGCGGGCCACGACCTGATAGGCCTCGGTGTCGATGGAGACCGACTGTCCCACATGGCCGGGTCCCGCCCAAACCGGTTGATCCAGAGGTCTTCCGATAGAAGGAGAACCGCGTGAGGTCGCTCGGCGTCGACGTCGGATGCGTCGAACGTTCGACCGGACAGCGGTTCGACGTCGAGCATCGCGAAGAAGCGCGGCGTGACCGTGCCCATGCTGATCTGCTGGGGCGTGGCGTCGCCCGTCACCGTTGCCGACCGCCCACCGAAAACGCCGACGCCTTCGAACGAGCGCGTGCGCTCCTGCTCGACGTGACCCCCTGAAACGAGACCGGGCCGAATGTCA
>Ga0066376_10001588_pt1 | contig 21952 bp, 13 predicted proteins | sample Knorr_S15_td_Bot_FD_77009 | JGI IMG/M metagenome (GOLD analysis project Ga0066376, IMG submission 77009) | Marine microbial communities from Southern Atlantic Ocean transect - Knorr_S15_td_Bottom_ad_5009_LV_A | ecosystem: Environmental > Aquatic > Marine > Oceanic | place: Southern Atlantic...
CACCGGGATCGCGCCGGCCAGCAAGGTGCCGAAGAAGGCCGGAAAGAACGCCGACTCGGTGCGCAGCATGATCGTGACCGTGTCCCGGCGGCCGATGCCGCGGGCGCCCAGCGCCGACGCGACACGGACGGACTGTCGCCACAACCGGCCGTAGGTGATCGGCTGTTCCGAGCCGTCGTCCTGCCGAAGAAAGATGTGGGTACGGTTCGGCGTGGTGCGCGCATGCCATTCCAACACTTCGACGAGGGTGGTGGCCGACTCTGGCGCCGCGGCACCAATCCCGACGGCCGCGGCGAGCGGCGGACGTATCTCGATGCGCGCCGGCTCGGCCGTGCTGATCGCGCGGGCGAGGTCGGCCGCGGTGTCGGCGCCCGCCATCACCTCGTCGGGGAGCCGCACACCCAGTTCCCGGTGGATGCGAGTCAGCAGCTCGACTCGTTCCAGCGAACCGATGCCGAGCTCACGTTCGAACGAGTCGTGCGGACCAATACCCGCGGCCGACGAGCCGGGCCGCAACTCGGCTACCAACCGGCCGACGAGTTCGAGCAGGGTGCGTTCGAGCGCGGCGTCGTCGCTCGGGGGAGAGATAGGGTCGGACATGGGCGCGACCGGCGAGGCGCGCGTGCCCCGAGTGGTCATGATACTCCCACTCGTCTCGCGCCTCGCTGGTCGTGGCTCACCGCGTCGTCGGCGGCCGCGTGGGTTTCCCGGCGTAGCCCCGTGTGGCTACGGCCCAGCTTGGACCAGGGTGATCGATGTGATGACGACCGGCTCGTTCGGAATGTCGGGAGCCTGATTGCCGGTGCGAACCCGGCCGATGTCGCGGACGACGTTCATGCCATCGGTGACGCGACCAAACACCGCGTAACCGATACCGGCCGCGGTCGGGTTCTTGAAGTCGAAGCTGGAATTGTCGTCGAGGTTGATAAAAAACTGCTGCCGAGCGCTGTCAGGAGCATTACCCCGCGCCATCGCGACGGTGCCCCGACGGTTCTGGAGGTTGCGGGTCGCCTGGTTCACGATCTGACCACGCAGTCCTTCGGTCTTCGGTACGATCTGGTCGTTCTCGCCCACCGTGAATCCGCCGCCCTGGATCAGTACGTCCCGCATCGTCCGATGGAAGACGGTGCCGTCGTAGTAACCGGCACGCACATAGCCGAGAAAATTCACGACAGTGGCGATGACGTCCCTTTCGTTGCGGAACAGCTCTATCTCGAAGTCGCCCTCGGTGGTCTCGACGAGGACGCGTGGGTTCGGCGGGGGGTCCTGTGCTCCCACCGGCGCGGCCATACTCAGGGTCAGCGCTAAACTCAGCCAGATGGCGAACGCACGTAAAGACACGGCTTACTCCTAACTTGGTGATGGTCGCGTCGGCACCACGTGGCCTCCGCGAGCGGCTGCCGACGCGTTGCCCCGCAGGGTCCGGACCCGACCGATGTCCGGTTGGTATCAGGTTCCTGACTGCATAGGGTTCTACTGGACAGTGATCGAGAGGATGTCGACGGCGGTGGTCGGCACGTTCTGATATGCTCCTCTGTTGCCGACATCCACGTCCGCAATCTTGTCGACCACGTCCGTCCCTTCGGTGACGCGGCCGAACACGGCGTACCCATACTCGCCCGGCGTGATACCGCTGTTGTTGAGCGCGGCGTTGTCGCCGGTGTTGATGAAGAACTGACTCGTGGCACTGTCGACCACGTTGGTACGGGCCATGGCCAGCGTGTACTGGTCGTTCAACAAACCGTTCCGCGCTTCGTTCTTGACCGGCGGGTTGACCGATTTCTGCTGCATGTCAGCGGTGAATCCGCCGCCCTGGATCATGAACGTCTTGATGACCCGGTGGAACACGGTGCCGCTGTAGTGACCGCTCTCGACATACTCGAGGAAGTTCGCGACGGAGAGCGGTGCCTTCGCCTGATCGAGCTCGGCGGTGATGTTGCCCAGGTTGGTTTCGATCACGACGACCGGGTTGCCCTGAGCGGCCGCCTGGGGCGCGTGCATGGTCACCAGGACCGCCAGGCAACAGCCCGCGAGGAGAGTCAGCGTTCTGACCGACATGGTAGGGTTCCTTTCTCCCCTGAGCGGCCGACGCCGCTCATTCAAATTTTGGTATCTTGGGATCTTAACAAACGTTGGTCGAACGAGCAAGGGAGCGCTCGACCGGCCTCTCACTCCGGTTTTGCGTGTGACGGATGATCCGCCAATTCGGCCCAGAGTATGCATAATTCCCGGTGGCGCTGTCCAGTGCGGCCACGCCGGTGATTCCTGGGTTATCGTACAGACCAGATGAGTTTACTTGATCGTCTTCGGGGTCAGCCCGAGTGGCAGCATGCGGATCCGTCCATCCGGGCCGCCGCCGTCGACGACCTCGACGACGACGCACAGGAGTTGCTCCTGGCGATTGCCACCGAGGATGCGGACCCCGGCGTGCGTTCGGCGGCGGTGATGCGGCTCACCGCTCCGGCGGTGCTGGGGAGTATCGCTGCGTCCGATCAGGACGACGGGGTCCGGACCGACGCCGTCGCGGCGCTACGCGAGATGGCGGTCGGTGGGACCGATACTGACGTGGCTCATGCGGCACTGGCCGGTCTCTCGGAACCGCGCGATCTGGGGGAGGTGGCGCGAGTCGCGGCCCTCGAGTCAGTCAGCCTGGCGGCGTTGGAGCGTCTCGACGCGCAGAAGACACTCTCCGCGGTGTCACGTCGGTCGGCGCATCCCGCCGTGCGCCAGGCGGCGCTGGAGCGGGTGACAGACGGCGACGAGCTGCTGGCGGTGGCCGTCAAGAGCGACTATCGCGACATCGCGCTTGCCGCATTCGAGCGGGTGTTGGCCCAGGCGCCAGACGATCGGGAGCGCCTCAAGACCGTCGGCGCTCGGGCTCGCGTGAAGCCGGTGGCACGGCGAGCCAAGGCGGCGCTGGCTGCGCTTGATACGCAGCCGGTTCCCCCACCGTCGGCCGGTCGCCGACAGCAACGGGAACGGTTGTGCGAGAGTGTGGAAGCGCTGACCGGCACGACGAACCGGGACCTCGTCCGCCAGGGTCTGGTCGACGCGGAGCGGGAGTGGGCGGCGCTGGACACGGTGGCTCGTACCCTGTCGGTCCCGTCGGGCCCCTCCGGCCCGACGGTCGATTCCATGATTACGGATGACGACGAGACCGACCCGGATCCGGCCGCGGCCGAGCGTTGGGCCAACGCCCTGGCCCAGGTGGCCGAGTACATGGGTCGGCTCGACACCGAGCGGGGTCAGGCCGACCGTCGGCGCGAGGCGCAGATGGCGGCGTTGGCGGCCCGCACGGCGCTGTGTGAGCGGTTGAGCGGCCTCGTGTCCGCCCCCGCCGTCGATGCGGACGAGCTGGTCGCGGGTGTGGCCGCCATCCGGGCTGAGTGGGCGGCGTTGGCCGTTGCGTCGTCGTTCGACGAGGCCCCTCCGAACGATCTCCAAGATAGCGTGTCGGGTGGGGCCGACGCCTCCCAGGGTGAGGCGGCGCTCACTCAGATTCAGCGGCGCTTCGACGAGTTGCTGACGCGGGCGGACGGTGTGGTGCAGCGCCGTCAGTCCGCCGGCGAACGCGGCGCGCGACTGACCGAGCTGGTGGCCGCGCTCGAGCAGATCAGCGGGACGGCGGCGGCCGACGAGCTGAAAGGACGATGGGCGGCGCCGCACGCCGAGTGGCGCGAGCTGATACGCGCCTCGGAGCCGCACGAGGTCGCCGATCTCGTGACACGCGTCGAAGGCGCCGCCGCGAAACGGGCCGAGCGTCTGGAAGCGATGCGGGAGGCTCGGTCGAAGCGTGAACAGGCGAATCTCCTCAAGCAGCAGCGCCGGTGCGAGGAACTCGAGCAGGCGGTAGCCGACGAGACGCTTGAGCTTCCTGCCGCCGAGCGGGCGTTGCGTACGACCCGGTCGCTGCTGGGCAACCTTGGCCGGCTCCCGCGCGAGGGCCGCGCGGCCCTGACGACACGCCTGCGTGAGGTGCAGGCCGGTCTGACCGGGCGCGTGCGCGAACTGCGCGGCCTCGTCGAGTGGAAACAGTGGGCCAACTTGAGCGTGCAGGCATCGCTGTGCCACCGGCTCGAAGCATTGGCGGCGGTCGAGGACGACGCCGCCGTGGCGAACGAATACAAGGAGGTCATGCTGGCGTGGCGGCAGGCCAGCGAAGTGCAACCGGGCGAGGGTGACGAGATCTGGAAACGCTTCAAGGTGGCCCACGACGCGATACGCCCGCGGGCGGAGGCGCACCTGGCCCGACAGGACGCGGTGCGGCAGGAGAACCTGGCGAAGAAGATCGCGCTGTGCGAGCAGGCCGAGCGGCTGGTCGCGTCGACGGATTGGATTGCGACGGCGCAGCGCATGACCGAGCTGCAGGCCGACTGGAAGCACGTGGGGCCGGCCACCCGGAAACAGGAGCGCGAGGTTTGGAATCGTTTTCGGGCCGCGTGCGGAGAATTCTTCAAGCGTCGGCGCGACGATCTCGCCGAGCGGAAACAGGTGTGGTCGAAGAACGCCGCACTGAAAGAGGCCTTGTCCCAGAGGGCCGAGGCGTTGTCAGACGAGAGCGACCTGGTGGTCGCGAAAGAGACGGTTCGGCGGTTGCAGGCTGAGTGGAAGACCGTGGGACCGGTCCGACGTGCCCGGTCCGAGGCGCTATGGAAGCGATTCCGCGCCGCCTGCGATCAAGTCTACAGCCGCTCACAGCAGGCGATCGCGGCCGAGTTCGAAGACAAGCTGACCGCGCGGGCCGCCGTGTGTGAGCGGCTCGAGGCGCTGACGCCGGACCGGGACGCCGACGCAGGGGACCCGCCTGACGGTCTGACGAGTCTGGTGGCGACGATCCGGACGGAGTGGCGGCAGCTACCTCCGGTGCCCCGACCCCAAGAACGGGAACTCCCCGCGCGCTTCCAGGCCGCCTTGGCCAGTGTTGTGGAACGGTACCCCGCAGCGTTCGCCGGGTCAGACCTGGACCCGGAGCGCAACCGAAGCGCGCTCGAGCGGCTGTGCGAGCGGGTTGAGGCACGCCTTGACGACGCGACAGAGTCGTCGGCTGGCGACGACCGGTCGCCAGCCGAGGTGCTGGCGGCGCAATGGCGGGAAGCCCTGGCTAGTAACACGATGGGCGCCCGGGTGGATCCCGCGGTGCAGGAACGTGCCGACATTGAGGAGGTCAAGCGGCTGCAGACCGAGCGGCGCAGTCTGGGTAGCGTGCCTGGCGAAACCGGTCAGCAGCTTTCGGACCGATTTCGGACCGCGTGCGACCGTTTCTTTCAGCAGCACCCACCGTCTGCCGATCGGGCGCCGCGGCCGCGACACGGCGGTCCTCGGACGGCGCGTGGCAGGCGGCCCGAGTCCGGCGCGCGTGGTCGTGCGTAGCGGTCCTGTTCACGAATACGGCCACCTATCGAGGGCGTCGAGGCGCCCGGGTCGGCCCCCGAGCCGTGCCCGCGGGTGTCCCGGAGATGTGTCGCCGGTCGCTCACGGTGAGGGCACTGTCCAGTCCGGATCCAGCATGCACGCGTTCCATCCGCTGATCGCCGACTGGTTCAAACGCCGATTTACCTCGGCCACCCCATCACAGTTGGAAGCCTGGCCACGTATCGAGGCCGGTGATGACGTGCTCGTGTCCGCCCCCACCGGTTCGGGCAAGACGCTCGCCGCATTTCTGATCTGTCTGGATCGGCTCCTCGTCGCCGGTCTGGCCGGCCGGCTTGGGGACCACGTCGATGTCGTCTACGTGTCGCCGCTCAAAGCGCTGAGCAACGACATCGGGCGCAACCTCGACACGCCCCTCACCGAACTCGAGGCGCTGGCGGCCGAACGCGGCTTGTCGGCGCCCGGTATCCGGACGGCGGTGCGGACCGGCGATACGCCCGCCTCGGAGCGCGCCCGCATGGTGCGACGACCCCCTCATATCCTGGTCACGACACCCGAGTCGCTGTACATCCTGCTCACGGCGGAGCGGAGCCGTGCCGTCCTGGACCGGACTCGCACGGTCATCATCGACGAGATCCACGCGGTGGTGGACGACAAACGGGGGGCACATCTGGCCCTGACGATGGCGCGGCTGGACGACCTCGTGGTGAAGTCCGGCGGTGTGCGTCCCCAGCGTATCGGTCTGTCGGCAACCGTACGACCCATCGAAGAGGTCGCCCGTTTTCTGCGCGGCAACGTGGTCGAAGGACACACTCCGCGCCTCGCCATCGTGGATTCCGGCCACCGGCGCCCACTCGATCTCGCGGTGGAGGTGCCACGCGACGAGTTGGGAGTGGTGGCCACGAATGAGATGTGGGAGGAGATCTACGACCGCCTGGCGGCGCTGGGTCGGGCTCACCGCACCACCCTCGTCTTCGTCAACACGCGGCGACTCTGCGAGCGGGTCGCCCATCATCTGGCCGAACGGCTCGGCGACGAGGCCGTGCTCGCGCACCACGGCAGTCTCGCGCGGCGGTTGCGACAGACCGCGGAGGCCCAGCTCAAGGCGGGGCAGTTGCGGATGGTGGTGGCGACCGCGTCGCTCGAACTTGGTATCGACATTGGGACGGTGGATCTGGTGTGCCAGATCGGGTCGCCCCGGTCCGTGGCGGTCACGTTGCAACGTGTGGGCCGGTCGGGCCATCACGTTGGGACCGCCGACGATCCGCACATCCCAAAGGGCCGGCTGTTCGCGACGACGCGCGACGAGTTGATCGAGTGCGCGGCGCTCGTCCGCGCGATTCGCCGGGGTCGGCTCGACCGGTTGGAGATCCCGGCGTGGCCCATTGACATACTGGCCCAGCAACTCGTAGCCATCTGCGCTTCCGACACGTGGGTAGTCGACGAGCTGTTCGACCTCGTCTGCGGGGCGTTTCCCTATGCCACGCTCCCGCGGCCGGCATTCGAGGCGGTCGTCGACATGTTGGCCGACGGCATCACGACGTCACGCGGGCGCTACGGGGCGTATCTGCATCGGGACCGCGTCAATGGCACGGTACGCGGGCGTCGTAACGCCCGCTTGACCGCCATCACCGGCGGTGGCGCCATTCCGGACAACGCGAACTATCTGGTGGTGGCCGAGCCGGATCAGACCACCGTCGGAACGCTTGACGAGGACTTCGCCATCGAGAGCATGGCCGGCGACATTTTCCTGCCCGGCACCACGTCGTGGCGTATCCGCCGGGTGGAGTCAGGTCGGGTGCGGGTGGAAGATGCGCACGGGGCGGCGCCCTCGCTCCCGTTCTGGCGCGGCGAGGCGCCGGGGCGCACGACGGTGCTGTCGGAAGAGATCTCGAGCTTGCGGGAAGACATCGCGGAGGGGACGGACGCGGACAACCTGCGCCGATTGGCTGACGACTGCGGGCTCGATCGGGCCGGCGCCGAGCAGGCGACCGCATATGTGCGCGCCGGTGTCGCTGGCCTGGGCGCGCTCCCGTCTGGTCACTGCGTGGTCGCGGAACGATTCTTCGATGAGGGCGGCGGCATGCAGCTCATTCTGCACGCTCCGTTCGGCGCACGGGTCAACCGGGCCTGGGGGCTCGCGCTTCGGAAACGCTTCTGCCGCTCGTTCAACTTCGAGCTCCAGGCGGCGGCCACCGACAACGGGATCGTGATCTCGCTGGCCGAGCAGCACAGCTTCCCGCTCGACGTGATCTTCCAATTTCTGAACGCCGACACCGTTGAGGACGTGGTGAGCCAGGCGATGTTGCCCTCGCCGATGTTCAGCGCCAGATGGCGTTGGAACGCCTCGCGCGCCCTCGCCGTGCCACGGTTCGCCGGGGGGCGCAAAGTGCCACCGCCGATTCAGCGAATGCGCTCCGACGACCTGCTGGCGTCGGTGTTTCCCGACCAGGTGGCCTGTCAAGAGAACCTGACCGGCGAGATTCGTATTCCCGATCACCCCCTCGTCAATGAGACCATTCGTGACTGTCTCCACGAGGCGATGGACCTGGATGGACTGCGGGCGGTACTCGCTGGCATCGAGCAGGGTCGCATCGAGACCCGGACCATCGACACCGCGGAACCGTCGCCCTTCTGCCACGAGATCCTGAACGCGAATCCCTACGCGTTTCTCGATGACGCCCCGCTGGAGGAGCGGCGCGCGCGCGCCGTCCAGTTGCGACGCACGCTTGGGTCCGACCCGAGCGAGATCGGGGCGCTGGACCCGGCCGCGATCGCCACCGTGGCAGGAGAGTGCTGGCCGGTTGTGCGGGACGCTGACGAGTTGCACGATGCCCTGCTCACGCTGGTGGCCGCGCCGCCGCTGGCGGGGTGGGCGATGTGGTTCAGCTCGTTGGTCGCCCAGCGGCGCGCCGGCACGCTGAGCGTGGGCGCGACCACACTCTGGGTGGCGACCGAACGGCTCGCGCTGGTCAGGTGCCTGTATCCGGATGGCGTGGTGGAGCCGCTGTTGCCGGAGCTGCCCCAGCCGCAACCGGCGGGGCCCGAGGCGGCGGCGACCGAGCTCCTCCGAGGGTGGATGGAGTCGACCGGGCCTGACCGCTCGGCCGCGATAGCGCTGCGCCTGGCGATGCCTCGTCCCCTCGTGGACAGCGCCCTGGCACGCCTCGAGGGCGAAGGGCAAGTGCTCCGCGGGCGGTTCACCGGCGCGGACCGAGACGGCGCTGACGACATTGACTGGTGCAACCGGCGGGTGCTGGCGCGAATTCACCGCTTGACGCTCGGGCGGCTCCGACGCGAGATCGAACCGGTCACGTCGGCCGACTTCGTGCGATTCCTCCACCGCTGGCAGCATCTGGCGCCCGGCACGGCGTTGCACGGCGCAGATGGTCTGTTGCAGATTCTGAAGCAACTGCAGGGATACGAGATGTCGGGGGCCGCCCTGGAACGCGAGGTCATTGCCCGGCGGGTCGCGCACTACGACCCGGAGCTGCTGGACCGCTTGTGTTTGTCTGGCGAGGTGATGTGGGGCCGGTTGTCGCCGCATCCGGCGTTTGAATCACCCACGGCGATGCCGGTCGACGCCACGTCGACGTCCGGTGCGCGTCCCAAACGGGTGCGCCCCACGCGTAACGCACCGGTCACGGTGTTTCTCCGGGAGGACGCGGACTGGTTGCTCACCTGCGCCGGATCGGGCCACCCCGACCGCCACCCGTTCGCGTTGTCGCATCCGGCTCGGGAGATCCTTGAGGCGTTGACCACCCGCGGCGCCTCGTTTCTGGCCGAGCTGGTTCGGGCCACTGGCCGTCTGGCGAGCGAGGTGGAGGACGGGCTGTGGGAACTGGTCGCGGCCGGGCTGGTCAGCGCCGACGGTTTCGACAACCTCCGGGCCCTCGTCGATCCGAAACGGCGGCGCGGCGAAGGCCGTGGACGCGCGGCGCGGCCGCGACACGCCGCCGGCCGCTACTCGTACCGGCCGGGACAGCGAACCAGGAGTCGAGCGGTGACCCCGTCACCGTCCCGACCGCCGTCTTGACCACCGTCTCAACCAGAGTCCAGGGCACGGCCCCGATGTCCCCGGTCTCACCGCAACAGGCCCGCGACACCGCGGTGGCCAAGTTCGCGGCGCAACTGTTGACCCGTTGGGGTGTGGTGTTTCGCGACGTGGTGGCCCGGGAGACGTTGGCGCCGCCCTGGCGTGAGCTCCTGGGGACGTTCCGGCGGATGGAAGCGCGCGGGGAGATCCGGGGCGGTCGTTTCGTGGCCGGGTTTGTCGGCGAGCAGTTCGCGCGACCAGAGGCCGTTGACCTGTTGCGCGGTGTCCGTCGAGATGGGCCGGCGACCGGGTCGCTGAGCGTGCCCGCGGCGGACCCCCTCAACCTGACCGGTATCGTGCTCCCCGGACCGCGCGTCAGTGCTCTGTCGGGCGGCCTCGTCGAACTGCTGCCCGCCGCCGATCCGACCGCGGCCGTAGCCGGCGCACCGGGCACTACCGCCCACACGGCATGACGGGGGCCGCGCGGAGCGGGGTGCGGTCGGGTAGAGTGACACCATGATGACTGTGACTGTGGGCCGTGTCGTGTGTCGTGCCTCGTTGGTGACCGGGGCGCTGGGGTTCCTCTCGGCCTGCGCCCCGGAGACCCAGCCGGCGCCATCGTCCATTCAGGCTAACGTCGAGGTCCTGGCGTCGGACGCGTTCGAGGGGCGGCTCACCGGGACCGACGGAATCCGGTTCGCGGCGAACCACATCATTGCGGAGCTCGAAGCCTTTGGCGCCGAGCCGCTCCCCACGGCGGACGGCTACCGTCTGGCGTTCCAGTTCACCGGTAGCACCACCGATGGTGGCACCCGAGTCCGGCTCGACGGGACGGATGGGCTCGAATGGAGCGATGCCGAATCGGTTCGGGCGCTGTCCTTCTCGGAGTCGTCGGAGGTGAGCGGTCCGGTGGTGTTCGCCGGTTACGGCCTCGTGGTGCCCGAGACCGATGGATTCAGCTATGACAGCTACGCCACGCTGGACGTCACCGACAAAATCGTCATGGCGCTCCGCTATTTTCCGGAGGACGCCGAGCAGGACCTTCGGTCCACCTTCTCGAGATACTCTTCACTGCGTTTCAAAGCGCAGGCGGCGCGCCAGCGCGGCGCCAGTGGGTTGCTGGTGGTGACTGGTCCCCGATCGCCCAATGCGGGGGCGCTGGTGCGTATGACCGGCGACACCGCGGTCGCTGATTCCGGGATCGCCGCGGCCAGCGTCAGTTTGTCCGTGGCAGACGCGTTGTTCGACTTGGTGCCCGACATGACGCTGGAAGAGGCGCAGCGCGCGCTGGATTCCGGAAACCCGCACGTCAGCGGATTCGAGATTCCGGTCGACCTGACGCTGGACGCTCGGGTCGTGCGTGAGCAGCAGACCGGCCACAATGTGGTCGGCTACTTGCCGCCCACCGGCGACACGACCCTCGACCGACCGTATGTCGTGTTGGGCGCCCATTATGACCATCTGGGCCGCGGCGAAGATGGCAGCTCGTTGGCCAAGGCGGAGGAAGCGGGCGACATCCACAATGGCGCCGACGACAACGCGTCAGGGGTGGCGGCCGTGCTGGCCGCCGGCGCTGAGCTGGCGGCCCAGGATCGTGCTCGTGGGGTCGTCCTGGCGTTCTGGTCCGGCGAAGAGCTCGGACTGCTCGGTTCGGCTGACTTCGTCCAGAGCGCACCGGTGCCGATGGGCCAGATCGCGGCGTATGTGAACTTCGACATGGTGGGTCGCTTGCGCGACAACAAGCTCAGTGTCCAGGCGCTCGGTAGCAGCAGCATCTGGTCTGATCTGGTGGACGAGGTCAATGCGTCGTTCGACTTCGAGCTACAGAAAGTCACCGACCCGTATCTGCCGACTGACGTCATGAGCTTCAACTTGGCGGAAGTGCCAAGCCTGGCGCTGTTCACCGGAAGTCACGAGGACTATCACCGGCCGACGGATGACCCGGAGACGGTCAATTTTGCCGACCTCGAGCGAATTGCCCGATACGGCGCGGCGATCGCTGCCCGCCTCGTCACCGCCCCGGCCCCACCAGATTTTGTCCGCGTGGAGCGAACGGGTCAGCAGGGCGGCCAGATGCAGATCCGCCTGTACACCGGCACCATTCCCGACTATGCCTCAGAGGTGGACGGACTTCTGTTGTCGGGGGTCATGGGCGGCGGTCCGGCTGAAAAGGCCGGTCTGAGAGCAGGGGACATCATCGTCGAGCTGGCCGGCCAGTCGATCGCCAATATCTACGACTACACCTACGCGCTCGACCTTCTCAAGGTCGGTGAACCGACCCCGGTCGTTTTCATGCGCGATGGCGACCGGAGGGAAACGGAGCTCATTCCAGAGGTCAGAGAGTAATCCACACCTGACGTGTGCACCGTTCCGAGTCCGGGTGACGGCCCGCGACGCGAGCGGGGGCGTCGTGGCATCCGGAGGCATGGTCCTGATAGTGTTGGAGGGTTGTCAACCTGGCGGGCGTCGCCTGCGGTGTGCATGCAATCCACCAACCGTGTCGGGATGGTCCGAGACGACTGAGACCATATTCCCCGTGTTCGAGTCTTATCCACATGATGTGTTGTGAACCACGCGCCGGCCGTCGATGGCGCCAGATTTCATCGACGGTGCTGACGTCGCTCTGCCTTGCCGCGAGCGCCGCCGGCCAATCGACCGGTGTGTTGGTGGGGACCCTGCGGACGCTCAGCGGCGACGTCGTGGGTGACGCCGTGGTGACCGCTACCAGTGACGGGCGAGCCCGGGGCGCGCGGACCGACGAAGAGGGAGAGTTCCGCTTCGAGGACCTGGTTCCCGGGTCGCACATCTTGACGACCGACCAGACGCCGCTGGTGGTCGAGCCGGTGAGTCCGATCGATATCGTGGCCGGAATCACGATCCGTCGCGATCTGACGCTCGTGCCGCCGGACCGAGCGCGCGGAGGGTGGCAGGCCGATCGCATGAAAGAGGGGAATCCCGGTCTGTCAGCGTCAGTATTCGACACCGAGGCGGTTGCTGGCGGTCGTACCTCGCTGGTCCGCGTCGTCGAACGGGTACCCGGGATGAGCGTCGGACGCGCGGGAGGCGTCGGTCAAGCGACCACCCTTCGTCTGCGCGGCGCGGAGGTCAGCACGCGTTTTCATGTGACCGACGGCTTGCCGCTCGACGATCTCACGCACCGACTGCATCTCAGCGCTCCTGGGGAGACCGACATCGTCGAGGTGATCCGCGGCGCCGCCCCGAGTGCCCGCGGCACGGAGCTGGCGGGCCTGGCGCACGTCGTGCGCCGCTCGGTGAACGAGACCAGTCCCTTGCTCGCGGTTGACGCGGAGGGGGGAGCGTTGGGCTGGCGGCGGCTCGGCGTGACGACGGCCGGCCGACGGGGCGACTACGACTGGAGTCTCGGCGCCGCGAACCTGGAAGCCGACAACGAACAACCGAACAGCCTGTATTCACAAACCGCCGTCGCCGGAAGGTTTGGCATGCGGAAGGGCGACATCTCGACCCAGCTGATGTTTCGGGGCGAGACGAGCGAGTTGGGGCTCCCCGGGCAGACCCTGTTGGTGCCGGCCGATCTGGACGCGGGGGAGGACCGGACCCAGTGGACCGCTGGAGCGGTTCTGCGGTTGCACCGCGGCTCGACCAATAAACATGAACTGCGTCTCGTCGCGTCCCAGACAAACCGTCGCGCGTTGAATCCGCTCGACTCCGGATCGGTCCGGCTGCAGTCGGCCCAGACAAGGGCGCTGCTGGTCGAGATACCAGACTTTGCGAGCACTGACGGGCTGCGAAACGATACCCAGGTGGCGCGTGCCACCTACGAATATACGTTTGTGCCGGACGAGTTTCACGCCATCTCCTTTGGCGGCACCGTCGAAGGTCAGTCCGGGCGCTTTGGTCTGAGCGACACCTTCGACCACCGGCGGCTGAATTTCGCGTTCTTCGGAGAAGATCGTCTCCAGATCTATGACAACCTCCAGGTGACCGCGGGCGGGCGCGTGATGCGTAACGGTCCGTTCGATTTCTCCGCCCAGCCGCGGGCGTCGGTGACCTACGAGCTGGGGCGGGGATTTACCGCGCACGGGAGCGGTGGATACGGCATCGGGACGCCAACTCTCGAACAACGATTCGGGGCGACGTTCGAGCGTCGCGGCACGGAGGAGCTGTTACAAGCCAAGAGTGTCATCTTCGATGGCGGCGTCGGCGGGTCGTTGTGGCGGGGACGGGTCGGGGTCGACCTGACCGCGTTTCGCCACCAATACGACGATCTGATCGTCCTCGCAGATCTTGACCTGCCTGGCCTGACATCGAACGAGACGTTCCGCCAGTTGACGTTGGCTGAGCGGGCGCAGCTGGACCTCGACGTCGCGGCCGGATTTCGCGATCCGCTGATCGGGCTGGCCACCGACGTGCGGTCCGGTTATGCCAACCTGCCCCGTAGCCGGACCTATGGGGTGGAAGCCACGGTGTCGATGTCGCCGATCCCCCAGGTGGAGGTAGAGGCGGTCTATTCGTACACCGACAGCCTCGTGACGACCGGTTTTGGTCCGATCAGGCCCGGACAGCCGTTGCCGGAGGTGCCGCGGCACCAGGGCAGCGTGACCGGCGACCTTCGCCTCGGCCTCGTGTCGGTGGGGGCCACGCTTCGCTATGTGGGCTCGCGAACGGCCGGTGTCGATTTCGTGAGTCGTGTACTGGGTCTTGATGTGCTGGACAGCTACACCCGGTGGGATGCCCGGGGGCTGGTCCAGGTGAGTGACGGGTTCGCCGTATCGGTGGTGGGTGAGAACCTGACGGACGAGGTGTATCAGGAGGTGCTTGGGTACCCTGCGTTGGGACGCCTGCTGCGAGCGGGCCTCCACGTCTCGTTTTGATCGCCCGATTCGCGGTCTGTCTGGTGTGGTGACGAAAGGAATTCGAGGATGTTCGGGAGACGTTACATTGCCGTGCTGCTGGTCGCCGCTTTCTCGGTCGTGGGGTGCGAAGAGGGAGTGCCGACCGCGCCCACAGGCCCCTTGGTGGTGGAGCTCTCTTCGGCGCCGGCCACGCTGACCGCCGTGCCCTCTACGGGGGTGACCATCATGGTCGATGGCGCGCCAGTGATACTGCCATGGATGGCATCCTTTGCCCTGATCATGAACGTGGGGGTCGACCATGAGCCGGTCACGATCACCAGTGTGAGCCATACCGTGCGACAAGCGGTGGGCGGCATTGTGGTGGCACCGACCTTTCCGGAGCGTGAGGAGGTTCTCGTCGAGACGCGGCCTCGGGAGAATCGGATCGAGTCGGGTGGCGAAGGGGTCATCGAGTTCGACGTCTGGTATCTCCTGCCGAACGGTGGCCGGGAGGCGGTTGTCACCGTCAACGTGACATTCACCTCCGACCTCCGGGGGGTGTTCGTCAACTCGGTCGCGATTCCCGTAGCTCCCTGACCCCACCACGACGCCACCACATGCACGGACGCCGCCACGGCGCTCCGGCGGCTCCGCCGGGCGCATGTCGATCTCGTCCGAATTCGGCGGCCGACGATCAGCGACCGATGGACGGGCCGTAGTTACGACTGAAGCCGTTTCGGCTGTTGGTGACCGTGAATGAGCCGTCGCGTCTGGCCGCGATGTGGGTCCAATACGCCGCGCCCAGGTGGACGGCGGCCTCATCGTCGTCGTTCGCGGTCGGGGGCGCGAAGTCTTGGAGATTCGCGATGAACGACGCGGGCCGATTGGCGTCGCCGACTGCGACCGCGTAGTGGTTCTGCCACAGGTCCTCCAGGGTCTCGGCGCGTGTCAGGCTGCCGAACGTCAACGGCCCACCACCCTTGCGTGGCCCGTTGTTCATCACCGCGACCCGGGGCTCCAGCGCCTGGACGAGCGCGTCGGACCCGGATGTGTCGGAGCCGTGGTGGGACACCAGGTACAGGTCCACCGTACCGACCTTGTTGTCCGGACACATGAGCGGCTGTTCCTGGTTCCAGGTCAGATCGCCCATGATCACGGAGCGGAACTGCCCGAAGCCGATGACGGCGCTGACCGATCGCTGGTCTTCGGCGTCGCCATACCGGCTGAGAATGTCCTCGCCATGCAACGTGAATCCCTCGCAGTGCGGATTGGGCCGGCCCGCACCCGGTAGAGCACTGGTCAGCACCGCACCGTCAGCCGCGATGATCCGCACGTCAAGTCCGTCGATCGGCACCAGGTCGCCGGGGGCGACCGTACGATGCGTGGCGCCGCGTCTCAGGGTCACGTAGCGGTCGAAGGCAGCTCGGGGGCGCTCGCCCACGTCCACCGTCGTGCCGTGGTCGAGGTAGTTCACGATCGGCAGCCGGTCAGCCAATTGCGCCGCACCGCCCATATGGTCCGTGTGGAAGTGCGTGACGATGAGGTGGTCGATTCGAGTGACGCCCGCGTCCTGAGCCGCCGCGACGATGCGATCGGCGTCACGCCCGTCGAATCCGGGCCAGCCGGTGTCGACCAGCATCGACTCGCCGGATGGCGCGACGAAGAGCGTCGCTTCGCCACCTTCGACGTCGATGACGTAGATGTCGAGGGTGTCCCGGGTCTGGCCGCTCGAGGTCGCGGCCGACAGGACGGTGACCCACAGGACTACGGCCGAGGTGATACGCATGGCGTCCTCCCGGTGTGTGCGCGAACCGGGACGCGCGGCCGTGCGCGCGCGGTCCCCTAGTTCCCGATCGGGTCCGACTGCGCGCCCGTCTGGATCGCCCAGAGACGGTTGCGGGTGAGGAGATACATGACACCGTCACGCACGACCGGGGTGCTGTAGACCGAGGCGCCCATGTTGATCTCGCCCAGCAGTTCCATTTCTTTGCCGGCACGGAGCACCGCGATGTCGCCGTCCTCGTCGCCCAACATCACTTTCCCGTCGACGACAAACGGCGAGCCCCAGACGGCGGCAAAGGCGTCGTAGGTCCAGAATTCCTCGCCGGTGTCTACGTCGAGCGCGTGCAGGAACCCGGAGAGGCTCGAGATGTAGAGGACGCCGTCGGCGATGGCGGCTGTCGACATGGTGCGATAGAAATCGTCACCGTCGCGGCTCCACACCTTGTGGGTGTCCGTCACATCGCCGGTGCCAGTTGCGTCAATGGCGTAGAAATGGCCGGGCGCTTCACCGTGTTCCGGGTCCTGTCCGACGCCGATATAGACCCGGTCGTTGTAGATGACCGGTGTCGAGAGGATGTTGTTGCGGGTGCCCCGACCACCGAGAATCCACTCGGCGTCCTTCGGATTGCAGTCGAAGGTCCAGATCGTCTCGCCGGTTGTCGCGTCGAGACCATAAATGATCCCGTTGGCGCCGGCGACGACAATCTGGCCGGTGCCGTTGATCTCGGCGTAGGCTGGATTGGTCCAGCTGCCGTGCAAGATGCCCTCGCCGACATCAGTGTTTTCCCAGACCAGCTCACCGGTGTTCTTGTCGAGCGCGATCATGTGGGGCGAGAAAGGCGACGGGATGTTCACATGCCCCTCGTCGACACCGTTGCTCGTCACCGTGTAGAGCATGTCGCCGATGATCAGCGGTGACCCGGTGGCGAGGTTGTGAGGAAACACGTCCAGCTCGCCGATCATGTCGTAGGACCACAGGATGTCCCCGTCGGTCGGCCCGGTGCCGGTCTCGCCGGTGAACGGTCCGTCGTTGCCGTTGGCCAGTCCGTTGGCATCGAGGCAGACGACGTGCGCCTGGTTCGACACATACCAGACCCGGTCGCCGTCAACGAAGGCGGTCGAGCACACACCCTGCAGCGGCCAGTCGTTGACCCGGCCGGCCGACAGCTTGTCGTGCACCATCTGCCAGACGAACTCACCCGTCGTGGCGTCGAACGCCATCAGCACGCCCATGTCGCCGTCGTAGGCCGGGTCGCGGACGCCTTCGTTGTTGGTGCCCACATACACCTTGCCGTTGCCCACCGTCGGCCCGCCGTAGGCTTGGGAGCCGACCGGTTGGGTCCAGAGGATGTTGGCGCCGGTCCTCGGATCCCAGCTCTCGGGCACACCCGTGGCGTCAGACACCATGTTGCGCGACGGCGTATTCCCGAACATGCCGGCCTCGCCTTGTGCCTCGGCGACGCTTGCGGTCCCCGTCGTGACGAGGCCAACCACCAAGAGAAACATCACAGCCTGTCGAGTCATTCGTTCTCCACTACACTGACATTGTCGAAGTAGATGTTGATCGGCGAGTAGCCGATGATGCCGGGACTGCCGGTCCGATTTGGCAGCGGGTCTTCGGCGGTGATCGTCCAGTCCGTCGGTTCAGTCGCGTCGCGCGGCCACACCTTGCCGCGGACAATGCCGCGGTCACTCTCAATGTCGACCCGCAGTTTCAGTCGATACCAGGTGTCAGGTTCCCACGCAAAATCGACTTCTTCCTTGATCCGGAGTTCTGCTGCCCAGGACTGAATCTGGAGCTTCTGCCGGTTGCCCTGCAGGTCCATCGTGTACCCGCTGTTGATCAGACCGATATCGGGACGGCGCCGTCCTTGCTGGGTCGACAGCACGTCGACCTGCACGGTGTAGCCTGACATGTCAGCCGGACCCATATAGATGGCGTGTCGGTGGATGCCGGTACGGGAGGCCCCCTTGCGGAAGACCTGGTTGCCGCCCAGATCTTCGACGGCGAGGCTACCGCCGCCGCCGATCCAGAAGGGGGGGCGTCCGCTTTCGAAGTTCTCCGACCAGGGCAGCGGCGCGAACACCCGCACCTGAGCGACGGCGGTCAGGCCGCCGACGGTGGCAGTCACGGTGCCCGCCTGGTTCGCGGCGCGCGCGTCAGTGGTCAGGACCCCCTGGGCCGAGACGTTCCCACCGGCCAGGCTGTCCACTTCCCACGTGGCTTGCTGCGCGCCGAGAAAACGACCACCCGTGTCATACGCCCGGACCTCGAACTCGATGGTGTCGCCGGCCGCGGCAATGACGTCTGCCGGCACCACTTGGAGCACCGAAGGCGTGCTGGTCGCGGCCAGTTCGCCACCCAGGTCCGGGGCGGTGCCCGCCCGGGCCACGAAGCTCTCGCTGGGGTTGCCGATGCAGTAGATGCCCGCCTCCGATGTCACATACAACCGGCCGTATCCGACCGCGAACGATCCGTAGATCTCGGCCGCTCGGTTCTCCTCCGGCACCATCAGTTCGTCATGGTCGAGCTCGGTCGCACCGGTGGCGCCCGGCTGCAGAATGGTGACGTTCCCGTTGGTCTCCGTGATGAAGAGTTTGCCGTCGGCCCACACCGGCGAGGCTTTGCCAACGGTGCCGACGCTTTGCTCCCACTGCACCGCGCCGCTCGAGGCATCGAGTGCGAACAAGTTTGCGGAGTTGTCGATCACGTAGACGCGGCCGTCGTGCACCACGGGCGACGAGAACCCGACGCCCATCTCATCCGCGCGCCAGCGCTCGTGGGTCGCTGTCACGTCACCGGTGCCAGTCGCATCGATGGCTACCACTCGGCCCATGGTGGCGGTATCGACGTTCTCCTCACTGTGCGCTACGTAGATGGTCTCTCCGTCGAGAACGGGAGACACGTTGATCCCTCGCTTGCTGAGGTGAAACTCCCATACTTTCTCGCCCGTTCTGGCCTTCAGCGCGTAGATGTGTCCATCCGCGTTGCCGTCGATCCAAAGACGTTGACCGTTGAGCACGCCGACCACGCCGACGGACTGGGTGTTCATGTCGGCGACGGTGCCGCCCGGCGTTGATGTCCAGCGGACCTCACCGGTCATCTTGTCGAACCCGAAGTATCGATGGCGGGGGGGGCCACCGAGGTTGCCCCAGCCGGCGCCGATGATGCTCAGCAGCAGCTGGTCCTCGTCGACAAGCGGCGTCGACGTCCGGCCACCATAGCCGGACGCCCGGCCCAGCTCTTCCGCCAGTCTCCAACTCCACACGACGGTGCCGTCTCGGTCGAACGCGTTGAGATGACCGTCGATGTTCATCGCGTAGAGATAGCCCGTGTCAGGGTCGCCGGTCACGTTTCCCCACCCGAGACGATTGAACGGGACGGTCGTGTTGTTGACGTTGTAGTTGTGCTGCCACAGTTTGGAGCCGGTCTCGGCGTTCCAGCACGCGACGACCTCCTGCTCGTCGACCCCGCTGCCGGTGCGTCCGTTCGCGCACACCCGGCCGTCGAACACGGCGGGCGTCGAGCGTCCGACCCAGGCGTCCGACCAGATGAGATTCTCGCCGTCGGGCGACCAACTCGAGACCAGGCCGGTGGTTTCTGACACCCCGGCTTGCCCGCGTCCGCGCCAGCTCGGCCAGTCCTGCGCGGCGGCCGGGGCTGCCAGGCACAGCACCATGGCGACGAGAAGCGCCGCGGCCACCTTCGAGCCGTATGCAGCCGTGTTCATCCGGTCATCCCTCATTGAAGTAGAGAACTGCGATCGGCGTGCGAGCCGACCAGTAGAATCAGAATGAATATATATACTACACGGCCGCTATGGCCGGGTTCTGTTCAACCGCTCAGTCGTTGGACGGCCCAGAACAGACCGGTCCCAGCTACGACGAGGGACGCCGGGACGACGATGCGTCTTCGGTACCAGGCTTCCGAGCGGCACCAGCCCACCGCCAACAGCGCCGAGGCGATCACCAGAAGCTGACCAAGCTCGATGCCGACGTTGAAGCTGAGCAGGCCTAGGGCGCGCTGCTGGTCCGGCAGTCCCAGCTCTCGCAGCACGCCGGCGAACCCGAGGCCGTGGAGCAGCCCGAACCCGAACACGACCGCCGGCCGCCAGGGCATCAGCCGGCTGGTCAACAGGTTCTCTACCGCCACGTAGACGATCGACATCGCGATCAAGGGTTCAACCACGGCGGACGGCAGCGAGACCACGTCGAATACGGCGAGCGATAGAGTGAGAGCGTGGGCGAGGGTGAACGCCGTGATCTGCCACACCAGCGGGCGCAGCTGTGAGCCGAGCAGGAACAGCCCCAGCACGAAGAGGATGTGGTCGAGCCCACGCGGCACGATGTGCAGGAAACCCAGCCGGAGATACGTCAGGCCGATCGAGCGCGCGTCGGGCGGCTCGACCGGTGCCGCGAGCGTGAATGGGTCGCTCCGGGCGCCGCGCTCCAGCAGCGCCTGCCTGGTCAGATTCCGGATCTCGTCCCGGATGGTCAAGTTCACTTCCGAGAAGGCGCGGGAGGCGAAGAATTCGAGTGCCAGGGCCTCTGGCGGCACGACCCCGGTCAGTCGGGCCGTCAGCCCGAGGAGGGTGGGGATGGTCGATTCAGTGGCGGCCGTGGCGCCGTGGTCTGGGAACGTGACCGTAAATGAGGCCGGGGTGCCGTCGAATCGGAACCGCACCCGTCGCTGAAATAGCTGACGCAGCTGGTCGAGTTGGTCATCGAGCTCGAGTGGCGTCATCGCCGTAAGCGCCGCCACCAGTTCGGCGTCGTCGGCATTCTGGGGCGCGCCCAGCGCCAGCGCGTCGAGGTCGACGATGAGATCGGCCTGGAACGTGCCATCGGGGCGGAGCACCACCGTGGTGTCGGTGAAGGTCAGCGGATGGGCGGTCGCGACTGGCGGGACCGGCGCGACAACGAGCAGCACCGTCGCCAGCGCCGCCTGTGACAACGCTGCTGGCCACCAGGCCGACCTCGAGCGCATCCGCCTATCCTATGACACGTGTCCGGGGTACCCTGCGGTGATGGCCGCAGACACCTACGCGCTGATGCTGCTCTCGGGCGCGAAGTGGCTCACCGACGTCGCCATCGTCTGGTTGATTGGGGTGGGCGCGTACAGAGTGGTGGCGGCTGTCGCCCGCCCGGGGGACAGCCGGGCGCTCGACATGAGGTTGATCCGTCAGGCCGGTCTCGCCCTGGCGCTGCTCGTCGTCGCGACCGCGGCCCGCCTGTACGCGCAGACCTACTCATCGTTCGGGCTCGATGAGCCGGTAACTGGCGAATTGGTTCGCCTGGTGGCCGAGCAGACACGGTGGGGCGGACGCTGGCAGATGCAAGCGGCTGCGGTGGCGCTGGCGGCGCCGGCGACCGCGCTGGTTGCGGGCAAGTCCGGTGTGCGCTGGACCTGGTGGGTGCTGGGCGCCACGATCCTCGCCATTGTCGGCGTGGCGCCCACCACCGGCCACGCGTTTGCTTACGACGGTGGGGTCGTCCTCCCGATGGCGCTGCAAATAGGTCATTTATTGGCGGCCGGCATCTGGTTAGGCACGTTGCTGGTGCTGCTCTCAGCGGGGCTGTCATCAGCGCGGTCTGCGGCGGGAGAGGACGTGACGGTGGTGTCCAGACTCGTCGACCGATTTTCGCCGGTGGCGATGACCGCCGCCATTGTCCTTGGCGCCACCGGCGCGCTGACGGCTTTCTTGTATGTGGACGAAATTCCCCAGTTGTGGGAGACGAGCTACGGGCGCGTGTTGCTGCTTAAGAGCGGCCTGTTCGGGGTGACCGCGGCGCTGGGCGCCTACAACTGGCGCCGGGTCCGACCCGCGATCGCCGGACCCGGCGGTGTGACGCGGTTGCAGCGGTCCGGGACGGCCGAGCTGCTGGTGGCCGCCGTCCTGCTGCTGGTCACCGCCTGGCTCGTCCACCTTCCGATGCCGCACGAATAGGG
>Ga0066376_10001589_pt1 | contig 21952 bp, 19 predicted proteins | sample Knorr_S15_td_Bot_FD_77009 | JGI IMG/M metagenome (GOLD analysis project Ga0066376, IMG submission 77009) | Marine microbial communities from Southern Atlantic Ocean transect - Knorr_S15_td_Bottom_ad_5009_LV_A | ecosystem: Environmental > Aquatic > Marine > Oceanic | place: Southern Atlantic...
GGTCGCCGCCTGGCTGGGCAGCGGCGCCGTCGTGGCCATGCGCGCCGACTGGACCCGCCCGGACCCGGTGATCGCACGCTATCTTGCCAGCTTCGGGCGGTACGGAATTCCGTTCAATGCGGTGTATGGCCCCGAGGCACCGAACGGTATTTTGCTCCCTGAATTCCTGACCACCGCCGCCATACTTGATTCTATCGCGCTGGCGGGCGACAAGGGCGCCAGAACTGCGGCGCGTTAATAAAGGAGGATTGAAAAATCACATGGCATTGAGTGTTGGCGACAAAATTCCATCGGTCGATTTATTTGAAATGACGGCGGATGGGCCGTCCAGCGTTTCCAGCGGAGAATATTTTGCTGGCCGCAAGATCGTTCTGTTCGCTTTGCCGGGCGCCTTCACGCCAACCTGTTCGGCGCAGCATTTGCCCGGATATGTGAACAACGCGCAGGACATCAAGGCCAAGGGCGTGGACGAAATCGCCTGCCTGACCGTGAACGACGTTTTCGTCGTGGCCGCCTGGGCCAAGGATCAGGGCGTTGGCGACAAGGTCCGGATGCTGGCCGACCCCGACGGCGCGTTTACCCGCGCCGCCGACATGGTGTTCGACCTTTCCGCGCGCGGCCTCGGCAAACGCTCGCAACGCTACGCAATCGTGGTCGAGGATGGCGTCATCACGGCCGTGAACGCCGAGGGCGGCGGCGGTCTGACGATTTCCAGCGCCGAAAGCATCCTCGAAATCCTGTAGGGGACGCTTAAATCTTGCCGGGAATCCCATCGCGGGCGAGCGCATCGGCGCGTTCGTTTTCGCGGTGGCCGGCATGGCCCTTGACCCAGCGCCATTCGATGTCGTGACCGGCAATGGCGGCGTCCAGGCGCTGCCAGAGGTCCTGGTTCTTGACCGGCTTCTTGCCGGCGGTTTTCCAGCCGCGCCGCTTCCAGCCATGAATCCATTTGGTGATGCCGTCCGACAGATATTTGCTGTCGGTGTACAGGGTGACGCGCGACGGGCGGCGCAGGGCTTCCAGCGCCTGGATCGCCGCCATCATCTCCATCCGGTTGTTGGTCGTGTTTGCCTCGCCGCCGTTTATCTCCCGCTCGGTCCCGCGATAGCGCAAAATCGCACCCCAGCCGCCGGGCCCCGGATTGCCGCTGCACGCGCCGTCGGTGAAGATATCGACGGTTCCGCTGTCATTGCCGGATTGGCTCATTCGAGCCCGTAGGCGCTGGGCCCGCGCACCTGCTGGTGGAATTGCAGAATGGCGAGAAATTCGAGCGGGTCCTTCGGCTTCACCAAAGCACCTTCGCGGTGGTTCAGCAGATCGTAAAGCCGGGTCAGCAAGAAGCGCATCGCACTGCCCCGCGCCATCAGCGGCAGAATCTGCAATTCGGCGTCGCTGAAGGGCCGCACCTGGCGGTAATGCCCCAGCATGATTCGCGCCTTGGTGACATTGAAACTGCCGTCGTGCTCGAAACACCAGGCGTTGAGGCAGATACCGAGGTCATAGGCGAAGAAATCATTGCAGGCGAAGTAAAAGTCGATCATTCCCGACAGTTTTTCACCGAGAAAAAATACATTGTCCGGGAACAGATCGGCATGGCAGACGCCGGCCGGCAGGTCGGTTGGCCAATGGGCTTCGAGATGGTCGAGTTCCGCGCCCAGGATTTGCGCCAGCCCGCCCTTGATTTCATGGCTGCGTCCCGCGCACGACTCATAAAGCACCCGCCAGTCGGCGACCGACAGGGCGTTCCGGCGCTGCAAGGGAAAATCGGTGCCGGCCAGATGCAGCCGGGCCAGGGCGGCGCCGACTTGCGCGCAGTGCTGGGGCTGGATCCGGCGCGGCCACAGGCCCTCCAGGAAAGTCACGATGGCCGCCGGCCGGCCGCACAACTCCCGCAAGGCGGCGCCGTCGCGGCCGTGCAGCGGTGTCGGACAGGTCACGCCCCGGGCCGCCAGATGTTCCATGAAGCCAAGAAAATAGGGCAGATCCCCGACCTGCACCCGTTTTTCGTACAGCGTCAGGATGTGGCTGCCTGTGGTTGTTTGCAGCAGATAGTTGGTGTTTTCCACGCCTTCGGCGATGCCCTTGAAGGACATCACCTCGCCAAGATCGTAAGCGGCGACGAATGCGACGAGTTCCTCGTCGCCGACATCGGTGTAGACGGCCAATGTCAGCGCCGCCGATGGTTGGACGGGTAGGGTATCGCGCTCTTGACGCCACGATGAGCGGTGACCATAAATCCCCCGAACGATTGTGTCGCCGTTTTGAGCTGGCTCACAGCGATCCGGCGCGAAACTAGTATATTCGAGATGCGGAAGAAAGCAGCCATGACGAAAATTATCGATGGCGACAAGCCGGGGCGCGCGTGACGCCGCCGCGCCTGCTCATCCTGACCGTCGTGGCCGGTTTGCTGGGCGCCTGCGTCACCGATCCGAACCAGACCATTACCTGTCCCGCCGTGCGGGTTTTGCAGGATCTCGACGAGTTGACCCGTTTCAGTCCGGGGGCCGGGCGCGACCCGACGGATGTTCGGATCGAAGCCTGGATCAGCCGGGTCACCGGCGAATGTACGCTGGACGAGAGGGATTTGCTGGTCGATCTGGTGGTCGAGATCGGCACCAGACAGAGCCCGGCGAACACGTCCGAGCAGGCCGAAATCCGTTATTTCGTCGCCATCGCCGACGCGAACCAGAATATTTTGAGCCGGCGCGGCTTCCTGGCCAAGGCGCCCTATGTCAGCCGCAAGACGATTACCTTTGCCGACGCACTTAGCCTGAACATCCCGGTTTCGCGCGGCGTGGAAGGCGACGCCTTTACGGTCTATATCGGTCTGGAACTGTCGGAAACCGAATTGCGCTACAACCGAAGCCGCTCGAAGCGCTGATCCGGGTGGACGTAAATCGGTCCTGAAGAGGGGGCGGCGATCAAGAAATCCGGTCCTGCGGACGGTAAAAATATCGCCACCTTGGCGGCCGCGCGGCGTTTCCTGTAAGCATTGCCGCATGGCCGCATCCGCATCTAGCGCACCCACCGGGCGTACCGATTCCCTGGTTATGGGGCTGGTCGGGCTGTCGCATCTGCTGTCGCATTTCTATCAGATTGCGCTGGGCCCGCTATTTCCGCTGCTGCGGGCCGAATTCGATGTCAGCTATACCGCACTCGGGTTGGTCCTGACATTGATGTACACGATCTCGGGCGCGTGTCAGGCGTTTGTCGGCATCGTCGTCGACCGCTACGGGGCCGACCGGCTGATGCTGTTCGGTATCGTCACGATGGCCTCGGCAGTGTTGCTGATGGGGCTGGCGCCGTCCTATTGGGCCTTGCTGCCGCTGGCCGCCGTCGCGGCGCTCGGCAACAGCGTCTTTCATCCGGCCGATTTGTCGATCCTGTCGGCAAAGATAAGCCCGGAGCGGCTTGGCCGGGGCTTCGCCATCCATGCCTTTGGCGGGACCTGCGGTTATTTTCTCTCGCCGGTCCTGATCTTCTATGGCGTCGCCAGCTTCGCTGGCTGGCGCGCCGGGCTGATCGCCGCCGGGGCGCTGGGCCTGGTGGCAGCGGCGGTCATCTACCGGTTCCGGGCGGTTCTGCGCATGCCGGCCGGCGGTGGCACGCGGGCCGGCGCGGTCAAGTCGGGCATGGTGTTTTATCGCGGGCTGGCGACCAATCTACCGCTGATGGCCGCGTTCTTTTACTTCACGCTTGTCGCGGCGGCCGGCGTCGGCGTGCAGATTTTCTCCTCGCCCGCCCTGGTGGAGCTGTACGCGACGCCGATCTATCTGGCGACGGCGGGTCTGACCGCCTATCTGGGCGCCGGCGCGCTGGGCACCCTGATCGGCGGTGAGCTTGCCGACCGCTTCCGCCATCATGCCCTGATCGCCGCAACCGGCCTCTCGTTCGGCGCGGTTTTCATGGCCGCGGTTGCGGTTCTCGCTTTGCCGATTCCGGTCATCGTCGCGCTGATGGCGTTGGCCGGCTTCAGCGTCGGCCTGACCAACCCGTCGCGCGATGTCCTGATCCGCGCCGCCACGCCGCCGGGCGCCGCCGGCAAGGTCTTCGGTTTCGTTTATTCGGGGCTGGATTTCGGCAGCGCGCTGGCGCCCTTGCTGTTCGGCTATCTGCTGGATGGCGGACAATCCCGCCTTGTCTTCGCGGCGGTCGCAACGATGTACATGCTGGCCGTTGCGACCGTGCTGCAACTCAATCGCGGCGCCTTGCCGGCGCGCGCGCCGTTATAACACCCGTTCGACCGGCACGGCGCGCACGTCCATTTCATATTCCAGCCCTTCGATAGGCGGCTGGGCGTAATACCACACAACGCCATGTTCGGCGGCGCCGCGCTGGACGATCTCTTCGGCCAGGAAAGGATGGATGTCGAACAGCGTATAGATTTGGGTCACGTCGGCCTGGCGCCAGTTCACGCCCAGTACCTCCATCCGTTCTTCCATTGCGCCAAGCACGGAACGCGCCTTGCGCGCCATCCCGTCTGCCGAGGTGTCGTTTAGCGCGATGATGCGCCCGGATTCGTCCCTGGCTTCGCCAGCGCCGGCAATGACGAAGCTCGGTTTCGCCGCGTCGCCCGGCACCGTGTAGCAGAACGCCTCGAAGCTGGGCTCGCCCGGCGGATCGATTTGCGGGCACACATTCGAGCGGGCGACCGGGTTTTCCTCATCCTTGAAAATTCCCCAGCGTTCCAAAGTCTGCACATAATGCCGGTTGAAGTCGATGAAGCCCTGTTCGGTGAATTGCACCGGCGAACGCAGTTCACAGGCGCAAAACGACGTAAAAGGCCGCCCGAGCGCCGCAAGATGCGCCTCGACCGCCTTGAAACCTTCGGCCAGCGGCAACGGTTTGGCGAAGCGCGCGCGCTCGATCGTGAAGCCGGGCAGGGCCAGCACGCCGCCGGAATACTGAAACGCATGGCGGACATAGCGATAGCCGCCCGCCTCGAAAATTGCCGTTTCCACCATCGCACCCTCGCTTATGACATTGAACCGACACCATACACGCCGGTCAGCAACCGGCCAGCGGCAAAACGCGCCAGCGAATAGCCGGCAACGTCGATGTCGGTTTTGTGGCCGAGAACGATCTGCGCCTGGACCTTGCCGATGGCCGGGGCGAGTTTGAAGCCATGGCCGGAAAAGCCGAAATTCAGCATCAGCCCGTCGATGCCCGGAACATATCCCAGCACCGGGTTCCAGTCCGGCGTCACGTCATAGGCGCCAACCCAGCTTGCGGTCAGCGATGCGTCGGCGAAGCTGGGCATTCGACGGCCGATCTGGCCGCCCAGCAACAGGACGTAATCATCGCTTATATTTTCGTCCATCGCCTCGGGCCCGGCAACCGGGTCGCCATAATCGCCGGTGCCGACCAGCACGTCTCCACCGCTGGCCGGGCGGAAATACATCTTGTTCGCGGTCGTTAGATCCTTGACGATCGGCAAATTGCGGTCATAGGGTGCCGCCGCGCGCAACGTCAGCACCGCGTGGCGCGATACTTCAAGTGCGATATCGATGCCGGCCGGTTCGGCCAGCGCCCGCGACCACGGACCGATCGCGCTGATCACCGTGTCGGCATGTAGCGGCCCGTGCGCGGTTTGCACGCCGGCGATGCGGCCGCCCTGGACGATCAACGAAAGTGCTGCGCAGCCGGTCTTGACCACGACGCCCTTGCGGCGCGCGGCGTTGATGAAACTGGTCGTCGTCAGATAGGGGTCGGCATAGCCCGATTGCGGCTCGTAGCCGATCGCCGCCGCATCGTCGAGGTTCAACAACGGGTGAAGTTCGCGCGCATCGGCCGCCGATATCGCGAAGGTGTCGGCGCCGACGCCCGCCTGCATGGCCAGGTTTTCCGTCAGCTTGCCGGCAATATCGCCGTCCGGCGCAACCACGATATAGCCGCATCCGGTAAAGCCGGATTCCGCCTCGTCATCCTCCAGCCAGTCCTTGAAATTATTGAACATGGCGATGCTGGCGACGGTTAGCGCGGTGTTGGTTGGCACCGAATAATGGCTGCGCACGATGGCGCAGGATTTCGCCGTGCCGCCGGTGCAGACCTGGTCGCGTTCAACGATACACACCTTGAGCCCGCCTAGCTTGGCCAGATGAAAGGCGTTCGATGCGCCGATCACCCCGGCGCCGATGACAATGGCGTCGAATGTCTCGGTCATGGTGGGTTCCTTGGATCAGGGTGTCGAACATATGCTATTCTTGCGCGCCGTTCAAAGGAGACCAGCCATGTCCGACCCGTTGCTCTATCAAATCCGGATCAATCTCGACGACGCGCTGGCGCAAACGGCGCGCCGCGACCACAGCGATCCGGCGCTCAAGCCGCTGCTGGAAATCCTCGGCCGGCATAACGCGGTGCTGAAATGCCAGTTCGACGCCTTCGCCGGCTATGTCGCCGATGCCGAAAAGCATGGCCTTGACGGCTATCCGCTCTATGCCTGGACCAAGGCGACGATCGAGGACCCGCTCAAGGAAGCGAAATACATCAAAGCCTTCACGCTTTATGTCGATGGCGACGAAGTCTACGCCAAGCAAAAAGCCGATGCGCTGGAAGCGGCATTACAGCCCCTGGTGGATTCCAAGCTGGTCGCCACGATGACCAAACACGACACCAACCCCGCCAACAGCCCGCAAATGCCGGAACGCTACCGCATGTAGCGCTGGCGCCGCGCAATCACGGCCTGATTTCCGCGTCCGGGTCGCCGGCGGCAAGCGCGTTCATATAGGCAAGGCAGAGTTCGCGCGACCGGTAATCGCCGTAAGCCTCGATTTCCTTGCGCTCCACGATGGGAAATGTCGAAAAGATGTAGCGCACGTCGTCGCGCTCGGTGACGCCGTAAAGATGGAAGAATACGGCGTCCAGCTTGGCGCGAAGATGCAGGCGGCGTTCCTTGTTCCACCGGAAAGGCGGCTTCACTTCGCCAGCCGCATCAACATAGCCCATGTCGCGGGCGAACGGGGCCATGTCGTGCGCCGTGTAGGTCAATTCCAGCACGGCCTGGCGGACAATTTCGCCGGCTGATTTCGGTCCGAAATGAGCGGCGTCATAGCTTTTCCGCAGAACAACGGGAAGTTGTTCGACTATGAATAAGTTCAAAGTCTGGCCCTGAACCTTTTGGCGGGTAACAAAATCAAAAACAACAGCGTTGAAATTCGCGACCAACAGCCAATCATCGCGATATTCCGTTTCCGGTTTCAATATCGGAACTTTGTTTCCGAAACCAACCGTCGGGAAAAGCGCTGCCATAAAGGTCTTTACATTCGTAGGCGCCGTAATTTCCTTAAAGCCAAGTATCCAGGTTAATTCCTCGACCAGCCGCAATTTGACGCCATTACCCAGTATTGCGGATCGGGGAGCCAGTCCGGGTTTCGGTGCTGCTTCAAGGTTGCCGGTTGCGGCTGTGCGGGGCGGTGCTGGTTCGCGGGGTTGATAACGAGACGGGCGGCGTGGTGAGCGAAGGCCTGGACCATCTTACCTTCATAGAGCGGCACCCACTCGCCGCCCGGACCGCCGAACCGGTTGCCGCCGATGGGATATGCGCCTTCCTGCTCCTCAAGCTCGCGGCGCGTGCGAAACAGGCCGGAGTGATTCGTCATGTGGAACATTGTCGTATATTTCACCGGCCATGTTTTTTACTGCTTCGCCGGTCGACCGGTCTACCAGGATGGGCAAGCGGTCATAGATCGCCGTTGTCAGGTTGGCGTCTCGCCTGGACCGGAAAATCGGCGCGGTGCCGGTGTTTGGATTGACCCGCGCGAAATCTTCCGCCGTTAATGAAAAACAGCGTTCGGGGTCATCGAGTTCGGATACATCTTGAAGAAAGAAGGCGCATTTCGCGGCATCCGGTGTCGGTGACGGACTGGCAACGAACGCACAAAACTTGAAGCGGCTATCGACATCTGGAAAGAAAGGCGGCGCGTCATAGCGTGTCCGTCTATTCTCAAAATCGTAAAGCGCCTTGAGCCGCCCTTGTGTCGCCACCCCCTTGAAGAATTTAGCCGCCGTCTTATCCGAGGCAATCCCCGAAGGCGTCAAAAGCCCGACCATGCCCGTGGGCTTGACCAGTTTCATCGCCCGTTCGATAAACAGCGAATAGATATTCAAATCGCCGCCGGACAGCAGCGGATATTCGCCGGATGAACGGGCCATGCGTGCGCCGGCTTCCGCCCGCTCGCTGGCCTTTAATGAAATCGTCGGCAAGTGGATCCCCGGCTTCTGCCAGGGCCGCGATCATGCGTTTGCGGTCGGTGGCGCGCTGCGCTAAAGCAATCTCGCGGCGGCGAACCGCGAACCATTCGACCTGTTGCAGTTTCATGCGGTCCCAGGGCGGGTTGCCGATCACCGCATCGAAGCCGCCGCGTAACACGCCGTCGTGCCAGTCGGACCACACGCCGGGAAACACAACTTGCCAGTTGAGGAAGCGTTCTTCCGCAACAAGGGTCCGCGCCTTGTCGAACAGCCGGGCGAAGCGTTCGGCTTCCGGTCCGTCGCGGATTTTTACCTTGCCCAGCGCGATGTCGATGGGATCGCCGAACTGGCCATCGAAGAAAGCGTGCAGCGCCGCCTTGTCGTCGCGGTCCCGGATATGCAGCCAGTCGAAAGCGTGGACCAGGGAAAGGAAGGCGTCGAGCGGCGCGGTCATTTCCCGCACCTCGTCGAAAATATCGGCGGAACGGTGCGCTTCGGCAATCTCGGCGTCGGTCAGACCCTCGATAACCTGCATCGCCGTCGCCGCCCGGGTGGCCCGGGTTACCGGGCCGTGCAACAGCAGCGGGCTGCCCTGCGCCGTCGCCTTGTCGATGCCGCCGCGCACCCAGGAACCGAACAGGCTGTCGCCGCAGCGCAGATGATGATCGAGGAAACTCAACGGCGCGCCGACGGTGAAGGTGTGCAGCCACAGCGCAACCTTGGCCAGTTCCACCGCCATGGGGTTCTTGTCCACGCCATAAACGCAGCGTTTAAGAACCATGCGGCGGACGATGTGGCGGTCGTCCAACTGGTCCGCATCGATGGTCCAGCCGCGTTTCTCGGCATTGGCCAGGATCGTGTTGCGGATGACTTCGATCCGGTCGGAAAGCGGCGAGATATAGTCGTCCATCGCGGCTTCCGCCTCGGCCATGGCGGCGATCACCTGGTCCGCAAGGATATCGACAAGGCTGACCAGGAAATGCCCGGAGCCCATGGCCGGGTCGCAAATCTTCAGTTCAAGTAGTTTTTCGGCCGGATCGACCTGCTTCAGTTTGCCGATTTTGCGATCCTCCGTCAGCGTGCTTTTCGCAAGCTCCGCGACCTTTGCGGTGAAGGCGTCCATGCGCGATTGAACCAGGGGCTCGATTGTTTCCTTCAGGATCAGAGCGACCAGATCGTCGGGCGTGTAATAGCTGCCCGACCCCTTGCGCGCGAAAATGTTTGGGCGGACGGTGATTTCATCTACGTCGCGTATGATTTCGTGTTCGAGCAGGCGTTCATAGATCGACCCAAGTTGCTGAACGCTCAGGTCGCGGTAATTGATGTAGCGCCGGCCTTCGGGGGTCTGTTCGAAGGAAAGCGCATCGACGACATCGGCCATGACCCGGTCGCCAAGCCGGATTTTGGTGAGAAGCGGGGTGCGGTCCCGGTCGAACAGGCCGCCATTGTAGGGCGGCAGGCCAATCGAAGCGTCGCCCTGATCGATGGCCCGGCAAAGATCGTCGATGGCGCCCCAATACCGGGCGGCGGTTTCGGAGAAGACATCGTTGCGGTCCTTGCGGGCGCCAATGTCGCCGCGCACCTTATCGCGCAACCCGTAATCGTCGTAACGTTCATCGCGGACCGGCAGCAGGTCGCGGTCCTCGGCATACAGGATGAACAGGAGACGGTAGAGCAGGATCAGCGCCGCCTCGCGGACCTCCTGCAACGGCGCGCCGGGCGCGGCGCTAGCGATGGCGCGGGCAAGGCCGGGAAAAACCTGACCGAAAACCAGGCCGGAAAGACTGGCGGCGACGCGTTCCTGGTGGAATTTTCCTTCATCGAGCGCGCGTTGGTGAAACGTGCGCGGATCGGCCGGGGCCGAAAGAAAGGCCTGCTTGCCGAAGACAAGCACGAACACTTTCAGCCAGTGGCGGCGGTCGGCCTCTGAAAGGGCGAAGAGCCCGTCATCGTGGCCCGGAAGACCGAGTACCGCCGCAAGATCGATCTCTAAAAACTGCTCCGAGACGGACCGCGCGCCTTGATAATACAGCCGCCATCGCGAACCGTTGGTCAGAATGCCCCATCGCAGCTTGCCGGTGGTCAGGTCGTCTATCCGCCTAAGATAGCGGAGCATTTGGGTGGACGGCGTGGTCTTCTCTGTCCGGCGGCCCGACCGGCGGTCGAGCGGGCGGAGCCAGCGCTTGGACTCAACCACCGCCAGGCCTAATTCATAGCGTTTCCATTCCTCGGCAAAACCGTTGGCGCGGTGCTTGGCGGCGTCATCGGCGAACAGCAGGCCGTCGGGCACGTCGTCCCGGCCATGGATTGTCAGGTTTTGCTGCCGAAGGCTGACTGTCCACCCCAGGCGTTCGAGTATGGGCCAGATCAGGTCGTCCTCGGTTTGACTTTCGTTGGGGGTCCGGGCGGTTGGAAAACGCTCGAAGATTGTGCGAAATTTCGCTTCGATCTCGCCGATGATGGCATCGTCGAATGCGCGCCAGTCCGCAAGATCGGCGATCGATTCCCGGAGAAAGTCGTTCGAAAACAGGCTGCCTTGAATTACATCGGTCATATCGCGTAACCGTAATGGCCAGCTTCCTTGCTGGAAAGGACGGAAATTCGTGGTTTTGTCGCCGGGCGGCGGCGCGCGGGTGGATGGCGCGGGTAAAAAGTTCTTGCATTTTAACGCTATTGATATTATATTCCTAAAATATCTTTAACGCGGAATGCTGATTTCGATGACCCCGCGAAGGCGATGTATAGGAATGTATATTAATGCTAAGGAATAAAACGTTTCGTTCTTCGCCGGGTGCGGGACATATTTCGCACTAATTAAGGGTATTTTCGCCATCTTGAGTCTGGCGGGATCGACGGGCCGTTTTGGCGAAGGAGCCGCTACATGCGGCTATGCCAACGGCGGCTGGCATTGGGAGACCCGATTGCCGGCGGGTTGCGCCGCACCTACACTGCGGCTGACCGGTTTCATTTTTGATGAAGATTCGTCCATGCATTCTGCCTATCTGATCGTTGAAATCGAGGTCAAGGATAGCCAAGCCTACAAGGCCTACACCGCCGCCACGCCGGCCGTGGTCGCCAAATATGGCGGTGAATTCATCGTGCGCGGCGGCCGGGTCGACACCAGGGAAGGGGCCGCGCCGGCCGGGCGGGTCGTCGTCATCCGCTTTCCCAGTTATGAGAAAGCCCGCGCGTTCTACGATTGCGAGGATTACGCCGCGTTGCTGGCGCTGCGCCTCTCGATTACCGACAGCCGCGCTTTTATCGTCGAAGGGGCGGATTGACGCGGTGGAATTTGTCGCAACCGAATTGCCCGGCGTGCTGCTGATCGAACCGGATGTGTTTCCCGACCCGCGCGGTTCCTTTCAGGAGGTCTGGCGGCGCGAGCGTTACGCCGATGCCGGAATTCCCGCGCAATTCGACCAGGATAATTTGTCGCGCTCGCACCGCGGCGTCCTGCGCGGGTTGCATTTTCAGGAACCGGGCGGCCAGGGAAAGCTGGTGCTGGTGCTGTCCGGCGCGGTGTTCGACGTCGTCGTCGATGTGCGGCGCGGTAGCCCGCATTTTGGCCACTGGCTGGGCACGGTTTTGTCGGCGGAAAATCATCTTCAGCTATGGGTGCCGCCCGGCTATGCGCACGGCTTTTGCGTGCTGAGCGACGATGCCGATTTTCTGTATAAATGCGTCGGCGCCTACCGGCCCGAAGACGAGCATACGATCCGTTTCGACGATTCCGATATCGCCGTGGACTGGCCGGTTTCCGATCCCATATTGTCCGACAAGGACCGGGCGGCGCCGCGGCTTTGCGACGCGCCGGTATTGCCGGTATTCCAAAGATGACAACGCGGATATTGCTGACCGGCGGCACCGGCCAGCTTGGCCGGAATCTGGCCTTGGCCTTGCAGGAATTGGGCAAGATGAAGGTTCCGGCGCGGGCGGAATTCGACCTTGCATCGCCAACCTCGATGCGCCGGATGCTGGACGAATGGCGTCCCGGTCTGATCGTCAATGCCGCCGCCTATACCGCCGTCGACCGGGCCGAAAGCGAGCCCGAGCTGGCCTTGGCGGTGAGTGGCGCGGCCCCGGCGGCGATGGCGGGCTGGGCGGCGCGCAATGACGCCGCCATCGTGCATTATTCGACCGATTATGTTTTCGATGGTGCTGCGCCGCGCGCCTACCGCGAAGACGACAAGACTGGTCCTATCAGCGTCTATGGGGCCAGCAAACTTACCGGCGAAGCGGCGGTGCGGGATTCCGGCGCCGATCATCTGATTATCCGGACAAGCTGGCTATACGCCGCCCAGGGCCAGAATTTTCTGCACACGATCTTGCGGCTGGCGCGCGAACGCGAGACCTTGTGCATCGTCGATGACCAGACCGGCGCGCCGACATCGGCGCAATGGCTGGCCCGGATATCGGCGCGGATCATCGCCAAGCCGCCGTTCGCCGGCGATCGAAGCGGCGTTCTGCACGCGGCGGCGGCTGGGTCGGTGAGCTGGCATGGTTTTGCCTGCGCGATTGTCGAGCGAGCGCGGGCCCGCGGCTGGCCCGTGAAGGTAGAGACGATATCGCCGATCCCGACCAGCGGCTATCCGACGCCGGCGGCGCGGCCGCGCAATTCGGTGCTGGATCTGGATCGTTTGGGGCGGGTTTACGGCATCGTCCCGACGCCGTGGCGCGAACAGCTCGATGCCGCACTCGACCGGATCGCGCCTTCGATGGAGGGGTGAACCGGTGGCTGGAAAGCGGTGTGACCGCCCGCGCAACCTTGCTATAAGCCTGCCATGGCTGAAAGAAATGCTCTGGACAAACCGCGCCTGTCGGCGCTGGTCGTCGCCCATAACGAGGAAGCGCAGCTCGCCGATTGCCTGGCGACGCTGCAATTCGCCGACGAGCTGGTGGTGGTGCTGGATAAATGCACCGATGGCTCGAAGGCGATTGCCGCCCGCTTTACCGACCGGCTTATCGAAGGGTCGTGGGACCTGGAAGCGGAACGCCAGCACGCCGGGATCGCGGCCTGCGGCGGCGACTGGATCGTGCATCTCGATGCCGATGAACGCGCGTGTCCGGCGCTGGCCGACGAAATCCGCACCGCCATCGCCGGCGCCGAACCGGGCTATTTCCTGATTCCGTTCGATAATTATATCGGCGACCGGCTGGTCCGGCATGGCTGGGGCGCGTCGTTCGGGGTCAGCGCCGCCGCCCGGCTCTATACGCCCGGCGCCAAGCGCTGGGACGACCAGGCGATCCATCCCAAGCTCACCTTGACCGGCGTCAAGCGCCGGTTGCAAACACCCATCATTCACTATCACGACCGCGACATCGCCGACATGATACAGCGTTTCAACCGCTACACCACGATGCAGGCGCGCGACCTGCGGGCGGCGGGCGATATCGGAACATTCCGCCATAATTTCCGGCGCATCTTCAGCCGGTTCTTCAAATGCTATGTCCAGCGCAAGGGCTACCGCGAAGGCCATTACGGCTTCCTGATCGGTCTGCTGGCCGGGCTGATGCCGATGATCGCCTATCTCAAGGCGCGGCTCGAAGACGATTAACGTTTCATATCGGCCAATATGGCGTCCAGCGCGAAGCGCGAGATTTTGTGGTCGGCATGGGTCTCGTCGATCAGCACGGTGAAAGCGCCGCCCAACGCCGCCGCCCGCCCGGCGACCGCCGGTGCGTAGAGCGTTGCCTTGGTGTTGTTGTAGCAGCAGCGGTCGTAGCGGTTGAAGATCTGCATCTGGCGCCGCCCCGCGCCGCTAGCGCCGAGGATGAACATATCGAGATAGCTGGCGGCGGCGAGCATCGGCGGATAATAGCTCGCCATGCCGTTCTGGATATCCTGTCCGCTGCGCAGATAGATCGGGTAGACGCCGGCGACCGGATAGCTGCGGCGAATTCGCGGATCGAGCGCCGCCGCGACCACCGCCACGAACCCGCCGGCGGAAAACCCGACCATATCGACCGACCGGTAAGCGAATTTTCCATGCATATAGTTGATCCCGGCGGCGACCGGTTCGAACTGATAGCGCAGCGGATTTTCGATCTTCTCCAAGTCGAAATGCAGATTGTATTGCGTGCCATCCGCCGCGCCGAAATAGGCGCTGTTGCCGCCATACGCCATCAGGTTGATCGCCAGCACGCCGTAGCCTTGCTCCAGAAACGCACCCAGAATATCGGGGACATCGCGGATCGCGCCAGCGAAGCCGTGATGATAAATCACCAGCCGGTTCATGGTTCCCGCCGCCGGTTGCAGATGATAGAGAAACGAGCGGATGCCATTGCCCATATCGACGGTGATGCGGTCGATCCGCGCCAGGTTCGGCAATGCGCGCAGGTCCGCATCGTCGATGCCGCGCTCAATCCTGGACGGCATCGCTGTGGCCGGAAACCCGCCGCCGCCCCAGATCGCTTTGATCAGCCGCGCGCGCGCGCCCGCAAGGTCGGCCGGGGTTTGGATGGCGATCAGCGAATTTGGGTCGGTCTGGCGGAACCGGGGGTCGATTTCGTCGTAAACATATTTGTCCGCCGCCTTGAGCCGCTTGTAGAGAACCCGGGTCGGGTCGTAATGGTGGATAAGAAAATCTACCCCGGCGGCCAGCGCCGACAGCGCAAGGGCGCCGTACAATATTTTCTTCAGATATCGCTGCATGGTTCCGGCCGCACTGTACGGCACAATTGACCGGGCGGCACGGTTCCGATAGAGGCTCTTTTTTCGTTTACGCTGCTTGGTGTTACCCAACGATGATTATTCTTGGCATCCATTCCGGCTATCACGACGCCGGGGCCTGCGTGTTCGACGATTACCGCATGCGCGCCGCGGTTTCCCTCGAACGGCTGACGCGGCGCAAGACCGATGGCGGCCGGATGCCATTCGAGGCCATCGACGAGTGTCTGCGGATTGCCGGGATCGAGCGCCGCGATGTCGATGCGGTCATGCTTGGCCGCGCTGCCTTTCCGTGGCGCTATTACCGCCATTTTCGCGGCGGACGCCTGATCGAGGGCCAGATCCGGGAGCTGATCGGCAAGGGCAAGTACAAGTCGATGGAGCGCGAATTGATCCGCGCCGGGCGCGGCGACGCCTTGAAGTTGTTCCGCCCCGGCCGCATGCTGGCTGAACTGGGGCTGCGCGGCGATGCTGCGGTGGGTTTCTTCAACCATCACCTGGCCCATGCCTTGCCGTGCCTGTTTCACACCGACTGGGATGACGCGCTGCTCTACACCTCCGATGGCGGCGGCGACAACGTCCAGTACAGCCACCGGATCTTCCGCGACGGCCGCCTGAAGACGCTGTATGGCGGCGACGAATGTTTGCTGGAGCCGATGCGCATCGACAGTCTTGGCCTGGCCTATGGCTATGCGACCCAGGCGCTGGGCTTCCGCATCAACCGCCATGAGGGCAAGCTGACCGGGCTGGCGGCCTATGGCGAGGCATCGGCGTATGACCAGCTGGCCGGGCATTTTTCGGTCGATGACGCGGGCCAGATCCGCAGCGATTTCGCCGACAACCCGGCGATGCGGCGTTTCATGTTCGATGTTGCCGCCGACATCCCGCGCGAGGATATGGCGGCGTCGATCCAGAAACTGCTGGAGGAGTTCACTTTGACCTCGGTGCGCAGGCTGCTGGCGCGCCACGGCGTGCGCCATCTTGGCCTTGCCGGCGGGGTGTTCGCCAATGTCAGCCTCAACCGCCGCCTGGCCGAGGAAACCGATATCGACGAGGTCTTCGTCTATCCAGCGATGACCGATCAGGGGCTTGGCGCCGGCGGCGTGCTGGCGTTCCTGCTGGAACGCGACGGCATGAAGGCCTGGCTGGGGCAGCGCCACCGGCTCGACCATCTGTATCTGGGCGGCGATTTCGGGTCCGGCATCGACGATGTGCTGGGCGCCGAATTCAAGCGCGTCTCGACGACCCCGGTCGAGACCAGCGCCGAATTGCTGGCCGCGAACCGCATCGTTGCGATCTTCACGACCGGTATGGAATACGGCCCGCGCGCGCTGGGCGCACGCAGCATTCTTGCCTCGCCCGCCGATGCGGCGATCAACGAGGTGCTCAACCGCCGCCTCGACCGCAGCGAGTACATGCCGTTCGCCCCGGTGGTCAGCGCCGAGCGCTGCGCCGAAATCTTCGACACCAACGGCGTCAACCGCTACGCCATGCGTTTCATGACCATCACCTGCAAGGTGCGGCCGGGCTGGGCCGAAAAGATACCGGCCGTGGTGCATGTCGACGGCACCGCGCGGCCGCAAGTGATCAAACGGGCCGCCAACCCGCTCTACCATGATATCCTTGACGCTTTCACAAGGCGCAGCGGATTGCCGGTGCTGATCAACACCAGCTTCAATGTTCACGAGGAACCGATCATCAATACGCCGGCCGAATGCGCGACGGCGTTGCGCGACAAGCGGATCGATTATGTCGCGACCGCGCGCGCGGTCTATGCGGCACCGGGCGATTCGGGCGCACCGTAACCGCCGCCGCCGCCGGTTTCGATCATCAGCACGTCGCCTTTGCGCAGCGCGAAGCTGCATTTCGATGGCAGATCGATGATCTGGTTGCCGCGCTTGACCCTGGTTGCGGCGCACTGGCCCGGTTCGCCGCCGAACAGGCCTTGCGGGGCCAGCCGGAAGCGGTCGGAATAGGTGGCAAACGTGACGTCGTCGGCAAGAATTTCATAATGCCGAATGAGGCCAAGGCCGCCGCGCGAGCGTCCCGGCCCGCCGGACCCTTGGCGCAGCCCATAGGCGCTGACGCGAAAGAAATCATATTCAAGGTCGAGCGCTTCGACCGGGACATTGCCGCAATTCGACATCGGGCTGTCGACCGCATCACAGCCGTCTTGTTCCGGACCCGCCCCGTAGCCGCCGCCGAATATCTCCAGCGATATGCGGTAGCCATCGGGCCCAAGATGGCTGAGGCAGATCGCTTCGGTGGTGTCGAACCCGGTGGCGATCACCTTGTCGGGGACCGCCTGGGCCATCGCCTTCATCACCGCGTTATAGGCGCGGTAGCTCGATGTCAGCCGGGCGCGCACCGGGGCCGGCGGCTTGGGGTTGAGGATGCAGCCATAGGGGGCCGCGACCGTCACCGGGCGCATGGAGCCTTCGTTGAAGGGAATATCCGGGCTGGTCAGCACCGACTTCACCACCGTCAGCGCCGTCGCCACGGTCGAGGCGAAGGGGCAGTTGACGTTGGTGGCGACCTGATCGCTGGTGCCGGCGAAATCGACATGCACCGAATCGCCGGCGATCGTCACGGTGGCGTGGACCGGCAAAGGCTGGTCGCTGATGCCGTCATCGTCCACCGCGTCGGCGCCGTAATAGACGCCGTCGGGCGCTTGCGCGATCGCGCGCCGCATGCGCCGTTCCGAATAATCGAGTAGTTCGGCCATCGCCGCATCGACCGTGCCGGGGCCGAATTTGGCGCATAGCGCGCGCAGCCGTTCCGCGCCGCAGAAATTGGCCGCGAACTGGGCGTTGAAATCGCCGATGGTCTGCGTTGGCACCCGGATATTGGCCCGGATCAGCCGTTCCAGCGGCCCGCCCGACCAGTCGCGCGCGTGATTGTACTTGCTGGGCGGGATAATCAGCCCTTCTTGATGCACGTCGCTGGCCTGCGGGTTGAGCCCCGGCGCGCCGCCGCCAAGATCAAGATGATGCGCCACCGTGGCGGCGAAGCCGATCAACGCGCCGTCGAGAAAGATCGGCGAAAACAAGAACACGTCGGGCAGATGCTGGCCGCCGTGATAGGGGTCGTTGTTGATGTAGAAATCGCCCTCGACCAGGGTTTCGGGCGGGAACAATTCGGCGCATGGCTTGAAGGTCGCACCGATCGAACCGAGCTGCATCGGGATCAGTTCCGCCTGGGCGACGACATTGCCGTGCCGGTCAAGCAGGGCGGCGGCGCAGTCGCTGGCTTCGCGCACCACCGGCGAATAGGCCGACCGGATCAGCTTGACGCCCATCTCGCGCGCCGCCGCGACAAGACCCTGGGCGATGACCGCCTGGTCGGCGGGGAAAACCAGCTTCATGGCAGGTCCAATCGTTCGATGACAAGGTTGTCGTGAAGGTCGATTGTCGCATGCCAGCCGCCGGGAATGAAGGCCGTCGAGGTGGCGTCTTCGACCAAGGCCGGGCCGGGCTGGCCGCCGGCATTGCGAATGCCGGCGCGCTGGGCCAATGCGCCGCAGCGCCATTCGCCGCCATCGAAGATTTTGCACGCCGCGCCGGTCTGGCTGGGTTCGGCTTCGCGCAGCGCCGGCAATTCGCCCGGCGGGGCCAGCGCGCCGACCCGGAACGACATGATCTCGCACGCCCCGTAATCGGCACCGCCGAAACCGTAGCCCTGGATATGCACATCGGCGAACCGGGCCGCCAGATCGTCGGCGCGCAAGCCTTCCAGCGCCTCGCTTTCGAGCGGCACCTGGACTTCGAACGCCTGGCCGACATAGCGCATTTCCAGGGTGAAGGTGATCGCCGGTTCGGCGTCGATGCCGGCGGCGGCGAAGGCGGCGCGCGCCCGCGCGGCCATTTCGGCGTAGATCTTGCGGACCCGTCCGGGCGCTTGCGCATCGACCGCAACCCGGCGGGTCATGGTGTCGTACTGGGCGAAATCGGCGGCCAGCAGGCCGAACGCGGACAACACGCCGGCATTGGGCGGCACCACGATGGTCGCGATGCCCAGCGCTTCGGCGACCCGGACCGCGTGCAGCGGACCCGCACCGCCATAGGGCACCAGCACATAGTCGCGCGGATCGCGGCCGCGTTCGGTCGATACCAGTTCGATGGCGCGCACGATATTGGCGTCGGCGACGCGCACCGCACTGTCGGCGATATCCTCCAGACTCATATCGAAATGGCGCGCCAGCGGTTCGAAGGCGCGCGCGGCGGCATCGCGGTCAACTCGCATGGCGCCGCCCAGGAAGGCTTGCGCGCGGATCGCGCCGCGGATCATATGCGCGTCGGTCACCGTGGCTTCCACGCCGCCGCGCTCATAACAGGCCGGGCCCGGACTGGCCCCGGCCGAACGCGGGCCGACCCGCAACATACCGCCATCGTCGATCCACACGATCGACCCGCCACCGGCCCCGACCGAGACGATATCGAGGGCCGGGACCCGGATCGGCAGCCCATCGACTTCGGTCTCGCTGGTCAGATCGGCTTGGGCGTCGTTGACAAGGCAGACATCGGTCGAGGTGCCGCCCATGTCCAGGGTGACGATATCCCGGTACCCGGCCAGCGCGGCCTGCCGGAGCGCGCCCTTGACCCCCGCCGCCGGGCCGGAAAATAGCGCCCCGACCGCGTTGCCGGCGCTGGCGGCAGCGGGCAGGCGGCCGCCATTCGACTGCATGATGGAAAACCGCCCGGTAAAGCCGGCGGCGCGCAGGCTGTCGGCCAGCCGGTCGATATAGGCTTTGTTCACGGGCTGAACATAGGCCGCGATGGTGGTCGTCGAGGCGCGCTCGTACTCGCGGAATTCGCGCGTCACATCGCTGGAACAGGTCACTGCGAGGTCCGGGAAATGCGCCTTCAGCCAGGCCGCGACGGCCTGCTCATGGGCTGGATTGGCGTACCCGTTCAACAGGCAGACCGCCACCGCCTCGTACCCGCCACAGCCCAGCGCTTGCGCCAGCGCCCCGTCCAGTGCCTGCGTGTCGAGCGCCTTGACGATGCCGCCATCCGGCCCGGTCCGTTCGTCGATTTCGAAGGTGTCGCGTTGTCCGACCACCGGCACCGGCTTGGCGTAGAACAAATCATAGATTTGCCGCCGGTTGTGGCGTTGCAGCGCCAGCAGGTCGCGAAACCCCTTGGTCACCAGGAAAGCGGTTTTTGCCCCCTTGCGTTCCAGCACCGCATTGATCGCAACGGTGGAGCCATGCACCAGATCGTCGATGTCTTCCATCGCCAGTCCGGCCGCTTTCAGCACCGCCATCGCCCCTTCGTCGGGCCGCGCCGGCACGCTGGGCACCTTGGCGATGCGCACCTCGCCACCCTCGACCGCGACCAGGTCGGTAAACGTGCCGCCGACTTCTATCCCCACCCGCATCGCATTCTCACACTCTATGGGAGAAAATCTTCGAACGGACGCCAGCGCGGCACAAAATCGTTTTTTCCCTTAACAGCCATTAGCATTCATTAACATCCTGCTTCGCCCGGAACATCCCGCTCGCCCGGCGGGAGGAAAAGCAATAAAAGGAATATAATCTGTTTTTAGAAATATGTCAAGCGGCTTCGTCAATTAAGAAAATAGGCGCGAAATTGCTGTTCGAGGACGCAATAGATCGAACAATCGTGGCTGGCCCGCCCCCACGGGGCGATGATCGCCACGCCAAGCACGGCACCGACCACGACCACCAGCAACAACATCATCAGGCCCACGCCCAGCGTCTTCAGCGCATCGAGCCATAGCGGCTCACCGAACACGGTCAGTTTTTTGTCCGCGTCCCGGCGGTGATGTTGTTCGGCCATACCGGCAGCCTGCCACGCCCCCGGCTTCCGGGCAACCCGGCGCTGAAATTTCGCATTGTGTCCCTGGTGGGTTAGGTTTTGGGGCGCGAACACGGTCTGGCAGGGAGAAGGTCATGGGTAGCAAAACCACCGCCGAGATATTGGTTGAGGGACTGGCCGTCAACGGAATCGAGACGTTGTTCTGCCTGCCCGGCGTGCAGAACGACGATTTCTTCGATGCGTTGCATAAATCCGGCGCGCCCCGGCCGGTGCATACGCGCCACGAACAAGGCAGCGCCTATATGGCGTTGGGCGCGGCCCTGGCGACCGGAAAGCCGCAGGCCTATTGTGTCGTGCCGGGGCCGGGATTCCTGAATACGACGGCGGCGCTATGCACCGCCTATGCGGTCAACGCGCCGGTGCTGGCCCTGGTCGGGCAGATACCCGAAGCCGCCATCGGCAAGGGTTTCGGCTTGCTGCATGAAATTCCGGACCAGCTCGGGATCATGGAGCGGCTGACCAAATCGGCTGCCCGGATCACCGGCGCGGCGGATGCAGCGGTAAAAATCACCGATGCCTTCCGCCAGTTGCGCAATGGCTGCGCCAAGCCGGTGGCGCTGGAATGCGCCATGACGACGTGGCGCGATGCCGCCCCATTCGACCGGCCGCTGGAAAAAGCATTGCGCGAACCGGTTGAAATCGACCTGGATGCGATTGGCGCGGCGGCGCGGATTCTGGGCGCGGCCCGGCGGCCGATGATCGTTGTCGGCGGCGGCGCGCTGGAAGCCGGCGCGGCGGTTCGCGAACTGGCCGAAATGCTGCAAGCGCCGGTGATTTCGTCGCGCAACGGGCGCGGCGTGCTCGACAGCCGCCATTATCTGTCGCACACTATGCCCGCCGGTCACGCCTTGTGGAAGGACGCCGACGCGGTTATCGCCATCGGTTCGCGGCTGCAAACCCAGCGCCAGCACTGGGGCACCGATGACGGCCTCAAGATTATCCATCTGGATTGCGACCACGCAGCACTGGCCCGCATCGCTCCGTGCGATGTGGCGGTCCTGGCCGACGCGGCGGCGGGCACGGCGGCGCTGATCGACAAGTTGCACGGCGTCAATGCTGCGCGCGTGAGCCGCGAGGACGAGATGGCGGTCCTGAAGGCGGCGTTCGACAAGACTTTCCGCCAGACCGTCGGGCCGCAGGTGGCGCTGCTGGAGGCGATTCGCAATGCCTTGCCGGACGACGGCATTTTCGTCGAGGAACTGACCCAGATCGGTTATGTCAGCCGCTTCGCCTTCCCGGCCTATGGGCCGCGCAC
>Ga0066376_10001590_pt1 | contig 21951 bp, 22 predicted proteins | sample Knorr_S15_td_Bot_FD_77009 | JGI IMG/M metagenome (GOLD analysis project Ga0066376, IMG submission 77009) | Marine microbial communities from Southern Atlantic Ocean transect - Knorr_S15_td_Bottom_ad_5009_LV_A | ecosystem: Environmental > Aquatic > Marine > Oceanic | place: Southern Atlantic...
AGCCCGGACGGCCGGTCTGTCCACCGCCCGTGAACAAGCCTACGTGGACGCGCTCGACGTGTTCTTCCGGGACTTCGATACCGTCGACCACCGGACACGAGCCCTTCGTTTCTCGCTCCGCCTGGAAGGCCTGATGTCCGCGTATCCCTACGACGTCGACGCCGGCGCGTTCTACGCACTCTCGTTGGTCGCGACTGCCGCCCCCGGCGACCGTGCCTACACCCGTCAACGGCGCGCCGCGGAAATTCTCCGAAAACTGGGCACAACCCACCCCGAACATCCCGGCATCTGGCATTACCTGATTCATGCGCACGACTACGAGTTGCTCGCCGACAGCGGGCAGTCCGTTGCGAATCGGTACTCGGGGGTCGCGCCGAACGTGCCTCACGCGCTGCATATGCCCTCGCACATCTACGTCCGACTCGGTCAATGGCAGGAGGCTGCCGGCGCCAACGAGCGCTCGGCCGCCGCGGCCCGGAACGACTCGGAGCGGCTTCATCCGGGAATCACTGGGTTCGAAGAGTTGCATGCCTGGGACTACTGGCTCTACGCCGAGCTCCAGCTCGCGGATGATCGCCAGGCCAAAGCGCTCATGGATCGCGTCGCCGCCGTGCAGGCCATCCAGCCAGGGAATTTCCCCGCGGCGTACGCGCTGGCCGCGATGCCGGGGCGTTTTGCGCTCGAGCGCCGGGATTGGGCCGCCGCCGCGAAGGTGCGTTTGCATCGCAGCATCGCGGCTGATGATCCGATGCGCTGGGTGTCGTGGCTCGTCGATTTCTCGCGCGCCGTCGGGTTGGCGCGATCTGGAGACGCTGACGGCGCGCGGGTCGAGATCGGCCGGATCAAGGTCGTCCACGACCAATTGGTTGCCGATCACAACCCGGTCTGGGCCGAGCAGGCCCAGATTCAGTATTTGGAGGCATCGGCCTGGCTCGCCCATGCCGAAGACCGTGACTCGGACGCGCTGCGAGTGATGCACCAGGCCGCGGACCTCGAGGACAGCACCGAGAAGAAGTCGGCGACACCGGGACCGATCCTGCCCGCGCGAGAGCAACTGGGGGACCTGATGCTGGAGACGGGCCAGGCCGACATCGCCTTCGAGATATTCAAGGATGCGTTGCTCTCGTCACCCAACCGCTTCGGCGGCGTCTACGGCGCCGCTCGCGCCGCGGCTCGCACCGAAGACCGACCTGAGGCCATCTACTACTACCGACGGTTGCTGGCGATGGGTGCCTCCGACAGCTCCCGACCGGCGCTGGCGGAGGCCCGTCGCTTCCTGCAGGAACCGGGCGACTGATCCGATTCGCTCGCTCGAATATTCCCGATCTGGTCGCTCGCCGCGCCGCCAGCCGGACGCCGCGCACGTGGGTCACTGTCTAGATTGACGGGAGACAGGACACTAGCCTGACGGAGCAGCTACGCGGGCTTGACCGACGGAGCAACGCTGCCAGCCTGGGATGCCTTGCCCGCAAACCCCCAGGACCACTACCTGGGGACCCGAATGCACCACTTCGTGGCCGCGGGGTGCGCACGATCGCGCGCCCGAGCCGCAGGATCGGATAGGTTACTTGGGTCCAAGGCGTGGGCTGAAGCACGCTGGAGCTCGGTTTTCGGAGCGCGGCGCCCAGATGGGATGCTCTGCCCGAAAACCAGACTCGCCGAGGGCAGCAGGGATAGGGGGGAGCCGTAAGGATGGATGAGCGGAAGCTGGCGATGAATCGGCGACGTTTTCTCGCCGGTTTGTCGGCCGCCGGGGTCGGGTCGACCTTGTTGCCCGGGGCGCTCGTGGCGGTGGCCCAGGACGCCGATGAGATCACGGTGGAGATGCTCGGCGCGGCGCAGCGGGTGGCCGGGCTCCACTTCGGCCCAGACGAGCTGCAGCGGATCGTGGGTCGACTGAACCGTCCCGGCGGAAGTGGCCCTGACGTGGAGACGTTGCGCGCGGCCGCGCTCGGCAACGGCGCCCCGTCGGCGCTGGTGTTCAACCCGGTGCCGCCCGGGATGACACTCCCTACCGAACGGCACCCGATGCGCCGTGAGACGGTGGCGGTCTCGCGTCCGGCCGGCGACGAGGCGTTGGCCTTTCTGCCGGTCACCCATCTCGCGACGTTGGTCGAGACCGGTCAGGTCACGTCGTCGGAACTGACCGAGCTCTATCTGGGACGGCTGAAACGCTACGACCCCACCCTTCATTGCGTCGTGAGCTATACCGAGGAACTGGCTCGCGCGCAGGCGAAGCGGGCGGACGAGGAGATCGCGGCCGGGAGGTATCGGGGGCCGCTGCACGGGATTCCGTGGGGGGCCAAGGATCTGTTATCTGTGCGTGGGACCCAGACGACGTGGGGCGCGTCGCCGTACCGCGACCAGACGTTGGATACCGACGCCACGGTGTATAGCCGGCTGACTGCCGCCGGCGCGGTGCTCGTGGCCAAGCTGTCGATGGGGGCCCTGGCATCCGGCGATCGGTGGTTTGGCGGGCGCACGCGGAACCCGTGGAACCCGACCCAGGGGTCGAGCGGGTCGTCGGCGGGTCCCGGGGCGGCGACGGCGGCGGGACTGGTCGGGTTCGCCATCGGCACAGAGACGCGAGGGTCGATCGTGTCGCCCTCGTCGCGGAACGGCGTCACCGGGCTCCGTCCCACGTTCGGTCGCGTGAGTCGATACGGCGCCATGACCCTGGCCTGGAGCATGGACAAGATCGGGCCGATGTGCCGCGCCGCCGAGGATTGCGCGCTCGTGCTCGATGCCATTCAGGGCCCGGATGGCCAGGACAACACCGTGCTCGACGTCCCGTTCAATTGGGACGCCACCTCGGACTTGACAGAGTTGAAAGTCGGTTACCCCCGGGCCGCCTTCGAGGAGGAGATCAACGACGACGAGCGGACCCCGGACCGGGTGGCCGGGCTGCGGCGGATTCAGTCGAACAATCGGGCCGCGCTCGACGTCGTCCGTGGGCTCGGCGTGCAGGTCGTGCCGTTCGACCTGCCGGATCTCCCGGCGTCGGCCATCGGGTTCATCCTTGGTACCGAGGCGGCCGCGGCCTTCGACGCGCCCACCCTGAGCGCGGCGCTCGACGGGATGCGCGAGCTGCCTGAGCAAAGCCGGTGGCCGGACAGTTTGCGGGCTTCCCGGTTTGTTCCGGCCGTCGAGTATCTACAGGCCAATCGCTTGCGCATGCGGTTCATGGAGATGGTGCACGAAGCGCTGGGCGATCTGGACCTGTTCATCGGCAGCCATGTGTCGTTGACCAATCTCACGGGACATCCGGAGGTCAGTCTGCCCAATGGGTTTCACCGAGGGTCACCCACCAGCCTCCGGCTCACCGGCAAACTGTTTGGTGAGGCCGAGTTGCTCCGGCTCGCCCACGCCTATCAGGGCGTCACCGCCCACCATCTGCAGCATCCCACGCTCTAAATTGGCTCCAGATCCGTCTGACAGGCTACGTGGTCGCAGATGCATGAGGCATGTAAGCGCTTGTCAGAAAACAAGTTGCTCGATGAGCCGGGCCATCTGGACCGAGTTACACAACTATTACACGGGTGACGGCGGATTGGCTGGTAGTCTGGACACCGTCGTCGGGGCGTGGTGCCGCCGGCGCGTTGCGAAGAGGAGTTGCCGTGGAAACGCCTGAGATTGACTTCAACGACCGGAGCCAGATCAGCACGGTCACCGCCACGGCGTTCGGCATCTTTCACATCCTCACGGTTGTCGCGTTGTTCTATACAACCTGGCAGACGGTGGTGGTGGCGCTGGTGCTGCACTGGGTGTGTATCAGCTGGGGCATTGGGATGGGCTATCACCGGCTCCATACTCACCGGGCCTACACGGTGCCGAAGGCCATCGACTATCTCTTCGCGGTATGTGGTGCGATGACGCTGCAAGGCGGTCCGATCTTCTGGTCCGCAACCCACCGGATCCATCACCAGCGCTCTGACAAACCGGGTGACCCGCATACGCCGCGTGACGGCCGGTGGTGGTCCCACATTCTCTGGACCATCTTCGGTGAAGAGATGCACTCGAACACCGAGGTCATGGGCAAGTACGCCCCTGACCTGATGAAGGACCGCTTCTACCGGGTGCTCAACAGCTGGCATTGGGTGCCGCTGGTGGTGCTTGGGCTGGTATTGCTCGCCGTGGGCGGGTGGCCGTGGGTGCTCTGGGGCATCTTCCTCCGGGTGACCGTCGGGCTGCACTGCACCTGGCTGGTGAACTCGGCGACCCATCTCTGGGGGAAGCGTCGGTTCCAGACCAGTGACGATTCGAAGAACAACTGGTGGGTCGCGCTCCTCACGTTCGGCGAGGGGTGGCACAACAACCATCACGCCTATCCGAGGTCTGCCAAGCACGGCCTGGTGTGGCGAGAGCTGGATATCAGCTGGCTCCAGATCCGGTTCCTCGCGTGGCTCGGACTGGCCCGGGATCTCCACGTGCCGACCGCCAGCCAGATCGCCAACAAGGCGCTGCCGCTCGAAGAGGCCGCGTAGTACCCCACGGGCTGCTGGCCCCGTCGTCCCCTTCCGTCGTCACCTCAACGCCGTCCGACAGGCTATCCTTGTCACATGGATCGCTCAGGCGGCACGCGCAAGCGCGCCGTGGTGTTCGTCTGGTTGTTGGGGGCCGGGCTCATGACCGTCACGATCGGGCTGAATGTCAGCTTCATCGTCGTCAACTGGCGCAACGCCTTACTGTTGCTCGTCGGGATCGTCAGCTTCGCGGTATTGATTGGCGGGCTCGTGTTGAACACCGTGTTTCTCATTCGCGAGATTCGTCGGAGCGAGCAACACGACGCCTTCATTCATGCGGTCACGCACGAGCTCAAAACCCCGCTTGCGTCCATCAAGCTCTATCTCCAGACCCTGCACAAGCGGGAGTTCCCGCCCGAGAAGCGGCGCGAGCTGATTGACACGATGCTCGAAGATTCGGAGCGGCTGCAGCAGACCATCGACCAGATTCTGCTGGCGGGGAAGACCGGCGCGGCCCGTCGGGTCGAGAACCCGACGGATGTGGACGTGTCCGACGTCGTCGGCGAGTGTGTCGCGCTGGCCGGCCGGCGGCACCATCTGGTGGACGGCGAGGTGCGGCGCGTGGACGACGTGCCGCACGGGACCTTCGTCGTCAAGGGCGACCGCGAGGAGCTGGTGGCGGCGGTGACTAACCTCGTCGACAACGCCATCAAGTATTCCGGCGAAGGCGAGCGGGTGGGGGTGGAGGTGGCGCGCATGGGGGCCAGGCGGGTCGCCATCAGCGTGCGCGATCAGGGCATCGGCATCACCCGTCAGGAGCTGAAGCGGGTGTTTCGTCGGTTCTATCGTCTGCCGGCGGCGCTGCAATCACGGGTGCGGGGGACCGGCGTCGGGCTGTCAATCGTGCGGGCGGTGGCGCGGCGGCACGGCGGGCGCGCGTATGCGGAGAGTCGCGGCGCCGGGAAAGGCAGCACCTTCACGCTCGAGCTGCCGTTGAAGTCGTCATGAACCGGGTACTCATCGTCGAAGACGAGGAACACCTCGCCGAAGGACTGCGGCTGAACCTGGAAGCGGAGGGGTTTGTCGTCGAGGTCGAAGAAAACGGCCAGGTCGCGCTGGACCGGTTGACCTCCGATTCGGACCGGTTCGACGTGGTCCTGCTGGACGTGATGTTGCCGGGGCTCGACGGGTTCGAGGTGGTTCGTCGGCTCCGGGAGGCCGGGCGGTTCGTGCCCGTGATGTTGTTGACGGCCCGTTCCCATACCGACGATGTGCTGGCCGGGTTCGAGGCCGGCGCCGACGACTACCTGGCCAAACCGTTCGACCTCTCGATTCTGTTGGCACGGTTGCAGGGACTGCTGCGGCGCAAGACCTGGTTCCTCCGTCACGCCGCCGGCGGATCCGAGGAGTTGGAAGAGTTCGCGTTCGCCGGGAAGCGGATCGACTTCCGTGAACAGGTGCTGCACTGGGATGGCACGACGCAACCGTTGACATTGATGGAGGCGACCCTGATGCGCTATTTCGTGCGCCGTGCCGGACACACCGTCTCCCGGAAGGCACTGCTCGAAGAGGTCTGGGGTGTGCGCGAAGACACCGACACCCGCACCATCGACAATTTCATCGCTCGTTTGCGCCGCTATCTCGAAGCGGAGCCGTCGCATCCGAAACATCTGCAGACCGTCCGGGGGGTCGGCTACCGTTTCGTGGCCGAGCCGGATCAGGTTGAGGCGGACGGGAGCGGGGACTGACGGGTGGAGGCGGAGATCTCTCGATGCGTACGCTGGTGAAAATCGGGATCGGTGTCGTGGCCCTGCTGGTGTTGGCGTGGCTGTTCGTGTCGACGCTCCGGGACACGATTGCCGAACCATACGATGTCGACGACAGCGCGTTCTCGGGCTGGACGCTGGTGTCCCGGCCCCCTTCGCCCGGGGCTCTCGTCGGGTTGGGCCTCCGGCCCCCCCAGCGATTGTCGCCGGGGGTGTTCGACGAGCTCTTCGCTCGCACGATGGCCTCGCTGACGACACCGGGCGATTCGCTCCTGCCGGTCGTGCTCTCCGGCGAGCTGCAGGGGGAGCTGGGTCTCGTGTTGCCGGCGGAGGAGATGCTGGCCGCGGCGCGGGAGGCTGGGCTCGAGGGCGTGGCACTCCGGCCCGTCTGCATGGCCGTGAAGCGGGAGCCGTTCATGGGGCGCACGCGCGAGTTCTTCTTCGTCGTGGTTGATGCCCCGGAGCTCGTGGCGTTCCGGGCGCAGCTCAGCACGATGGCGGCCGAGCGGGGCGTCCCCGATGCGCTGAACGATCCGACATTCGAGTTCGTCCTGCCCGTGGCCGCATCAGACGCCGAGTTCGACACCTGGTGGCCGCTGGTCGTAGATCGCGAGACCGACTGCCAGGCGCCCGTGGAATAGGAGGGGAAAGCATGCCCGAGACCACCGTGCTTCAGGTGTTCACTGACTTCGTGTGACCCTGGTGCTATCTCAGTACCGGGCGTATTGAGCGACTGCAGCAGGCGTACCATCTCGATCTGCGATGGGTCTTCTTCCCCCTGCATCCGGAGACCCCCGAGGACGGACGTCCGCTCGACGAGCTGTTTGCCGGACGCGGCTTTGACCTGGAGGCGATGCACGGGCGGATGCAGGGGTTGATGGATGCCGAGGGGCTTCCGTATGGTCGCCGCACGCATACCTACAACAGCCGTCTCGCGCAGGAACTGGCCAAGTGGGCCGACGCCCGGCGCGAGGGGGATCGGTTGCACCATCTGATCTATCGCGCCTACTTCGTTGACGGACGCAACATCGGCGATCCAAGCGTGCTCGCCGACCTGGCGAGCGCAGCCGGGCTCCCGCTCGACGAGGTCCGGGAGGTGCTCGAGCGGCGAACCTGGCGAGACGCCGTAGATGCCGATTGGGCGATGGCATCGCGCTCTGCTATCACCGGCGTCCCGACGTTCGTGGCCGGTGGACAACAGGCCGTCGGCGCCCAGCCCGAACCGGTCTTGCGTGGACTGCTGGACACCGCCGGCGCCCAGCCGCGAATCACGGTTACAGGAGACTAGCTGGCGGATGCTTCAGCCCTAGCTCAGCCCGAGCGTCGGCCGATCCGCGCTCGAGTCGGTCACCGAGCTCGATGCCGGTCGAGCCGGCGATACGGACCATCCGTTCGAAGTTCGAGGCGACGCCGGCCGCGTCGACCATCGCGGCCGGGCCCATCGCTTCGACGACGGCGGTCCGCGTGGCCTCCAACGCCTCTGACCCTGAGACGATCGCCTCGGCGAACGCGACGAGCGTCGCGCCATGGGGCACACGACTGTCGTGGCCGGGGTCGGCGAGCGCGGTGATGTCTGCGCGTTCGCCTTCGAGCGCACTGCTCTCACGGAGCAGCCAGGCATGGGCACTGATTCAATAGAAACAATCGTGGAGCACCGATACGCGACCCGCGATCAGCTCCATCTGTGGTCGGCTGAGGCTTCCCTGACAGGCCCCCGCGTCGCGCACGCGCTCGTTTGGCAGGTAGTGAACCGCGCTCAAGTCGGCCAGCGTCCGCACCTCGTCGGGCACGACGCTCATGGCACGAATCACGTTTCCGGTCTTACCCGCGGGCCAGAGGTCGGCTTCCGGGGTGTCGGCGTTGTCCATCGGCACCATCGGCACCCAGGCTTCGTCGAGACGGAGCACAGCACTCGCTGGTCGGTACCGGGTGGGCGCTCCCGGAAGCGGTGTGGGTAACGGATGCTCCGGCACCACGACCGCGCGGCAGAACCGGTCGATACTCACCAACGCGACGACGGTGCCGACGATCTCCACGTACTGCCCGTCGCTCAGCCCGTCGGACAGTCGCGCCTCATACCATCGCCGGGTGAGTCGGCCGGCATCCTGCATGACGGCGTGAGCGACCTCGACCGCGGCGTCGGGGAGGTCGGTGACGGCGGAATGGCGTCCGGCCACGACGTGCGGTGAGAGGGCCGACCGGCGCTCGCGGCAGTGGTCACACCTGGCGGCCGCGCGTGCCTCGTGCGCGATGGCGACGCGCTCGGCCCCCGTCCAGCCGGTGCCGGGTCGAGCCAGCCGATTCCAGAAGCGTTGATGACTCTCGGCGAACCCCGACCGGATGGGCGCCGCAGCACTGGCATACGACAGCATCGCGCAAGGGCCTCAATCCACGATGGCGCCGTATACCAGTTCCTTGAATTCCTCCCGGAACCCACCGCCCCGCGACGGCGAGACCGCGGCCATGATGACCGTGACAATACCGTGTTCCGGGTCGATGGAGAACCGCGTGCCCGACGACCCGTCCCACCAGTACTCGCCCTGTCCCACCGGGAACGCATACGCGCTGGCATCCAGCACGACGTTGAACCCAAGACCCCAGCCGGAACCGGCCATATAGCCGCCACCGATCGGCAATACCGGGTCCGGGAGGTGATTGCGCGTCATCAGCGCCACCGTGTCGGCTTGCAGCACCCGGGTGCCGTCGAACTCTCCTGCGTTCAGGAACATCTGCGAGAACTGGACGTAGTCCATCACCGATGACAGCAGCCCGACCCCGCCCTCCATCAGCGTGGGTCGATGGGTGAACGGCACCTCCTCGATCGCGTGCGGACGCAGCGCGCCGGGCTCGCGGTCCGGCCGGTACACGCTCGTGAGTCGATCGGAGCGTTCGCCCTCGGCCCAGAACACGGTGTCCGTCATGCCGAGCGGCGCCAGGAGACGCTGCTGCAGGAACTCCTCGAACGGTTGGCTAGACCAGATTTCAACGAGACGGCCGAGCATCGTGGTTGAGATGCCGTAGCGAAAACGTGTGCCCGGGTCTTCAAACAGCGGCACGCGCGCGGCATTCGCGACCATCTGAGTCAGGGGAATGGAACGCAGCCGGACCCTCTCGGCGCGGTAGATCGCCGAGCTGCGGCTCCCGATGCCGGAGGAGTGCGTGAGCAGGTGTCGCACCGTGATGTTGCCGTCACGCGCGCGCGTCCGCGACAGGTCCGGGTCGTTGGCGTCGAGAAACACCCGTTGGTCTTCGAATTCGGGAATGTATCGCGAGACCGGATCATCGAGCTGGAATTTCCCCTCCTCCCACAACATCATCACCGCGGTGCTGGTGATCGGTCGGGTCATCGAATACAGCCGGAAGATGGCGTCCTCGGGCATGACGTCGCCCGCGGCGAGGTCCCGCTGACCGAGCGCCTCGAGATACACGAGCTTGCCGTGCCGGGCGACGGCGGCGACGACGCCGGCCACATGCCCGGCCTCGACGTGTCCCTGCAGCGCGGCCGTCGCGGCCGTCAGACCCTCCGAGGACAGACCGACCGACTCGGGCGTGGCCCGTGCGAGATCCTGGGCGGCCGCCTGCGGACCCGCCGCGAGGCACGCGAGTGCGAGCGCGATAGACGTGAGCTTCATGGATTCGGATCTTAGCAGTTCGTCGCGGGTCGGGCGGGGCAAGGCCGACGGTATAATCGAAGATTTGCGGTCGTGACGGAATGGGCTAAGGCGGTACGTCTTTGGGCCGTGTGGCGGCTGTGGTTGCGCAACATCACCGAGTTCCATACATTCGATGACGCGCTTGATCTGAACCTGCTCTTTACGTATCGCGTCAACGCCGGTACCGTGTTCATGAAGGTCAAATAGTTGTTTCGATACTAGACTGTCGGGCCCAGCGGCCCGACTGCGACGGGCGGAGAACCCCAGATGACCATGAAAATGCGCTTCGGCGTCAGTATGTCCTTGGTGGCCGCGCTGGCCATGATCGCGTCCCAGGCCGCGGCCCAGGACTGGCCGCAGTGGCGGGGCCCGAGCAGAGACGGTTCGGTCACCGGGTTCAACGTGCCGACCGCCTGGCCGGCCAGCTTGAACGAGCAGTGGAAGGTCGACGTCGGGTTTGGCTACGCGTCGCCCATTCTCATCGGCGACGTCGTCTACATGTTTACTCGTCAGGGTGACGACGAGGTGATGATGGCGCTTGACGCCGGGTCGGGGGAGACCCGTTGGAGCACCAGCTATCCGGCGCCGTTCAACATGGTGGCGGCAACCCGGAACCATGGCCCGGGGCCGAAATCGACGCCGGCCTATGCCGACGGACGTCTGTTCACGCTTGGCATCAGCGGCATCGTGACGGCCTTCGACGCCGCGACCGGTCGCCAATTATGGCAACGCCCGCGTGACGCGGTCGAACCGCTCTACCACACCGGCCAGTCGCCCTACGTCGATGGCGACCAGATGATTCTGCATGTGGGGGGTCAGGACGCGGGGGCCCTGACTGCCTTTGACGTGGCCACCGGCGAAGAGCGATGGCGCTGGGATGGCGACGGGCCGGCCTACGGGTCACCGATCGTGGTCGAGGTGGAGGGCGTGCGCCAGGTCATCACCTTCACCCAGGAACATTTTGTCGGCGTGGCCGCAGACGGCGGCGAGTTGCTCTGGAGTCGTCCTTACACCACGGCGTCGACCACCACGTCGCAAACGCCGCTTCTCTATGATGGGGACGTCATCGAGTCGGGACGTGGCAACGGCATTACCCGGTTCCGCGTGGTACGCGAGGGCAACGCCTGGACGACTGAGGACGTCTGGCACGCCGACGAGGTGTCGCTGCACATGACCAACGGGGTCGTCGTGGACGATGTCCTCTTTGGGTTGTCGCATCTCAATCGCGGACAATACTTCGGGCTTGACCTCGACACCGGCGAAGTGTTGTGGACGAGCGAACCCCGTCAAGCGGAGAACGCCGCCATTCTCAATGTGGGGACCACGATCCTGTCTCTGGAGGAGGATGCCGAGCTGGTGATCGTGCCGCACAGTCGCACCGGTTTCGAGCCGGTCCGCCGCTACGAGGTGGCCGACAGTTCCACCTGGACGCTGCCCACGCTCTCGGGGAACCGGATGTTCGTCAAAGACGTGGAGTCGCTGACGCTATGGACAGTCGATTAGACCGGGCGGACAGTCAGGTTGGCTTGAGTCACGGTTGCAGGACAACAACAACGCATAGGAGAGCACGATGTCACTGAGAATCAACAACACGGCGCCGGACTTTACGGCCGAGACGACGCAGGGCAGCATTAACTTCCACGAGTGGATCGGCGACGGCTGGGCGGTGCTCTGCTCGCACCCGAAGGACTTTACCCCGGTCTGCACGACCGAGCTGGGCACACTCGCGGGTTTGCAGGGGGAGTTCGAGAAGCGGAACTGCAAGATTCTCGGGATCAGCGTCGATCCCGTCACGAACCATGAGAAGTGGTCCAAGGATATCGAGGCGTCGCACGGCCATGCGGTCAACTATCCATTGATCGGCGACCCGGAGCTCAAGATCGTCAAGCAGTACGACATGCTCCCCGGCGATGCCGGCGACACCAGTGAAGGGCGCACTCCGGCCGACAACGCTACCGCGCGGTCGGTGTTCGTCATCGGGCCCGACAAGAAGATCAAGGCCACGATCACGTATCCGATGAGCACTGGCCGCAACTTCGACGAGATCCTGCGACTGGTCGATTCGTGCCAGCTCACCGCGCAGAAGAAGGTTGCCACGCCCGCCAACTGGAAACAGGGCGACGACGTCATCATTCTGCCGTCGGTCTCAGATGAAGATGCCAGGGCGACGTATCCGGACGGCTGGCAGCAGCCGCTGCCCTACATCCGCGTCGTGCCGCAGCCGAAGTAGCCCGACCATACCGCTCCGGAACGGGGCAACGTTCAGCGCCCGGAGGGCCGTACGGTCGCGGCCCGTCCGGGCGTTTTTTGTGGCGCACGTACAATGAGGGCTGCCCGCTGGTCACCTGACAGGATGAGCAAGCCTCAATGCCGCTGAGTCCGGGTACGACGCTCGGGTCCTACCAAGTCGAGTCACCGCTTGGGTCGGGCGGTATGGGCGAGGTCTACAAGGCGCGCGACACGCGTCTTGATCGCACGGTCGCGATCAAGGTACTACCCCCGCATATCGCGGCCGACCCAGACGTACGTCAACGGTTCGAGCGCGAAGCCAAAGCGATCGCGGCACTCAACCATCCCAATATCTGCACGCTCTACGACGTCGGCCGGGAGCAGGACGCCGACTTTCTGGTGATGGAGCACCTGGAGGGCGAGTCGCTGGCCGAGCGGCTCGAACGTGGCGCGCTGCCGCTCGACGAGGCATTGCGTGTTGCGACCCAGGTGGCCGCCGGACTCGACACAGCGCATCGACACGGCATCGTCCATCGTGACCTCAAGCCAGGCAACGTCATGCTCACGAAGGGGGGGGGCGAAGCTGCTTGATTTCGGATTGGCGAAGGTGGGGCCGACCGAGTCGACACCGGCCTACGGTGTCACCACTGCCGCCACCCAGGCCAGCCTCACCCAGGCCGGTACCGTTCTTGGCACCTTCCATTACATGGCGCCGGAGCAACTCGAGGGGAAAGAGGCGGACGCTCGCACCGATCTGTTCGCATTCGGCGTGATGCTCTACGAGATGGTGACCGGCCGACGCGCGTTCACCGGCGACAGCCAGGCCGGCCTGATCACCGCCATCATGACCGCGCAGCCGGAGTCGCTCACGATGGGGGCGACGGCGTTCGAGTCTCTCGCGCTACAACGGCTCGTAACGGTCTGTTTGGAAAAAGACCCGGATGAGCGCTGGCAATCGGCGGGTGACCTGAGGCGAGAACTGGTCTGGATCGCGGGAGGCAGCGGCGGCCAGCCCACGGGAGGTGGCACCGCGCCGCTGTCTCCGGTCGAGGCGACGTCGGCTGCTCCAGAGCCCGCGTGGCGCCGGTGGCTGCCCTGGGGGCTAGCCGCGACCGCGATGCTCGTGGCGGTTGGGGCCTGGACCCTGAGACCGCGGGTGGACCCCGGTCGAACCCATGTGAGCATCGGCGTCCAGCCGGCCGGTCAGCTCGGTGGAGCGTCGGCGAGGGTCTTCCAGAACACCCTGGCATTGTCGGCCGACGGCGTTTCGCTGGTCTTCGTTGGGGCTCCCGAGGATAGTTTCGACGTGCAGTTATATCGGCGCGATCTCCACCAACCCGAGGCGGTGCCAATTCCAGGTACCGAGGGCGCGGCGCAGCCGATGTTGTCGCCGGACGGGCGATGGGTCGGATTCACCGTCGCCAGACGGCTGTTCAAGGTGGACGCGGCCGGTGGTCTACCGGTCGAGATCATCGAACTGAGGAGTCGTCCGCGCGGCGTCCACTGGACAGCTGCCGACACGATCGTGTTCGGCCAACAGAACGGTATCTTCCAGGTCTCGGCCGACGGCGGCGCGCCCGAGCGACTTACCGAGGTCGATCGATCCGCCGAAGAGTATCAGCACACGCTTCCCCGCATGCTGCCGGGCGGTGAGGCGGTGCTCTACACGGTGCAGCGAGCGCTGTTCAGGTGGGAGGACGCCGACATTGTGGTCCAACGGATCGACACCGGCGAACGCACCGTGGTCGTGGAGGGAGGGGCGGACGCGCGCTACGTCGACACCGGACATCTGGTGTTCGTCCGGTCCGGAACGCTCATGGCGGTGCCGTTCGACTTGAACCGGCTTGAGGTGACGGGCGGCGAGGTGTCGCTTGTCGACGGGGTGACCCAGGCGATCAACGTCCTCAGCAGCGATGGTGACACCGGCGCAGCTCAGTTCCAGGTATCGGCCGGCGGACACCTTGTGTATCTGCCGGGGGGGAGTGCCCCCGATACCGAATCGACGGTGTCGTGGCTCGACCGGGACGGCAACGTGGCGCGTGCATTCGATGATCTCGCTGCCTACGGTTCGGTCCGCTTGTCGCCCACCGGGGAACGCCTCGCCTACACGACGACCGGGTCGAATGCTGGCGTCTGGGTCCGTGATCTGCGACGAGGAGTCACGACACAGCTGTCGGATGGGCAGTCGAGCTTCGCGATCTGGACGCGGGATGGGGAGCACGTCACCTTCGACCGCGTTGATTCCGGGGTGCCGAACCTGTACTGGCGGGTCGCCGATGCCAGCCGCCCGGCCGAGCCGCTGGCCACGAGCGACGCGGTGGAGTTTCCGGCGGTCTGGAGCGCGGACGACCGGCGGCTGATCTACAGCCACAACGGAAGTCGCCTGTCGGTGCTGCATGTGGAGGAAGGCCGTCGGGAGGAGCTGTTTGGGCATGAGCGGCCCGCGATGACCCCCGCCCTGTCTCCAGACGGCCGATGGCTCGCCTACGCCTCGTTCGAGGCAGGTTCATACCAGGTGTTTGTGCGCCCTTTTCCGGGCCCCGGGGGGCGGACCCAGATCTCGGTGCGGGGAGGTCTGGCCCCGTCATGGTCAGCAGATGGTCGCGAGCTGTTCTTTCTCACCCAGACCGATGCGCAGAATCAACAACGCTACATGATGAGAGTGGATGTGGCTTTGGAGCCGACCCCGGTGGTGGGCCGTCCGGCACGCATGTTCGAGTGGGACCACGTCATCTCCACGCCCGTGCGGCGGTACGACGTCGCCTCTGACGGGAGGTTCCTGATCGCCGTCGCCGAGGACCTCGACACCGTTCCCCGGGGGCACGTTCGCCTCATCGACAGCTGGGCCGGCACGCTCGTCGAGCGAGTTCCCGCGCGGTGAGGGTCCGTGCGAACCGGCGGGGCTGACGCTCACGATATGATCGCGCCGTCACCTCGGACCTTTCGGCGCTCAACTACAGGACACACATGCCATCTTTCGACGTCGTCTCGCAAGTCAACATGCAGGAAGTCATGAACGCCGTGAACCAGGCGACCCGCGAGGTCGACACTCGGTTCGACTTCAAGGGGAAGAACGTCAAGTTCGAGTTGGAGGGATCGGCCATCACCATGAAGGCCCCCGACAAGTTCCAGCTGAGCCAGATGTACGACATTCTCACCGCGAAACTGGCGGCCAGGAAGGTCAACGTCAAGTGTCTCGAGCGGGAGGAGCCGCAAGAAAACGTCGCCGACGCCCACCAGGTGGTGAAGGTGCGTCAGGGAATCGAGAGCGATCTGGCCCGGCGCCTCGTCAAGACCGTCAAGGACGCCAAAGCGAAGGTGCAGGTCGCGGTCCAGGGAGACCAGCTCCGGGTGACCGGCAAGAAGCGCGACATTCTTCAGGGTGTCATCAGCCTTCTCAAAGAAGAGAAGGTCGACATGCCGCTCCAATTCATCAATTTTCGCGACTGATGACACCACGGACCGATCTGCAAGCGGAGGGCGACCGCGATCTTCGCCTTCGGCTGCTCGGGGACCACACGGTCACGTCGGCGATCGAGCGCCTGACCAAGAAAGGACTGGGCCAGGGGGCTCGGCGTCACCTGCTGTTCGCCTGGCAGCGGCACGCCGAAATCTCGGCCGATCGCGCCGGACTGATCTGCGCGGGCGGCCTCGAGCCTGCTGCCCGCGGTCTCTTCAAGCTGGCGTCCGGGCTGAAGGGCGACCGCGTGCGGGTCAGCATCGCGGAGTTCTTGGCCCAGGTCGGCGACCTGCGCCGGGAGGCCGAGATGCAGGATGTCGATGTGCAGGCCCGGCGCGGTGATTGGTTCGCCACGCACCCGTTCAGCCCCCTGCGTTTGAAGGCAGCCGAGCTGTGCGCCGCCTCAGAGGTCATGACCGACGGGGGGACGCCGCGTGCGACGCTCGAGTCCGAGGTCCAGGAACTGATGACCCTCATGGACCCGAGCTACTTGACGGCGAAGACGGACACCGCCGAGACGATGCGTCGTCTGCTGTTTGCCGGCGGCGTCGCCGTGGCCAGCGCGGCCGACGCCACGGCCGCGCCCGAGGCGATGGCCGAACTGGAGCGATTGCTGGGACCGGGCGCGGTTCCGCCTGAGCTGAAGCCCGCGGTGATCGTGGCCGACCTGCCGGGTCGTTATCGAGCGGGTGCGAGCCGGGGTACCACCCCTGCGCCGCGCGCAGGTGCTGCGCGATCTGTGTGTCATCGCTCGGGCCGACGGACATGTCTTGGACGCGGAGATGGCCGTCATCAGGGACATTGCGGTGAGGGTCGAGGTCGCCCTCGAACTGGTAAGCTGTGTGCTCGATCCGACCTTGAGCGGGTGCGGATCGTGAGCGCGACTGGGGGTTTGGGGACGGCGGACTTGCATCCGCCACGCGTATACCTGAGGATTACGTTTTCGGCGCCGGTCGAAAACAGCGAGACTTTTGCCATGGGCTGCTAGGGCATCGTGCCCTGGTGGGGGAAGAAGGAGAAGGATGCAGAAATACAGAGGACGTCGAGGGGTTGCGCTGGCGGTGGCTTGTTTGGCCGCCGTCGCGGCGATCGGGTTGGGGCAGGCGTTGCTCAACCGCACGGAGGCGGCGCAAGGCGACATGGTCTACGGCCCGATGTTCGAAGTGGATCCGCTGTGGCCGAAGCCGATGCCGAACCATTGGCTGCTCGGGACGACGATCGGCGTGTCTGTCGACAACCGTGACCACATCTGGATCATCCATCGCGGCGACGCGTTGGCCGCTGGCGAAGTGCCGGCCGCGCAAGATCCGCCGGTCGCCGCCGAGTGTTGCTTCCCGGCCCCGCCGGTGCTGGAGTTCGATCAGGGCGGTACACTGGTCGGGTCCTGGGGCGGACCAGGCGAAGGTTACGAATGGCCGGCGTCGAACCACGGGATCTTCGTCGACCACATGGACAATGTCTGGATCGGCGGGAACGGCGGCCCCGACTCGCATCTCCTCAAGTTCACCCGGTATGGCAAGTTCCTGATGCAGGTGGGCGCGGCCGGCGCTCGGATGACGGGACCGGTCAGCCAGGTGACAGGGCAGCCCACGGCGGTGCCGGACAGCAACTCGACCGACAGCTTTGGCCGGGTCGCGAAGATCTACGTCGATCCGAGGGACAACGAGGCCTATATCGCCGACGGCTACTTCAACAAGCGGGTCGTGGTGCTGGATGCCGACACGGGTGCGTTCAAGCGTTTTTGGGGCGCCTACGGCAACACGCCGGACGACTCGGACATCGGGCGCTATGACCCGAACGCCGAGCCGCCCCAGCAGTTTCGCACGCCGGTGCATTGCGCAGAGTTGTCGAACGACGGGCTGGTCTATGTCTGCGACCGGGTCGGCGACCGGATCCAGGTGTTCCAGAAGGACGGCACCTACGTCGAGGAGCTGTTCGTGGCCAAGGACACGCTGGGCGCCGGTTCGGTCTGGGATATCGCGTTCTCACGCGATACGGACCAGAAATACATCTACCTGGCCGACGGCGTGAATGAGAAGGTCTACATCATCGATCGTCGCGAGATGGAGATCATCTCCAGCTTCGGCGATGGTGGACGCCAGCCCGGCCAGTTCTATGGCGCCCACAGCATCATGACCGACTCGAGCGGCAACATCTACGTCACGGAGACGTTCGAGGGCAAGCGCCTGCAGAAGTTCGTGTACAAAGGTGAAGGCGCGATTCGCGCTCCGAACCAGGGCGTGGTTTGGCCGAGTAATTAGGAGAGGGCGCGCCCAGGGCATCGGGCGTCAGGCTTCAGGGGCGGTGGATCGCGCGAGCGGTTCACCGCCCTTTTTTTGCGCGAACCTGCGACCGAACGGCGATGAGCTGCGCCGCTCGCCCTGGGGTGACCGCCGAGCCATCTCGCGGGACGCGTCGCCAGGAAAACCTAAAACATGGCGATCGGGTTTACTGGTGATCCCGTGCCGTTCGGGATCGGGAGCGGCGCGATCGTCACCATGAACTCCCACTGCTCACGTTCGGCCGCCGCGGTGGCCAGGGCCTGGAAGTCGGCGCGGTCGAGAATCTGGATACCCAGAATCGTCAAGGCAAAATTGTGCAGTGCGGTGCGGGTCAGGTCGCCCTCTGGTTGCGGCGCATACCCAGGCGTTTCCCACCCGGCGATGGCCACATCTCGTTCTCGTAGCCACGGAATCACATTGTTGTCCAGCCCGGCCGCCTCCCGACCGGTATCGAACGGTCCGATGTCCTCCTGTCGCAGCCAGCGTCCCCAGCGAACGAAAAAGGCATCTCCCGGTCCGACGCTCACGCCGGTCCGCGCTTCCCAGGCCTCTAGATCCGCGACGGTGATCCGGGTGCCGGGCTCGAGATACGGGACGCCCTTCAGACGTGGGATGTCGTAGAGGACACCACGCGTCACCAGACCGTTCTTCACGGCCATGATGGAGTTCCTGGCCGCGCCACCTTCCATCGTCACCAGGCCGTCGACGTCGTAGCCGTTCCACATCTTGCCGTCGAAGAAGACATGCGCGAACGCATCGAGGTGGGTGGTGCCGGGACCATGGATACAGGGATACGCGATGGTGTCGCTGGCGCCGGTGCGCGTGGCGCGCACCATCGACCATTCGATCGGGCACGGATTATCGAGGCTTTCGTACGTCTGTGCGGTCGACGACAGCGAGACCGTGAAGCCCTCGTTGACGAGGCCCGCCGCCTCGGCTCGTTTGGCCGCCGTGATCAGGTTCGCGGCACCCAATTCGTCGTCTGGGCCCCATCGTCCCCAATTTGACAGCTCGGTCTGCCACCGTTCGAATTGCTCCGCGCTGACCAGGGGGGCGGAGGTATCCGGTTGCTGGGCGCTGGACACCAGACCGGTCCCAACCGCCAGGGCTCCGCAGGCCAGGCTCCACGCGATTCGTTTTGAATTAGACATGCCGCATCCTTGCCAGTTTGACTGGCCAATTGACCGGATAGACTCGCATCTTATCCCGTGGAGGTGGTTCTCGGGTCCTGTCGCGAGCCGGGCGGACCGCGCGGAGCGTTATAATCAGCAGCTGCAAGATACGCGGTGCCGAGTGGGACGCACGTCCGTGGCGGCTTCATCGGCTCACAGGACGCGACGCCGGCGGTGGACCATGCGCGGGAGAGACGAGATGCGAACGAGGATGGGGTTGGTTGTAGCGGCCGCGGTGGTCACGGCGTCGTGCGGCACGGAGGCGCCGGCGGGGCCACCGTTTCGCACGGACACCGGGGTTCGGATGCTGATGGCGAACATGGTGGATCCAGCCGCTGATCTGTTGTGGGATGCGGTGGGTACGGTGATTGACGAAACGGGAGAAACCCACTGGGAGCCGGAGACTGAGGAAGAGTGGTTGCAGGTGCGTCTCGGGGCGATGACCATCGCCGAGACCGCGAACCTGCTGATGATGGACGGCCGCGCCCGAGACCAGGGGCAGTGGATTGAGATGTCTGAGGCGATGGCCGACGCGGCCATGGTGGCCTTCGCCGCGGCCGAGGCGGAAGACGCGGACCTGATCTTCGATCTGGGCGAGACCGTGTACAACACGTGCAACGCGTGCCACGGGTTGTATTGGGTTGACGATGCCGATCGGGGTCGCGCCGTCGCCCCAGGGGACTAGGTCGTCTCGGTCCCGCGTAGATTGTGTCCGTGCTGACTCACGCGGTGGGCCTCTCGTGTGTGCTGGCGGCGGCGGTCTTCGCCACGGCGATGACACGCCGCTGGCAAGACATCGGGCTGCTGGCGATCACCTTCGTGCTTGCGGCTCTCTGGCTGCGACCGGCACCAGGCCCGACCGGTTGCCTCATGGCGGCGGTCGCGGTGAGCCGCCTGACCCGTCCCGCGTGGCGATCCGTTGGGGTGGCGGGCGCCGGCCTGCTCGCCGGTGTGTGGGCGGCCTGGCTCCATCGGGAGGGGTGGCCGCTTGCGCCCGCGCTCGGGCTGAGCGCCGTCATCCCCGGCCTGTCCGCCTGGTTCTCGGTGCGGCGACCGTCCTTTGCGCCGCTGCGGGTCACCGAGGAAGCGCTGTTCGCGGTGTGCGCGGTTGGGCTGCTGGTGGCCGCCGGTCCGGTCGTCACGACCGGGTGGGCGTCCGCGACCGTCCTGACCGTGCCTACCGGCGTCCCCGCCTCCGGGCAGACGCCGACGTGGCTGTATGTGGCCGGCGTCGGGGCGATGACGTTGGGCGGCGCCCATTCACTCTGGCGGCGGCGGTAGGGAACGCACTGTATGGTGTTGGGACTGCTTGAGAACGGGCTATTCGCGCTGAGTCAGGTCCTACGGCTTCCGGTGATCGGTTTGCTGTGTGTCTGTGTGGCGGCGGCGGTGTTCATGGCTGGCGGGTGCGCGTTCGAGTTTCTGGAGCGGCGCCGAGAGCGACGTGGTTTCAACCTGTCACGATGGATAGATGCGGGCCTGGTCCTCGAGGCGGATCAGACACGGCTGAAGGAGTTGCCGGTGCCGCTGCGCGCCCTGGTCCGCGACGTCACCGCCGAGCGGGTGAAACAGTCGTTTCAGTTTGGCGGTCTAGAACATGTAGTGCTCGAGCGCGAGGAACAGGTGCGTCGCACGCTCACCGGGTCACGGCTTCTGGTGCGAGTCGGACCGAGTCTGGGACTGCTCGGCACGTTGATTCCGATGGGCACGGCCTTGGCGTCGCTGACCACCGGGAATCTCGATGCGATGGCGGCGCAGATGGTGGTGGCCTTCACCACGACGATCGTGGGGTTGGCATCAGGGACGGCGGCGTTTGTCGTCCAGATGGTGCGCCACGGCTGGGTGAACGAGACGGTTCGTGAGCAGCGGTTTCTGGCTGAGCGCATCGCGGGCGAGCTGGACCTGCCGGTCCAGGTGTAAGACGGCGACACCATGGCCAGATTTCTGCATCTTCCGTTGCCCGACGAGGCCGTCGACGAAGACCCGCTCTCGGGCGTCGCGAACCTGTTCGACGTGGCGGTGGTGTTCATCGTCGGGTTGATGATTACCCTGTTTTCCGTCTACCGCATCGGCGACCTCATTGACCCCAATAGCGACGTCACGCTCGTCAAGACCAATGCCGACGGTATTCAGGAAATCATCGTCAAGGAGGGGACCAAAATCACCGCGTACGAGTTGACTGGCGACACGATGGAAGGTGATGGCGAGCGTCTCGGCACCGCGTACCGCCTCACCGACGGTCAGATCATCTACGTGCCCGACTAGCCCCGTAGGACGTGGGCGTTGCTCATGACTCGACTGAAGCTACTCCTCATCGCACTGACCCTCGTGGGTGTGGCCATGCCGGCCACGGCCCAGCCGGTGCGTCTCGCCTACCTGTTTTCAGACGGCAATCTCCCGGGTGTCCTGCAAGCATTCAAAACGTTGCTCGAAGAACAGCCGGAGCTGCGAGGCGAGGTCACGCTCAGTTTCCTAACCGAGTCGATGTTCGACGAGGTCGGGGCCGAGGAGATGACGGCCGCCGACATCCTGGTGTTCGACATCATGAACGAGCAGATGCTCGAGCGGTTCAACGAGACACACCAGGTGGACCTGATCGACGACGTGAGCCGGCGCGGCATGGTGCTGGCGGTGGGTGAAGGCCTGATGCCGCGCGAACACTACACCGACCAGGGGGCGGTGTGGGACCAGCGGGCCCGTGCGTTCTGGGCCAACTGGGGACTCGGCAATCAACTCGGACTGCTGAGACAAAGCCTGAGCTTCGCCGGTGTGCCGGACATGACCGTGCCCGATCCGCAGCCGAGCCTCGAGGCGGGGTACTACTATCCGGACGGCAGCGGCGGTCGGGTCTTCGCGACCTGGGACGAGTTCGACCAGTTCATGCAGACCACCGGGCGGCGTCGCCCCGGCGCCGTGCGCGTGGCCG
>Ga0066376_10001592_pt1 | contig 21948 bp, 27 predicted proteins | sample Knorr_S15_td_Bot_FD_77009 | JGI IMG/M metagenome (GOLD analysis project Ga0066376, IMG submission 77009) | Marine microbial communities from Southern Atlantic Ocean transect - Knorr_S15_td_Bottom_ad_5009_LV_A | ecosystem: Environmental > Aquatic > Marine > Oceanic | place: Southern Atlantic...
GCAATGAAAGTTACCACAATGTTAGAAAATGAACGATGTCCATAGGGCGCACGATACTAGATTGCAAATTAGCATTGTGTCACTTAGCAAGTGATATGAAGTATGCAGGAGCCGTATACGAGGTCCGTACGTACGGTTCTGTGAGAGGGATGAGGCGCAAGCCTCACCCTACTCGATCTTTCACATGTGAAAGTCGTGGAGAAAATCGGTTCTGCGCCCCAAATGGGCAAAAAGGCGGTTGTTGCCAATAATCCTGAATCGTATTCTGTTACCAATGTCAGCGTTTGCTGTCATTCAGTGGTAGCTGGCCCGAAACAGCATTCAAATTAACCCAACTGGGGTGCATCAATCCCAGTTGGGATTGGTGTACCTCCTGATTTCATTTTTTGGAGGTTCCCATGTCAAATCCCACCTATGGATTCCTGGCGCTGGCCTTGCGCCAGAGACTCATCAAGCGTTGGTCACTTATGCACTCGCTCCAGCCGGAGTCGGTGCTTGAGCACAGCGCTGTCGTAACTCTGCTTTCCATGCTGGCCGGTAATATCGCGCTTCAGCAAGGGAAGTCAGTGGATCTCGCCAAAATGCTGTCTCATGCAGTTCTGCATGATACGGCTGAGGTGCTTTGCTCTGATGTCGTCACTCCAGTTAAGAAAGCCAACCCCGTGCTAAAGCGCGAGTTTGAGCGACTGGAACAAGCTGCTGAGGAGCGCCTGGTTCAAACCTTGCCTGACTCGCTGAAGGACGTAGTTTCTGAAGCGTTTTCTCCCGGAGGGTATGAGCAACAGCTTGTTAAAGCGTGTGATGTTTATGCCGCGTACATCAAGTGCAAACTTGAAGTTGCGGCGGGTAACGGCCTCGAATTTGAGGACGCGCTCAACAAGATGGAAGGTGTGGTCGCGCAGGTGAAGAAAGATTTTCCCGAAGTGGCCGCTCTTGACGAGTGGTTTGGAGAAGGGCTGGGTCAATCCGTTGACAAGCTACTTTCCGGAGGAGCAGATGCCTGATCCTTCCCGACCGCTCAAGATAAAGAACTTTGGAAAGGACCGCACCTTCAGCTCGATCTCCGAGCTGAAGGAAGTTCTTTCAAGTGAATACCGAAACGAACATATAAGTATCATTTACCCGACAAAACCGAACGGCTTGAATGCTGTTATTTATGTGTCGGTAGATGAGTTCGGAATTGTTCGTGAAACGTATGGTAAAAAGGCTGAAATTGATTTCAGTCAAATTGGTGCATCGTTGATGCAATAGCAAAACAAACCCCAACGGGGAGGTATCTCCCCGTAAAAGGGTGTGCCTCTCCCAAACGATAGAGGAGAGAATCATGGGCTTTTTCAGTTGGAAAACCGCTGACACCAAAGAGAGCATTCCAAACATTCATGCAAACCGTCCGCCAGTTACTGTTTATATGCTTCAACCAAATGGGAAAGAGGCAGTTGCAGAACCGGCTTATGATGGTTACGGAGTGTTTGGAGGGGTAGGTGCATACCATTGGCTGTTAGAAACTAATGCAGACCATCTTGGAATAGCACTATCCGATCTGAACGAAGATCAGCGTTGGAATTTGGGTGTCAGTTTGGAGTGTGGGATTGTGTGCCGTGACACCAAAACTGGTGAATATTGGCATGTATTTCACGACAACCGAAAACTGGTTCCAGGTAAGTTTGCAAACATCACTTGGGATGAAAAAATTCCAGAGTTAGGTGCAAGCGCAAATGAACTATTGGAGAGCGGTCGCTTTGAAGACTGCGAAATAGCGGATGTCATCGAGCTACGCTACCCTCTGAAGTTCAGTTTTAATAAAAATGCTGTTTATGAAGACCTTCCGCGATCAGAAAGCTGTCCCTTTCAGGGCTTCTTTTTTGACGCATAAGCAGCTCTTACGGAGAACATCATGTTTGTAATGATCGTTGATACCGGAAACTTTGAGTTCATCGGCTTAGGAAATACTGAAGCTGAAGCGGCTCAAGGAGTGCTCACCCGTTGGGAAAAGCATTGCAGCAACGTCCCTGATGTTGATGAAGGGTACATGCAAGAGCTGATCGACAATGGAAGCGCACAAGTTGTTGAGCTGGAGCCTGGCTCCGCCGTAATTTACGGCCTCGACGGCTGACCATATCTAACCAATAAAGACCCACTCGGGCGCATCATCCCGAGCGGGAATGGTGCGTCCCCAGCACGAGGAATGCACCATGTCTATATTCACAGAAGCTCTGGAACGTACTGATGGCAAAACACTGATTCTCAGCAATGGGAGCAAGTGGGCAGGCCAAGACCCAGACGATATTCAGACCTTACTGGATGTACTGGGGACAGACGTTCTGGATCCCACGTTCGAGCAGTACCACTGCTATCGCCCTTACCCCTTCGAGCCAATGCTTCGGGCGGGGCGAAACGAATCAACCTTCCAGCCTTGGTTGGGAGCCTCTACGTTCTCAGGTAACTTCCTGACGGTTTCTCATGTGTTCAACGTCATCTCCAAAGATCCTGGAGTAGTTGAAGCACTGACTGAAGCTATCAAGAAGAACATGGCTTCAGAGAAATATCAGCAGAATGCTTATGAGCGTTACGCTGGATGGTATTACGCTGAAACCTGTGAAGGATGGCGGCTTGTTTCACCGAAAGAGGCCGATGACATCCGGGCTGGGACAGTTTCAAAGCTATCCTATCCCAGAAACTATGAGACGATGAAAACTGCGGTCCTCAAAGGCCCGCGCTTCGACACAGAAGCACGTCGAAAAGCGTCCTGATTATTTTCACCTAACCCCTCGGGGGCACTTGCCCTCACAGGGGAAAAGTGCCTCCAAATAACTTTGGAGATGCGCTATGAGCGAAATGATCAAAGACTACATCCAGCATCGTCTGGTCGAGCTTGGGTATCCTGATGACCTCACGATTGAATTCAGTCTGGGGTACTGCCAGGGGGATGGCGTAGCTTTCTACGGCAAAATCGGCGATGACGCTGCCGAGCGCCTGATGAAGCGGTTGCTAAACCCTGAGCGAGAAGGGCTAAATTCGGTAGACCGGGTGAAAAACCTCATGGCCTTCAAACACATTGAGGGTATGTTTCGTGTTATTCGCGAGTATTCCTCCGTCGAACTGGAAATTTCCAGAAACGACTTCGGGAATCACTATTCGCATTTTAATACGATGACGCTCAGTGACGAGTCAGAATCCATTGACCAGCTTTCCGAAGAGGATTCAGGGGTCACTGACGATGAGCTGAAAGCATGGGGAGACGTTTGGCTTCGATTCTATGAAGCCTTGAAACAGGACATCGTTGACACATCAAAATCCCTTGAAAGTGAGGGTTACAAGTTGATTGAAGCGATGTCTGGCGAAGAGGAGGTATCGTGGGAGTTCTCGACCGAGAACTACATTGTCCGCCTCTCCGAAATGCCCAGTCGAGACTTTGACATGGATGGATGGGACGAAGAAATCATCCAGGACACATGGAAAAGCATGATCGACGGGGAAGAGCGCGTAGTGGGCCTAAAAGCCGAAGTGCTGGACCGGGAAACCGAAACTGCATTAGGGGAAGACAGCCTCTACGGGATCGTTTATGCTACTGGAGACAGGACATACGGTGGATACCGTTCTGAACTGGTGTCCAACGCCATTGATTCAGCCCGAGGCTTTATCAATCGCCTGAAAGCGAAGGTTGCGTGACCGACAGGAGGGGCTTGCCCCTCCTGCTCTTCAAGCCTTCTTACCACTGCCTCTTTGCTAGGGCGGCACTGGTAAGACGGTTTTTGCTCTCCACGCGAGAGTGAAAAGAGGTAGCTGGCCTCCCCAAACAAACAGCAAAGTAAATAGCTGTATGGGCAAATGCCCTTGCAGTCCCATCATTTCATTCTACCCAACGGGTACATCATCCCGTTGGGATTGGTGTACCCCTAATTTCCGGAGTACACCTTATGAATGCTGCAATTACTATTTCCTCTCCCGCTACCATCCAAACCAATGGTTTGATGGCTGTGAATCACCTTGCCGACCAAGCTGGTTTTCTGTTCAACGTGACAGTTACCGAAAAGCTGGTTGACCGGGTGTTCTTAGCGGATGGAAAACACTCTGTTGATGAGTGCCTGAGCCTGTTTCTTCGGACTTGTGCCGAGCAGTTGAAGGTTGCCATCACTGACAATAAGCGTTGGGAACGAACTCGTTTGTTCTACCCGATGCCCACTCTTGATGGCTTTTTCCAACCGGAAGAAGTTGTCATCAAAACCTACAACGCTGATGTTGTTGTGATGCTTGCCTCTGAGGAAGCGTTTTTCAAGCAATAATATCTGAAGCCCACCGGGCGCATTGCCCGGTTTGGGTGAGTGCGCCCTCTAACAAGAGGAGCGCGTTATGCCTACCCAATATAACCTGAAGCCAGGCTTTAAGATTTATTTTCTGACGGTCTGGTTTGAGGATAAGGTCTATGCCTTTGGTTCCGGGCTCGGTTTTACCGATGTCATCTACAGCTACGCTATAGCGGAAACTGAAGAGCAGGCGCTGTCACTGGCTCATGAAAAGTATGACCAGGAGCAGCCCAAAGTCCGAAAAATTAGCGCATCTTGCGCCAGGAACCAGTACCTCAACCGGTACTGCTTTCCAGAAAACATGGTCGGTGTCGAGAAAGGCGCGGCCATATCTTAACAATCCCAATGGGGAGTCCCTCCCTGTTGGGAGATCTCCCTTTTATGCAGTCCCGGTGTCGGGGTTTCCCTAAGCCCCCTTCATCGGAGGCTTACGGAAGCCTCGATGTCGGGGCTCCGTTCCAAAAGGAGAGAACTATGTCTTTTTTCAAAGCTGAAAAGGTCCGTGAAGCTGCTTCAAGCAATTGGCTTTTCATCGTGTCGGCGCTTGCGCCTCATGCTGAAGCTGCCCTGAAGAAACCTGGTCGCCATGTCTCCTGTCCGATACATGGTGGTAAGGATGGCTTTCGACTGTTCAAAAACTTTCTTGAAACTGGTGGTGGTGTCTGCAATACCTGCGGCCCCCGTCATGACGGTTTTGAGCTGCTCATGTGGCTCAATAACTGGGATTTCAAGCAAACCCTGGACGCTGTTGGTGAATTTCTGTCGGTAGAGAAAGAGCTATCGTGGAAAGAGCAGCAGCAACAAAACCAGAATCAGTACCGTAACCAGAAGGCAAAAGCATGTGTTAACGGCGGGTATTCGCAGCCAGCTCCGGCTCAGAGCGCTCCCCGTCCACAAACACCTGCACAACCTTCTCCGGCACCGGCTCCAGCGCAAGCGGAAACCAACGTGGTTTCTCTCTCGCGTGAACAGTCCAAGCCATGGTTGATGGAGCTGCAAGAAGAAATGGAGCGTCGTGCTGAACGCCAAAAAGCGTATAGCGCGAAACTTCAAGGCAAGATCGTTCGTATATGGGAAGAGGAGTGTATGCCCATGTCGAGTGATCTGGTCGAGCCGATGCGAGCCTACTTCCAGAATCGGGAGCTGCTGTTCCGCTGGGATGTAGTCGAGGAGAGTGATTGTGTGCGGTTCCATCCGTCACTGTCTTACTATGACGAGGATGGCAACGAAGTAGGGAAGTTTCCTGCTATCGTTTGCGCTATCCGAGACAAAGAAGGCAACCTGGTCACCCTTCATCGCATCTACCTGACTCCAACCGGGAAAAAAGCCCGCGTTCCGGAGCCCAAGAAGATGATGCCGGTGCCTGATGACCTAACGGTCACTGGTGCGGCCATCCAGTTGGGCGTACCGAACGAAGGCATCCTCGGTGTGGCTGAAGGTGTTGAAACGGCGCTGTCCGCCTATCGTGCTACTCAGATCCCCGTATGGGCTACTGTGAACGCAACCCTGATGGAAGCCTTTGAGGTTCCTAAAGGTGTTCACACGGTTCTGATCTGGGCCGATAAGGATAAGTCGTTAACCGGCGAGAAGTCAGCCAACGTGCTGAAAGCGCGTCTTGAGCGCATGGGCATTCAGGTGTTCATCCTGGTTCCTAAGATGCCAATTCCCTCACGGGCGAAAGGCGTGGACTGGAATGATGTGCTTATGAGCCAAGGTAAGTTCGGCTTCCCTGGTGCCAGATACCTTCGTGATTTTATTGAGCGGAGAGCGGCTGATGGGAGTGTTTAATGTGTCGCAAGTCGATACCACTCCTGGCAGCAACCTGGAATGCCCCTTCACCCCACCTCCAGGGTGGGACGGGGGCAAACCAGATTATCTGGAGCTTATGAGACGCCGGTATCGCTGTGTAGGGCATTACCAGAGGATGCAAGTTACGGCCAATTTCGCGAGAAGAGGTTCTATCAAGGTGGTAGGGCCTTTTGCGGATGAAGCTAAAGACATCATCGGGGCAATGCAAAATAAACTGAAGTAGAAAGGCCAGCTTACATGCTGGCCTTTTTTTTCGCCTGCGGGCGGACTTGCATTTTTTGGAGGTGTGGTAATCTAGGTTTGAAATCAATGAGGCGCAGACGGAAAACTCCGTTCTGTTCCTTTCCAGAGAAAAGGAGGATAGACACATGATGATACTTACAACTGTATCCGAGAAGGTTAGCGAAACTGAGGCGCGTGTATTTTGGCGTGTCGGCACCAAAAAGAAGGGCATTCTTGATGTAACCCTTGATTTCGCTCACGAGGAGTCTGCGCTCCTTGGCGAGCTGGTAGCCATCCAGCATCTGCTTTTCGCAAAGAAAGTCCTCGATAGGGAACCAGGTTCGGGGCAGGGTTACAAGCTCGTCGTGTCAAAAGGCGCTATTCGCAAGCTGGCCCTGGGCAAGTCGAGCAAGAAATTCGCGTCTAAGTTCGCCGGGTTCCTCACGAACCGCATGAAAGGCGTCACCATCGAGGTTTCTCAAAGCTACGAGTTCATGCCCTCACTGGATGAATGTGAGCCGGAGTCTGTTGGCGGGGAACGCCAGGTGTATGCCAAGACCTTCGATGAAGTAGAGACACCAGCCATGGGTTGTGTGAAGGTGACCAAACATGCCGTAGAGCAGTACCAGGCCCGGATCACGTCCGGTTCCCCCAAAAAGCCATGGGCATCGCTGGTTAACCGACTGAAGCACCCCGAGCTGCGGATCCAGCCACTCGACGCCAAAGTGCTTGCCCACAAGGCCCGGAAGTATGGCCGCTCTGACAATGTAGAAGCCTGGGGCCACCCGACCTCATCTTTCATCTACCTGGTTATTCGCGAAGACAACGGTGAACGGTTCTTGGTAACTGTGTTCGAGCGAGACGAAGTATGAGCAGGCTCGATGACACAGGGGCGTTTTTGCCCTTTGCTAAGAAACATCTGGTAGCAGGCAGGGAAAACGGTGATTTAAGCACAAACCTGAAGGAATTATGGCCGGAACCAGACTGGCAAGTATTGTGTGATGAAGGAATGCCGGTTGATGTGTGCGCTCACCTTGCCGTCTATTACTCTGGGTGGAGAAATCACCCTCGGCCTTCCCAGCCTTCAGTCACCAGCGAGCAATGGTTAGAAGCGTTCGTGCAATCAGTGGCCGCCCTAAAAGAACTGTATGATGATGTCGCGGACATGGCGGATGTGAAGCGCTTACCAGATCTTTTCAGGAGCCGGATGGGAGTTCCTAAGACAAAAGGTAAGCAACATATTAGAGATGTGTATCCGTTATACGCATTAGGCAGGGGCGAGAACAGAACATACAAAACGCCTTTTGCACTTACTCTGCGTCAGTCAGCTTTGATAAAACTCCTGCCGGATATTGGGTGGCCTTACACCGTCTCACCTAACCAGGTTAGCTTGTTCCCTGTTTCATTCAATGATGGTTATTACAGCTTATGCACCATCCAGGGACGGCGATATTTTCTAAAGGACTCGGAAGAGTTCCCTAACCGGTTTCAAAGCGAATATGACGCGATAGAAGCGCTTTGTGAGCACATGAAACTGGACCGCTCTCCTTATGTGCCAAGGAAAAAAATTGAGGAAATCAGGAATGTAAAACTTGGCTACGATGTCACCCCAAAGCAGTTCATTGACACCTTTAAATTCAGAGGCGTTCAATTCGGCAATTCGATGCCCGACAGAGAAAGGCAACTATTCCTGAATAACAGCTACTATGCCTTCAAAGTTTTAGCCCACCTACTAAATATCCCTGACTCTTGGGTAGGTCTCGGAGGTCAGCTTGGCATCGCCTTCGGAGCACGAGGTCAGGGTGGCGCGAGCGCTCATTATGAGCCTGATCTAAACATCATCAATCTAACCAGGCGAAGTGGGCCGGGTTCCATTAGCCATGAGTGGTTTCATGCAGTAGACGCTCTTCTGGCACGGACCCGAGGTTTTGAGGGAAGACTGGTGAGTGAACTCCTTCCTGAGATGAACCTGAAGGATGCGCCTGACAAATACAGAGAAAATATCAATCTGCTAACAGGGATCGTCACCAAACAATTGGCCCCCAGCACGAAGTATTACAAGCGGTCTCAAAATCTAGCGTCGCAGAAGGGCGTTAAAAAATATTGGATAGACTCAGGTGAAATGTTAGCGAGAGCTTTTGAGTCATTTATACAAGATGCAATGTCTCAAAAAGAGATCGTTTGTGACTGGCTGGCAATGGGAACACAGTTAAACGATGAGCCTGAAGAGCACCAAGATAAGAACCCCTATCCACAAGGGGATGAAAGAAAGCATTTGAACCATTCGATGGCAAAGCTAATGCAGGGGATGTGGGGCAAATAGCTCTGCATTCAAAATGCCGTATCGAAGCGACTGATTATTCCAAGAACGAAGAGGTATCCAATGGAAATACGAATAGGACCAAACTACCAGCAGGGCGTGGCCGCCGCAGCAAAGGCGCTGGAAGAATCCCTGACGAACGGGGTCATCCAGGGCGAGGATTGTTACAACGCGACAATCACCCTCATCAACGTGGCACTCCAGTCCACACAGACAGACGCGGCCACAAGGGCGAAGCTGGAAGAGGCCGCGCAGACCATCCATCATCTGATGATCCCGCACAACGACAAGCACCACGGCCCGCTGAATTAGCCCCTAACTTGACCTCACAAGCCCAAATCCGCCTGCTTTCGCCCTAAATGGGCGAATCGGCGTTCTTCAGACAGCCCCTCCATGTCGGAAAATAGCTCCAGAACAATCACTGGAGCTGTCTATGACATCAAGCCTTTCCCTTTTCTCACTGCGGTCCCTCCGGACCATGGCCGCGTTCCTGATCACCGCTTTACCCTGTATTGCGTTCGCGCAGTGGCGAGTGGTGGCCGTCACCCCTGAAGTAGAAGCAATGCGCTTCGATACGATCCTCGACGCGCATTCCTACATGAAGGACTACCGCATTGATGAAGAGGAGGGGAACGGTATCTATGTCGGCGAGAGCCTGTATTCCAGCGCAAGTTACGGCGATGGCCGCTATGTGTCCTGGGTCTGCTTTCGATATGTCGGAGCTGATGGTGATTTTGACCCAAATACCTGCACTGGCGAGGCCGCGACTGTCTACCGGCGTTCAACGCAAATCCTACCAGGAGAGATGGAAAACACTCCGTTCCTGGAAAGAGACCTTGGCTTGCCATCTACGGCGATGTGCGTTGGCAACCCTATTCACCTGGGCACCGGCAACAAGTTTCAATCGGAGCAGGACTACGCCAGCTCCGGAGCAGAGCCGCTAACATTTGCCCGGTACTACAACAGCTCTCTTTCAGACGCGCCGATGGGCGGCTGGCTGCACACATACTCCCGTTCGGTGGACTATGCCCCAGAGACTTATGGGGAGAACATGGTTGTGCTCCAGCGGGCAGAGGGGCAACGACTCGCCTTCTACTCAGTGAATGGCGACTGGGTGCCAACATGGGATACAGGTGTCAGCCTGCAACAGACCAACAATGGTTGGGTGTTCGTTCAGGACAATGGCGTCACTGAAACCTATGATGCCTCGGGCAAGCTCCAGAGCATCGAGCAGCCTGACGGCAATGTTATCGAGGTAACCTACAGCAATGGGCTGATAGCAACGGTCGCCGACAGCTTTGGCCGCACACTGACCTTCCAACACACGAATGGGCAACTCACCGGTTTGGTGGATCCAGCCGGTGAAAGCATTCAGTTCCAGTACGATGCCGGTGGACGCCTCGGAACCGTGACGTACCAGGATGGCACAACCCGTTCGTACCTCTATGACGATCCTTCAGCTCCGGGCCTTCTCTCCGGCTTGATAGATGAAAACGGCCAGCGATTCGCGACCTGGGGTTATGACTCTCAAGGCCGTGCTGTTTCTAGCGAACATGCTGGAGGAGCTGACGCGACCTCTGTGAGCTACAACGCGGATGGGTCAGTGAGTGTCACCAATGCCTTGGGCCACGTCCAGACGTACACCTTCATGCGGAGAAACGGCATCCTGAAGGTCGATACCGTGGAAGGGGCTCCATGCAGTGGGTTTGTTGGCGGCACAGAGTCTCGTTCCTACGACAGCTCGGGGATGCTGTCAGAAATAACGGACAGAGCAGGGCAAAGACGGGCTTACCGATACAACGACAGGGGCCTTGAGACATCGAGAGTGGATGACGATGGAGCCACTATCACCACGACCTGGCATGGGGAGTATGCACTTCCGCTGACCATCACTGGGCCGGAGTCCGTCACCACGTTCACCTATGATGAGCGCCTTCGCCTGACCAGCAAAACGGTAGCAGAGCGCTATGACGCGGGAACTCGAACGTGGACCTATACCTACCATCCAGACAGCAATGGTGTGCCTGGTCAACTCGCCACGGTCGATGGCCCACGAACTGATGTCAGCGATGTCACCACGTTCGCCTATGACGGCCAGGGGAACCTGCGCAGCACAACCAACGCGCTTGGGCAGGTGACGCAGTACCTGAACCATGATGCCCACGGCCATCCGCAAAAAATCATTGGTCCGAACGGTGTGGTGCAGACTCTCACCTACGACCTCCGTGGACGCTTGCAGAGCACTACCGGACCCGAAGGGACGACGACCTACACCTTTGACGACGCGGGACTCTTGAGCAGCCTGACGAAGCCGAACGGAGTGACCGTCACCTACCACTATGACAATGCCCATCGCCTTATTGAAACCACGGATGAACTGGGGAATAAGCGCACTTTTACTCGGGATGGCCTTGGCAACATCACAACGGAAAGCCTTATTGACCCGGCTGGACAGATCCAATGGACCGAGCAGCGCGAGTTCAATGAGATAGGCTGGCTCACCGGCATCGCGGATGCCTTTGGTAACCAGACGCTGCTTGGTTACGATGTCGTTGCCAACCTGATTGAAAAGACCGATCCGCAGGGTGACCAGTACACCTATGGCTATGATGGGTTCCACCACCAGACTCACATCCAGGATCCGCTTGGTGAGTCTACCCAGATAACCTATGAGGATACCGGAGAGGTTTACCGGGTAAGCGATCCGCGCTCCCGGAGAACGTACTACCAGTACAACGGCTTTGGTGAAACCATAGAGGTTCGGAGCCCAGATACCGGCACCACTACGTTCACCTACGATGAAGCCGGAAACGTCGCCACTCGCACTGATGCCAAAGGGCAGGTCATCAGCTACACCTATGACGCCCTCAACAGGCCGGTTCTGGTATCGAGCAGTGTGGCCGGCGAACCTGACATCCAGTATGGATATGACGCCCCGACTGCGGCCTATGGCATTGGCCGCTTAACCTCCGTGGATGATGGGAACGGCATCCGCACATTCGATTACACGCCGGAAGGTTGGCTCGCAGCGGAAACATGGACCGTCAGCGGGCAGGTGTTGACCACGAGCTATCAGTACGATGGTGCAGGTCTTATCGAGCAAATCACTTACCCAAGTGGTCGGGTAGTGGTTTATGGACGCAACGCTGCCGGTGAGGTCAGTTCTGTCAGTACAGCCCACGGCGGCACCACCACAAGTCTGGCTGCTCAGGTAGAGCGAGCGCCTTTTGGTCCGGTGACCGCCATGCTTCACGGGAATGGTCTGGCAGAGACTCGGACACTCGATCTGAATTACCGCACAACGGCCATCACTGTGCCTGGCGTTCATTCGCTTTCCTACAGCTACACCGCAGACTCCAACATTGCGGACATCAGCGACCTGCTGACGCCATCGTTGAGCCAGAGCCTGACCTATGACGCGGTAGACCGTCTTGCTGGCGCTGACGGCTCCTACGGGCTGCTGGATTACACCTACGATGCGAGTGGAAACCGCACCTCGATCACCACCGATAGCCAGAGCCAGAATTACAGTATCCGGTTCAACAATAACTGGTTGATGACCGCTGGCGCTGTGACCAATTCCTATGATGACAACGGGAACATGGTTGATCGCGGCGGGGACGTGTTCACCTATGACAGCTTCAACCGGTTGGTGGGTGCTTCAGTTGGGAGCACTACCGCGCTTTACACCTACAACCATCTGGATCAGCGGGTTACCAAAACCCTGAACGGCCATACGCGGCTATTGCTGTATGACCAGGCAGGAAACCTGATCTCAGAGATGGACGCAGCTACGGGCACGGTGCTGGCGGAATACATCTGGCTCGATGACACTCCCTTAGGCTTTGTTCAATCAGGACAGACCTACCAAGTCCATGTTGATCACCTGGGTACTCCGAAGGCGCTGACTGATGGCGGCGGCCAAGTAGTTTGGAAGGCGAGCTACAACCCATTCGGCAAGGCCAGCATCACCAGCCAGGGGCCGACCTTCAACCTGCGGTTCCCTGGGCAGTATTACGATACGGAGACAGGGCTTCACTACAACTGGCACAGGTACTACGACCCGGACACGGGGCGGTATATCACCAGTGACCCGATTGGTTTGGGCGGGGGGATTAATACCTATGCGTATGCATTGAACAATCCCAAGAGCCTCTATGACCCGTATGGGTTATGGGCTATAGGAGACCCGCTGCCACAATCTATCGTTGATGTCAGCGCTGGGTTCGGTGACACGATTTCTCTAGGTTTAACCGGAGCTGTGAGAAAAGCACTTGGTACTGACTCAGCGGTAAATAGGTGTTCTGCTGCCTATACCACTGGAGAGGTCGTGGGTATTGGGCATGGATTTATCCTTGGTGGCGCTCTAGGTTGGAGAGCATCAGGGAGCAAAGCAGTTGGCATGGAGTATTCACACTGGATCCCAGCAAGAGCAAAAAAATGGCCACTAATGCCCCAGTGGTTAAGCAAACGCCTTCTAAAAAAAGGAAACAAATTGAATGGAAATTATGTAACACCTGCACGCCATTATCGCCATGACCCATATAGGTATCCCAGAGGCTGGCGCAATCTCGGCTCTAGGTATCATCCTGCGCTTCAGCAGTTAGATCGAGTGCCCCACACGTATAAAGGAGCAGCTATTGGTGCAGGCTTAACCGGAATGTCAACCATTGGAGATTAAAATGAGCATATTCGACAAGGCACTAACTCATATTTCAGTAGCTATTCAGAAGCTCGTAGGTAGCAATCGCCTTAAACCCTACGAGGAGGCATGCCTCACTGCTTGGGTAGGAGCTATTTCCTCAGAAGCTGGCGGCGCTCTTAAAAGGCAACTTAATTCGTTTGACTATATAGAGCGCGGGCCGCAGGGGATGGTTAGCGCATTTCACTCTTTGAGTGATCCAGACTATAAAGCGTGGGAAAATTTCTTATTTAAGCGTAAGGATAGTGGTTTGAAGGTTTTTCAAGGCATATTACTTTCTAATATTGGAGATTTGGCGTATGAGTCCGGATTCTCAATTTACATACACCAAGGGCGGCTATCAACTATAGAGTTTAAGTCGCCTCCTAAGCAATTAATGAAGTGCGAAGGAGAAATACAGGTAAAAAAAACCAGATGTCTGGTTCAGTTGTAATAGCGGCGCTACTACGACCCCGAAACCGGACGATACATCACCAGCGACCCGATTGGACTGGCTGGTGGTATCAACACCTACGCCTATGCCCTGAGCAATCCGATAGGGAATGCAGACCCGACCGGGGAGTTCGTTCCTTTATTGCTCGGAGCTTATGCCGCCGTAGAGGTCGTCCTGAGCGCGTGGGACGCCTACGACACCTACCAGACCATTACCAGTGACTGTGCCACAACAGGAGAAAAATGGGCTGCCGGTGGACTGTTTACTGCTGGGGTTTTCCTGCCAGGAAACTACAGGTGGCTAGGCAATGCTGTAAATAGTGGAGCTGAGAGCGCGAAGCAAGCTGCTAATCTGAAAGAGCATTTACGGCAAGCTGATAAATATGGGAAGGGGGGTGTCAAAGACATTCAAAACGGTAGGACTCGATACTACGGTGAAACTATTCCTGCTAATAAATCTGGAGAAATGGCTGGACGTAGAACCGTTCGGGAATGGGACCCTTCAACGGGTAACAAGCGAACATGGCATGAAACCCTTGATCACAATGGTAACGTCCGGCAAGTTCGCCCGGAATTTAATAACGGAACCAAAACCCACTACACCTTTGACAAGAATGGAAACTTTACGGGGAGCTGGTAATGTTGCTGACGATTAATGATATTAAAGACAAATTTTCTAAACTGATTGCTGGGCAAATATCGAGAGAGGATGCTGATCGTTGGGCCTATGAGAGAGTGCTTGCATTCGATGCGGGCACCCTTGAGTTTCAACCTGTATGTGATGAGGAGTTTTTGTGGAGTGCTATACAGTATCTTTATGGTGTTGATACAAAGGATGCACCTGATGAGTATATGCACTCTTTAGAGGATATTCAGAGAGCTTTTGAAGAGAAATGGAATAGATAATAAATGAGAGCCAAACTGATGAATGCCGCATTCGATATTTTTGTAAAGCCGCTGGCTAATCTACTGGTCGTGTGTCTAACTCCATGCTTGGAGTGGCTATGTTTAAGGATTTTGGAGCGCAGGGCGTTATCTTTATTCTCAGAGGTGGACGACATATTCGTTGCAGGCCCTTACAGAGACACAGGGGAAATTGCTGATAGCAGAGTGTTTAAGCAATTCCTTCTAAGGTGTGTTTTGAGAACAGAGTCGATGCCATCTGTAAAAGATGTGGCTGCAATTATTTTTGTGTATGGAAATCTACCATGGCTTAAAGAGTATCGCGCCTCAAAATATAGATATATGGTATCCGACCTATCATTTCATATTGCAGCCGAATTAAATAATTATCTTTCCCAAGCCACACTTCTACGCGCACTGCTCTGTTCTTATAAAAGGGCTGCGCTTCAAGGAATTGGATTAACTGATAAGAGTGAAGTAGACATTATGCTTTCCGATAGGGATAGAGTTGTAAAGCAGTATTTCTCATATCACGAGGATTTGTCTTTCTCCTTTGAAGTCGCTATTTATATTGTGTATGAGCGAATAATGACTGTTAGAGTAAACCCTGCCAGAATTAAGGAAGGTTTTTTCATTTCAGGCTTTGATTACTACAGGACTGATTGCGAGAGATGGCTGTCCTTTGCCTCGACTACTAATAGAACAGTAAGGATTAGGTCGTATGAGAGATTCCATGTGTCTGGAGAAAAATTGCCGGAGAATAGCCACCGTATATGGGTTATGTGACGTGTTTTAGGTGCCCACACTGCGGAGTAAGGTTGTGACGATAATAATATTTAATAGAACACAAACAAGCGCCATTAAAAGTCTTCAAAGAGTTCTAATGAGCGCAGGGATAATTGTTCTCATCTGTGTTGTTTTGGCAGGACTCGTAGATTATTTCGTTTTCAACGAAAAGGTTCTGCCGATTATAAGGGTTGGGGCTGGGATCGGTTTGGCGATGACAATAGGGAGCGTTGCATTAGTTATCCTTGAGGGTGTTTGTAAGCGATTTATATCAAGGAATAGTAAGGGGTGAATTCCATACTGTTCCTATGCCTAGTCTGGGCCACTGGAGTATTTTTATGACCAATAGAGTAGAGCATCATTGCAGAGTCTGTGGCCTTTTTCACGAAGACCCACCATGGGGAGAAGACAACAAAACCCCAACATACGACATATGCCCATGTTGCGGTGTTGAGTTTGGGTATGGTGATACCACCCCAGATAATGCTCGCGCTTTGAGACATGACTGGGTAGAGCAAGGATGTGCTTGGCAAGAACCTAGAGAAAAACCAGGAGGATGGGACGCCAATAGCCAAATGGGAATAATCCCACCCCGATTCAGATAGTTTTCCTGCGATTAGGCGAAGAACGCTGGTGTGGTTCTAGCTCACCGACGCCAGCGGCCAAGTAGTTTGGAAGGCGGACTACAACCCGTTCGGCAAGGCCAGCATCACCAGCCAGGGGCCGACCTTCAACCTGCGGCTCCCTGTACTGCCCCTCTTTCACATGTGAAAGTTGCGTCCGTACCTTTACGCATCCACACCTGCTCTATCCCAGTATGCTTAACGGAAGCTGCTTAATCGCCTAAAACGGTCAGTTCCAGGTGGCTGCATGTGGGCTTCCTCGTGCTACGGTAAAGGTCTTTCTATCAAAAGGAAAACTTTATGGCCGTTGAAATCAATCAAAAGAAAGGCATGAACAAGATGAAATTTACATTCATGCCTGAACATTTCGAGTGGCAGTATAGCGATGGTTCAAACTCTGGGAGCGTGAACATCAGTTATACGGCGGTGCCAACTGAATCATCGACCAAAACAGAACGAAATCGCTGGCTAATGAATATTGGCATTCTTTGGATTTGTCTTGCCATGTTCGCGAGAGGATACCAGTTCATCACTGGCACAAATTTAGGGGTTACTCCTTTTGGATTATTCGGAGCGGCACTTGCCCTATGGGCCTACTACAGAACAGTTACCTTTTCTGTATTCGACCTGGGAAATGGTTCTCTTTATGTTTTGCATGATAATAATCACGATAAGATTCTTTCCGAAATTGAGCAAAGACGAAATGAAATGCTCCGGCATAGATATTTTGATGGCATAGAGAATGTAACGAGGAGTGCTGAAGAAAAAGAAGACATTTTTCGCTGGCTGGCCTCAGAAGGGGTTATATCGGAACAGGAAATGGATGAAAGAATGGCTCTGCTAAGGCAAGCAGGGTCGCCGGAGATCCATTAAAATAAATTGAGGTAGATGTATGTATAGAAACAGACAGGCGATGGCTCTGGGTTCTTTGTTGGCGCTGGTTATCGCCGGTATTGCGCTGCTCATATTGGCTCTCTGGGGATGGCCGAAATACAATGTATATAAAATGGAGCTTAATGGTCGGGCGGCACTAAAGGAGGCTGAGTGGTCGAAGCAAATATTGATTGAGGAAGCTAAGGCCAAAGAACAGGCTGCCTTGATGCAGGCAAAAGCTAGGGTCACCTTGGCAAAAGCTGAAGGCTTGGCAAAAATAGAACAGGCAAAAGCTGAAGGTGCTGCTGACATTGAGAGAGCAAAAGCTGCTGCTGAAGCCAACCAAATTATTGGTGCCTCGCTCAAAGGCAATGAAGAATACCTCCGATATGTTTGGATTAAGGGATTACAGGACGGCAAAGGGGAGAGGATTTACATTCCAACGGAAGCGGGGTTGCCAATTCTTGAGGCTGGCAAGTAGGTTCTCGACCTGACAAGTATCTCGACTTACCATAAAGCAAAGCTCGACCTAATTGAGTCGAGCTTTGCTTTATCTTTCACATGTTAAAGCCATGTGATGAGCGACAACACTTCTACAATTCGCTCGTCGTTTCATTTGCTGGCGCTGCAATATCAACAGAAGTGCTTTCATTAGACTGGGCTTCTCGATTTATCCGGCGCTTCTCCAAGCGCTCCTCAAGCTCTTTGAAGGCAAGCCGAATGTCAGTGCTGGTCGTTTCGTTCTTGCTCTGCTGAAGCATGGTGTTGAATTGCTCATAAGGCAGCTTAACCAGAGTGTATGCGTTGAACTTGCCTTGAAGTGGAACCACCTCCTGCTCGATCACTCGAAAGCCCACCACTCGAACGCTATCAACCAGCGTATCAATAAGCTGGGTGTATTGTTCTGTTACTCCAATGTTCGCATTCTCCTGGACATAAGAGCGTTCATTACCAGACAGTTCCTGTTTATAGGCTTTTGCCAAGGCGTACTGCGCTTGCAGGCTGGCCTTTTTCAACGCAGTGTCCAGGGTTTTGCTTTTCCCCATTCCAACCGCGTAAACACCTTCAGAATCTGATTGAGGAGGGGTGATGGCCCAGTCAGGAACGGCATCCATCATTTCCTCAATTTGCTCTTGCTCGTGCTCCATTTTCTCTATGGCCGCATCCCGTCGAATCTCCTGAGCCTCGGCCTCCCGTTCTGCAATATCGTCGGCTGTAGGAGTGCTTGAGCACCCAGCCAGTGTTATGCCAGCAGTAGCGAACATAACGGCCAGACTAACTTTTCTTTTCATGGTATTCCCCTTACGTTGTGGTTAAGTAAGCTCTATCTCTATATGCGAGGATAACAGGATGCTCAAAAATGCAAGTTCGCTTAAATATCCGGTGCTATTCCCGCCCAAATGCAAAAATGTTTCCGTCCTTCTATTGAGTAGACGCCCTGACGAATAACAGTGAATCCTAATAACGTGCGGTTACTCTTTACCTCTATTTTCTCAACAAGCTGTTCGCTTAGAACCTCATCTGCTTTAGTTTCGGTGCTACGTTTCACTAAGGAGCTGGTGGCAGTAACATGGCTGGCAAATGCCTGCGCTATTGCACCGCGCACTTTGGCTCCAGCAATCAGTTTTGCATCGTAAACCTGGTTGGTTATCCGAGCGCAATACGACTGAGAATGCTGATACGAAGGGTGCTCCGAGTCGTCCGCCCATGCAGGACGCTCTGCTCTACAAGTCGATGAAATCAGAGTGAGGGCAATTCCAGCCAATAAAGGTATCTTGATCATAAGCGTCTCCGTTTAATCCGATTCCGGATGTATCACGATTTCAGCAGACAGGCTGGTTAATTGACTAAGTTCCGCTGACGGTATGCTGCTAATCGTCACTGGGTTCTCGATGCCACGATGCACGAAATCCACAGTGTCTCTGTCAGCCTGATACTGAAGTTTGTATATGTGCCCTCTCTCTGGCCGCAGATAGCCAAAGACATCCACAACAGCCGATATTGGCAGCTCCGCAGAGTGACTTCCGGCAAGGACGAGAATGGACAAAGGCGTCTTCGTGACATCTTCATATAGATAGCGTGAGAATGAATGCTTTTGTGAATTCCGAGTGTTCTCATGGCTTGTCATCAGTAGCGTGAATCCATTCTCGGGAGCTGGTTCAACATAATTGAAGTAGGAGCTCCAGAAGGACAGGGTGTTTGGTATAGGGGTATCCCATCCAACGAAAACACGCATGTCATAAGTGCCGTCGCCATTATCAATAAACTCTGGTTCAGACAGGGATATTTCCGTGTTCTGCTTGAAGTGCTCCAGGATCTCAGATTTAAAGCGGAACCGAGCTGTCTCAAATGCCAGGTCATCTCTTCTCGCTTTGTCCAGCAACACCCCTTGCTCAAAGTAGTGGCGGACCATCGAACGGCGCTGTTCCAATTTTTTGACCAGAATATCTCTACGTTCGGCCAGAGCAGGGCGTGTGTCAGTGTCGTGACCCGACCCGTTTTCCAGCAGTGCGGCGACCTTTGCCAGCTCTGACCGGAGCTGCTGGTTTTCGCTTTCCAGGCGCTGGAGTTCATCAGTGCTTCTGGTCCCATTCCGAAGGTGAGCAATTCCTTTTTCTATAGATTCCTTGGATAAACGAACTGTGGACGTGGTGATAAGGGTTAGATGCCCTTCGTCATTCAGCGTCTTTTCCTCCGAGGTTTCCAGGACTTCAAGGTAACCAGCCGTCAACACCCGGATATGTTGCTCGCTAATGCTCCTGCCATTTACCACCAGCGATTGCTCCACATAGTTCCCGGCAAAGTCTGAAGCTGATTTCTTGGATTGCTCTATTGAGATGTTTCGCGCATCAATCAGTGTGTCGTTGTCGCCGAGAACGTACATCTCCGTCACTTCAAGCAGCAGGTAAGACTGAGTGTCATCCAGTACCGTAACCTTGGCCGCAGCATTACTCGTCATCGAGACCAAGATGGCCGCGCATAGAAAAATTATTTTGTTCATCCGTCACCTCGCTCCAATCTCATGCAGGCGCTATCAAGAATACCGGCACAAATAAAAATCCAACCGATACCGTATTACGGTAATTATGATTACGATAATAACGGTAATATCATAAATAGTCTACTTATTAAAATGTATCTTTGAAAAAGTAGGGATTGTGGAGTAGGGTAATAGGTGGTATTGCCCGTTAGAAATTGAGGAGGACGCATTGCCAAAACAGCAGTTATCGAAATACTGCGTGGCCGAGATTACGGACACGCGGATCATCCTTGTGGACCAGGATGAGGGTCGCTCAGTTACGAATGATGCAGTGCGCGTCGTTCGCCAGCTCGACGAAAGCATCAGAGGCGGCATCGGACATAGGAAGGTCTACTACCGAGATACCGATGGCCGGTTCGATGAGCTGGTAGCAGAAGGCGGTCGTTTCGTCAGGTTTAGCCCTTGCACTGAAGGCCAGCAGTATCAGCTCAGTGCCGCTCTCGGGGCAGTCTCGTTATGAAAGTGGTCACATTTCTAAGTCAGTCGGAAGCGGAGCGCATGACTCCCACACCAGGTAGCGCGATCATCTCCATCACCGACCCAGACAAGCCATTGGCCGCCCTTCCCCGCTGGGAGTCCGTTTACCGAGAATCTTTCTACGATGGGGGGTACTCTGAGTCCACGATAAAGGCGATGAAGGGAGCCTTCAGGCTCAACTACGCCTCCTACATTTGCTCAGGGCAAGCACGAAAACTGGCAAGCCACATTGATGGCCTGGTGGCCGCTGGAAGAGATGAAATCTTCGTTCACTGCTATTTTGGCGAGTCCAGGAGCGGTGCTGTGGCGAAGTACCTCCAGGACAAGCACGGCTACACCCCGAATAAAGAGATTTGCAAGCCGAACAGAACGGTTTACGAGCTGCTGACGGATCCAGACAAATACGAACCGTTGATACAAAGCCTCGAAACGCAAGAGATAAGCACGGAAAGGAGCTTGCTCAGCAGAATGTGGTATTGGGTGCTGGTTGCAGCGGGCATTAAGAGGTAGCAATTATGTCCCATCAGAACAATGACCGCGGCCAAGAGCCGACCTTCCTACCTGCATCGCCAACATTTGCGGCCCTTAGTGCTGAAGCGGCAGGAACCAGCGTTGGTGCTGTCGAAAAGAACCCCGCTATATCCTATCTCATGAGCCTTCAGGCCGAGTCGAGCCGATTGTCCATGGGCTCGTTCCTGAACAATATGGCGAGAATGATGGGGTTTGCGAACCTGCGGAACTGCCCATGGGGAATGCTTCGCAGACATCATGTTCAAGCTATCCTGACGATGTTGAGTGACGCTGCAAAAGCGCCAGCTACCATCAATAACTACTTGGCGGCCATCAAAGGCGTCGCGCTCGAAGCATGGACCCTCAAGCTCATTGATACCGATTCCTACCAGCATATAAAGCAGGTCAAGTCAGTTCGCGGCTCTCGTCTTCCAAAGGGGCGGGCTCTGGATCCTGCTGAAGTCAGGCAGCTTTTTTTCACATGTGAAAGCGACACCTCTGCAATCGGGGTTCGCGACGGCGCTATTCTTTCCATACTGGTTGGCTGTGGCCTCCGTCGAGCGGAGGTTGTTGCCCTCGATTTGTCCGACTACGACCGCAAGGAGCGCTCGCTGAAGGTTCTGGGGAAAGGCAACAAGGAACGACTGGCCTTTCTTCCAGACGGAGCTTTCCGACGCCTGGAGGTATGGGTAGAGGAGGTGCGAGGCGATGTTCCTGGACCACTATTTACTCGTGTGCGCCGGTATGACGATCTGACTTATGACCGCCTTTCAAGCCAGGCTGTCTACCACATCCTCAACACGCGCAGAGTCCAGGCCGGTATTGAAAAGTGCGCTCCCCACGACCTCCGCCGAACCTTCGCGTCCTCGATGCTGGGTAATGGGGAAGACCTCATCACCGTAAAAGACGCCATGGGCCATGCGAGTCTCACGACAACCCAGAAATAC